>Ga0268265_10003505_pt1 | contig 11225 bp, 10 predicted proteins | sample KBSSwiS52_FD_190355 | JGI IMG/M metagenome (GOLD analysis project Ga0268265, IMG submission 190355) | Switchgrass rhizosphere microbial communities from Kellogg Biological Station, Michigan, USA - KBS Switchgrass S5-2 (SPAdes) (version 2) | ecosystem: Host-associated > Plants > Roots >...
CTCCCCGGTCCCGCCGTCGGCGCGCAGGTGGCCGGCGTCCAGCCAGATGCAGCGGGTGCAGGTCTCGCGGACGACCTTGTCGCTGTGGGAGACGACCAGGATCGTGATGCCGGCGTCGTGGAACGTGCGCATCTTCGCCTCGCACTTCTCGGTGAAGGCGGCGTCGCCCACGGTCAGGATCTCGTCCAGGATCAGGATCTCGGGCAGCCAGGCCGTGGCGACGGAGAAGCCCAGGCGGGCGAGCATGCCCGAGGAGTAGTTGCGGATCGGCGAGCGGATGAAGTCTCCCAGGCCGCTGAAGTCGACGATCTCCTCCAGCTTCTCCTGGATCTCGCGCCGGGTCCGGCCGAGGAGCAGGGCATTCAGGTAGATGTTCTCCAGCCCGGTCAGCTCATGATCGAAGCCGGTGCCGAGCTCCAGGATCGGCGAGACCATCCCGCGCACCTCGATCTTTCCCTGAGAGGGCTTGAGCACCCGCGAGATGACCTTGAGGAGCGTGCTCTTGCCCGCGCCGTTGCGCCCCACGATACCCACCGTCTCCCCCTCGCGCACGGTCAGGTCCACGTCGCGCAGCGCCCACAGCTTCTCGTAGGCCAGGGCCCCCTTCATCCAATGGATCGCGTATTCCTTGATCGAGGGGATGCGCTGCTTCGCCAGGCGATAGCAGAGGCAAACGTTGTCGAGGCGGATGCGGACGTCGCCGGGTGTCTCGGGCATGGGGGCTATACGTAGAAGGGGATGCGGTCGCTGCTCTTGCGGAAGACCCAGGCGCCAAGGGCGAGGGCGAGCACCGCGATCGCCACGCAGACCGCGAGGTGGGAGAGCGGCGGAACTTCGCCCTGGTAGATGGGATCCCGGAACACCTCCATGATGGAGCGCACGGGGTTGAAGCGCACGACCGAGCCCAGCGGCTCAGGCACGATCTCCCTGGGGTAGAAGACCGGGGTCAGGTACATCAGGAGCCCCAGGAGCACGCCGACCAGCTCCACCACGTCGCTGAAGAAGACCGCGAGCGGCGACAGGAGCAGCCCGGCCCCCAGGGTGAACAGGGCGGCCAGGAGGATGGAGATCGGCAGGAACAGCAGCGCCGGCGTGAGAGGGTGCCCGGTCCACAGCAGGATCAGGAAGAGCGGCACCATGGCAAACACCAGGTTCACCACTCCCGAGATCACGGTGGCCAGGGGGAACACCGCCTTGGGCACCGGCAGCTTCTGCAGGAGCTGCGCATTGCCCCGCAGGCTGTTCATGGACGCGACGATGCTCTGGCTGAAGAAGTTCCAGAACATCACCCCCGACAGGGCGTAGACCGGGTAGTTGGTGATGGCGAACCCCCGGAACAGCGAGCTGAAGACCAGTTGCAGGACCAGCATGGTGAGGAGCGGCTGCAGCATGGTCCAGACGAAGCCGATGGCCGAGCGGCGGTAGCGGACCTTCAGCTCCCGCGCCACCAGGGCGCGCACGAGATCGCGGTAACGGAGGACGTCCAGCATACGGGCTGCTTTCTATACCGGCTGCCCCGGGATGGCAAGCTCCCGACGGAGCGCCTCGAGCGCGTTTCTCAGCACTTGATCGTCCGCTCGCCCTTCCTCCCGGCGCGAAGCTGTGAGGAAGGGCCGGGCGAGCCTCCTGCCGGCCAGCCTCAGGAGGCCCCCCCAGCGCAGCGCCCTGCCAGCTTTCGCCGCCCACGGCTCTCCCTTGTGCTTGCGCGCCCAGCGCAGCAGGTCCGTCCACAGCAGCCCGGGATCCTGGCGGCCCAGAGCGCTGGCCTGGGCGCCGATCGTGGCTCCATGGTGATGGAGGACACGGAATTCCGGCGAGATCTCGATCTCCCATCCCGCCTGTCTCACCCGCAGGCAGAGGTCGAGGTCCTGGGCGTAGAGCCGGAAGCGCTCGTCGAGCGGACCGGCCGTCGCCCAGGCCTCGCGGCGGATGGCGAGAGCCGCCCCCGTGACCCAGCCAGCGCGACGCGGTCCGCTCTCAGGAGTCAGCGGCTTGGCGCGCCGGTAGAGCGGCAGGCGCGCCAGCAGGGGAGGGATGCCGCTGGCGAGGCCGAAGAGCCAGAGGAGCGACGGCTCGTCGCCGCCGCTCCACTGCGGGCTGCCGTCCGGGTAGTGGAGCGCCGCGCCGATCACCCCGAGCGCGGGCTGCGAGGAGAAGCGTTCGAGCAGCGCGCCGAGCCCGGCGGGCTCGACCTCGGTATCACTGTTGAGGAGGAGCAGGACGCCGCCCCGAGCGGCCCGGAGCCCGCGGTTGGCAGCGCGGGTGAACCCCTCCGGGGATTCGTTGCGGAGCACCTGGATGGCGGGGAAGAGCGCCGCCGCCTCGGCCGTGCCGTCGCGGCTGCCATCGTCGACCAGGACGATCTCGAGATCGGAGCGGCCGGCCGCGGCCAGAGAGGAGAGGCAGCGCAGGGTGAGCTCGCGCGTGCCATGGGTGGGGATGACGACGGACAGCCGAGGCGGGCCGGGCTCGGGCATTCCCTAGGACCCGATGGTCTCCAGGCGCTCCACGATCTTGCGCGCCGTCATCTTCCAGCTCCAGCGCGCGGCCACCTCGGCGGCGGCGGCCTGGCCGCGCCGGCGCGCCTCTTCGCGGTTCTCGTAGACCTCGCGCAGCAGGTGCCGCAGGTGGTCGGGGTCCGGATCCGCCCAGGAGAAGCCGGCATAGTAAGGGCACTTAGCCACGGCGGGCACGGTGCCGCGGATGCGCAATGGATAGGCGACGCCCTCGTGGACGAACTCCTGGTGGGCGCCCCAGTCGGTGGCGATCGCCGGCAGGCCGCACGCCATTGCCTCCATGAGCGGCATGTTCCAGCCTTCGCCGCGGCTGACCGCCACGAAGCAGTCCGCCGAGCGGTAGAGCGAGCCGAGCTGGTAGTGCGGGAACTCCAGGTTGAAGAGGTAGGAGATCCTGCCGCCGCTCTCCTTGAGGCCGAGCTTGCGGATCTCCTGCTTGACGCTCAGGCCGCCATCCCGGTTCATTACCTTGCACAGCAGGCGCACCGGCTCGGCGGCCGAGAACGTCTCGTTGAAAGCCTGCAGGAGCGTCCACGGCTCCTTGCGCTCCCCCCACTCGAAGATCGACAGGAACACGAACTCGCCCATGGGATTGGGATAGGCGCGCACTCCGGGATGGAAGTAGTCGGTGTCGACTCCGAGCTGGATCACGTGGGCGGGCCGCTTGAGGCCGCTGCCGAGGAAGGCCTGGCGGTTGAACTCGGTCGGCACCCAGACCTCGTCCATCCGGTTCGCCTGCCGCACCCACTCGGCAGGGAAGCCGTCGACCTCCAGCATGGTGTAGCCGATCTTGTAGCGTCCCCGGTTGCGCTCGAACACGTCGCCCTGGCCGTAGACCACCGCCGCTTTCGGATGGGCCGGCGGCTCGCGCTGGGCGATCACGTTGAGCCGGTAGTCGCCGCTGTTCTCCGGCTCCGGCACCGGGAACGGGGAGCCGTCGCCGTAGACGTAGCGGTAGATGGTACGCACCCCCTCGTGCTCCAGGCCGCGGAGGATCTCGCGGCAGCTCATGGCGTACCCGGAAGGGAAGTTGAGGATCGACTGCCAGAGCAGCTCGTGCCGGTAGCGTCCGGTCAGCTCCTTCTCCCACTTCCGGCGGAAGGCCTCCTGGCTCCGGCGGAACAGGCGCATCAGCGCGCCCGTGTCACCGCGGGTCGAGCCGTGCTCGTCGTGCACCAGGGTGACATCGCCGCAGACCACGGTGTCGAAGCCCGCCTGCTTGGCGCGCAGGCAGCAGTCCGTATCCTCGAAGTAGGACTCGTAGTCGAGCGCCAGACCGCCGATGGCGCGGATCACCTCGCGCCGGATGTAGGCGCAGGCAAAGACGATTCCCTGGACGCAGCGCAGGCCGGGGTACTGGCCGATGTCCCGCTCCAGGCCGCCGATCTGCTGCCCCCACATCGTGTCCGGCAGGATGTAGGTGCCGGCGTGGAGAAGCCTGCCGCCCGGCTGCACCAGGCGACAGCCGACGATGCCCAGGTTCGGGGCCGAGTGGGCGCACGCGCGCAGGCGCTGGAGCCAGTCGTGCTGGTTGAACTCCATGTCGTTGTTGAGCAGCACGATGTCGGATTCCGGGTCCGCGGCCTCGATGCCTGCGTTGTTGCCGCGGACGAAACCGAGGTTGCGCGGCAGGGTGAGCGTCCGGACCCAGGAGATCTCGGCCAGCCGCTTCGGCGTCTCGTCGCTCGACCCGTTGTCGACCACGAGGACCTCGGCACCGGTGAGGTCGGTCTCGCGCAGCGTCTCCAGGCAGCGCTGCGTGAGCTGCCACTTGTTCCAGGCGAGGATGATGAGGGTGGCCTTGCGCGCCGGCATGGGCATCAGCGCGGCTCCGCCGGCTCGAGCGAGCTCCACAGCGCTTCCAGAGTCGGCTCCACCTCCGCCGGGGTCAGGGCCGTGCTCTCCTGCCAGAAATCAGGATCGAAAGGCCCGTAGGGGAGGGGGGAGAGCCCCGCGGAGATGCGCGAGATGACCAGAAGGTCGCGATGGCAGACGTGCTTCTGGATCCGCCGCAGCTCGCGGGAGCGCTGCTCGAGCAGGGCTTCGAGCGCGGCCACCCGGGCCTGCAGCCGCGCGATCAGCTTGGCCTCTGGCGATTCCAAGGGGCTCACCAGGCCCGTCCGAGCGGGCGCCGCAGGAGCTGAAGGAAGCGCCACCCCTTGGAATGGATGACCGCGCGCTGGTACTCGGCGAGCAGGGCCACGTCCCGCTGCAGGCGCTCGACGTGGGCCGCTTCGCCCCCCGGATGCGGAGGCATGGGGGAGGCCGCGAGGTCCGGGCGCTCCGCGACCAGCCGGGTCAGCCGGTCCTCCCGCTCGCGGCTTTCGAGCCGCCTCAGCTGGGAATGGTAGGCCTCGGCCTCCAGCCTGCCGCAGCGCTCCGCTTCCCTGGTCTCGTCGAGTCCGTCGATTGTTTCCATCGTGGCGTCCTAGCGTGATTGCACGAAGGCAGTGAGTATATCCACGTCGGCTCGCCAGCCGCAACCGGGCGGGCTGCCATGCGGTAAACTGCGCGCCGTGAACCCGGAAAGAAACGCCAGGACGCAGAAGATCTGTGTCGTGATGCCGGCCTACAACGCCGAGAAGACGCTCGATCGCACCTACCGTGACCTGCCCCTGGATTGGGTCGATGACATCGTGCTTGTCGACGACGCCAGCCGCGATCGCACGGTCGAGATCTCGCGCCGGCTCGGCCTCTACACGGTCGTCCATCCGCGCAACCGCGGCTACGGCGGCAACCAGAAGACCTGCTATGCCGAGGCGCTCGCCCGCGGCGCGGACATCATCGTCATGGTCCACCCCGACCACCAGTACGACCCGAAGTACATCCCCGAGCTCGTCATGCCTCTATTGCGGCAGGAGTGTGATGCCGTGTTCGGCAGCCGCATGCTCGGCGGCAAGCCCCTGGAGGGCGGCATGCCCAAGTGGAAGTACTTCTCCAATCTCTTCCTCACGGCCGTTGCCAATGCCACGTTCTACATCTTCCTCTCCGAGTACCATTCAGGCCTTCGCGCCTACAGCCGGCGCTACCTCGAAGGGGTGGACCTGGAGGCCAACTCCGACGACTTCGTGTTCGACACCGAGATCATCGCCCAGGGTGTGGTCAAGAGCATGAGGATCCGGGAGATTCCGATCGCCACGCGGTACTTCGACGAGGCCTCCCAGATCGGCTTCTGGAAGAGCGTCCGGTATGGCTTCTCGATCCTCTGGGTGCTTGTGAAATACAAGCTGCACAAGAAGGGGATCCGCCATTTCGCGATCTTCGGTTGAGCGCTACACGGTCAAGGACTTCCCGGGGTCCAGCCACCGCATCCTGGCGAGATGGCTGCGGGCTCTGCCCGCGGGTGCGCGCGTTCTCGAATTGGGACCCGGATCGGCAAACCTGGCGTGGCTGGCGCGGCGCCCGGACCTGCGCTGGATCGGGCTCGAGGCCGACCTCGGGTGCTTGCCGGCCCTCAGCCGGCAGCTCACCGGAGGGGCGGTGATCGACCTCGAGCTCCTGCCCCGCCTGCCCAAGGGCTGGAACGTGATCCTCGCGGCCGACGTTCTCGAGCATCTGAACGACCCGCCGCGGATGCTGCGCCTGATCCGGGATGCGCTGCCTCCGGATGGCCTGCTCCTCGTCTCGGTGCCCAACATCGCCCATCTCTACGTTCGCCTGGCCCTGCTCTTCGGCTGTTTTCCCTACGCGGACCGTGGCATCCTCGATCGCACGCACCGCTACTTCTACACCCGGAGCTCGCTGCGCGACGCGTTGCGCCGGAGCGGCTTCGAGATCTTGAGGGAGGACGTTTCGGCCGTCCCGCTCGCCCTCGCCTTCCCGCGGGTCCCCCTCGCCCTCAGCTCCGCCCTGGCCTCGATCCTGAGGGTGGTGACCCGCTTCGCGCCGACGCTCCTCGGCTACCAGCTCCTCGCCGTCGCCCGCCGGGAGGGCGAGACCGGCAGGTCATGAGCGGTCGCGGCTCGGCAGCAGCCTCATCACGCGCAGGAACAGGTCGTAGGCCGGGATGAGGAGCACCGGCGGCGAGATCTCGAGCATGAGCTCCTTCCAGGAGCGCGCCCCGTGGCGCGTCCAGGCCTCGACCACGGTTTGGATCGCCCGCTCGTCGGCAGGGTCGATCGGGCCTCGGGACGCCATTCCGAAGACCGTATGGGGGAGGCGCTTCAAGCCGCACATGCCGAGGGCGAGCGGATGGAAATCCTGGAGCAGGGTCGCGAAGCCGCTCGCGGTGAAGCGCCAATAGTCGTCCGGATAGGCATGGATGGGGAAGTACCAGACCGAGCTCATCAACAGGATGCCGCCCGGCTTGAGGCAGCGGTGGAGCTCCGCCATGGCGCGCCAGGGCTCGCGGACGTGCTCGACGGTGTCGAACATCAACGCCGTCCCGATCGACCGGTCCGGCAGGGCCAGGCGATGGAGGTCCTGGATCTCGTCGACCCCCGGCCCCGGCCGCAGGTCGCAGCCGACGAACTGCTTGCCCGGGAAGAAGTCGCGCACGTGGGGCAGGTGCTCCTGCCCCGGGACGCGGAAGGCTCCGAACTCGTAGATCGGCTCCGGAAAGTCGACGGAGCCGGCCACGGCCTTGAGTAGGTTGAACAGGGTCGTTCGCATTCGGCCTCTAAGGGTTGGCCTCCGGACCGCCGACGAGGACGCGGTGCCTGGGAGGGGGTATGCCCAGCCATTCGAACCAGGAGGCTCCCTCGTCCACTAGGTCGAACACCAAATCGTACTCGCCGGGAGGCAGGTCGGCGAGGACGCGCGCCTCGACCTCGACCTCCGCTCCGGGCGCGGGGGTGGGTGCAATCGCAGTGCGCAGCCCGTCGTGGACGACGATCGTGCCGTCGGGCCGCCGCCAGTGGTAGGCAAGGTGCACATTGGGTGACAGGGGGCGGGGCAGGCGGTTGCGGAAGGCCACCCGGTAGAGGGCCTCTCCTCCCGCGGTGCCGCGCCGCGGTCCCGCCACTCCCAACCACTCGATGTCGCCCGCCTTCACCCCTTCCGGGATGCAGTTGCAGGCCCGGATCCTGGCGACCGCCTCCGGCGGCAGGCCGGTAAACAGCGTCAAGCCCTCGAACGACTCGCGGCGGTGCGGGATCGCGAAGCGCGAGAGGTACGACTCGAAGCGGATGCGGTCGGGGCCGTACAGCAGGAACGCGGGCGCCGGTTGCCGGTCCACGAAGGCCTGGTGCTCGACGTGGCGCACGAAGCCGCGTTCACCGCTGCCGAAGGGGCTCGCGATCACCGTGCCGGCGGACAGGAACGTGGTCCGGTAGGCCACCCAGTACGAGGCGTAGACGGCGTCCGTGCCCGTCTCCTGCAGCCGGCGGACGACCTCCCGGGGATCGCTCTCGACCCAGGTCCGGGCATCGACTCGCAGCCTATTCTCGAGCCGTGGCGAAGCGAGCTGGCTGCCGAGGCTGAGCGCGAGCAGGAGGCCGGTTGCCAGGACGGCCCCGGCAGTCCACCGCTCCCACAGTGCCGAGATCAGGCCGCCCGCCAGGGGAGCGATCCCGAGGTAGGCCGGGAGCAGGTAGCGGGGCTCCGCGAAGTCGGTCCTGGCCACGAACAGGGCAAGGCAGGGCACGGCGACGAGCACGGTGAGGAAGACGGCCGAGCCGTGGCGGGCGGCCTGGGTCGGGCCGCGCCGCAGTGAGACGACACCGAAGCCGATCAGGGAGGCGAGCAGGGCCCAGGCGAGCGGGCGAGAGCCCGGGAAGGTCACCTCTCCGGTGGTGACCGAGCTGGCGCCCAGGAGGATGCTCCACCCGTCGCGGAACAGCGAGGCGAGCCGCGTCGCCATCCCTCCGATCTGTGCCGCCGCGAGTTCCGGAGCCTTGAGGCTCACCCAACCGGTTTGGAGATTGCGCCACCACCAGGGCAGGCCGCCGAGCAGGAAGGCAGCCAGCAAGGCGGCCACGCCGCGCGGAGCCAGCCAGGCGCGGGTCGCGCCGGCGGCCACTGCCGCAGCGCCGGCGGCGGCCATGAAGACCGAGATGGGGAGAATCCACCAGGCCAGCCCCAGGAGCCAGCCCAGCAGAGCCAGGTGGAGCGTTGCGCTCGCGCCTGCGGCGAGCCGGCGCTCGATGGCCAGCAGCAGCCAGAGACCCAGGCCGCAGACCAGGACCAGGGAGGCGTAGGCACCGTCCGAGGTGAGCCCCTTGTAGAAGAAGAACGAAGGCCCCACGGCGAGATAGAGGCCGGCGAGCAGACCGGCCCGTTCGCCGTAGCAGGAATGCGCCATGGCCCAGACCGCGAGGACGATGGCGGCGACCAGGACGCCCATGGCGAGCCGGAAGGCGAGCGGCGACGGCCCCAGGACGGAGAAGACGGCCGCCAGGTAGTGCGGCTCCAGGGTGCCGCCGTATTGCGAGCCGTAGCAAAAGACGGGATGGACCCCCTTCTGCAGGATGTCGAGGGCCATCAGCGAGATGATGCTCTGATCGGAGCTGAACGGGATGCGGCCGGCCGCCACCAGCCCGCCCGCGGTGGCCGCGGTCAGCAGGACGAGCAACGCCGCGGCTGCGGCGAGCCGCAGGCATCGCCCGGCCGATTCGGACCTCAAGCCTTCAGGGTGCTCCGGGCCATCGCGCAAACCTCTTCTTCGGGCTTGTTCAGGAACGCAGATGCGAGAAGGCAGCTCGGAGCCGCCCTCTCGGACTCGCGGCGATACTCCGCGTTACGGCACCGTCGCGAAGTAGCCGGTCACGTCGAAGACGATGTGACCGGTGCCGGGGGGGTTCTGCATCGAGTACCGGAAGTTCATGTCGTCCGCGCCCCCGTTGTCGGGGCCCAGCGGCACGATCGCGCCATTCGCCAGGGCCGTCTCGTTGGCCACGAAGTTCAGGGTCGCCACCAAGGGCTCGGAGATTCCCGACGGCCATAGGGTGATGTGCCCGTTCCGGTTCGGAGTGACCACCGTCGCGTTCAAGGCTGCCGCCTTGGCGCCCACCGGAACGCCGCAGACGCCCTGGACGCGGATCGAATGCAGACCGTTGGCCAGGGGCGTCGTGCCATCGAAGTCTGTCCGCGAGTCATAGACCCGGCAGGGGGTGATGGCATAGAACCGGAACGGACCATCGGCCGAGGTCACATCCGGTAGCGCCGGTACAAGAATGGCAAACGTAAGCAAGGTCGCTTTGAAGATCCGCTTCACGGTTTCAGTCCTCCTCCTGTCTTTCGTTCAAGGATACCACGAAATGGAGCTGTCAAGCTGTGGAACCTTCCGCGCATCCGCCAGGCGGCCGTCCCTTCCATGAACTCCACCCGCTGGCGCCAGCGTTCGAGCTCCGCATACAGGCAGTCCCGCTCCAGCTCCAGCTCCTTCTGCCGGGCCGTCAGGCGGCCGACCTCGGCATCCTGGCCGGCGGCGCGGTCGGAGAGACGGTCCCGCTCCGCCTCCGCCTCCTCCAGGCGGCGAACGGACTCGCCCAACTCCTGCCGGCGGGTTTCGGCTTCCCGCACGGCAGCCTGGACCTCGATGAGGAGCTCCGGGAGGTGCCGTAGGTAGACCGCCTCGTGCTTCGCACGATGTGCTCCTGGGAGGGGAGCTCCCACATCCACGTGGAGGCAGGCCGTCACCATGGATCCCGGCCGCCTCCGGTAGTCGAAGCCGATGACGGGGAGGCGCCGGAAGCCCCAGCCTCGGCCGGCCGCGCCGATCCAGAGGTTCCAGTCCTCCCAGGCGGACAGGGCTTCGTCCCATCCGCCGCACTCCTCCCAGACGCGGCGGCGCAGGCAGGAGCAGGCGGTCACGTAATTGCCGCGCAGCAGGCGCGCCAAGTCGAACTCGGGCGCGGGCACGCGCCCCGTGCGGAGGCCGAACTCCCAGTGGTCGCAGTAGACCACCCCGATCGCGGGCTCGGCGTCCATCGCGCGCCGGGCCGCGGCGGGGAATTCCGGTCGCAACCGGTCGTCGGAGTCCAGCGGCAGGAGGAGGTCCCCTCTGGCCGCAGCCGCGCCAGCATTGCGGGCCGCCGCCAGGCCGCGGTTCTCCTGACGCAGGACCTTGTAGCCGAGCCCGCGCAGGATCTCCAGGATCTCCAGAGTCCATGGCTCGTCCGAGCCGTCGTCGACGATCACCAGCTCCAAGGGCTCCTCCAGCGAGGCCCGCTCGGCGCTCGCGACCGCCTCGAGGAGGAACTCGCCGTGGTTGAAGCAGGGCACCAGGATTGACATCCGGGAGGCTTCCTCCCCGCCGCTCCGAGTGGCCCGGGGCGGCGCTCCCCAGAGCCCGGCGGACGACAGGTCGGCCCGGCGGTCGAGCTCGCGCAGAAGCTCCATCTGCTCCGGCCGGACCGCCTCGAGGAGGGTCACCAGCGGATCCCACCCCCCTCCGTCGGAGCGGAATAGATCGGGCCGGATGCGCGAGCGGACATAGCCGTCGGGCGCGTCCAGCCCCAGCCGGCCGCGCAGAAGACCGTCCAGCCGGTCGGGGTCGGAGAGCAGCGCGTTGGCGCTCACCAGGAGACACCGGTCGCCGGCGCGGTCCAGAAACTCCAGGATGCGGCGGTTGTAGAGCTCCCAGATGCCATAGACGTAGTGGGGGTTGTTGAGGAAGACCTCGGTGCCCAGGCGCTGCAGGGAGTCAGCCACCTCCCAGGGGTAGCGGTAGATGAAGAGGTAGCGGGCGTCGTCCAGGAGGGAGTCCCAGAAATCGAGCGAGATCGCCGTGCGGGGATTCTTCCAGCCCCAGGGGCGGCCGACGGCGGT
>Ga0268265_10003507_pt1 | contig 11223 bp, 11 predicted proteins | sample KBSSwiS52_FD_190355 | JGI IMG/M metagenome (GOLD analysis project Ga0268265, IMG submission 190355) | Switchgrass rhizosphere microbial communities from Kellogg Biological Station, Michigan, USA - KBS Switchgrass S5-2 (SPAdes) (version 2) | ecosystem: Host-associated > Plants > Roots >...
GTTATGTCCGCTCGCAGGTGGCGGATGCCTCGCCCCGGGACCGTGGCACCCTGCGACAACTGCTGGAGCTACCCGATCCGGTGCTGGCCGACTATCTGTTCGGTCACACTCCCGTCAACGACCCCCCAATGGCCCAACTGGTCGCCGCCATCCGCGGCCACAGAGTGGGTAAATATTGATGCTTCCTGCGAACTTTAACGGGGAGAGGGGGTCTATTCAGGTCGCGGCGCGGCGGCCTTTTACCCTGCGGGAGTAAGGCGCCATGAGCGCCGATGTAAGCGATCTAAGCCTGGTTCGACGCGTCCAAGGCGGTGACAAGGGCGCGTTCGATGCGCTGGTGCGCAAGTACCAGCACAAACTCGTCAAGCTCGTTATGCGGTATGTGCGCAATCCGGCCGAAGCCGAGGACATCGCCCAGGAGGCATTCATCAAGGCATACCGCGCCTTGCCGCAGTTTCGCGGTGACAGTGCCTTTTATACCTGGCTTTATCGTATTGCCATCAACACCGCGAAGAACGCGGTCGTGTCCCGCGACCGCAGCCCCATCGAATACAACATTGACCGCAGCTCCGACGCCGCCGAAGAGTCCTACGATATGCAAGGCCGAATGAAAGATTCCGAGACCCCGGAGGGGTTGGTGTTGACGGATGAGATCCGTCGCACCGTCAACGCCGCCATCGAGGCGTTGCCCGAGGACCTGAAGACCGCAATCGTCCTGCGCGAGCTCGACGGATTGTCTTACGAAGAGATTGCAGCGGCGATGGATTGTCCCGTCGGGACCGTCCGGTCGCGTATATTCCGTGCACGCGAAGCGATTGACCGGCGCTTGCGTGAAGTGTTCGAAGGCGGCCTGGGCCGTACGGAGGATATGGGATGAACGAGGAGCTCGACAGTCAACTGTCCGCGATGTTCGACAACGAGCTGCCTGCTGCCGAATGTGAGCTGCTGGCTCGGCGCCTGTCCCGTGACGAGGACCTGAAGGCGCGTTGGAGCGCGTATGCCGCGATCGGCGCCACCATCCGTGCCGAAGGCGGCGTGCGGTTGAATTCCAACCTCGCCGTGCGGGTCAACAATGCCATTTCCTCTGAGCCGGCCGTAGCGGTCGCCAAGTCGATCGAGCCGAGTCGCGCCACGTCGCGCCGGCCCGTGCCTCGCTGGCTGATGCCGCTGGGCGGAATTGCAGTGGCTGCGAGCGTTGCGGCTGCCTCGATCCTGTTCTTGAGGTACGAGTCGCCAATGCAGCCGGTCGCGCAGTCGCTGCCTGTAACCTCATCGTCAAATCAGACGCTCGTGGCGAAGAACGCCGTCCCGGCAGCTCCGGACAGCTACACGGTGCCGAAGACCCTGCCTCGTCGCTCCATCGTGCCGTCCACTCAACTTGCCAACTATGTCGTCGCTCACAGTGAGTTTTCCTCGCCGGTAAATCGACGTAATCTCCTCTCCGCCTTCATGGCGAGTGAGTCGGGAACTGCGGGCGCACCCTCCGGGTCCGACGAACCAAATGAGGATGTGATTGACGATGCCAAGAGCCCGCACTAGAGAGCGAATCAGTTGGCTCGCTCTCGCGATGGTCGTTGCGACGACCGTCGCTGCCGAAGAGCCGACCAAGTGGCTCGAGCGGATGAATCAGGCGCTGACGACCCGCAACTATGACGGTACGTTCTCGCACTGGCAGGGTGGCAAGGTGGAGATGCTGCGCATCATCCATCGCGTCCAGGATGGCGCTGTTGCTGAGCGCCTCGTTTCATTAGACGGTTCGGGCCGCGAATTTATTCGCAGCGGAATGGACCTGGCCTGCTACTTGCCCGACAAAAAGACGGTGGTCGTCGAGCGCCGGCCGGCTGATGAGTCGTTGCTCGGTGGCTTTCCGGCCGTCAATCCTCAGACCGAAGCGTTCTACGACATCCAGGAAGTGGCCAAGACGCGTCTCAATCGGCGCGACACCCGCGTGATCACTGTCTCGCCCAAAGACGAATTCCGCTACGGGTATCGGCTGTGGATCGATGAGACGACCGCCATGCCGCTCAAAACCCAACTTTGCGATGGGCACGGCCGCGTCATAGAGCAGATCGTGTTCGCGAGCCTCACGCTATCCTCGAAGATTGCGGATTCCGAGTTCAAACCCGATGTCTCCACCGAAGGCTTCCAGTGGCTTCGCAATGAGTCGCAGCCGGGGAAGGAACCGCCGGAGAATGCCTCGCTGGTGTGGAATGCCTTGAAGCTGCCGCCGGGATTCAAGATGGCCGCGCGCTCGGCGCAGGTGATGCCGGGCTCGAGCGATCCGGTGTCCCATCTGGTGTTCAGCGATGGACTGGCTTCCGTGTCCGTCTTTGTTGAGATGGAGACCAAGACGACCACGAAGACTGAGGACGGCCAGGAAGTCACGGAGGAGTCCACGCGCGTGGGTTCCTCTTCTGTCTATTCGACTATCTCAGGCGGACGGAAAGTCACCGCCGTGGGCGAGGTGCCTCCGGAGACGGTCCGTTCGATCGCCACGTCGTTTTCCAACGGGGGCTCACCCGGCCTCGTCCCCAAGCACTGATGGGAGCCGGGCTGACGGTGGTCCACCGGCAGGACTGCGATCTGTGCGATGAGATGGTGGCCGCGCTGGAGGCTCTTAACCGGAAAATTCGCCTGCCTCCCATCTCCATCGTGGACGTGGATGGGGACCCCGAACTGGTCCGCCGCTATGGCTTGAACGTTCCTGTCCTTCTCTTGGACGGAACAGTGGTCTGCAAGCACCACTTGGACGCTGAGGAGCTCATCCGGCTGCTGCGTTAAGCTCCATTACATGGAACTCAAGTGGCTCGAAGACTTCATGGCTCTGGTGCAGGCACAGAGCTTTTCGCGGGCCGCGGAGGCACGCAACATCACGCAATCAGGGTTGAGCCGCCGCATCCGCGCTCTCGAGCAGTGGGTCGGCGCGGAGCTCGTCGATCGCAGTGGCTATCCGCCGGCGCTCACGGCCGCCGGTCGGCTGTTCCATGAGGTCACGGAGGATGTGCTGCAGAAGCTGCTCGATACTCGGGCGGTCATCCGCACCGAGCAGCGGCTGCCGGGCAAGGGACTCAAGATCGCAGCCGGACACACGATCTCGCTGAGTTTCCTGCCCGACTGGCTGAAGACCATGAGCCGGCATTTCGGCGACCTGCGCGCGCGGATCACGCCGACCAATGTGCACGATTCGGTGCTCATGCTGGTGAACGGCAATTGCGAGCTGATGTTCGCGTATCAACATCCGGATCTCGCTCTGCACCTGGATCCGCGCCGCTACGAGAGCCTCACGGTGGGTCACGACCTGCTGATGCCGGTGTGCGCGCCGAAGAATCCCGGGGTGCCGCGCTACAAGTTGCCGGGATCCGCGCGCCAACCCCTGCCTTACATCTCCTATGCCGAGAGCACCTATTTCGGCCGCTGTGTATCGGTGTTGCTGGCGGGGGCGTCGCAACCGTTCCTGGCGCCGCGTTTCGAGTCCGACATGGCGGACGTGCTGAAGCGGATCTCGCTGGAAGGCGAGGGGATCGCGTGGCTGCCCAAGAGTTTGATCGAGGCCGAGTTGAAAAGCGGGGCGCTGGTGGCGGCCGGCGGTCCTGCCTGGACGATGGAGTTGGAGTTGCGGGTGTTTCGGGATGCCTTCAACCGGGAGGACCTCACCGCACGCCTCTGGGCTCACCTGAAGACAGTCTACGTCGGCATGTCCTGACGGGCGCTATGCGCCCCCCGCATGAGGGCATTCCGTAACGGAATCGCGCCGCGCGGGGAAGTCCATAGCATCTGGGGGCATGATTTCGCTTCCCCGCAGCACGGCGCCGGGGCCGGCCTGCGAGCGGTTGTTGGGTGTCATCGCAGGCCCCGAGCCTGGGCCGAGTGCCGATTTTCTGTTGAAACTGACCGAGGTCCGGGAGGCGCCCGCGCATACCGGGCGCTTCGCTGTCGCGATCGACCGCAAAGCGGTACATCCGCTGGAGATTTTCGACACCATCGCCGGCTTCGTGAAGGCCGGCGTCGGCAGCGTCGTACTGCCGTCTTTCGCGAGCCTCGCCTTTCTCGAGCAGCTCACCGCCAACTCACCCCTGCCCATTGTCAGCCTTCCGGCCGCCTTGTCGGCTCACCTGCAGGGTCACTTTCCGGGTCTGCGGCGGTTGGGCGTCATCACCTCGCCGGACCTGCGGGCCGCGGGCGTGTTCGAGCGTTATTTCCCGAAATACGAGCTGCTCTATTCATGTGCGCGCTCCCTGGAAGAGGCCTGCCCGGATCTGTCGGGTCAGGGCGCTCAGCTGATCCTGCCGGGGCTTTCCGAGATCGTACCCCCGGCGGGGCAGATCGGCTCCGTGCCGGTGCTCGATCCGCATCGGATCTACGCAAACTATGTTGTGTCACAGCCTGCGGCGCCATCCGAGCGCCCGTTCAAGCTCGGTGTGCTGGGGGGTGTAGGGCCGGCCGCCACCGTCGATTTCCTGCAGAAGGTCGTGCGTCTCACGCCTGCCCATCGCGACCAGGACCACCTCAAGGTGTTGGTCGAACAGAATCCGCAGATCCCGGATCGCACCGAGCATCTCATCGGTCACGGTCCCGATCCCACGCTCGCGCTGTATGCGACCTGCCGCAAACTGCAGGCGGGCGAGGCCGATCTGATCGCGATTCCGTGCAACACGGCGCACGCCTTCATCGACCTGATCCAACCGCATCTGGATATCCCCATACTCAACATGCTCACCGTCACGGTGAGCCATGTGCGCGAGTCGTGGCCGAAGCTGCAGACTGTAGGTCTGCTGGCGACCACGGGCACACTGTCGACCGGCATCTATCACCGCGCCCTGGAGAAGCAAGAATTGCGGCCCACCGTCCCGCAGCCGGCTTCACAGGCACACCTGATGGACGCTATCTACGGCCCGCGCGGCATCAAAGCGGGATTCACGAGTGGGCGCTGTGTGGAGGATATCCATTGGGTGATTGAGGAGTTGGTGCAGCAGGGGGTCGAGGTGATCATCCTGGGCTGTACCGAGTTGCCGCTCATTTTTGCCGATACCGAGCTCAGGGTGCGGGAGCGGCTGATTTCACTCGTCGACCCGACCGAGATCCTGGCGCGGCGCTGTGTCGCACAGGCCACGGCCCGGTCGCGGCGTTGAGCTCCCGGCAACTCACCCGGCTCATTCTGGCCGGCCTCGTGTTGGGTATCGTCCTCGAGGAGCTGGAGCGTTTCGGTTGCAGCAACCGGGTGGCCAGTTTTGTGTTGCCCATGGGGTATTCGTTGCCGAAGTTCCATCTGCCCCAGGCCGGTGTGCTCCTGCTGTTGGGTGCGGATCATTTCCTCGATATGGGCCGCACCGGCATCAACGTGGTGGGCAACAGCATCGCCGCGGCGCTGGTCTCCAGGTGGGAAGGCGAGTTGCACCAAGGTCAGGCGACGTGCACCCGATCGGCGCAAACGCCCTGACTCATAACTCGAAGTTATGCTCAGACCGTCAGGTTTCAATTGCTCCCGCGAGTGCCGAGCGCCTATCGTGATCGAAACGCGGCGGGGGAGAACAAATTGAATCCAGGTGCGCAATGGTCCGGTCGTTTGAGCGCGGAAATCGGCAAGGCGGTGCTCGGCCAGCTGCCGATCATCGAGCGTCTGCAGATCGCGCTGCTCACGGGCGGGCACGTGTTGCTCGAGGGCATGCCGGGACTGGCGAAGACGCTGTTGGTCAAATCGCTGTCGCAGGCGCTCGGGGCTGAGTTCGAGCGCATCCAGTTCACGCCGGATCTGCTGCCCAGCGATGTCGTGGGCACCATGGTGTTCTCGCCCGCGGATGGCCGATTCACACCGCACCACGGGCCGATCTTCGCAAATCTTGTGCTTGCTGATGAAATCAACCGCGCGCCGGCCAAGGTGCAGAGCGCGTTGCTGGAGGCCATGCAGGAGCGGCAGGTCACCCTCGGTGGAATCACACACCCGCTGCCGCAGCCTTTTCTGGTGATGGCCACCCAGAACCCGGTGGAGCAGGAGGGCACCTATCCGCTGCCCGAGGCGCAGCTCGATCGCTTCCTGTTCAAGTTGCTGTTGGATTACCCGAGCCTGGAGGATGAGCTCCTCATGGTGCGCCGCTGGGGCGATGTGACATCGCATCCGAAGTTGCAGGCGGTATCCAGCGGCGCAGAGCTCCTCGCGCTGCGTGAGCAGGTGGATCGCATTCACGTGGCTGATTCGATCCAGGCTTATATCGTCTCTCTCGTGCGCGCAACTCGTACGCTGGCTGCAGGCGGCAGCAGAGTTGCCACGAGTGCGCAGAAGACTCTTGCGTACGGCGCCTCGCCGCGCGCCTGTCTCGGCTTGTTTCAGGCGAGCAGGGCACTCGCGTGGTTGCGCGGTGTTGATTTCGTCACGCCCTCACACGTGCAGGAGATCTTTCCCGATGTCATGCGGCATCGCATTGGTCTCACCTACGAGTCGGAGTCCTCGGGACTGACGGCGGAGAAAATTCTGGCCGACATCATCAAGAGCACGTCGGTCCCGGGGAGTGCCGAGGCTGCCTGACATGAACCCCACGGGATTGTTGCAGCGGCTGGAGTGGCGGGCGCGGCATGCGGTCACGACCACCGTCAGCGGCGACTACCGCTCGACCTTTCGCGGCCGCGGCATGGAATTCGATCAGGTCGTCAAGTACGAGTGGGGCGATGACCCGCGCGACATTGACTGGAATGTGACCGCACGCCTGGGCGAGCCCTATCGCAAGCGCTTCATCGAGGAGCGCGACCTGTCGGTCATCCTGGTCGTGGAGGACTCCCCGGCGCTGCAATTCGGGTCCGAGGGTCGTACCCGGCGCGAGACACTGCTCGAGGCTGCAGCGCTCCTGATGTTGATCAGCTCAATCAACAAGGATCGTGTCGGCTTGTGGTATGTCGCGCCCGGCAGCTCCTGGTTTCAGCGGGCATTGCCGGGCCGCAAAGACATCATGCGCGTGACGTCCATGTTGTTGTCACAGCCGGCGCCTGCGCTCGATGGTCCACCGGAATGTCAGATTCCCTGGCACATGATGCGCAAGGTGGCCTCACGCGGCAGTGTGTTGCTTTGGCTCGGCCCCTTCATGCCGGCACCTCTGCCGGAAGGCTGGCGAGAGCTGCAGAGGCGTTATCAGACAGTCGGCGTGCGTGCGGACGATCAATGGGATGTTGAATTGCCCGAGGATACGCGGCTCGCGGCCTACGATCCCGTGGCAGGGCGCCTGACCACAATCGATACATCGTCTCCCGCGCAGCGTTCCTCGCACAGACGGTGGCGCGGCGAGCGCGAGGCACATTTCACATACCTGTTTCCGCGTCACGATGAGCGTCTGAAAATCCGCAATACCGAGGATCCGCTTCAGACGATCGTTGCTTACTTCCATCGTCACCGTCGCGGTGCGAACGCGGCAGCCTGACGCACTGTGCCAATGTTCCACAATCCTCTGTGGTTGCTCCTGCTGAGTGCTTTGCCCTTGGTGGCTTGGCTACGCCGTCGTCGGGGTGTCCCGGCTCTGGTGATACCCGGGGCAGAGCAGTGGCATGCACCAGGTCCAACGGTGGCGAGTTGGTGGCCGCTTGCCTGTGCCTATCTCGGCATCGCGTTGCTCATCGGTGCGCTGGCGCGGCCGCAGGTGCTGGTCCCGCAGGAAGACAACAAACGGCGCGGCTACGACTTCATGATCGCCATCGACTTGTCGACCAGCATGTATGCGGAGGACTTCAAGCGCGGCACGCAGACCACCAATCGTCTCCAGGCCATCAAGCCGGTCATTGCGGCTTTTATCAATGACCGTCCCAATGATCGTATCGGGATCGTGGTGTTTGGTGGGCGCGCCTACACGTTCGCGCCGTTGACGTTCGACCACGATTGGCTGCGTAAACAATCCTCCAGGCTGGCGATTGGACTCATCGAGGACGGCACGGCGATCGGGGATGCGTTGGGCATCTGCCTGAGCCGCCTGAAGGAAGGCGCCAAAGACAAGTCAGCGCCGCGCGAAGGCGGCTTCATCGTGCTGCTCACTGACGGCGCGAGCAACAAAGGTTCCATTGATCCGCGCCAGGCAGCGACCTTGGCAGCACAGGACAACGTGCCCATCTACACGATCGGTGCCGGTGCCGAGGGCAACATTCCCATGCCGGTCTTCGATGCCGCCGGGCGTCGTGTGGGAACCGAGATGCAGGCCTCCGAGGTCGATACGCTCATGCTGCAGGATATCTCCAGCAAGACGGGCGGCAAGTTCTTCCGCGCTACGAACACCAACGCAGTGCGTGAGGCGTTCGCAGAGATCGACGACGCACAGAAGATCGAGTTCGGGGCGCCGCCCCCGATGATCAGCCGGGAGTTGTTTCCGGCGTTCACCTGGGCGGGCCTCATCCTGCTCGCCCTGGCCTCGTACGGCACACATCTGCGTCCATTCCAACTCCAAACAAGGACATTTCCGTGAAAATTCAACGACGCAAAGCCCTCGTCGGACTGGGCACGGCGGCGCTGCTGCCGCTGGCGGCCGAAGCGCAGGCGCAGGCTAAAACCACAGGCAATGCTCAGGCCAATGCGAACCAGCGTCCGATCCGCATTGCCGTGATGCACTTCGCGCACGAGACGGTCACGTTCCTGCCTTACGACACGACGACCGATGATTTCATCTATGAGGGCTCACCGGCGCGCGGCGAGGCTCTGTTGGGATCGCAGCCGACAGGGTATATCGGTGGCTTTGTGACGGTGGCGCGTGAGTACGCCAACGTCGAGTTGGTCGGAATCGAGTCGCCGCTGGGCTCCAAGAAGGGCTCGGGCTCCGGTTGGATTACCAAGGAGGCGTTCTACCACTTCCTCGACAAGATGGTCGCGGACCTGAAGCAGCAGGGGCATTTCGATGGTGCTTACCTGTCACTGCACGGGGCCATGGGCGTGCGTGATGTTGCCAAGCCGGAGGCGGAAATTGCCCAGCGAGTACGCGAGGTGATTGGTCCGAAGGCGTTCATGGTGGGTACCTTCGATCCGCACGGCAATGAGGATGCGGAGTTCCTGAAGTACTCGAACCTCGCGTTCACGATCAAATACTACCCGCACTATGACGGCTATCTTCAGGGTGAGCGGGCTGCACGGACCCTCATCCGCTGCATCCGTGGCCAATACAAGCCGGTGAGCGCGACCCGCAAACCGCCGATTCTCACGCCTTCGGTGCTGCAATGGACTGGAGTGTCACCGTGGATGGATGTGGTGCAGCGCGCGTTGACATGGGAAGCGCGAGAGCCTGATGTGTACGTGAATTTCTACTATGGTTTCGCGTTCGCTGATGCCGTGGATGCGGGAATGTGTTTCCAGGTCATGACCAACGGCAATTCGGAGCTGGCTGAGCATATTGCCGATGATATGGCGGGTTATGCGTGGCGCATCCGCGATGATCTGTTGTATCACACCAAGGTGTATCACCATTCCGAGGGTGTGAAGGTTGCCAAGGAGGCGGCCGCCAAGGGGACCGTGCCGTATGTGCTTGCGGATCACAGCGACCGTACGGGTGCAGCGACCTGGTTGTTGGAGCAGATTGTCGAGCAGAAGCTCAGCAATGTGTTGATCGGGACAATCGCCGACGAGGACGCCATCAACACGTTGCGCAAGAAGGGCGTGAAGGTCGGTGATCCATTCGATATGGAGATCGGCGGGCGTATTGACGTGTCAGCGGGCAAGCCGGTACGCATCAAGGGTGTGGTAAACACCGTCAGCGGTGGAATCAATCGTGGCGGACGCGGTGCGGGCAATTCGCAGTTGTGGGTGAGCGTGAAGTTTGGCGACGGTAACGTCGTCATCATCAGCCCCTACCTCGTGCAGATCGTCGAGCCACGCTCGTTCCTGCAGCTGGGTATCGACCCTGACAAGTTCAAGGGGTTTGCTATCAAGTCGCGAGTGCACTTCCATCGCGGCTTTACGGATAGTGGTTACTGCAAGGCGTTTTATATCGTCGAGCCCGACCAGCCGTTTGTGGGGACTGTGCGCCTGGAGGCGCTCGACTACAAGCATCTGCCGCGGAACAAGTTCTATCCGTACAACAAGAGTGTGACCTTTACGGTCAAGGGCCCGGGCAAGCTCAGCGATTACCCGGGACGCGACGGCACCAGCGAATAATCGCGCTACGGGCTCAATGCCGTGATGTCTGATAGAAGGGCATCATGGCATTGTCCCTTACCCACCCCGATACATTCACGCCCGCGCTGATCTTCCGCCAGCCCAGAAACGAGCGCTCCGGCAGTACCACTGCGCCGGCGCTTGCCGGGATGGTTTCCGCCTCGGGAACCAACTCGGTGGGCGAGGGGCTCAGGTTCACCGGTTGGACGAGGATGCCTGAGTTGGCGCTGGCCAACATTCCATAATCGTTGAACGCGACCAGTGCCAGAACCAGCAGGGCCCCGCCTGCGGCGAGGCCATACCGGGCACCCAGCGAGAGTGGCCGCCGCCACGCCGGAACATAGAGCATGACGACGAGGGCACTGAAGCCTGCCGCGAGAATCAGGCTGGCGAACAGGCTCAGGTGTTGCCAGCCTGCCGGGGACAGCAGGCCGGGGAATTGTTGGAACCAGGGGCCGTACAGGAGGCGGCGCAGGGTCGGGTCCATGCTGCCGCTTTGTTGGATGGCAAACCTCAGGTTGTCCCGGTTGGCGCTGGAGGTCGGCTCGAGCAGAAATGCGGTGGCGGCGTGGGCCACCGCGTAGTTCCAGTTCCCTTGTGCGATCTGCGCAGCCGCAATGTTGTAATGAGCGGCCCAGTCATTCCAGTGTGCCCGCATTGCCTCGGCAGCAGCCCGCTGATCGCCCTCCGAAAGGCCCGCCATGTTGGGTCCACCCGCCGCCGCAGATGCCTGCTCGGAGTCGCCCGCGGCGCTTCGCGGCGAACCAGCTGCAGACGCTTGCTTGGTGCCGGGCGCCAGGGTCTGGTGCGAATCAGGAACGCTCGATGCCGAGGGGGCGTCGCTTGCGACATTTGCGGCTGTTTGGTCGGCGCGGGCGACGTTGTGCGTCGGGAGCAGGGCGGCGCAGGCGAGCGTTAGGCCGAGGGCGAAGGCAGACGCTCGGCGGGGAAACCAGTGCCCGCGGCGGTCTGGTAGCCACCGTTCTCGCTTTGGTAGTTGCACGCCAGCGGCCGCGGCGGCGGCGCGCTGCACCCAGTCCGCGGGAGGTGAACCCCCGGCGGCGTAAAGCGCCCGCTCGGCGGAGGTCCACAACTCCATCCAGCGAGTCGTCTCA
>Ga0268265_10003509_pt1 | contig 11222 bp, 8 predicted proteins | sample KBSSwiS52_FD_190355 | JGI IMG/M metagenome (GOLD analysis project Ga0268265, IMG submission 190355) | Switchgrass rhizosphere microbial communities from Kellogg Biological Station, Michigan, USA - KBS Switchgrass S5-2 (SPAdes) (version 2) | ecosystem: Host-associated > Plants > Roots >...
CTTCGAACGCTCCGACTTTGCCAGCGTGGGGGCCTTCGTTGAGGAGCGCCGTGTCGTGCTTTTCTTCCTCCCGGAAGAGGGCGTCCATCTCCGATTCCGGCCGGTTCGCCGCGCGGATCGCGCGGCGCTTCTGCTGCACGTCCTTCGTGTAGCGCTCGAACGCCTCTTTCGGCCAGGGCGTCGGAAGCGGCGTGCCCGGCGTCACGAGATCCTTCCACTTCAACGCCGCGGGATCGAGCATCGCCGTCGCGTTCGGTTCCCACGGCTCCACGCGATCGGTCGCGGGCAAGTAGGCGACATCTGAGGTGTAGTACTCGTCCGCCAGGCCGGCGATGTGATGACCGAACTCATGCACGAAGATGTACGGCGCCCAGACGCTGTCGGCCGCAACCGTGCTGTAGAGACCGAAGATGCCTCCGCCGCCGTAGGTGGCGCTGTTCGTCAGAATCTCGACGAATTCGTACGGCGCGTTCGCGGCGATGTCGCGGAACGCCTTGTTCTCGAACGTCAGCACGTAGCGCTCGGAATCGAACGCGTCGTAGGTGGCGCCGACCGGCGACTGCCGGTAGATGTGCTGCGACGGTCTCGAGATCCCCGACTGCGCGGCCGGTGGACAGAGGCCCCAGATGTTGATCTCGGCTTGCCGCTCCTTGAAGGGCGACGTCGTCAACAGCGTGGCGACCAGCCGGCGTGCGTCGCGCTCGAACTTGGCCCGTTCGCGCGCGGTGTAGCCGTCGCCGAGAATCAGGAAGTCCAGCTTCGTCGCCGGATCCCCGCTGCGGTGTAACGCGACGAGCGCGCCCGCATTCGAGGCCGCCGCCGGCGCGATGAATTTGTCCGCGGGATCGACGGACACCGTCCACGCGTCGCGGAAGACATTGCGGGAATCGCGCTTCTTGACGACGATGCGGACCGGCGCATCAGGAGCAGGGAACCGCAGCGATTCAGAAAAGGTCCGGTTGATCTTCTCGGCCTCGCCCGTCGTCTCCCACTCCCCGTAGATCGAGCTGAACCCGCGCGAGTAGAGCACGCGGCCGCTGGCGGCGTCGGCGACCTCGAACACGTATTTGCCGCGGTTGGTGGTGTCGATCGGCTTTGCCGGATTCCCCGGCCACGGCAGCGGCTCGATGACGACGCGGTCGAGGCTGAAGCGCTCTTCCTTCGCGTTGCCCGTGTGGTAGTAGTCCACGCGCATCGTGCCGCGTTCGCCGCTGCGCGGCTTCTGCATGCCAGGTTGTGGCGCCGCGGCGGCCGTGGAGGCGTGGACGAGGAGACAGAGGAAGGCGAGGAATTTCGTCATGAAGCGGCCATTGCTCGACGTCTTCCCGATAGGTAGACGGCCACGCCAATCCCGACGAGCACCAGAGACAGGCCGACGACCTTGACCACCGCGAGCGTCTTGTTCGGCTCTTTGTCCTCAGGAACGCATGCCAGCACGATCGACACCGCCGTCACGAAGAAGCCGAGCGAGGCCAGTGCGATCGCCACCGGTTTTCCGCCGGGTACGCGGATGACCTCGGGGCCGGCAGGCTCGCGCTGCAGCACCATCATCGCCGCGAACATGAACAGAAACGGAATGAAGTACGCGATGATCCCCATGCTGACGAGCACCTGATAGGCGCCCCGCACCGATGTACCGGCCTGCCCGAGAAAGATGAACACCCCCGCGATGCCGGCCTGCACGAGCAGGGCCACGTACGGCGTGTGCCAGCGCGGATGCAGCTCGCCGAACGCCGGCGGCAGAAACCGATCGATTCCGGCCACGAACGGTAGACGCGCCGTCGCCGCGAACCACCCGCCTACGCCGCCAAGCGCATTGATCGTGACGAACAGCGCAACGATCGGCACCAGCCACGGCAATTCCAGCCTCGACGTGATCGCTTGAATCGCCTGCATGATGCCTTCGAGTCCGGAGATCTGCGCGCTCGGCAGCGCGAGCAGCACGCTCAACGTACCGACGATGTAGAGCACCGTCATCACCGCGCCGGCGGTGAGCACGGCGCGCGGCACGGTCCGCCGCGCATCCTGAATCTCCTCTCCCATCGTCGACCCACTTTCCACGCCGCCGAATGCGAAGGCGATCGTGGACCAGAAGACGACGTCCTTCAGGCTCGTGCTCGGCACGAACACCTGAGGGCTCAAGGGGGTCGCCGATCCGAAGCGGCTCCACGACACAGCGCCGAGTACGATGAGCACGGCGGCCGGAATCCAGCTCGCCATCGCGCCGACGTTGTTCAACCACTTCCCCACGTTCAAACCGACCACGTTCATCGTCACGGCGATGACGAGACCGGTCATCGCCACCGCGATGAAATAGCTGCTGTTGCTGGACCACTCCTGCCAGGCGGGACCACCGATGAACAGCGCGTTCGCCGCGGCAAAGTACAGCAGCCCGGGAAAGTACGGCAGGTTCGATCCCCAGTACGTCCAGCCGGTCATGAATGCCGAAAACGGACCGAAGGCGCGCTTGCTCCAGACGTAGATGCCGCCTTCTTCCGGATAGCGCGATGACAGCTCGAGGACGGTGAAGACCAGCGGCACGAAGAACCCCAGCGCCGCGACCACCCAGATGACCAGCGCGCTCGGCCCGGCCGCCGACGCCGTCGCGATCCATCGCAGACTGAAGCCGGTGACCAGGTAATAGAGCACCAGATCGCGAAACGTGAGAACGCGACGGAGCCCCTTGGCGGTTGTCACTTGTAGAGCGCCGCGGCGTTGTCGTGAAGGTAACCCCGGGCGACCGTCATCGCCTGCTTCTCGGTCATCTCGCGAGCGGCAATCATTTCTGCCAGCGCCGCCGCGGTGGCGGTTCTCGCGTTGTGGACGCCGAACCAGTAGAGCTGCTCCGCGCCGACCTGTTCGTCGATCGGAAAGGCGTCAGATCCGTAGGTCACCTTGTCCGGGAAAATCCCGAACCAGCGGCGAAGCGTGTCCTTGAACTCGTTCGCGGACAGGACGAAGCTGCCGGTCGCGGACGAATCCAGCCACACGTTTTTCATCGCCGCCATGAAGATCGCGGCGTGATCGAACGGATGCCCGGCATGAATCAGCACGAACGTCGTGGCGCTGTATCGCGGGTCGCGAAGCACCGGCTCCAGGTTCAGCACGCTTGCTCCGCCGACGCTGAAGTAGTCGCCGGCGCCAGCGGAGCTGTGAATGTGGACGGGCAGGTGCAACCGCCCGCACTCCGTCACGACATAGCGGAAGACGAGATCCTGGAAGGCCTTGTAGTCAGAGGGCGACGGCGCGCCACCGGCCCGATACCGGTCGTAAACCGCGCTGACCGCATCCCGCGGCGGATCGTCGAAGACGAACGAGCGGAAGTAGGCGACCTCGAACTTCACCGCAATCGCGCCGCGGCGCTGGTGATCGTCGAGGACGCGCGTGACGAACGCCAGGTAGTCAGCGAGCGTGGGCGGCAGCTCTTTCACACCGGCCTGTTGCAGGAACCGGCGAACGAGCTTCGTCTGATTCGGCATGAACGCCGCCTGGTCCGGATTGCGGGCGGTAAGCGCGGCGTTGTCGAACGGGAACAGCACCGGATCGATGTAGAACACCCATTTGAAGCGCGCTGGATCGAAGTCGGCCGACATGGTGATGCGATTGGCCACCGACACGTCGACGCCCAGCCGATCGAGAATGGCATTGAAGTACTTCGGACCCGGATTCGCCTTCCTCAGCTGCGCCTTGCCGGTCATTCCAAATAGGGCCCGTGTCGCGGCTGCCCAGTCGGGATGGTCCGGTCTCAGACGCCACGGCGTGGCGCTCGGCGGCACCGGCGCGGGATCGACCTCCTCGTCTCCGGCAAAACCCGGATGGGCGTGGTGGTCGAAGATCTTGATCCGTTCGATCTGCGGAAGCAGCCGCTGGTAGATCGGCGCCGCGGCGGGAGCGACGAGGGGGCGCGATTGTGCCGTCGTTCCGGCGACAGCCAGCGCGACCGCCAATGCAACTCCCAGCAGCACCTTCACCAGACTACTTCGTCTCCTTGTGCGGCGCGGGCAATGGCTTTCGCGGGAGCATCGCGTCGCGCATCGCCGCATGGTAGACGAAGCTGGCCAGAATCACCGAGGCCTGCTTCATGTCGTCGGGAATGGCTTCCTCAAAGACATCCAGGCTCGAATGGTGAGCTTTGGTGTCGTAGTTGAGGGGATCCTGGATGAACTGAAAGCCGGGAAGGCCCACGGCGTCGAACGGCATGTGATCCGTACCGCCGGTGTTGAGTGTCGTCACGGTCGCCGCGCCGATGTAATTGAAGGGACGAAGCCAGGCCTCGAAGATCGTCCGGACAGCCTCGTTGCCCTGCAGATTGATGCCGCGAATGCGGCCGGCGCCGTTGTCGAGGTTGAAATAGACGGACAGCTTCGGGTGCTCCGGCTGGAGTGTCATCGTTTTCGGATCGCCGAAGTGCTTCTCGACGTAGCCGAGCGACCCGAAATAGTCCTGCTCTTCGCCCGTCCAGAGCGCGAGGCGGATGGTCCGGCGCGGGCGGGCGCCGATGGTCTGAAGGATGCGGACCGCTTCCATCGCGACGGCGCAGCCGGCGGCGTTGTCGGTCGCGCCGGTGCCGGCATGCCAGGAGTCGAGGTGACCGCCCACCATGACGAGTTCCGATTTCAGCGCCGGATCGATGCCGGGGATTTCAGCGACGACATTGAAGCCGTCCACGTTGTCAGAAAACTGCGCGGCGAGCGTGAACGCCACCTTCACCGGCTGCTTGCGATCGAGCATCCGGACGATGCGACCGTAGTGTTCGCGCGCGATGACGAACCCCGGGAACGCCGGCCGCCAGGCGCGATCGTAAAACCCGCCGATGCGCACGTCTTCCGCGATCGGGCTCGGCTCGACGAGCAGCGCGATGCCCTCCGCCGCGAAGAACTTGAAGATTTCGGTCTGCTTCGCGAGCATCTTCTGCCAGTCCTGCTCTTCGTCCCAGTACGATTTCGGCGCGCTCTCGGCGGACGGGTCCGCCGGATCGATGGCACTCTCCTGTTTCTTCAGCTCCTCCTCGGTCAGCCGCTTCGCCTCCGGTTGAAAGCCGATGTCCACCGGCTCGGGCTTTCCGTTCATCACGATGGCGCCGCGCAGCTTGCCGCGGTACTTGTCGAAATCGTCCTTGGATTTCACCTCGACGACGATCGGCGTGCCTGCGAGCGTCGACGCGATCGGCGGCGACCAGGCGCGCGGGTAGCCGGTGATCCGCATGTACTGCGGTTCGGTCATCTCAATCGAAAAGCGCTCGAGCACCCAGCCGCGGCCGATCGACCCGTAGGATTCGAGCGCCGCGTGCGTCAGGCCCCAGCGCGTGAGCTGATCGCGCGCCCACTCTCCTGCCCGCCGCAGCGCGGGGGTTCCGGTCAGTCGCGGGCCGTGGACATCACTCAGCCAGCTAAGAGTGTCCATGACGGCTGACCGCTGAAATCCTTCCGTCTTGATCTGGGCGATGACGGCATCGTTGACTGTTTCCTGCCCGGCGAGGGGCGCCGCCAGGAGGATCGCCACCGGTAGAGCCAGAATTGTCCGAGACATCGCGCGATTATATCTGTCGCGATACTCGCCTCAGGTCGGCGCCCGCTCCGCGCGCCACCCACGGCCCACCGACACGAACCGCGTCTCCGCCGGCGCATCGTCGCCGCCGGGATCGGGGTGCTGCGGATCGCCCGGCATCAACAGCATCCGCCGGCCGTCTTCCTCAACCAGCATCGGCTGCCGCCGGACGATGTGCCGTTTGCGGGCCCACGCCAGCGCGTCATCCACCGTCCCAAACGATTCCAGCTCGCGCAGCGCCGTCCACGTCGGCGGCGGCAGGACGATGCCGCCCGACTGCGCCTGCGCCATCGCCGCCCTCGCCGTCAGCCACTCGCTATCGGTTGTCTCGGCCTCGTCGTGCGCCGGCGTTTGAGCCGGGGGCACCCGCGACAGGAAGAACCGCGTGTCGAATTGACGCGTGTCGATCGGCGGCGTCACCCAATGGGCGAAGAGCACAAGCGAATCGAGCGCCAGACGCAGGCGCTCGCCTTCGACGATGGCGCGCATCGACGTGGAGCCGGCGTGGACCTCTTTCCGGTATCGCTTGAACCGTTCGTGTACGTCGGCGCCCGAGAGTGAGATGAAACCGCCGGCTTCGTCGCGCGCGAGAAGGACGCCAGCTTCCTCGAACAGCTCGCGGGCGGCCGCGACGTGATAGGCGATCGCGTCCTGCGGCGCCAGGGCCGCCAGCCGCTCGGTCGCACCGTCAACGCCGTCACACCATTCCGGAGTGCCGTCGTGATCTGATGCATCGACCCGCCCGCCCGGGAACACGTGGGCACCGCCCATGAACGACATCCCCTCGTGACGGCGGACGAAAAACACCTCCGGCCCAGCCGGACCGTCGCGGAGAACGACGACCGTCGCGGCCGGCCGGGGATTCGCGACGAAGGTGTCCGGGCACACGATGGACAATATTAGTTGATGGCGCGCGCCAGCTCGGGCATGGACTTGAACGGACAGATCGCGGCGCTCTTGCGCGACTTCGCCGCGATCCAGAAGTCGAAGCAGAGCATGTGGGGCTACAAGCGCGCCGCCAGCGCGGTGCTGGCGCTCGAAGCGCCGATCGCATCCTTCCTTCAGCCTGACGGCACGCTGCGGAAGATTCCCAACATCGGTCCGTCCTCGACGCGCATCATCGTGGAAGTGCTGCAGACCGGCACGTCCGCCACCGTTGAACGCGCCATCGCCGACAGCGGACAGGCCGGCGACATCAGCCATCGCCGGAATCTCCGCGGTCAGTTCCTCAGCCGCGCGCAGGTGGTGGACGCACTGACGAACCGGAAGCTCGTCGGTCCGCGCCTCGAAGACTATCGCGGCGATCTTCAAATGCACTCCACGTGGAGCGATGGGAGCCAGACGCTCGCCGACATCGTCGAGGGGGGCCTGGCCCGCGGATACTCGTTCTGCGCCGTGACCGATCACTCGTACGGGTTGAAGATTGCCGGCGGCGTCTCGATGACGGATCTGCGCAAACAGCATCGCGAGATCGACATCCTGAACGGGAAATACCGGGGGCGGTTCCGGCTGATCAAAGGGATCGAGGCCAACATCCGCGCGGATGGTTCGGTCGACATGGAGCGGGACGAACTGCGGGAGCTCGAGCTCGTCGTGGCCGCGCCGCACTCGGCCCTCAGGACCGAAGCGGACCAGACAGCCAGGATGGTCGCCGCGGTCAGATCGCCGGGGGTGCACATCCTTGGCCACCCTCGCGGCCGGAAGTACGGATCGCGCCCTGGTGTCTCAGCGGACTGGGACGAGGTCTTCGCGGCGGCCAGGAAAGCGAACGTGGCCATCGAGATCGACGGCGATCCGTCTCGGCAGGACGTCGACTACGAGCTCGCGAAGCGGGCGGTGGACGCAGGCTGTCTCTTCGCGCTCGATAGCGACGCGCACTCCACGCCGGAGCTCGCGTATTCGGAAACTGCCATCGCGCACGCTCGTCTCGCCGGCGTGCCCGCGGATCGCGTCGTCAATTGCTGGCCGACCGACAAGCTGCTCGCATGGCTGGCCAGGTCCGGCTAAAGCCGGACACTACGTACCAATACCAAGTGGCACACAGTACGTAGTGTCCGGCTTTAGCCGGACCTACAGGAACAGCGATCGTCCGGTGATCTCGCGGTGGTTCAGCCCCGCGGCGCGATCGAGCTTGATGACGATCGCGGGCAGCTCCACGCGAATCCTCCACTCGTCGGCCCGGCCACCCGCGCGCTCGATCGTGTCGCGCCAGCGGTTCCACCAGCGCGCGACGCCGCCGGCGAGCGGCTCGATCACCAGCACGCGATCGCCCTGCGCCGCGCGCTCGGCAAGCCGCGCCAGCAACGCTTCGCGCGCGGTGTCCGTCAGCTCGTTCAGCGCGAATGCGGCCAGGATGGCCGCACGGCCTTTCGGGAACGTGACCGTGCCGATGTCGCGCCGATCGGCCGTCGCGGCGAGGCCGAACGTCCGATACGTCTCGGCGGCTTCACGGACCGCCCACGGGTGGATGTCGAGACCGACGATGCGAGGCGGCGGCATCATCGCCGCGGCCCACGCGGCACCTGCCGCTCCTGTGCCGCATCCGAGATCGATCAGCGCCGGCATGCGGTCGAGGGCAGACGGCAGCTCGCGAACGATGTGTGCGACGAGCAGGTAATGAAGCGGTCCGTAGAACAGGGCGAACGCTGCGCGCTTGCCCCGGCCGGACAATGCCGCGCCTTCGACCAGTGTGTGGCGGCGCTCGACGTAGGTGGCCGACAACGCGCGCAAAGAGCGCGAGACTTCCCGGAACGTCAGCTCGCGGAGATGTTTCGCTTCGAGCGAGGCGAGCCAGGCAACGAACGCGTCGGTGGTTGACCGCAAGGGCGGGAACGGGCGGTACGCCCGTGGCACCAATCCTACCGCGCGCCGGTGCCACAGCTGAGTCGGATACTGACGCCAGCTCGTGGTAGATGTCTCATCGGTATCGGGATTGCTTGAAGACCGTATCGTTCATTCGCGAATGGAGGACATCTGATGCGCACGATTCGACAGATTCTCGTTTTTCCCCTGGTATGGCTCACAATGGCAGCCTCTCCCGCCTTTGCGGACCTGCCTCGCCAGAGCGCTGAAATCGCTACGGCGGAACAGCAGCACCTCGTCCCGCAGGGGCAATTGACGGCGACGGTGACCGATCGCGTCGCCGCGCAGGATGCCAGCCGTGCGGCCATTCGCGAGGCGCTGGCGCGGCCAGAGGTGCGGGACGTTGCCACGTCAATGCACCTCGACCTCTCGCGCGCGGCGGCTGCAATCGAGACCCTTACCGGGGCGGATCTCGAACAGGCGGCGAACGCCGCGCGCACAGTCAACGAGCAGCTGGTCGGTGGCGCGTCCACGTTGGTGATTTCGACGACGACGATCATCATCATTCTGCTGCTCGTCATCATCCTGATCATCGCCGTCAAGTGATCGCCACACTGGCCGCTGCGCTGTCGCTCGCCGCTTCCATGGCGACGGACGTGCCGTACCTGGCGCAGACCGACGCGTTGTGCGGCGGCGCGGCGGCCGCGATGGTGTTTCGTTACTGGGGCGAAGTGCATGCGGACCCGCGGGAGTTTGCACCGATCGTCGATCGGCGCGCCGGCGGGATCGCCAACGGCGCGCTGGTCGATGCGGTGCGGCGGCGTGGATGGCAAGCCGTGGAGCTGGCGGGAGGATCGGCCGGCCTGCAGGCACGCCTCGCGGCCCGGCAGCCGGTCGTCGTCCTCATCGCGGATCGCGGCCCTCGATATCACTACGTCGTCGCCGTGGGTAAGACGGCGGATGCCGTCGTCATTCACGACCCGGCGTGGGGCCCGTCGCGAGCCATCAAGGACGTCGAATTCGATCGGGTCTGGCGAGCGTCAGGGCACTGGGGGCTGGTGATCCTGCCGCCGCCGGCTGCCCCCTTCCCTGATTCCCCCCCTGCGACCTCAGCGCGTGTCAGTAGCGCAACCCTGGAAGGGTCGCGACCGGAATCGCGCTGCGACAGCTTGCTGGCGGCAGCCCTCGACGACATTCGGGCGAGCGGCGATGCCGCATTCGACCGCGCGGACGACGTTCTCGATCGGGTTCGTCAAGCGTGCCCGCAGTCGGCGGGTCCGCTGCGCGAGCTCGCGGGCGTGCGCTTCGCACAACGACGGTGGAAGGAGGCCGCAGCGCTTTCCCGTGCGGCGCTGGTCCGAGAGCCGGCCGATGCGTACGCGCTCGACGTGCTTGGCTCGAGCCTGTTCATGCAGGACGACCAGGTGGGCGCGCTTCGGGCATGGAATCGGATCGACAGGCCGCGCGTCAACCTGGTTCGGATTGAAGGCGTTCGTCACACGCGTCACCAGACAGTCGCCGAGACGCTTGGGATCGAGCCGAACATGCTCCTGACGGCGGACCTCTTCGAGCACGCGCGGCGCCGTCTCGAGGCGCTGCCGGATCGATCGACGGTGCGCCTGGCGCTCAGGCCCGAAGCCGACGGCTTTGCTTCGGTCGACGTCGTCGTGATCGAGCGAAGCGGTGTACCACGAACCGCTGCTGATTGGACCGCCGCCGGAGCACGTGCACTCGTCACGCAATCGGTCGCGGTCGCGCTGCCTGGCGGTACTGGCCAGGGCGAGCTGTGGTCGGCGGAATGGCGATTCTGGCAAAACCGCCCGCGCGTCGGCATGGCATTCGAAACGTCTCGCGCCGGCAGGCTTCCTGGTGTGTGGCGCGTCGATACGTTCTGGGAGCGGGAAACCTTCTCGCCGGCCGGACCCGCGACGGTCGCCGCGATCCGGGAGTCGCGGCTGCACGGCGCGCTCACGGTCAGCAATTGGCTGACGCCGAGGCTCCGCTATTCGATCAGCGGCGGCTTCGATACGTGGAACGGCAACCGCAAGACAGCCGTGGTTGGCGGCGCAATCGAACGACGCTGGTTCGCGGATCGGGCGTCAATCGACCTGCACGCGAACGACTGGATCGCGGTCGGGGGCTCGACGGGTTTTCAGTCGGTCGGCTGGCGGCTGCAGCTTCGATCGGCGCTGGAGCCGCGAGGATGGGTCGCTCTCGCAACCGCCGGCGGCGAGCGCGTGACCAGCGCCGCGCCGCTCGGCCTGTGGCCAGGGGCCGGCGATGGACAAACACGTGTGCCGCTGCTGCGCGCGCACCCGCTCACGGAGGACGGCGTCGTCGCGTTGGGGTCGTCCGCGGCATTCGGCCGATCGCTCACGTACGGCAGCACTGAGATTCAGCGCTGGTTCGACAAGCCGTGGCTTGCGCGCGTCGGCATCGCAGGCTTCGTCGACGTCGCCCGGGCGGCAAGACGCGAAGCGGGCGACATGTCGCCTCTCCACGTCGACGTCGGCACTGGCGTGCGGCTGCGCATTCCCGGAATGCCCGGTGCCCTGCGCATTGACGGGGCTCACGGCGTGCGCGACGGTGCACACGCGCTCACCTTCGGCTGGCAGTTCTAGCCGTTACAATGGACAAGTGAAGGATCATCCATCATGAAACAGGTGTGTGTGTTCGTCGCCAGCGCCATCGTGATCGTCCTCGCCGCAGCACACGTGCGATCGGCTGGGCCCACCGTCGTGATCGTCAGTTTGCAGCGGGTCTTCGCACAAACCAACGTCGGCAAGCGCGCCGGCCAACAACTGGAAGCGCTCCGGCAGGAACGCGGGCGCGAGTTGCAATCCAAACAGAAGGAACTGGAGGACATCGTCCGG
>Ga0268265_10003519_pt1 | contig 11212 bp, 9 predicted proteins | sample KBSSwiS52_FD_190355 | JGI IMG/M metagenome (GOLD analysis project Ga0268265, IMG submission 190355) | Switchgrass rhizosphere microbial communities from Kellogg Biological Station, Michigan, USA - KBS Switchgrass S5-2 (SPAdes) (version 2) | ecosystem: Host-associated > Plants > Roots >...
GATGATCTGATCCTTGAGCGCGAGCTTGCGCTTCTTCAGGCGCTGGATCTGCAGCTGGTTGAACGGCGAGGTCTCGGCGAGCCGCTGGATGACGTCGTCGAGGTCCCGGTGCTCCGACCGAAGCTCCTCGAGCTTCACCCGCATTTCAGTGACGCTGGGTATCACGCTCAATGCATACTCCTCCCGTGATCCGGTATTCTATCCCAAGCAAAAGCCGAGGTCACGGCCTTGCACGCACTTGCCTAGGGGCGGCAAGCGCCTTAGACATCTGGTCATACCCTTCCCCTGAGCCCGGAAACGGCATTCCCGGATGGAAAATTCCTTCGATTTGACAGTGACTGGCGGCACGGTCTGGACCGTGAGCGGCCCGACCGAGACCGATCTCGGCATCCGGAACGGCCGAGTCGCCGCCTTCGGCGATTTGAAGAACGCCAAGGCCGCGCAGACCCTTCCCGCCAAGGGCCTGACCGTGCTCCCGGGCGCCATCGACACCCAGGTGCATTTCCGCGAGCCCGGCCTCACCCACAAGGAAGATCTCGAAAGCGGCACGGCCGGTGCGGCGCTCGGCGGCATCACCGCGATTTTCGAGATGCCGAACACCAATCCCAACACACTCGACGGCAAGGACATCCAGGACAAGCTCGACCGCGCCAAGGGTCGTTCCTGGGTCGATCACGCCTTCTTCGTCGGCGCCTCGGACGAGAATATCGACACGCTGGCGCAGACCGAGCTGGTGCCCGGCTGCTCCGGCGTGAAGATCTTCATGGGCTCCTCGACAGGGAGCCTGCTGGTCGCCGAGGACGACAGTCTCGAACGCGTGCTCGCCAACGGCCGCCGCCGCGTCGCGATCCACGCCGAGGACGAAGCCCGCCTCCGCGAACGCCTCGCGCTGGTCAAAGGCGGCGCCGATCCGAAGATGCACCCGGTCTGGCGCGACGAAGAGACGGCTCTGCGCGCGACCCAGCGCATCATCGCGCTCGCCCGCAAGACCGGCCGCCGCATCCACATCCTCCATGTCTCGACCGGCGATGAAGTCCCGATCCTCGCCGCCAACAAGGACCTGGTGACGATGGAGTGCTTGACGCACCATCTCACCTTCGCCGCGCCGGAATGCTACGAGCGGCTCGGCACTTTTGCGCAGATGAACCCGCCGGTCCGCGACGCCCGGCACCGCGAAGCCCTCTGGCAGGCGGTGCGCGACGGCGTGGTCGATTGCATCGGCTCCGACCACGCGCCGCATACCAAAGAAGAGAAGGCGAAGCCCTATCCGCAGTCGCCCTCGGGCATGCCCGGCGTGCAGACCCTGCTGCCGATCATGCTCGACCACATGAACGCCGGCCGCCTGACCTTGCAGCGCGTGGTCGATCTCACCAGCGCCGGCCCGGCGCGAATCTTCAACATCGCCGGCAAAGGCCGCATCGCGCTCGGTTACGACGCCGATCTGTCGATCGTCGATCTCAAGGAGAAACGCGAGATCACCAACGACTGGATCCGCACCAAATGCGGCTGGACGCCTTACGCCGGCATGTCCGTCACCGGCTGGCCCAAGGCCACGGTGATCCGCGGCAACATCGTGATGCGCGACGATGAACTGCTGGCGAAACCGCTCGGCGCGCCGGTGCGGTTCACCGAGACTCTGGGTCGCGCTTAAGGAGCTTGCGGATGTTCAAAGCCCTGATGCTGGAAGAGAAGGACGGCAAGGTCGAATCCTCGATCCAGCAGGTCGATGAGGCGAAGCTGCCGGAGGGCGATGTCACCGTCGCGGTCAGCCATTCGACCTTGAACTACAAGGACGGATTGATCCTGCTGGGGCAGGGGCGGCTGGTGCGGCAATACCCGCATATTCCTGGCGTCGATTTCTCCGGCAAAGTGCTCGACAGCGCCCACAAGGATTTCAAGCCCGGCGATGCCGTGGTGCTCACTGGCTGGCGGGTCGGCGAGGCGCGCTGGGGCGGCTATGGCGAGAAGGCGCGGGTGAAAGGCGATTGGCTGGTGAAGATTCCCGCCGGCCTCGATGCGCGCCGCGCCATGGCGATCGGCACCGCGGGCTTCACCGCGATGCTGGCGGTGATGGCGCTGGAGGATCACGGCCTGACGCCGGCCAAAGGTCCGGTCCTGGTGACTGGTGCGGCGGGCGGCCTGGGCTCCGTCGCGACGGCGATCTTGGCCAAGCTCGGCTACAAGACGGTCTGCTCCACGGGCCGGGCGGAGACGCATGATTATCTCAAAGGCCTCGGCGCTGCCGAGATCATCGCCCGCGAGACCATCGCCAAGCCGAGCGGCAAGCCGCTCGACAGCGAGGCCTGGGCCGGGGTCATCGATTCCGTCGGCGGCTCGACGCTCGCGACCGTGCTGCCGCAGATCATGGCGCATGGCTCGGTGGCGAGCTGCGGTCTCGCCGGCGGTGCCAAGCTGGAGACCACGGTCATCCCCTTCCTGCTGCGCGGCGTGAACATCCTCGGCATCGATTCCGTGATGTGCCCGATCGACCGCCGCCGCGCGGCATGGGCGCGGCTCGCGCGCGATCTTCCGATCGAGAAGCTGGATGCCACGATTCAGACCGCGACCTTGGAAAGCATCGCCGGCTTCGCGCCGGAGATCCTGGCCGGCAAGGTGCGCGGACGCGTGGTGGTGGAGATTTAGTCGGTCAAGTCTCACGCAGCTTCAAGACCCTCACCCAGCCTCTCCCGATGGGAGAGGGGTTCACCGAGAGTGAAGGCTAATGCCACAGCGTCCCTTCTCCCGTAGGGAGAAGGACAGGATGAGGGTCTTGAAGCTGCGTGAGGCCCATCAAGAGAAGCCGCGCGCCGCCTCAGCCGGCTTCCGCCGCCCCCGTGATCCGATAAATCTTCCGCACATTCGCCGCCTTCAAATGCACGTCCTTCGCCGGGTTGAACTGGCGCAGCACGACTTCGTCCTCGCTGCGGCGGAGGAATTGGCGGATCAGGCCCTGGCCGTCGGCGAGCTCGACCGCGACGAAGCAGTTCTTGGTGAGCGGCCGGTTCGGATTCACATAGAGCAGCTCGCCCGGATAATAGCGCGGCTCCATCACCTCGCCGTCCATGTAGAGCGCCAGCGCGTTGAGCACGCCCTTCAGGTTCGCGGGGCGCTCGACGAATTCCTTGGCCTCGCTTTGGATGAAGACGAAGCCGGCACCGTCGCCGTTGACCGTGCCCATCACAGGCAAATCGCGTTGTGCCGGCGTTGCGGCGGCGCGGGCCGGCGCCGTCTCGCGGCGCTGGTTGACCGGCTGGCCGGCTTCGATCCCGGCGAGGCTCAGCACCGTGCCGGATTCGACGCCGTGCGGCACGAAGATCGCCTCCAGATCGCGCGCCAGCTCGAACGGCAGGAAGCGGCGCTTGTAGCGGTCTTCATAATGCTGATAGCGGGTCAGACTCCAGCCGAGCGCTTCGGAGACGGCGCGCATCGTCAGCCCGGCCTGCTCGCGCAGTTCCTTCAAGCGGCGTGCAGCTTCCGAAATCTCCGTCATCGCCACTCCGGCATCCGTCACCCCGGCGGGGCATACGTTCACCGCATAATACGTTTTTCGGACAGGGTGTCCATGCGTAAAGGCGGTCTCGGAGCAACCTGGAAATCGCCTCGCTAAAACAAAGGCCTGGCGGGAACCAAGCGGAGGCCCGCTGCGTTTCGGGGCGGAATTTTGGTTTCCTTGGTTCCGGGGTGGGGTCCCGGCAGCCGCATGGGCGTACAGGGATGAAGTATGGGTCACTATCTTATTGCCGCGCCGCGCGACCTCAGCGCGGCGGTCTCCACCACCTGCACCGCCTACTATATGCCGTTCAGCGGCATCGCCTTCGTCTCCTTCGTGGGCAGCGCGGATGAGCTGGCGCGCCGCCTCGATCACGACCGCACGGGCGGCCCGGGCCGGCTGGTCGGCGCTGCCGGCAGACGGGCCGCGCGGCTTGCCGCCAGTCTGATGGTCATGCTGCTCGCCCTCGGCGTGCTGACGTGAGGCGCCGGATCGGCTATCATGCGCGCGATGCAAGGAAGCGCCGAACGACGCATGGAGCGACGCATTGCGGTGACCGCGGTCGCGGCAGCAATGGCGTTTGCACTCTTCTTCGGGGCCGCGGCGTGGGCGCAGAGCACGGAGCCGCAGACGAAGCCCGAGCAATTCAGAGGCATGGAAACGCCGGGTCAGCCCGCGACGCTGGTCACACCGCCGTCGTCGGCGGGGTCGTTGATCACGCCCGCGACCGGCGTGGTCAATCCGCCGCCGGGCTTTACCGGCAGCAAGATGGTGATGACGCAGGAAGTCTGGAACGACTACGTCAAGTATGTGCGCAACGACGTCACGATCGGCTTCGGGCTCTTCTTGGTCACGGTCGATGGGCGGGCTTCTTACGTGGAGCAGTGTAAAAACTATGCCTGCCAGATCAGTCCGGTGTCGCGATCGAAGGCGATCGACGAATGCCAGGACATCATGAGCAAGCGGCGATGCATCGTCTTCGCGGAAGGCCGCGACATCAAATACGCCTATCAGGTCGTTCCCAAATAGCGCCGCCCGCCTTATTCGAGGGGCATCGATTCGACCGGGTTCCGTGCTCTGCGACTGGGGCTGGATTAAGGCAGTTTCCCGGCTCATCACAAGGCCTTAACGCCGAGATTTTGGGTTGCCATGGGCGGCGGGGGGATATAAAGCTAGCCGCACAATAATAATAAAATTGCTCATGACTTGCGGGGCGCCGGCATATCGAACGGCGACGCCAAAGCGGTCGAGAGCTTGGTGTTTGCATAATTTGAAAGTTTCGGTCGGTTCGACGGGGGCGGTGCTGCATAAAATGCCGGTAACGAGATTCCTGCGCACAAAAGAGAAATTGCAGGCGCTCTTCACGACGCGCGACGTGATCTTGCGCAGTGATGGCCGCATTCGTTACCTGCGACTGACCGCGCGGACTCAGATCGTCACGGTCGCGGCGCTCACGGTGATCGGCTTCGCCGCGATCACCGGCTCGATCGGCATGTCGGTGCAGCAGCTTTCGATCCGCGGCCATGACATCGAGGTGCGCAACGCCGACGATGCCTATACGCGCCTGCTGACCGAAGTCACCGGCTACTTCGATCAGTTCTCCAAGAGTGCGGCCGTCGCGGTCTCCGACGAAACCTATCTGCTCGGTCTCTCCGACGAAGAGAGCGCCGCGCGCCGGCGGCTGACCGGTGAGGGCGGCGACTTCTGGACCTTGACCGCGGCTTCACCCGAGGAGCAGCAGGCCTTGCGCGAGAAGCTGCGTCTGGCGCTCCGCGACAAGCTCGCGTCCTTCGACACCGATCTGCAGCGCATCGCCGCGCGCAACCAGTCGCTCTCCAAGCAGCTGGTCGACGTGGAGCAGAAGAACACGGCGTTGACCGACGAGCGCGACAGCATCACCGAGGATCGCGACCAGCTCGCGCGTCAGGTCGCGGCCCAGCACAACGAGAACCTCGCGCTGAATTCGCGCCTCGCCCAGCTGACCGAGACCAAGGGCGCGCTCGATGCGCAGCTCGCGGACCAGGCCGGGAAGCAGGCGGCGCTCAACCAGCAGCTCTTCGATCTCCAGCGCCAGCTGGACGAGACCAAGCTCGCCAATCTCGATCTCACCCGCCAGGTCGCCCAGAACCAGCGCGCGCTCACCACCGTCATTGCGCAGCGCAATCTGGTGCAGACCGACCGCACCGACATGGCCGGCACGATCGAGGACCTGAAAGAGCGCCTCTCCACCTTGCAGGAAAGCCAGGCGAGCTTTGTCAGCCATCTGACCGAGCGCACCCGACAGAACCTCGGTGACATGGAGAAGACGGTGCAGATGACCGGCCTCAAGGTCGATGATCTGCTGCACCTCACGAACGAGCCGGGGCTGGGTCAGGGCGGTCCGTTCGTTCCGGCCCCGACCGACACCAAGGACCTCAACGAGAAGAAGCTGCTGGAAAGCGTCGCCACGCTCGACGACGAGGTCGGCCGCTGGGAGAAGCTGCAGGTGATCCTGCGCTCCCTGCCATTGTCCGCTCCGGTTGACCGCTACTACATCTCCAGCGGCTTCGGCGAGCGCACCGACCCGATGAACGGCGAGGCCGCGATCCACGAAGGCCTGGACATGGTGGATTCCATCCGCTCCGAGGTCATGGCGACCGCACCAGGCCGGGTCGTTTTTGCCGGGTGGCGCGGCAGCTACGGGCGGGTGGTCGAGATCGACCATGGCCTCGGCATCATGACGGTTTATGCCCACCTCGATTCCGTTCTGGTAAAGGAAGGGGACTTGGTGGATTATCGGCAGGCGATCGGCAAGCTCGGCAATTCAGGCCGGAGCTCGGGGGCTCACGTCCACTACGAGGTCCGCTTCGAGGGCAAGCCGCTCGATCCCATGGGCTTCTTGAAGGCAGGTCGGTATGTTTTCAAAGGCTAACAAGCAGGGCCAGTCCACCTCGGCATTGGACGGCAGCAAGCCGGTTTCCAAGGCCAGCGTGCCTTCGATCATCAGCCCCGATCTCAGGATCAACGGTGACATGGTGTGCAGCGGCGACATCCAGATCGACGGCTGGGTCGAAGGCGACATCCAGAGCCGCAATGTGACGGTCGGCGAAGGCGCCACCGTGCACGGCGCGGTGCAAGCCGAGAACGTGAAGATCTGCGGCATCGTCAACGGCCAGATCCGCGCCGACAACGTGGTGCTGGAGAAGACCGCGCGCGTCACCGGCGACATCCTGCACAAGAGCCTGTCGATCGAGCAGGGCGCCTTCCTCGAAGGCATGTGCAAGCGCATCGACTCCTCGGCAGCGGCGGCGCTCGAGAAGGGCAGCTTCCTGGCGAAGCCCCTCGGCGCCCCCAAGGACCGCGTCATCGGCCTCGGCAACACCGAGCCCCTGGTCGCCACCGACAAGGCCGTGGTGAATTAATCTCAAGACGTCATCCGCGGGCTTGACCCGCGGATCTCGTGCGCGATCGGCTCGGTCTCACGCAGCTTCAAGACCCTCACCCCAACCCTCTCCCTACGGGAGAGGGAGTCGTCTTGCTGCCGAGTTGGATGGTCGCTGCAACAGCGTCCCCTCGCCCGTAGGGAGAGGGTTGGGGTGAGGGCCTTGCCGCAGCGTGAGGCCTATCCAGCAAAGATCAGAAACCGAACTCGTCGCCGTCCAGCGCCCGCTTCAGCATCTCCGGATCGGCATTGCCGCCGGACGCCACGACCGCAACCGTCTTGCCGCGGAACTTGTCGCGGTTCAAAAGCGCGCAGGCCAGCGACGACGCGCCGCCCGGCTCCATCACCAGCTTCAATCTGGTGAGGGCGAATTTCATCGCCTTCAGGATATCGGCATCGCTCGCCGTGAGTGCGCCGGTGAGGAGCGCCTGGTGCACCGGGAAGGTGAGCTCGCCCGGGATCGGCGACATCAGCGCATCGCAGATCGAGACCGAGCCCGGCGCATTGCCGACCCGCTTGCCCGCAGCCAGCGAGCGCTGCAGATCGTTGCAGGTCGCGGGCTCCGCCCCATAGACCTCCGCGTTCGGCCAGCGGTGCTTCACCGCGGTCGCGACGCCGGCGACCAGACCGCCGCCGCTGGCCGGGGCGATCACCCCATCCGCTTTCATCCCGAGCGCTTCCGCCTGGGCGCAGAGTTCGAGGCCCGACGTGCCTTGCCCGGCCATGATCGCCGGATCGTCATAGGGCGGCACCATGACCGCGCCGGTCTTGGCCGCGATGTCGGCGGAGATCTGCTCGCGCGATTCCGTGTGCCGCTTGTAGAGCACGACCTCGGCGCCCAGCGCCTTGGTGTTCTCGATCTTGATGCGCGGCGCGTCGTCCGGCATCACGATGGTCGCCTTGAAGCCCAGCATCGCCGCAGCCGCGGCCACGCCTTGCGCGTGGTTGCCGGACGAGAACGCGACGACGGCTTTCGCCGCCGGGTTCTGCTCCTTCACCAGCATGAGCTTGTTGCAGGCGCCGCGGAATTTGAACGAGCCGGTGCGCTGAAAGGTCTCGGCCTTCACCAACAGGCGGAAACCCAACGCGGCATCGAGTTGCGGGAAGCTCAGCAGCGGCGTCTGCACCGCTTTGCCGGCGATCCGTTTCGCGGCGGCTTCGACATCGGCGAAACGCACGGCGAGGGCGCCGGTCACAGGCTCATTCTGATCCATGATGACAATCCGGACTTGGTTTCAGTTGATGGCGGCGCGTCGCAGGTCGTCATCCAGCGCCAGGCGCGAGGGGCCTTTGGTCAGGCGGCTGCGATAGACCTGCAGGTTCTCCATCACCCGCTGAACATAGTTCCGGGTTTCGTCGAAGGGAATGCTTTCGATCCAGTCCACCACGTCGGTATCCGCCTGGCGCGGGTCGCCATAGGTGTCCATCCACTGCCGCACCCGGTTCGGCCCTGCGTTATAGGCCGCGGTCGCCAGCACGTATGACCCACCAAACCGATCCACCAGCTTGTCGAGATAGGCCCGGCCCAGCGTGATGTTGAACTTCGGATCCGAGGTCAGGCGTGAATCCTTGAACTTGCCGACCTTGAGCTGCTTGCCGATCTGCGCCGCCGTGTCCGGCATCAGCTGCATCAGGCCCATGGCGCCGGCGGGGCTGACCGCCTGGGCGTTGAAGGCGCTTTCCTGGCGGATGAGGCCGAGCACGAAGGCGGACTCGACCTTGCCGCCGGACGGAACCGAGATCACCGGGAAGAGATAATCCGCCATCTCGGCGCCGTTCTGCCGCGCGTTCTTCGCCGCCATGAGTGCCAGATCGTCCTGGTCGCTCTGCCGCGCCAGGATCGCCAGCATGCGATAGTCGGGTAACTTCTCGTCGGCGTCGTTGATCAGGCGGATGAGGAAGGGCCGCGTGCGTTCCTTGACGCCGATCGCGTTCAAGGTGCGGATCACGCGCACCAGCTCCTGCTTGTCGAAGGCGTTGGTTTCCTTCGTGGTCGGCTTCGGCTCGACCTTGATGCGCAGCGCCGTGCTGGTGCCGAGCCGCATCGCCGCGAGCTGGCCGTAATAGACCGTGAGGTTGCCGGAGGCGAGCTTGTACCACTTGTCGGCCGCCTTCTTGTTCTTGCGGATCTCCTCGGCGCGGCCGGCCCAATAGGCGCCGCGGGCCTTGGAGAAGACCGAAGTCGTGCCGTTGTAGAGATTGGAGAAGTGGCGCACCGCCGTGTCCGGCTCCTTGAGGAAGCGCAGCGCGATCCAGCCCGAGAGCCATTCGCCGTCGGCAAAGGCGGTGCCGCTCTCCGAGCCATGGCTCGCGGCCAGGCGATAGGCGACCGAGACCGAGCCTTCGTCCAGCGCATCGCGCGCCGCGTTCTCGATCTCGCCCCAGAGCTTGTCCGGCTTGCGGGCTTTGAGCGGCGGGGTGTCGAGGGCCGCGGCGGCTTTCTGGAATTCATCCTGGCGCCGCCAGTAGCGCGCGGTCTCGAACACCAGGCCCGGATCCAGCTTCAGCTTGGCTGGCACCGCGGCGAGCGCCGCTTCGGCGCCCTTGGCCTCGTCGGCGAGCTTCATGCGCGCGACCGCGACCAGCCGGTATCCGTCATCGACCCGGTCGAGCATGCGCTCCGCCGGATCCTCGTCGCCGTTCCAGAGCAAGAGGTCGAGCCGCGCCACATGATCGGCCGGGCGGAGATAAGGTGCGGCGACGTCGACGAAGGCGTCTTCGTCGTCGGAATCGAAATCGAGCTCCATCCAGGCGGAACGGGCGGTCTTCGCCGCCTGCTCCTTGGCGCCGCTCTCGGTCAGCGCCGCGACCAGACGGGTGGCGCCTTCCGGCGTCTCCGGATCGCGGCCGTTGAACCAGGCGATCACCGATTTCGCCGGAATGCCTTCCGGCATGGCGCGCTCGGCCTGGCCTTGCAGGGCGCCCATGCGCGGCCATTTCGGATTCTTCGCCATGAAGGCGGTGATCTCGTCGAAGGAACGGCCCGGGCCCGGACGGGTCAGGTTCAGCCAGAGGATGACCTTGCGCGGCAGCGGGTTCTTGGCCTTGGCCGCAATCGCCATCGCATCCGCCCAGCGGTCTTTGGAAACCGCGGCGAAAGCCTGCTTGTAGATTGCGATGTCGCTGCTGGTGAGCCCGCCCGCATCCGCCAGCACAGCGGCCGGCGCGAGGCTCAAACCCAGCAAGAACAGCAGTACTAAACCCACCCGGCGCACGTTTGACCCCGATCTCTGCCTGACTCCTGGAATCAGGCCCGAATCAGTCCAGGATAGATTCCCGAAATATTATAGTCGTTTAGAAAGCTTTTCTCAAATTGCATCTCCGGCGAATCGCCGGGTTTCCCGGCGACTTGCAGGTTCAAGGCCTGCCCGATATGTTCGCCGCGCACCGAAACCCGCCGGTTCAAGCCGCAATTGAACCCGGGTTCTGGTGTAAACTGGGTTAACAAACCACGCGAAGGACGCGACGAGGGCAGGATGTTCAAGGGTTCGATCACGGCTTTGATGACACCGTTCAAGAACGGCGCGGTGGACGAGCAGGCCTTCCAGAAATTCGTCGCCTGGCAGATCGCCGAAGGCATCAGTGGCGTCGTCCCCTGCGGCACGACCGGCGAAAGCCCGACCCTCAGCCATGACGAGCACAAGCGCGTGGTCGAACTCTGCATCGAGGTCGCCAAAGGCAAGGTCCCGGTCATCGCCGGCACCGGCTCGAACTCGACCGACGAAGCGATCGACCTCACCAAGCATGCCGAGAAGGCCGGCGCCGACGCCGCCCTCGTCGTGCTGCCCTATTACAACAAGCCGACGCCGGAAGGGCAGTATCTGCACTTCAAGGCGATCCACGACGCAACCAACATCCCGATCGTGATCTACAACGTGCCGCCGCGTTCCGTCGTGGACATGTCGGTCGAGACCATGGCGCGCTGCGCCAAGCTGCCGCGCGTGGTCGGCGTGAAGGACGCGACCGCCGATCTCGCCCGGCCGATCCGCACCCGCATCGCCATCGGCAAGGACTTCTGCCAATTGTCCGGCGAAGACGCGACCGCGCTGCCGTTCCTGATCCAGGGCGGCCATGGCTGCATCTCGGTGACGTCGAACGCCGCGCCCAAGCTGACCTCGGAACTGCACGCCGCTTGGCAGAAGGGCGACATCAGTGGGGCGATGGCGATCAACGAAAAGCTGATGCCCTTGAACGACGCCATGTTCTGCGAGACCAGCCCTGGCCCGGTGAAGTTCGCCACATCGCTGCTGGGCCACGGCACCTCGGAGCTCCGCCTGCCTTTGGCGCCGATCGCCGAGGCC
>Ga0268265_10003523_pt1 | contig 11198 bp, 10 predicted proteins | sample KBSSwiS52_FD_190355 | JGI IMG/M metagenome (GOLD analysis project Ga0268265, IMG submission 190355) | Switchgrass rhizosphere microbial communities from Kellogg Biological Station, Michigan, USA - KBS Switchgrass S5-2 (SPAdes) (version 2) | ecosystem: Host-associated > Plants > Roots >...
CGCTCGCAGCGGCCTCGCCGCGAGAGGAAGCCTTGATCACCCAGTGGAGCTTCTGGGTGGTCACCCAAGTCGAGCATCTGCTGATCGAGATACTCGAACACCGCATGATGCTGCCCGAAGCGGAGCGCGATGCCGCGCATGCCGACGAGTCATGGGAACGGTTGCAGAAGCCGCTCGCCGCGCTGGAGGTGACACTCACCGACCGCGACTACCTGGTCGGCAACCGCTTCACCATCGCCGACCTCAACGTCTCGATCGTGATGAGCCTGATCAACCGGCTGCAGCTCGACATCACCCGATATCCGAACGCGCGAGCCTGGCTCGACACCTGCCTGGGGCGGCCGGCGGCGAAGGGTTACGCCTGAGCCCAGTCTCAGGCTCAGTTCCGGTATTTCACCCCCGGTAGAACACACAGCATTTCGTAGAGCAGGTTCGCGGCGAGCAGCGCCGTGTTTCCGGTCGGATCATAGGGCGGCGAGACCTCGACCAGGTCGCAGCCGACCAGCTGCAATCCCAAACAGCCGCGGATGATCTCGATCCCCTGGATCGTGGTCAGGCCGCCGATCTCCGGCGTGCCGGTGCCCGGCGCCGAGGAGGGATCGAGCCCGTCGATGTCGAAGGAGAGATAGACCGGGCCTTTGCCGATCTGCTGCCGAATCTCCGCCATCAGCGGCGCCAGCGACTTGTACCAGCACTCCTCCGCCTGCACGACGCGGAAGCCCTGCGCGCGCGGCCAGTCGAAATCTTCCGCTGCATAGCCGGTGGCGCGAAGGCCGATCTGGGCCACGCGCTTACCGTCGAGCAACCCTTCCTCGACCGCGCGCCGGAACGGCGTGCCATGCGCGATCTTCTCGCCGAACATCGTGTCGTTGATGTCGGCATGCGCATCGACATGCACCATGCCGACCGGGCCGTATTTGCGCTTCAGCGCCCGCAGGATGGGGAGGGCGATGGTGTGATCGCCACCGATCGTCATCGGGATGCAGTTGTAGCTGAGGATCTCGTCATAGGCCTTCTCGATCAGGCCGATGCTCTTCTCGAGATTGAAGGTGTTGATTGCGACGTCGCCCACATCCGCGACCGAGAGGCTGTCGAACGGCGCCGCCCTTGTGGCCATGTTGTAGGGGCGGATGAGACAGCTTTCGGCCCGGATCTGGCGGGGCCCAAACCGGGCACCGGCGCGGTTCGAGGTGCCGATGTCGAAGGGCACACCGACGAAGCAGGCGTCGAGCCCCTTGGCGCTGGAAACGGCGGGCAGCCGCATCATGGTGGCTGGGCCGCCGAAGCGCGGCATCTGATTGCCGCCCAGCGGCTGATGGTGAACCTTGTCGTTCATGATGTCCTCTGTGTCTGATCACTCCAGCGTAAACCACTGGGCCTCGACCCGTCGATTTTTATCACTGTCCGGACCCGCCGGTTCTTCCCAGCCGCGGCCGACAATCTCGATCCGTTTCGGGTCGATGTTTGGGTACTTCTTCAGCAGCGCCTTCCGCACCGCGTCGGCGCGCTGCTTGGAAAGCTCCATCGATTTCAACGCCATGGATTTCACCAGCTCTTCGCCGCCCTGCTTGCGGAACTCCTCGATCCGGGCGTTGTCGACATGGCCGCGCAGCAGGATCTCCGAACCGGGGCTGATCTGCAGGAAGTTCTTCACCGTGTCGAGGTATTGCTGGTTCTCCTGCGACTGTTCGTCGAGCTGGGCGGAGTTCGGCTCGAAGAAGAAGCGGATGTCCTTCTTGAGCAGCGGATCGCCTTCAAGCGCCTGCGTGGTCGTGGTGCGGATCGGCGCGATCGCCACGACCTGATCGGCGAACTTGCCCTCGCTCTTCAGTGCATCGAGATGGCTGGTATCGACGAAGCGATCGCCATCGACCGGGTTCTTGATCCGGTCGCCGTAGGAGAGCACCGAGGATTGATAGATGCCGGAGAACGAACCCGCTGCATCGATCGTGCCCTTGAAGTAAGCGAGGTTCTCCGGGAAGTTGGAGAGATGGACATGCGCCAGCTCGTCCTTGGTCTCGGCATCGGTCCATTTAAAGGCCTTGGCGACCACGCCGAGATTCTGGTCCGGCTGATCGCGCAGGCGGCGGTTGCCTTCCAAGAGGCCGTGCACGATGCCTTTCACCATCTTCGGATTGGCGTCGGCGAAGCCTTTGTTGACCGTCAGGATGTCGGCGATGATCAGCAGGTTCTTGTTGGAGACCAGCATCTTTGCCTTGCCGCCCGAGGCTTCGATGACCTCGTCGGTGCGCGGCGTCCAGCCGACGCAGCCATTCAGGCGATTGGTGCCGTTCTTCAGCTCTGCCTCATAGGCGTCGCAGGCGACGAAGGAGTCCTCGTAGAAGACGAGACCCACCTCGTCCGGCGCCGGCTTGGCGTCGAGATCGCGCAGCAGCTTCACCTTGAGGCCGGCCTCGCTGGCGAGATAGCGCAGGAAGAACTCGCTCTCGTTGAACTCCGAGCCGGAGACGACCTTGCCGGCAAGCTGGTTCACCGAGGTGATGCCCTGATCGACCACGATCATGTCGGCCCCCCGGGAGAAGCTGATCTGCGCCGGCACGACCACGTTGAACTGCCGACCCAGCACCGCCAGCACGTCGGTCGTGGTTGCGGCGGCCGCGAATTTGCCGTTGTTCAGCTTGCCCCAGGTCTCCTCTTCGGAGACCGAGAGCTTCACCTGGAACCCGTATTCCTTGGCGAAAAACGAGTCGGGATTGGGCGCGAGGCCGCCATTGGCGACGATCAGGCCGCCATAGCCCGCATATTCCGAGATGTCGATCTCGACCACGTTGTTCTTCGGCACATAGGCCGCGGCGGCTTCGATCTGTGGGCTGCCGGCCGAAGCCTCGACCGGCGTCGGCGCATCGACCTGCTCGTTCGACGTCGCGGCTGGCGTTGCCTGGGAGGTCTGCTGGGTCGACGACTGCGTCGTCGAAGCGGTCTGCGGGGCCTGGTTCTTCATGTAGAGCCAGCCGCCGAGGCCGATGATCCCGAGGCCCAGAATGATGGTGACGATGATCCCGATCGGCGAACGTTTCGGACGATTGATCGAGTTCGGGTCCGTCATTGCGATTCTCCCACGCGCTTGCCGTTCCGTTGTTTCTGGGGCGAGTCCTTGAACGGAGACTGATAGGGCGCCTCACCCAGATCGGCGATCTCGCCGAAGATTTCTTCCTGGTCCTTCAGCCAACGGCCGGACTCGTTCAAGAAGGCCGCCAGGCCATCGACCGATCGACCGATCGCGGCTGGATCGGAGCTGAGCAGAGCCTGCTCCCGCATCAGCGCCATCTGATCGCGGATCCGCTCCAGCTCTGCGTCGAGCACGTTGATCCGGCGCTCCGCCTCGGAGCGCATGCCGATGCGCTGCTCCAGAATCCGCTGCTGATCCTCCAGCGTCTCGCGGAGGTCATTGTCGAGCCCATCGACACTCAAACGCTTCTTCACCTCCGCGACCTGATCGGCGAGCGAGGCCTTGCCCTTGTCGTCGCGGTTCTCGGTCACGGCGATAGCGGCACTGCGCGCCGCCAGGAGCTTCAGGTGCAGGCCCACCAGCTGCCAAACCGCGGCGATGTGCTGTTGGCCGGCCCTGGCATTCTCCAGCACCTTCTGCAGATCCGCGCATTGCTGCTCGAGCTTGGCGTGGCGCTCCCGGCTCCAAGGATCGAGCCGCTGCAGCAGACCGGCATATTCGTTCTCCACCGGCGCCTGCAGCAGCGGCGCATCGACCGCCGTGCGGAAGCGCTTGCTGCTGGCGAGGACGCCGGTGAACATCGCCGTGGCGCCGAGGCCGATCATGGCGAGCGGCGCGGCCAGGAAGTAGCCGACCAGCCCGGAGGCGATCACCGCGAACCAGAGCGGCGGCACCGGCATGCCGAAAGGCCGCACGTTGAATGCCTTCCAGAGATATCTAAGCATCGGCCTTCTCGGCGAGCTTCCGGAGGCTCTCGGGGACGAAGGCGAGGTCGGTCGCCTCGCGAATGGCGAGCACCATCTGGAACTCGAGCACGTCCTCCGGCACCGGCGGCTGATAACCGGTGAGGCAGGCCTCGATCGCTTGCATCGGTTGCAGTTTCTGGGTCCGCGCCAGGCGATAGGCCTTCACGGCGATCGCTTCGGCGGCACCCGGAGTCAGCAGCAACGGCAGCTTGCCGCCGAGGGCGACCAGTTGCTCTTTGGTAACGTCGAGGCCCATGCGCTTGCAAAGTGCCCGCAGCAGCTTGGCGCTCTCCTCGGGCGTGGTCGTGGGCAGGAGCGGGACCTTCACATCGACCCGGCCCGGCCGCTTCAGATCGACCTCGATCATGTCGGGGCGGGAGGAGGCGAGGATCCAGACCACATGGCCGCGCGTATCAGGATCGCTCATCTCCTGGGCAATCATCGAATAGAGGCGGCCGGAGAGCCCGCTGTCGCTGCTGTCCGAGGTGCGGCGGCCCAAGGTCTGGTCGGCTTCATCGATGAAGACCATGCACCGGCCGAGTGCCCGCACCAGCCCGATGATCTTCTCGAGATTGCCCTCGCTCGAGCCGACCCAGCGGTCGCGGAAGTTCTTCAGCTTCACGACGGGTATGCCGGCCTCGCCGGCCAGGCATTCGACCAGATAGGTCTTGCCGGTGCCGACCGGTCCGCAGATCAGATAGCCCTTCGGCAGTGCCTTCAGGTCGCCCGCCTGCCAGAGCGCCACGTCCTGCTGGAGCCAGGTCTTCAGCGCCTCCTGGCCTTCGTAATCGGCGAGGGTACGTTTGGATTCGATGAACTCGATCAGGTTGGCGCTCTCGCGCTCGACCAGTTCCTTCTTGATCTTGACCAAGTCGTCGTTCTTGATCGGTTGCTTCTGATGCGCGCGCTGCTTGGTCAGCGTCTCGACCGCGGTGACGGCGACACCGGTCAGAGCGGCGGCGATCTGCTCCTCGTTGCTGTTCGCGCCATCGAAGGCGGCGGCGTTATCGCGGCGGAGCAGCTTCAGCGCGCGGGTGAGCATCCCCGTGTCGGGCAGCGGCACTTTCACCCGCGCCGCGCGCGGGTTCAGCGCGACCGAGGGATGCAGGTCATTGAGGTTGTCGGCGATGATCAGACTGATGAACGGAAGATCGCTGAACGGCGCCTCGCCGGCCCAGTCGCGCAGCAGGCTGGCCATGCCGCCCAGCTCGTAGCTCCAGCCGCCGGTCGCGGGCAGGATGTCGTCGGCATCGCGCAGGATGCAGGCGACATGCATCACCTGCTTCTCCTGGCCGAGGGCCCGGAGGTTGGCACGGTAGCGCACGAAAGAGCTCACCAACTCGATCGCGGCCAAGGGCTGGCGCACGGTCGGGTCGAGGCGCTTGGCGCCGCTCCAGCCTTCAAGCAGTTCGCCGCCGCGGGTCACGCGCAAGCCGTTGCCGAGATCGAAGCTGAAGATCACCTGGAAGCCGGCCAGCAGCTCCTTCTCGATATAGCCGCCGAGATTGACCAGGCTGCCGCCCACCGGCAGCCGGTCATGCACATTGCCGCTGAGGATGAACTGGCCCTGGGCCGTGCTTTCGTAGGCAAGAGCGATCTCGGCAGCCCAGGCCGGGGCCTCGGGCGAGAGGGGCATCAGCTCTTCTCCGCGGTGCCTTCACTGCCCATGGTGCGGGGCGCGGCCTGTGCCCCTTGCGGCGTCTCCAGCGTCAGGCCTTCGCGCGCCGCGAAATCGGCCAGAGCCTGGTCGGCGAGGGCGTTCTGCTCCGCTTCCTTCAGGTTCACGTCGGTCATGTCGATCGAGTCTTTGGCGACGCGGGCGCGGCCCGCCGCCTTGGTGCGTTCTTCCTCGACCATGTCATGGAGACGGTTGAGGGTATCGCCGCTGCCACCGATGGTCCCGATCATGCCCGCCGCCATCTCCGACATCTCGGCCATGGCGGTGTTCATGCGCATGTCGGCGATGGCGCCGCGCAGGCTCTCGATCTTCGCCTTGGCGCTTTGCACCGCGACGTCGCGGGCTTTCAGCATGTTCTGATAGGTGGCCTCGGCGCTCTCGAGCTGCCGGCGATTCTCCTCGAGCTCACGCTCGACCGTCTGCAGGCGGAGTGCATACTGGCCCGCCGCCTGCTTGTTGCCGGCCTTGAGATTGGCGGCGGCCTTGGCGCGGAGATCCTTCTGATCGGATTCGAGCTTGCGAACCTGGCCCATCAGCCGCTCGGCGAGGCCGGCATGGGCGGCGAGGCCCTGGTTGAAGTTGGAGATCTGCTTGCGGAGATTCTCCTTCTCCAGCTCCAGCAGTGCTTCCGGGTTCTGCCGCTCGACGCTGCCGATGAAGACGTTCAGAAACGCTTTGAACAGATTCGCGATACGTCCGAGCATGACTCCCCCTTATAGCATCCCGCAGCCCGACAATCGGGGGAGAGTGCCATTGATCCGTCGTGGCATCTAGGAAAAACGTTCAATAAGAGCAGCCTAGGCCCTGTGGTTGGCTGCTCCGCTCATCCGCGATTCGTCTATTCGCGCCCTTGCTCATGGCCCAAGCAGATGTGGATTGTGGCTCTTGATTTCAATGGCGAGGCCTTGCACTGTCCCGGCCAAGTCTTAACAGGTCCATCGACATGCGATATTCGAGTTTCACCCAGCGCATCGGCGGGGAGGGTGCCCGTGCCTGGGAAATCCATCACCGTGCCGTGCTTGCGAAGCGCCGCGGCGAGGACGTCATCATCCTCTCGATCGGCGATCCCGATTTCGACACGCCGGAATCCATCAAGCAGGCGGCCGTCGCGTCGCTCGATGCCGGCGACACTCATTACACCGACATCCTCGGCTTCCCCGCCCTGCGCGAGGCGATCGCCGCCTATCACCGCCGCACCTCCGGCCAGGAGATCACCGCGGACAACGTCGCCGCCGTCTCGGGCGCGCAAGGCGGCCTGTTCGTCTCATCGATGCTGGTGCTGGATCAGGGCGACGACGTGGTCGTGCCCGAGCCGATGTATCTCACCTATGAGGCGACGTTCCGCGCCGCCGGTGCCAACTTGATCCGCGTGCCGATGCGGCCGGAGAACGCGTTCCATCTCGATCCCAAGGACCTCGAGAAGGCGATCACGCCGAAGACCAAGGCGATCGTGTTCGCGACCCCGGGCAATCCGACCGGCGCCATGTTCTCGCGCGACGTGCTGGAAGCCATGGCCAAGATTGCGATCGAACGCGATCTTTGGGTCATCGCTGACGAAGTCTATGCGGCGCTGACCTTCGGCAAGGAGCATGTGAGCATCGCCAGCCTGCCCGGCATGGGCGAGCGCACGGTCACCATCAACAGCCTCTCGAAGTCACACGCGATGACCGGCTGGCGCATCGGCTGGATTGTGGCGCCGCCGAAGCTGATCGACTTCGCGCATGATCTGGGCTTGAGCACGCAATATGGGCTGCCCGGATTCATCCAGCGCGCCGCCATCCGCGCCTTGGCTGAGCCGGTGCCGGAAGTCGAAGCGATGCGGGAAGCCTATCGCCGCCGCCGTGATGCGGCGATGAGCGCCCTGAACCAGGTGCCAGGCCTCAAGGTTCATGTCCCCGAGGCCGGCATGTTCATGATGCTGGATGTGCGCGGGACGGGGTTGAGCGCCTTCGACTACGCGCTGCGCCTGTTCGAGCAGACCGGCGTCGCCGTGCTCGACGCGACCCCCTTCGGTCGGAGTGCCGAAGGGCATTGCCGCGTCTCGTTCGTGGTCGATGAAAAGAGCCTGACGGAAGCCTGCCGCAGGATTGCCGGCTTCACCAACAAGCTCTGATCTGAGCTACTCCGACTTGCTCATATCGAGTGGGGCGACGCCGCCGAAGAGGCGCGCCTTCTGGCTGCCGTCCTTGTTCGACCAGGTCACCTTGTGACCGACGACGTCGACGCGGTAGCAACCGTCCTCGGAGGCGACGGCGCTCGGCCATTTCAGGCAGACGTCGCCGCTCTTATCGAGCGACCAGATCCCTGACTGCGGCTCGGCCTTGCCTTCCTGGATGGTGGCCTGGCCACCCGGCAGGAAATAAAGCTTGTAAGGCGTGCCGTTGGCCATCTTGCCGGTCAGTGTGTTGCCGGCCATGGCGGTGATGAAGGCGTCGCCGCGCAGGCTCTTGGCTTCCGCTGGCACGCTCGCCAGCAGAGCCACCGCGCCGAGTGCGGCCAAAGCGATTTTGTTAAACATGGTTATCGTCCTCTTTGCCGTCCCCGCTCTCTAAATGCACACGGGGCCACGCCGGTTCACCTGGGTGAGCCAAGGCCGTTCCGCAACCCATACGTGGGTATAATGCGGCGCTCGATACAGACTGTTACCAATTTCCGGCTATCGATCGAATGCGTCTAAAAAGCCGCGGATGATCGCGCGCATCCGGTCCTGACCGAAGCTCGGATAGTGTCCGCCATGGACCACGCGGACCGGCAGGTCCAGCAGGCGCTTCATGCTGGCCACGTATTGCCGCATCTCGTCGGCATTGCCTTCGTCATAGGCGAGGGGACCGTCATAGACGACGTCGCCGGCGAACAGCACGCCCGTCGCTTTCTCATAGAGCGTGATCGAGCCCGGGGAATGGCCGGGCAGGTGGAAGACCTCGAAACTGCGGTCGCCGGTATCGACGATGCTGCCTTCAGGCAGAAGCATGGTCGGCGCAGCGGATGGGATCGCGTAGCGCAACGGCTCCCAGTCACCTGGCGGCAGCTGGGTGAAGATGTCATTGTCGGCGACATATTTGTCGGCCACCGTGTTCTTGCGCGTCGGATGCGCGAGGATCTCCGCTTCGTCGGGATGTACCGCGCGGTCGGCAAACTCGTGATGCGTGCCGATATGGTCGAAATGGGTGTGCGAGGCGACCGCCAGGATCGGCCGGCCACTCAAGAGCGGAATCTGCCCGCGCAGGCTGACCACACCCATGCCGCTGTCGACCAGCAGGTCGCGGTCGCGACCGCGCACATGCCAGATGTTGCAGCGATAGTATTCCTTGATATGCGGCTCGAAGATCCAGGTGACGCCGTCGCTCAGTCCGCGGCTTTCGTACCAGGTGTCCGGTGTTGCAATCTGCATTTCATGCCTCGGATTTTCCGAGGCCAGCAAACACCAGGCGGACCTGCCGTGCCAAGTTCTTCTTCAGAAGCGCGATCGGCATTTCCTCGCGCGCGACGAAGACTTGGAACAGGCTGTTGACCACTTCGAACAACACATCGCCGGCCGTCTTCGCATCGATCTTGGCGCCGATCTGGCCGCGCTCCTGCAGCGAGGCGACGAGCTCACCGACTTGATCGGCCAGCTTGCGGTCCAGCGCGGCATAAGCAAGGCCGAACTCCGAGCTCGGCTGCGAGAGCGCGTTCGCCATGGCATTGCGCCAGAGTTCCTTGGAAAGGTGGATCAGCGAATGGTCGATGTAGAAGGTGAGGAGCTTGCTGACCGCCTGCACCGGATCCTTGGGCGGGTTGGCGATGATGCTCCGGCCGGCGGCGCGGACTTCCTCACCATCGAGCGCCACCAGCGAGATCAGCAGGTCGCCCTTGGATTCGAAGTAGTTGTAGACGGTGCCGGCGGCGACTTCGGCCTCGGCAGCGATCGCCTCGATGCTGGTGACGGCGAAGCCGTCGCGGCGGAACAGCTTGGCCGCCGCCGCGAGAATATCGCGCCGTCGTCCCGCCTTCTGCCGCTCGCGCAAGCCCGTCATTCGCAATCCTGGAAAATGAATTGACTTAAGTTTGTAGTTCATTCATTTTTTTCGAACAAGCAAATTCAAGCCGAAACAGGCGAGGCCAGGGCGGTCGGGGCGCTCGGCTCAACAGGGAAACAGGAGCGGGCAATGAACCTTTCGAAGACTCTTCTGGCGGGCGTGGCGCTCATCGCGCTGACGAGCGTCGCTCAAGCGGCGGACACACTCAACGTTCTGACCTGGTGCGATCACGAGGATCCGGCCTTGCTGGAGCCGTTCGAGCAGGCCAACGGCGTCAAGGTCAACTTCAAGGATATCGACAGCACGGCGGCGATCCTGGCCGTGCTTGGCCAATCGAAGCCGGGGGATTGGGACGTGCTGGTGGTCGATCAGACCGATACCGGGCGCCTCGCCGGCATGAAGCTGCTGGAACCGCTCGACGCCAAGGATTATCCGTTCGGTGATATTCCGGCGGAGATCGCCGATCCGAAGCTCTCCTCGGTTGATGGTACGCTCTACACCGTCCCGGAGAAGTTCGGCTACAACACGGTCGCCTACAACAAGACCGCGGTCGATCCCGCAGGGATGACCGACATCAACGCGATCTGGGACCCGAAATACAAGGGCAAGATTGCGATGTACGATTACTATGTGCCGATGATCGAATACGTGGCGATCGCGCTGGGCAAGAAGCCGGCCGATCTCACCGAAGCCGATCTCCCGGCGATCAAGGAGAAACTGATCGCCCTCAAGGCCAATTCGCAGATGATCGGCGATGTGGTCACGACCCAGCAGGCGCTGGCTTCCGGCGCGGTCGATATCCTGGTCGGTGGCGGAGAGTGGGTAACCGCGGGCATCGCCAAGGACAACCCGAACCTGGACTACGTGATCCCGACCCAGGGCGGCGTGCGCTGGCAGCAGGGCCTCGCCATCTTCGCCGATTCCAAGCAGAAGGATCTCGGCAAGAAGTTCGTCCAGTACATCCTCAGCCCCGAAGGGCAGGGCAAGCTCGCGACCTCGTCCTGCTACTGGGGCATGCCGGCCAACAGCAAGGCCGTGCTGAACGACGAGCAGAAGGCAATCCTGCGTTGGAACGAGCAGCCGGGTTATATCAAGGTCTCGCACCCCTACCTGCAGATGTCGCCGGAGTTCGATAAGGCGTTACAGGCGATGTGGGCCGAGGTGCTGCAGGCAAAGTGATGGTGTCGTCGAACGAGGCGCGCGCGGCTTCCCAAGCGCGCCTCGCCGGCTTCGGCTTTACGCTGCCGGCGGTGGCCTGGATCCTGCTGTTCTTCGGCGCGCCGCTTGCGGTCATGGCGGTTTACAGCCTGTTGCCGCTGACGACGGACGGATCGCCGCCGCATCTCAGGTTCAAGGCCTATAGCGACTTCTTCAGCCAACCCGCCTATGTCCAGGCGATCTGGAACTCCGTCGTCACGACGGCGATCGTGGTCGCGGTCTCGCTGCTGCTGGCCTATCCCTTCGCCTATGTGCTGGCTTATAGGGTCCCCAAACGCTGGCAGCGGTTCGCGCTGGCCTGCGCGATCCTGCCATTCTGGACGTCGTATGTAGTCCGCTCCTATGCC
>Ga0268265_10003527_pt1 | contig 11188 bp, 7 predicted proteins | sample KBSSwiS52_FD_190355 | JGI IMG/M metagenome (GOLD analysis project Ga0268265, IMG submission 190355) | Switchgrass rhizosphere microbial communities from Kellogg Biological Station, Michigan, USA - KBS Switchgrass S5-2 (SPAdes) (version 2) | ecosystem: Host-associated > Plants > Roots >...
CGCACCAGCCGCGATCGCGGCTTTGAAGCCGTCGTAGATGACGCGCCTGGCGGCTGCGATGTCCGCGGTCTGCATGGCCGTCAACGGCCCGCGCCATCCGGACACCCCGGACTCGAACGTTCCCCGATGGTCGATCGGAAGGATGTAGAGCGGTCGGTCGTATCCGCGCGGCATTGTCACATTCGGTTCTTGCGGTAGCGGCGAATCAGCGCGGTGGTCGAGCTGTCGTGGTGAAGCGGGCCCTCGGACCCGCCCGACAGCTCCGGAATGATCCGCTGCGCCAGCACCTTGCCGAGCTCCACACCCCACTGGTCGAAGGAGTCGATTCCCCAGATCGTTCCCTGCGTGAACACGTTGTGCTCGTACAGCGCCACGAGGCGGCCGAGCGCCGCGGGCGTGAGCTTGTCCAGCATCATGGTGTTCGACGGCCGGTTGCCCTCGAACACGCGGTGCGGAACGAGCCAATCGGGGGTGCCTTCCGCCTTCACTTCCTCCGCCGTCTTGCCGAACGCGAGCGCTTCCGCCTGCGCGAGGACACTTGCGATCAGGATGTCGTGGTGCGCGCCGAGCGGGTTGAGCGGCTTGGCGAACGCGATGAAGTCGCACGGGATGAGCCGCGTGCCCTGGTGGATCAACTGGTAGAACGAATGCTGGCCGTTGGTGCCGGGCTCGCCCCAGTAGATCGGGCCCGTGTCGGCGTCGACGTGGGTCCCGGCAAGCGTGACGTGCTTGCCGTTGCTTTCCATGGTGAGCTGCTGCAGGTACGCCGGGAAGCGCTTCAGATACTGCTCGTACGGCAGCACCGCGACGGTCTGCGCGCCGAAGAAGTCGTTGTACCAGACGGCAAGCAACCCCAGCAGCACCGGCAGGTTCTTCTCGAACGGCGCGGTTCGGAAGTGCTCGTCCATCTCGTGGAAGCCCGCCAGCATGTCGCGGAAATTGGCGGGGCCGATCGCGATCATGGTGGACAGGCCGATGGCGGAGTCCATCGAATAGCGGCCGCCGACCCAGTCCCAGAAGCCGAACATGTTGGCGGTGTCGATGCCGAACTCGGAGACTTTGGCGTCGTTGGTCGAGACCGCGACGAAATGCTTGGCCACCGCCTTCGCATCTCCCCCCAGCGCTTTCAGCGCCCAATCGCGCGCGGTGTGCGCGTTGGTCATCGTCTCGAGCGTGGTGAAGGTCTTCGACGAGATGATGAACAGGGTCTCGGCGGCTTCGAGGTCGCGCACCGCCTCGGCGAAGTCGGTGCCGTCGATGTTGCTCACGAAGCGGAACGTCATCGCGCGGTCGCTGTAGAACTTGAGCGCCTCGTACGCCATGACCGGACCGAGGTCGGAGCCGCCGATGCCCACGTTGACGACGTTGCGGATGCGCTTGCCGGTGTGCCCCTTCCAGTCGCCGCTGCGAATGCGCTCGGCGAAGGCGCTCATCTTGTCGAGGACCGCGTGGACGTCGGGCACCACGTCGCGGCCGTCCACCTTGATGACTTCGCCCTTCGGCGCGCGCAGGGCGACGTGCAGCACCGCCCGGTTTTCCGACACGTTGATCTTGTCGCCGCGGAACATCGCGTCGATGTGCTCGCGCAACCCCGACTCCTCGGCGAGCTGGATCAGCAAACGGATCGTCTCGTCGGTGACCCGATTCTTCGAGTAGTCGACGTAGATGCCAGCGGCTTCCACCGTGAGCTTCTGGCTGCGCGCGGGATCCGCAGCGAAGAGTTGCTTCAGCGACTGACCGGCAATGGCGGCCTGGTGTGCGGCGAGCGCCTTCCACGCCGGGCGCGACTTCAAGGGAGCGACTGCAGCGGGCATAGTCTATTTCCTCGTCTTGCGCGCGCGCTTCGCGGGGGCGCGCCGCTTGGCGGGCGCCTTGGCGGTTGTCGTGGCGGGGGTTTTCGTGGCGGCCTTGTCGGCCCACAGCCGGAATCCGCCGGGGAACGCGTTGGTGTTCGCGCCGAAGCGGCACTTCGGCGGCAGTTCGGACAGGTTGCGCGCATTGCCGCCGCCGAGAATCACGTCTTCCGGCTCGAGCGCCGCGACGAGGCGCGCGATCACGTCGTAAACGTGCTTGCGCCACTTCTTCTTTCCGTTGTGCTGGAGCGCCGCCTCGCCGACGTAGTCTTCGAACGTCGCCTTCCTGTAGGGCAGATGCGCGAGCTCCATCGGGACGAGCACGTCGTCGACGATCATCGTCGTGCCGAGGCCGGTGCCGAATCCAAGGAACAGGAGCTTGCCGCCCTTGTAGCCGCCGAGCGCCTGCATCGCGGCGTCGTTGACGATGCGCACCGGGCAGCCGAAGCCGCGCTCGTAGTCGAATCCCACCCACCCCTTGCCCAGATTGTGCGGCTCGGTAGTCGGCCGGTTGCGGACCACCACGCCGGGATAGCCGATCGACACGCGGTCGAACTTCCATCCTTTGGCGAGCGCGCGCACGCCCTGCACCATTTGCGCGGCGGTCATCCCCGGTCCGGAATCGATGCGCCGCTCCTCCTTCTGCCCGGTGACCATGATCTTGACGTGGCTGCCGCCGACGTCGATGACGAGGACATTCATGCGCGCTACGCCGCCTTGAGAAGAGCGCTCTTGCTCGCGAGCACGCCCATGAGCTCGTTCCAGGACTTGACGAACGAGTCGGCGCCTTCGTTCTGCAATTGCGCGGCCAGCGCGTCGATGTCGACACCTGCGCTCTTGAATTGGCCGAGGACCGCTTCGCAGTCGCCGCCGTCCGCGGGCGTTGCCGCGCCGATGCTGCCGTGGTCGGCGACGCCGAGGAGTGTCTTCTCCGGCATCGTGTTCACGGTGAACGGCGCCGCCAGCGCGTCGACGTACATCGTGTCGGGCGCCTTGGGATCCTTGGTCCCCGTGCTCGCGAACAGCAGGCGCTGCGGCCGCCCGCCCTCGTTCATGACGCGTCGATAGCGCGGTGACGCGACCATATCGCAGTACGCCTTGTAGCTGCGCTGGCCGATGGCGATGCCGAGCTTGTTCACGAGCGGCGCCGGCACCTTGGTCGCGACGGCGACGTCCCAGCGGCTGATGAACAGCGACGCGACCGACCCCACGTCCGCCGACAGTCCGGCGGCGATCCGCCGCTCGACGCCGCGCAGGTAGGCTTCGGCGGCGGCGACGTAATGCTCGCGCGAGAAGAGCAGCGTCACGTTGACCGGAACGCCGGCGAATATCGCCTCCTCGATTGCCGGGATGCCTTCCTTGGTGCCCGGGATCTTGATGAACAGGTTCGGCCGCCCGGCCCGCGCATGCAGGTCCTTGGCAACGGCGAGCGTGGTCTTGGTGTCGTGCGCGAGCAGCGGCGACACCTCGAGCGACACCCAGCCGTCGACGCCGCGCGTGCGCTCGTGCACAGGCCGGAACAGGTCGGCCGCGCGCGTGATGTCCTCGAGCGCGAGCTCGAAGAAAAGCCCTTCGCCGGACTTGCCGGCGCGAAGCTTGCTGCGAATCGCAGCGTCGTAGTCGTCGCCTCCCTTGATCGCGTGATCGAAGATCGTCGGGTTGGACGTGAGCCCCGTCACCGACAGGTCCGCGATGTAGCGCGCGAGCGTGCCGCTTTCGAGAAGATCGCGCGTGATGTTGTCGAGCCACAGGCTCTGCCCCAGATCATGGAGCTTGGCGGTCGCCTTCATTGATGTCACCTAAGGGCTGTAAGAGGAGTCGAATCGGCCGCGCAAGGCTGCTGCGCGACGGGGCGTTGCGGCGTGGATTCGCGGCGCTTTCCAAGGAACACTTCGCCGGGGCCTTCTATTTCACGTGTTTCCGGCGCGCTTGGCAAGTGCCATCATTCGACTGACAGATGCCGCATGTCGTTCCAGAACTTGTGCACCGGCTCGGTGATGTCGTGCTCGTAGCCCAGCGCGCTCAGGCTCGCCGTGCCGAGCAGGAAGTAGCGTCCGCCGCCAGGGGGCAACCCCAACCACCGGGAGCCGAGCACGCGCAGGATATGCCCGCTCGAAAACAGCAGGACGTCCCCGGAAGCCGCGCGCGCCTTCGCGATCACGCGGTCGGCGCGGGCACCCACGTCCGCCGGCGACTCGCCGTTCGGACAGCCGTCGCGGAAAAGCTGCCAGCCGGGGCGGCCGGCCAGGATCTCGACAGTTCGCTTGCCCTCGTAGCCGCCGTAATTCCACTCGACGAGATCGGGCTCGTCCTGCGCGACGGCGCCGAAGCCCGCGATCTCGCACGTGCGCTTTGCGCGCTGCAGCGGGCTCGTCAGCACCAATCCGAAGCGCATGCCGCGCAGGCGCTCACCGAGGGCGCGCGCGTTCGCCTCGCCGCGGTCGGTCAGCGGCAGGTCGGTCAGGCCCGTATGCTGGCCGGAAAGGCTCCAGGCGGTCTCGCCGTGGCGGGCGAGATAGGTGGAGGGCAGCGTTTCGCTCATCGAATCACCGTGAAACACCAAGGGAATGCGGATAGTAGAATGCGGCTCGCCGTCACGCCACCGTCATGCAACATTCATCCAGATGAGCACCGAACCGCCGGTCGCGCGCAACGCCCTCGTCGCCGGCGGGGGCGGGATGGAAAAGATCGTGCTTGTCGCGCGTGACGGCGCCCGAGTCGAGACCTACCTTCACGGGGCGCACGTGACCTCGTGGCACCCATCCGGCGCCGCCGACGACCGGCTTTATTTGAGCCCGCTCGCGCACTTCGCGCCCGGCACTTCGATCCGCGGCGGCGTGCCCGTGTGCTTTCCCCAATTCGCCGACCAGGGAACGCTGCCGATGCACGGCTTCGCGCGCGACATGGCGTGGGAGCTCGTGGCCGCGGGGCTCGACGGCAACGGCGCGGCGCAGGCGCGGCTTCGCCTCGCCGATTCGCCCGCTACGCGCGCGCTGTGGCCGCACGCGTTCGCGTGCGAGATCACCGTTACCGCAAGCGGTCCTTCGCTCACCGTCGAGCTCGCGGTGACCAACACCGGCACCGATTCGTTCGCGTTCACCACGGCGCTGCACAGCTACCTGCGCGTCGCCGACGTGCGGCGTGTGCGCGTCGAAGGACTCGCAGGCGCGCGCTATCGCGACAAGAACCTGCGCCAGAACGACGTTGCGGAAATCCAGCAGGCGATTGCCGTCGACCGGCCGCTCGACCGCGTGTATCACGTGGTCCCCGATGCGGTCGTGGTTCGCGAACCGCATCGCGGCCTTCGCGTTCACGCCTCCGGCACGACCGACACCGTGGTGTGGAATCCCGGTCCGCAGGACGCCCCTGCCGGTGACCTGCCCGCGGACGGCTGGCGCTCGTTCCTGTGTGTCGAAGCCGCCGTCGCGAGCACGAGCACCACGCTCGCGCCCGGGCAGCGCTGGCAGGGCGCGCAGACGATGACCGCGCTCGAGGGCAATCCGTGACCGCCGAAGAGGAGCGACTGACCGCCGCGCGCGAAGGCAAGGCTCCGTGGCGCCTGTGGGGGCCTTATCTTTCCGAGCGGCAATGGGGCACGGTGCGCGAGGATTACAGCGCGAACGGAACCGCATGGGAGTACCTGCCCCACGATCATGCGCGCTCGCGCGCCTATCGCTGGGGCGAGGACGGGATCGCCGGCATCTGCGACGACCAGCAGCAGCTGTGCTTCGCGCTCGCACTGTGGAACGGCAACGATCCGATCCTCAAGGAGCGGATGTTCGGCCTGACCGGAAACGAGGGCAACCACGGCGAGGACGTCAAGGAGTACTACTTCTACCTGGACAACGTCCCCAGCCACGCGTGGATGAAGTACCTCTACAAGTATCCGCAGCGTGCCTTTCCCTACGCGGACCTCGTCGAGGAGAACCACAGGCGCACCAAGCTCGATCCCGAGTACGAGCTCCTGGACACCGGCATCTTCGAGGACGACCGGTACTTCGACGTGGTCGTGGAATACGCCAAGGCGGACGCCACCGACATGCTGATCCGGATCAGCGCGAGCAACCGGTCGCTCTACCCGGCGCCGCTGCACATCCTGCCGACACTGTGGTTCAAGAACGACTGGAGCTGGACTGGAGAAGTGAGCCGGCCGCGCATCTCGATCGAGCGCCACGACGACGACACGCTGGTGCTCAAGGCGGCGCACCGCGTGCTGCCGCCGTACTGGCTTCACTGCGAAGCGCCCGACGAAGTCCTGTTCACCGAGAACGAAACCAACACGGCGCGACTCTTCAACGCGCCGAACGCACAGCCCTATGTCAAGGACGCGTTCCACGCGTACCTGGTCGGCGGCGCGCACGACAAGGTGAACCCGGCAAAGGCCGGGTCGAAGGCTGCGCCGCATTACGCGTTTCCGGTGGGTGCGGGCGAGACGGTGGTGGTGCGCTTGCGCCTGCGCACAGGCGAACCCCTGGCGCAGCCGTTCGGAGCCGCGTTCGACGCGTTGTTCGTCCAGCGCGAGCAGGAGGCCGACGCGTTCTACAGGCGGATCACGCCGTTCGAGATTCCCGACGACATGCGCAACGTCCAGCGCCAGGCTTTCGCGGGCATGCTCTGGAACAAGCAGTATTACCGCTATCTCGTCGAGCGCTGGCTCCAGGGCGATCCGGCCGAGCCCACGCCGCCGGCGTCGCGCTGGCACGGGCGCAACCACAACTGGTGGCACATGTCCGCGGAGGACGTGCTGTCGATGCCCGACAAATGGGAGTACCCGTGGTTCGCGGCATGGGACATGGCGTTCCACACGATTCCTTTCGCAATGATCGATCCCGACTTCGCGAAGTCGCAGCTCATCCTGCTCACGCGCGAGTGGTACATGCACCCGAACGGGCAGATCCCCGCGTACGAGTGGGCGTTCTCCGACGTCAACCCGCCGGTTCACGCGTGGGCGGCGATGCGCGTGTACCAGATCGAGGAGAAGTTCTACGGCCGCACCGATCGCGATTTCCTGGAGCGCATCTTCCAGAAGCTCCTCATCAATTTCACGTGGTGGGTGAACCGCAAGGACTCGGGCGGCAACAACATCTTCGAGGGCGGCTTCCTGGGCCTCGACAACATCAGCGTGTTCGACCGCACGTCGGGCCTGCCCGGTGGCGGGCATCTCGAGCAGGCGGACGGCACCAGCTGGATGGCGATGTATTGCCTGAATTTGCTCGGCATCGCGCTCGAGCTCGCCAAGAAGGACCCGGTCTACCAGGACCTGGCGACCAAGTTCTTCGAGCACTTCGTCTACATCGGCGCCGCGATCAATCGCATGGGGGAAAAGACCGGCGGGCTGTGGAACCAAGAGGAGGGCTACTACTACGACGTCCTGCGGCTGCCCGACGGCCGCTGCTACCCGATCAAGGCCAAGACGATCTCGGGCCTCATCCCGATCTTCGCCGTGGCCGTGGCGGACCGTGACGCCATCGGCGGCTTCGGCGATTTCGCGAAGCGCCTGCGCTGGTTCGCGAAATACCGGCCCGAGCTCCTGCGCGGCCTGGGCGACATGACGCGGCGCGGCGTGCAGGACCGGGTGCGCCTTGCGATCGTAGACACCGACAAGCTGAAGCGCATCCTCGAAACCGTGCTGGACACCGAGGGCATGCTGAGCCCGCACGGCGTGCGCTCGGTGTCGAAGCACCACCACGAGCACCCCTACTCGCTCACCATCGACGGCGAGAAGTTCATGCTCGATTACGCGCCCGCGGAGTCGACCGGCACGCTCTTCGGCGGCAACTCCAACTGGCGCGGGCCGGTGTGGTTCCCGCTCAACTACCTCCTCATCGAGGCGTTGCAGAAGCACGACGCCGTGCTCGGCGAGTCATTCAAGATCGAGTGCCCGACGGGCTCGGGCAAGGAGCTCCAGCTGTGGGAGGTGACGACCGAGCTCACGCGGCGCCTCATCACGATTTTCATGCGCGACGAGAACGGACGCCGCCCGGTCAACGGCGATCGCGAGAAATTCCAGAGCGATCCCTACTGGCGCGATCTCATCCCGTTCTTCGAATACTTCCACGGCGACAGCGGCGAAGGCCTCGGTGCCGGCCACCAGACCGGATGGACCGGCGTGGTCGCGAAGCTCATTCACCAGTACGCGGAGTACGCGCTGAAGGAGCACCCGGGGCTCGGCGGCGAGTTCGGCCTCGGCCGCTGGGATTACCGATCGTGACCGGGCCTCCGCTCACCAGGGAGTGGCTGGAAGCGGACGAACTGGGCGGATTCGCATCGGGCACGGTCGCCGGCTATCGCACGCGCCGCTATCACGCGCTGCTCCTGCCCGCGACCACGCCACCGACCGGCCGCGTGGCGCTCGTCAACGGCGTCGAAGCGTGGATCGACCTCGGCGCGGGCTCGATGCCGTTGTCCACGCAGCGCTACGGGCCCGACGTGACATATCCGCGTGGGCTCGATCACATCGCCGACTTCGCGTCCGAACCGTGGCCGACGTGGACCTACCGCTTCCCGGACGGCACCTCGATCGTGCAGGAAATCATGGCCGCGCACGGCGACGGTTCGGTCTTGCTCACGTGGCGCCGCATCGCCGGGACCGGCGACGCGACGCTGCGCGTGCGACCGCTCCTGTCCGGACGCGACTATCACGCACTCATGCGCGAGAACCCGGCGTTCGATTTCACCGCGGGCACGAACGGCGGCAACGCGACCTGGCATCCCTACCGGGACCGGCCCGCGATCTGCGCGCTGTCGACCGGCACGTACCTCCAGCAACCGGACTGGTATCGCAACTTCCTCTACGCGGAGGAAGCGGCACGCGGCCTCGATTGCGTCGAGGACCTGGCCTCCCCCGGCACCTTCACGTTCGACCTCGCGGCCGGTGACGCTTCGCTGGTGCTGCGAGCCGGCGATTCAATCGCCGACAGCGCCGCGACGGTCGCCACACGCATTCGCGCCGCGGAGACCGCGCGCAGGGCGGGCCTGACGCCGATCGACCGCGCCGCCGAAGCCTACATCGTGCGCCGCGGTGCCGGTCACTCGATCATCGCCGGCTATCCCTGGTTCACCGACTGGGGCCGCGACACGTTCATCTCGATGCGCGGGCTCGTGCTCGCGCGCGGGCGCTACGACGTGGCGGCATCGATCCTCGACGACTGGGCGGCCGCGGTATCGCAAGGCATGCTTCCCAACCGCTTCACCGACGCGGGCGAGCCGCCGCAATACAACGCGGTCGACGCTTCACTCTGGTTCGTGGTGGTCGCGCACGAATTCCTTGCCAAAGGAAGCCCGTCGCAGTCACAGCGGAAAGAGCTCGTTGCCGCATGCGATGCGATCATCGACGGATACACGCGCGGCACGCGCTACGGCATCGGCATGGACGCCGACGGCCTGCTCGCATGCGGCGAGCCGGGCGTGCAGCTCACGTGGATGGACGCGAAAGTCGGCGATCGCGTGATCACGCCGCGCATCGGCAAGCCGGTGGAAGTGCAGGCGCTCTGGATCAACGCGCTGCGCCTGTCCGGCCCTCGCTGCACCGCGCAGGCGAAGCGCGCGCAGGCCGCGTTCGGCGCGCGTTTTTTCAACTCCGCCACCGGATGCCTGTACGACGTGGTCGACGTCGATCATCGCGCCGGGCTGGTCGACACCGGCATACGCCCGAACCAGATTTTCGCGGTCGGGGGACTGCCTTACGCGATCGTCGACGGCGAGCGCGCGCGCAGTATCGTCGCCAGAGTCGAGCAGTCGCTGTTGACGACCTTCGGCTTGCGCACGCTCGCGGCGGTCGATCCGCAGTACGCGGGCCGCTACGAAGGCGGTGTCGCGCAACGCGACGGCGCCTATCACCAGGGGACCGTGTGGCCGTGGCTCATGGGCGCGTTCGTCGACGCGTGGCTGCGCGTGAACGGCAACGACGCGCAAAAGCGCGCCGAAGCGTACTACCACTACGTCGCACCGCTCGAGGCGCACCTCGGCATGCCGGGCCTCGGGCACCTGTGCGAAATCGCGGACGGCGACGAGCCGCACCTCCCGCACGGGTGTCCGTTCCAGGCGTGGTCGCTGGGCGAGCTCATTCGCGCAAAGGCGATGACCCGACCGTAAGACCGGTCAGTTCGACGCCGGCGCGCACGCGAAGATTCGCGCCTGTCCTTCACCCTCCGCGATCCAGCCCTGGGCCACCATTGCATCGAGCGTTGCGATGTCCGCGGTGTAGCGATGATTGGGCGCGCCGCCCTGGCCGTTGTTGTAGGCGCGGTAGAGCGGTCGCGAGCCTGCGGGACACACGCGAGCGCCGGGCACACCTTCGGGCAGTCGCAGATAAAAGGCGATTCCTTCGTAGCGCCACACGCTGCCCGCGCGAAGGGCTGCACACTCCGCGGCGTAGGGTGTGTAGAAGTGCGAGCTCCGGGGCGCAAAGGTCTGATCGCTCCAGAAGCGGCAGGTTTCGGCGAGCTCCGGTGCAGGCTGGTACCAAACGTTGAACTGCTTCCCCGTCCGAACCCAAGCCTGGTCTTTGGCAAGATCGAGGCCGGACTGCTCTCCGCCGAACGCGGAGACGAAATAGTGGCCGAACCCCGGATGGAAGTACTCGACCGCCGTGACCTCGAGCCAGAAGCGGTCGAACGCGTCCAGTCCGCCCAGTACCTGGAAGAGGAGCGGCGAGCGGACCGGACGGGGAACCGGGATGCCCCCGAAGGTCCCGCCGGGCACGATTCGGACGTCCACGTTGGTGTAGCCGCCCACCACGATTCGGCCATCGGTCTTCAGGGCAAGTCCCAGCGCACCAGCGCCTCCTTTGAACGCGAAGGTGACGATGCCCTGACCGCCGAACCTGCTTTCGCGTGAGCCGTCGGAGCGCAAGCGCAAGAGCGCCGCCTGTCCGGCGACCTGGCCGGCGGCCAGCACGCTTCCGTCCGGCGACATCGCGAAGGACGCGCCGACGAACTCCTGCACCTTGACGATGCCGCCGCCGAAAGCCGCGTCCAGGCTGCCGTCGCGTTTCACGCGAACGAACAACGCGGAGTCACCGAAGGTCGGCGTAAAGTCGGACAGCAGCATGAGCGCGCCGCCCTCTGGCGCAGGCGAGAACTGCACGATCCTGCGCGCGGATGCCGGAAGGGAAAGCATTGCAATCCCGGCATTGCCGAAAGTCGTGCCCACGTTGCCGTCCGCGAGCACCTTGAGAATCCCAATGCGGTTGCCGACGATCGCCGGGTCGAAGACCGTCCCCGCGATGAACGCACTGCCGTCCGGACCGGCGGGGATCGCCGGCGTCGGCGAGAACGACTGAAAAAATTCCCCGACTGGACGAATCCACTCGACGACGCCCGCATCGCTAACGC
>Ga0268265_10003530_pt1 | contig 11184 bp, 10 predicted proteins | sample KBSSwiS52_FD_190355 | JGI IMG/M metagenome (GOLD analysis project Ga0268265, IMG submission 190355) | Switchgrass rhizosphere microbial communities from Kellogg Biological Station, Michigan, USA - KBS Switchgrass S5-2 (SPAdes) (version 2) | ecosystem: Host-associated > Plants > Roots >...
TCCCGCATATTCAAGGCTTGGTTTCCCAGAAATAAATGCTGTGGGTTAACACAACTGACGTTGTCACATTTATGCAGGACGTGCTGAGCTTTGTCTATAGGGTTGCAATAAAGCTGCCACGCAACCCGGTGGGCTCGTTGCATGATGAACGGCCCAGCTGAGAAAGCCCCATAACCACCGCGCCGTGGAAAGACAGGCCCAATCCAGAGCCAGCATCCAGAATTAGGTTCTGGGATATACGAATCTTCAAAAGCTTTTAGGATGTCCCCATGGGTGTAATTTCTTGGAAGCACGCGACGTTTCATTAGCTCACCGCTTCGTAGTGCATCCAGTCTTTGCGCCCTTTGTAATCACCACCCCATTTAAAACCCTGTGCTTTAAAAGCATCTACTGCAAATTTTGGCATCTTGCCTTTGGTCACACCCAGTGCATTTCCTGTTGGTGCGATGTCAATTGCAATAGCAAATGAGTGGTTTGAAATTTTTGATGAACCACGAATAAGCCGGTAATTGAATGTTCCGCCAAACTCGGAAAGACCGTAGCTATCAATTTTACTTTGGTCTTTGCCACAAGCCACCCAAATCTCGTCAAGAGCAGCAGCTAGCGCCTCTGCACACTTTTTATGAAACGAGATCGTGGAAATAGATTTGCCAGCGTAATACATTTTAAACGGTGGTTTCACTCGCACCACGTTGTTGGCAAACCACGTCTCATTAACCCCGTGCTTACCACGAGGATCTCCATAAAACTTGATCAGATCTGCAATGTTGTCTTTTGGCCAAGTCGTCATCTCAAGCCCCACTAAATTTATTTAGCTTTCAACGCCATTCCAGAAACAACCGTCTGTGTTGAGCCACCTGTAGTGAAGGTGCCAGAGATAGCTCCTGCCGCTGGCTGTATCAGATATTGGGTCCAAATAGGTTCGTTGGCAGTTGTCTTGCTGCTTAGCAGGGGCGTAAATCCAGTGCCGGCAGTCATCGTTGTTCCACTAAAGTTTGTTGCCGCCGAATATATCAAATCGTAGTTAACTGTTGGCGTGAAGCTGTTTGATGTTGCAGCGTCGGTGCCATTCGCCGCCGAATTGTAATGGATGTTATTTGCATCCAACGGAGAGGAAGTCGTGACATTCGCGAATTCTTCCGCGATCACACGCCAATACGTACCAGTGCCGCTGCTGAGTGTGGCAGTGATGGTAGTCGGCGCGTTGGTAATATTCGCCCGATAGTAATAGGCGGTCAGTGTGCCTGCGAGCGTTCGGTCGTACCCAATGACGGTGTATGAATTACTTTTATCATCGGCAATTGTCAGTGTCGGCGTATTCGGGCTTGCAGCCAATGTGACTGCACCAACAACCATGTTTCCGCTTGTGACCGCAGTCGATAGGGTGACTGCTAAACTGGCGGATGCTGAAAGGCCAGGATCGGCGCTAAATTTTCCCTGTATCCAATACGGCGACGTTCCAGCCACATTGGAATTTAGCCAAGTGGCCCCACCGACAAAGCCATTAAACCCGCTGCCGGAAACGTCAGCAACGGTCCGCCCACTGCCTTCTCCAAATTCATAAGCCAGCACCGTGTTTGCATCGCGTGACGCACCTGCGGTGGTGTATGCCTGCACCCATGCCTGATTGCGAACCACATTGTGCAGCGAGAAACTTTTAAGTTGACCGCCGAGGGTGTAGGGCCAACCTTTCTGGTTTCCTACCCAGAACGCCTGATTGTTAATGATGGTAGCCGAAAGCGTGTTGGCTTCCGTGGTGTTGGTTTCAAGATTGCCGTCAACATAAAGTTTGACGCCGCCAACGGTGCTACTACCATCATAAGTCGCGGCGACAAGATGCTGCGCGCCATCAGTAACGACCGTTGAGCCGGTGACGCCTATATAATTCGTGGCATAGGTGCTGATGATCCTGACTTGCAGCTTACCAGTATCATTGACCCAAAGTTCATAACCACGATAATTCTGCGAGACGCCGTCATTTTCGGCAGTTTGCCCTTGGTTGCAGGTCGTGAAAATAATTTCCGCGCCAGCGGCAGCGGGCGCAGCGGCAATCTTGACATAGCCAATTGCGGTCCAAGCCTGCGTCCGTTCCCATTGCAAGGCCGATTGTGGACCGGCACTGACGTTGACGCCATTGCTACTGTCTTTCGGAAGAAATGAAACGCCAAGGATGGCAGCTTTTGAACGGCCACCCGCACCGGTCATGGTGCTCATTTGCGCCTGCGCAGGCCAAGCTGGCGCGAGAAGCAAGAGCATTAAAAAAAGCCCGGCGAACCTTTTCATAGTGTTGCTCACTGAATGGTGTACCAAAGCTCACCCTGCACGGCATTGGCCGCGGATGCATTGATGCAGACGTAGTAAGCGTTGGTGGACACAGCCAAGCCGGTCCAGAATGGTGACTGCATCCCGATCTTGTCATTGGCGAGAAGCTGGTAGGCTGGAGTCAAATCAGCCGCATTGGTTGCGCAATTGGCGTCCGATCCTTCTCGCAACTTCACGTTGGTGGCCGTGCTGCCAGTCGCCATGATGAAACCGCAGATATAGACCTTTCGGCTAGCAACACCGGTGACAAGGGTCGTGCTGCCAGAAGTCGATGCGTCATACTTCGCATGCAGATCACAGGTTTTAAGCCCAGCGAGCAACCCACCCGTGGCGCCCGAACCATTGCCCGCGACATAGCTGGCGCTCGCTGGCGGTGCAGACCCTGTGGCGCTGGTAGACGCAACAGTCGCTGTGACCGTGCCGGACACTGGCTGCGTCACGCTGGAACCATCGACTCGCAAATTACCAACTGTGCTCAGCGAAAGCGGGCTAATTTGGCCGGTAGAGTAAGATGGCGCCGCAGTAGTCACCGAACCGCCCTGCAAGGTTGTCCGTGTTGAGCCGAGCGCGGTACCTTGTGCTGTAATTGTTGGGTTAGTTACCCGCAGGCCGCCGATGGTGTCGATGGACAGCGGGCTGATTTGGCCCGTGGAGTAAGAGGGCGCCGACGTCGTAACAGACCCACCCACCAAGCCGTTCTTGACAGATCCAAGCGCGGTGCCCTGCGCAACGATGGTGTCATCAACAACTGTGAACGGGTTACCAGCAACACCTAGCGCCGCACCTGTGCTGTCAGCAGGTACCGAGAGCGGGCAAATCGGCGTGCAGTTAAATGATTTGAAGGTCTGCGTTGACCCGGCCGCGTCTTTGGCAGTGAATGTCGCCTGCGCAAAAGCCCCCGTGCATAGGGCCAAAGTTGCCGCGATCGTAAGAAGTAGTTTTTTCATTGCCTGAGCCCCCTAACGGATCAAAGCTGGAATAAGGATCATGTTACACGAGTCCGTAAAGTCGAGTGACATGGTTGAACACGGCGCGGTCGGTGAGCCGCCCCCTCCAAAAATGTTTGGGCAGAAGCCTGCCAGGCAACCGTTAAATTGCGCGTAGCTTCCGCTCGAGACCAGGAGGAGTGTGATGACAATAATACGAAGCAGCCAGGGCATCGTTCACCACCTGAAACATGACCATTTGTGGGTCGTAGTTGCAGCAACTACTGACAAATTACCGCTAAAGCCCCATGGCAGATAAAGCGAACCACCTGACACGGTCGATGTCGCAGCGCTCAGAGCAAATGACCCTGCCGTGGATGCCGCTGCGGTGCCATTAATTTTTACCCAGAGCACTTCGGTTGTGTCGATGTTCATAATGACGAAACCGTGCATCCCCACGGCTTGAGCCGTGCTGATAGCATCCTGCGCCGTTCCGCCTGACGTCACGGCCCCCGAGCAATCAGTTATGACCGCATTGCTGAAACCACCTGGCCGACTGTCTGCGGTCCCTTGTGCGGGCGCGGGCTGTATTGCCCCGAGCAACAGGCAAAGAATCATGCCCCACAGGGCAAAGTTAATCTCGAGCGCGCGCCTCATTGCTTCTCCCCCACAATCTCAAAAAGGTTTTGCAGATATTTCTGGTAGTCTTCAGGGCCACGCCTCAGGGTGTGGTCAAGTGGGAATACATGCGCAGCAGCATCAAAAAACACCACGGCCTGCGCACCGTCAGATGCCCGCAAGCCCGCGGCGTAGTACAAATTGCCCTGAAGGCAAGGTGTTGCGTAAGTGATTGCTGCGGCCATAAACATGACCGGCGCACAGTAACGCCAGAGCACTTGTGACAGGGACATGGAACGGGAAACCAAAACACCCCTCCACTGCAAAAGCGAGCAGCACAGCCTGCGCCACCCTACACTGCGTTCCCCGGAATGCCAATGCGGCCAGGATGATCAGCGGCACGGCGCCGATGCCAAACTCGAAGACCAGCTGCAACACGTCGTTATGGGCAAAGTCAAAGAACTCCTTGGCCCCGACATTGGTCAGCAGATAGGTGCGCGCGGTGTAGAACGAACCCGCGCCTGACCCCAGGAAACTGAGATGCCCCAGCATGTCGAGCCATAGGTCAATCCGAGGCCGCAAGCTCGAGACCCACACCCCTTGCATGCCGGCAAGGAAGAAAACCGCGGCTGCGATCGTCGCCAGTACGTAGAAAGCCACCCAGCGTTGCCAACCGCGAAGCGCCCAGACTGCTACAACAATTGCAGCGATCAGCGCCCCCTTGGCGTTGGACAGCAGGATGGTTGGCAGGGTGGCAAGCAGCGCCCAGCGTACCCGATAACCAACCGCGCCGATCAGGATCAGCATCGCCGCCTCGGCACCTACGTTCTTATTCACGAAGAGGCCGGCCGGTGCCACGGTCTGGGGCACCCACGACACACTCCAGAACGCCTGCGCAATGACGAGAAGGCTATTGATCCCCATTGCAATGGCCGCGCCGGCAAAGACCGGCTTCAGAGTTTTTTGCTGGGCACCGACGACGAAGGCCGCACCAAGGATGCACAGCTTCCACAGGTCATTAAGACCTTCAACCCGATCGGGCGCCCACAGGAGGGACAGGCCGGCATAGCCAATAAACAGTCCCAGCAGAGCGTGCCCGAGAGTGGGTCTGACATCTCGTCCAAGGGCAAGCAGCGGAAGCAGGAGGCTGAGTATAAGCCAGCGCGGCGTCGTCCCGGCGCCGGGGAAGATGGGAACAAATGCGATCGTGAGGAGGAAGCCAAAGATCATCCCACTTGTCTCGGCATCGCCCCCGGATCTTGCATGCTGTCCTGCGGGATCATACCCGGTGGGCCCTGCGTGCGCGGGCCAGCTGGTTGCGCGCCGATGCGAGGCGTCCCGGCCACGCCGGGAGCTGGCTGAGGACCGCCTGGGCCTTGGCCTCCGGGGATGCCGGGAGCTCCAGCGCCGGGCTGAGGCGCGGCCGCGGCTGCCTTCTGCTGGGCCTGCTGCATGTGCTGGAAGATGTGGGCCTGGATCTTTCGGGCATTTTTCTGTCCTCCAGCGGGATCTTGAAGAAGCTGCATATGTGCTTGAATATGCGCTTGGTCGTCGTCCATCGGGTGGACTTTGATCTCGAAGCCCTCGCGCAGCAGCATATTCTCCTGATCGACCGGCACCGGCATCTGGTCCGCTGGAGAAACAAAGATCAGTGGCGCCAGCCGCGGCCCGAATGTGTTCTCCACCAGCTGGGTGATGATGGGGACGAGGTTGACCGTGTAACCGTTCAACTGCTGCGGCGGAATGCCGCGGATGACGTTCATGCCCGCGATCTGCTGCTGGATCTGCTGGGCGTTGCGCGCAGCCTCAACTCCGAACCAGCGGAAGGCATAGCGCTTGTTCATCTGGATAGGCTCCACTTCCTGAATGGTAGCCTGCACCCCCATCTCGCCATACTGCCGCACACTCACGGTCTTGTTACGATACTGGTGGTCCAGTTCGAGCATGAAGGTCAGCATCGGTGTCAGGATGCCTTCCTCGATCACGGTCACGGCATCGGCCGTCGAGAGGATGTCAACCTGCTGTTCCTGTGCGATCTGGGCCTGGTTGCGCTTCGCCGCCTGTCCTGAGCCAACGCCCTGCTGGGTGATGGCAGCCGGGTTGACGGACAGGGTCTGGAAGATCTCAGCCTTGGTCGACGCCACCAATTCCAGTCCTTGCTTCCACAGCTCTGGAAACTGGGCAAAGGCGGTCGATCTGGGGTCGGTCTCCCAGACGGCTGCCTGAGACAAGATCATGCTGCCGATCCTCGGGTTCTTCTCCGGGTCGGTCATGATGATGGGCAGCAGGGCATAGGCCGCGCTGTCCGCCGCTTCATTGATGGTGTCGTTGGCAAAATACTGCAGCATGGCCACTGGCCGTACCTTGGAGATGCCCTTGGCTGCCCCCTGCACCTTCTCCAGCGGCACGCTGAAGATCGGAACGCGATCGCACCAATACGGATTACGTTTGCAGGACAAGATGTTATCCGAACCTCCGTAGAAACTACGGCAGATGCGGTCCTCACTCCCGATGCGCACCCTGGACCAGGTCTCATAGACCTGCGCATAAAGCTGCCCACCGTCACCCTTCTGAATGCCGGCTGCATAGAGCATTTTCTGGGGTTTGTTGGGCTGCGTATCGGCTGCCACGCTCTTGAAGGCTGCAAGCAGTGACTTGCCCGCGGGCCCTCGGATCTCCCCGCTTTTCATCTTGGCCATGACCTGCGCCTTGGTCCAGCGCCGGATCACGGTGACACTACCCCCGCAAGCAATGGCCTCGTCCACGCTGTCCGCGGTCTCTGGCAGAATCATCACGTCAAGATCGGACAACACCTCAACCTGCGGACAGCCCTGCTCCAGCGTCTCCTGGGCGATGTCGTCCACCTCTTCACCGGTGTCGATACCATCGTCCGTCACAACCGGACTTTTGATGCGGTGCACCACGTGGCGTTCAGTGGTCTCCCAGCTCACGCAAATGTTATATTGGCCTTCAATGTCGCCGTTGCGGCACAGCGCCGGCATCATCTTGGTGCGCAGCTTGGCCTGCCGTACGTAGCTGTCGAGCAACGCCACCATGGCGTGCGGCACCGTTCCGTCTTCGGACGTCGCCTCAACATAGCGCCCTGACACCGGAAAAATCTGATTGGTAAAGCGCGTCTTGCGCGCATTGATGGCATTGTGCACCACCGGCACGAAGATCTTGGCATTGCCGGTGTAGAACTGGTTGCCATTCAAAATGCAGTTGTAAATGTCCCAGTAGTCCAGCTGGTCGTTCTGGCGCTGAAAAGCATCCTGATAGCCCTGCGTCACCTCGTCGAATGTCTCGAGCAACTGGGTCTTGATGCTGGCGCGGTTGGACAACTCCTCGTTACGATCGAGACCTGCAACCAGTGTGTCCTCACTGTCGTCGGCTGCCTCCTGCGCTTCATGCTCAGGCGCTTCGAGCTCGGCCGTGTCCCCCATCGCGTCCGCCATTTACCCCGCCCTTGCCGATATGAACCGGCGTCCGTCGCCGGTCTCCTGCCAATTCAGATCATCCCGCTCGGTGTCCGTCGCGCCTGTCTCGATCAGCGCAGCAAACGACTCGATCCCCTCAAGCAAGACCTTGTATGCGCCTTCTACCGCAAACTCATTGATCAGGCCAGACTTGCTGACTTCACGGGCATATCCACCGCTGAGACCGTTGAGGGTCCAGCGTGCAGCGGTGGCGATCTGGAAGGCTGGCTGTCCGTGCTTGGAACGTCCAAAAAGCTTGCGGATCTCCTCCCGTCCAATGAGGACATCTCGTCCTCTATGAACCTCCTGAGGGATGCGACGTGCTGCACCGCGCAGTCCCACCTTGTCGTGAGTTGCAAAGTGCGCTGGTCCGGCGACAAGTCTAACTGCGCGTCCGGTCTCAAGTCGGGCAGCGGCAACAATATCGGAGAGGTGAGTACCAACATCACCCTCGCGCACCCAGTCGTGCGTAACATGCAAAGCCCCCCTGACCACCTGACACGCAGCCGCGCAAGTAAACCCCTGCGTCGCGTTCACTGCAAGCCACACCGTGTCACGTGATAGTGGAAGCTCCTCCACCACGTGGTTGACCGTGAAGCCGTCGTAGATGGGCTGCCCTGGCCGCATGCGCAAGGCGTAGGCCAAGGCGTTGGGGATGTCGATGAAGCCGGTCGGGAATGAAAGTAATTGATTACGAAGCGCCGGCATGTCCTTGGCAAATATGACTTCTCCAGCCTTGAAAAACGGCTGCAGCGAGCGGATGAAGTCAAGCTTGCCTTTCGGCGCCATGAGGCTGCGGATGGGCAGTGTCTCCTGCCTGCGGATCTGTTCATGGCGCAGCGGCTGCATGATGAACTCATGGAGCCCGTTCTCCTCAACACCAATCTCGATCGGATTGAACTCCTGCGAGACCTTGAACATGTCGGCAATCTGCTCGTCCGGCTTCCATTTCTCAGCCGCCGAGTCCCAGATGATCAGCCGGTTATTGACCCATGACCACACTGCCTTGCCGGTGAAGGCCGACCGGTTCTTCACGGTGCGCGCGGGGTCGTAGCAGGCATAAGTCGCCTGCCATGTGCGCAGCACGGGCTCGACCTTGATCATGTCCGCGGTGAACGCCTTTGATCCTGGGTCGGTCGCCTCACACATGTACTCCTGCATGTACTCAGCCACGGCGCCGAGATCTTCATAGGACTTGCGAATACGGTCGATCTCGGAAAGTGGGAAGCGCCCTGGCCACGTCGCCTGCCGCTCACCAAACTCGTCAATGTACTCGATCGGAAAGGTGACGGTCTTCCACTCAGGCGACGCCTTCAGCTTCAACAGAAACGCTTCCGGGTCTAGTGGCGTGCCAGCGATGCGTATCTTGTGCTTAGGGTCAAGGGCGGGTCGCACAACCTTGAGGAACCAGCTTTTAAACTTCTCGCGAGCTTCAGGCGTTGCGACACACTCATCATCCTCCATGTCATCGCAGAACAATAGATCAGGTCGCCACTGGAGATGTTTTGCACCACGAAGGGACTGCTGTCGTCCAAACGCCTGCACAACAACTCCATTTGCAAGGACGATCTTGCGCTCCTGCCAAATGCCACCCACAAGGTCACCGAACAGCTCCATGATGTACGGGTTGGTCTCGATCTCGTTCTTCACCGCGCCCAGACGCTCGTTAGCCCGCGTCTCGCTTTCCCCCACGATGATGATGTTGCGATACATGCCGAAGCACGCCATGAGCGTGATGGCCTCTTCCGCCAGCGTCGACTTGGCCCCGCCGCGAAAGGCTTCGGTGATCACATAGGGGTCAGGCGCCCACCAGGCTTCAAGCATCTCCATGTGAAATGGGGGTGTCGCGGAAGGGTGGCGGTGTTTAAAAAGTGCTGCGTGCGCAAGGCGTGGGTCACGCGCAAGCCTGAGAATGACATCTTCTCGGGTGGTGTTAAGCTCTGTCACCCATACCTGCCCTTGATCTCACTGTTGAAGTAAGAGCCGGGGCTGTCGGCTGCCATCAGGCCCTCATACACATGCACCGGCACGTCGGGGTAAGTGTATCGCCTCCCATTGTGAAAGACGATCTCCATGCTCTCGGTGTCGGGGTCATAACCGGCCCCCGATATGGACGATGAGCCGGTTATGGGGACGATGGCTGCCATCAGATAATATCATCCGGGTTTGGCGGGGGCATCTCCACTGCTGACGGATGCTCCTCCACTGGCTCGGTGGGCGGCGGCGTGTTGTGAAGCGAAGGCTCTTGGCCGGTCGCGGGCAGCCCCTTTTCCTTCTGGTACTGCGCGACGGCGTCGGCGAGCGGCTTGTCGTAGAAGTTGTCGCCGCGCACGGCGGGAAGGCCAAGCTTCTCGCGCAGCGCCGGCACGCGCTCGTCCGACATCAGGACGATCTGCTTGGTGCGCTTGTCGGTCGACAGTTCGAGCACCGGCCCGCGTGCGATCGCTTCCGGTGCGTCGCCCTTGCGGCCGCGCACGTCGGCGAGCTTCTTGCGCAGCGCCTTGTAGGCGGCTTGCGGCGGCTGGTAGCTGCTGAGCACATCGACCACCTTGTTGCTCGCGGCGAGCTTGCTCAGCACGTCGAGCGGCACGGGGGCGGTCTGCTCGTAGAAGACATCCGCGCTGACGCGCGAATAATGCACGCGGCCCATCTGGGCGTGGCGTGCATAGTCGAGCACGGACTCGACGAGCCGCATCTCGGCGTCCGCCATCGCGGCAGGCGCGGCGCCGGCCTGGACCGACGGGACCGGATAGTCGTTCGGGTCCATGCCGTCGGCATCGGCGTTGCGCAGATGTGTGATCGTCTGCTTGCCGCGCTCGGTCGCGCCGTCGGGCGTGACGAATATCGGCGCGTAGTCGCGCGAGGAGTAAAACGCTTCGACGGCGGTGCGCTCGGATTTGCGATCGATGACACGCGCGAGCCTGCTGCTGCCGATGAACTCACGCAACGCGTCACGAATGGGCTGATCCGCATGGACGACGGCAACCGGAGGCGCGGGTGTCGCGGGCGCAGCAGCCGCGGGTGCCGGCGCGGCCGGCGCAGGGGTCGCGGCCGGAGCCGGTGTCGCGATATCCGTGAAGGTCGGTGGCGGCAGGTCGGGCGGATCGGGCAGGACGATGGCGGTCGAGCCGGTTGTGTCGTCGGCCGGAGCCGCGACGTCGGCGGCGGACGGAGGCGGCAGATTGGCGGACTCAGGCATCGGAACCCGAGCTTCGATCGCGGCCTGGTCCTGGCTCTGCGCGGCGGCGGGCGCCGTCACGCCCAGTCCGAGAACCAGCGCAAGCGCCGTTCCGGTCAAAATCTGCTCAAAGCACCGGCCATGCATGGAGAAATTTCCTCGCGATCCCCGTGGGTTCAACGCAAGACTCAAAACCCCACATTGCGCGGCCGGGGACAGCCGCACCGTCTCCACCTTGGTGACGAAATGACTCTAATTTGTCCACTTAATCAACTGCGGCAACATATCCGCCGGGTCACAAACGTGTATTTGGCCCGAAGGTGTCACTCGCTGGCCACGTTTTCCGATGCGTCGCGGGGCTCGCCGGTGCTGAGACCGATTTCGTCGAGCTTGCGGTAGAGCGTCGAGCGGCCGATCCGCAACCGCCGCGCGACTTCGGACATCTGTCCGCGGTAATGCGCGATGGCGAACCGAATCGTCTCGGTCTCGATCTCCTCGAGCGGGCGGACATGCCCGGCCGCATCGGTAAGCAACAGCACATCGCCCGACGCGGGCGGAGCGGGAGGCGTTGGCTCGTCGAGGATCATGGGGGCTGCGGCGCGCAGCGGCTGCGGCGCCTCCTCGGGCGTGGGCACCATCGCGGGCGCAACCATGCGCGCTGGCT
>Ga0268265_10003531_pt1 | contig 11183 bp, 10 predicted proteins | sample KBSSwiS52_FD_190355 | JGI IMG/M metagenome (GOLD analysis project Ga0268265, IMG submission 190355) | Switchgrass rhizosphere microbial communities from Kellogg Biological Station, Michigan, USA - KBS Switchgrass S5-2 (SPAdes) (version 2) | ecosystem: Host-associated > Plants > Roots >...
CGCTGGAGCTGCTCGATGTCCTGTTCGAGGATGAGCCGGAGACGGTTGGGAATTTGAACCTGAAAGCCGCGACGCTTGGCCGGAAGGGGGACTTCGACGACGCCATCGGCGTTTACGAAGAAGTGACCAAGCGGGCGCCCAATCAGCCGCGAGTCTGGATCAGCTATGGCCATGTCCTGAAAACGGTCGGGCGACAGGAGGAGGGGGTCGCCGCCTATCGCAAGGCGTTGACGCTCAATCCGGCGGCCGGAGAAGCCTGGTGGAGCCTGGCCAACCTCAAGACGGTGCGATTTGGCGAAGACGATATCGTTGCCATGCAACAGGCGTCGCAGCGCGCCGAGCTGACCGATGACGACCGGTTCCACATCGATTTCGCGCTCGGCAAGGCGCTGCACGACGCCAGACGGAGCGACGAGGCGTTCGCCCATTATGCGGCCGCCAATGCGCTGCGGCGGAAATATCATCCGTTTCGCCGGGGTGAGGTAACCCAGTTGGTCGACCGCAGCATCGAGCTGTTCACCGCGGAAGTGCTCAACCGGCCCGGCGGGTGCGAGGCGCGAGATCCGATCTTCGTGGTCGGCATGCCGCGATCCGGTTCGACCTTGATCGAGCAGATACTGTCATCGCACAGCCAGGTCGAAGGAACTTCCGAACTGCCCGACATGCCCGCCGTGGCGCGGCAGGATCGGCGTTATCCCGCGGACGCCGCGACCCTTGACGCCGATGGCCGGCGCACGGCCGGCGAGACTTATTTGAAGCGTGCGTCGGTGCAGCGGCGGACCGAGCGACCATTTTTCGTCGACAAGCTGCCGAACAATTGGATGTTCGCGCCATTCATTCATTCGATCTTGCCCAATGCCAAGATCATCGACGCGCGGCGTCATCCGCTCGGCTGCTGCTTCTCCAATTTCCGGCAGCATTTCGCACGGGGCCAGAACTTCACCTACGACCTTGAGGACCTCGGCCATTATTATTCCGACTATGTCCGGCTGATGGCTCATGTGGACGCGATGCTTCCCGGGCGGGTTCATCGGGTGATCTACGAACGGATGGTGGACGATACGGAAACCGAAGTCCGGGCCCTGCTGGACTATTGCGGGCTGGCGTTCGAGCCGCAGTGCTTGGAGTTTCACAAGACGGAACGCGCCGTGCGCACGGCAAGCTCAGAGCAGGTGCGCCAGCCAATCTACCGTGATGCGACCGAGGAATGGCAGCGCTACGAAGCGCATCTCGGTCCGCTCAAGGAAGCGCTTGGCGAGGTGCTCGACTGCTATCCAGACGCGCCCGCGTCGTTTTTGCAACGCTAGGCCGATAATTTGCCAATTTGGTGCGCTCCCGCAACGGATTGCCGTTGACAAGTTGACGCCCCTCTGCCGCTATTCCGTCACATAAGTCTCATGGGGGCATCGATGACGAACCGGATCGCTCGTTCACCTGGTTTTGGCCGCGCTCTGACCTTGGGCCTGCTTGCCAGCACCGCCCTGGCACAATCTGCCTTTGCGCAAGATGCGGGTGCCGCGCCGGGTGCAGCAACGCAGCCAGCCCCCTCGACCGCGGCTTCGGCGCCAACCGAAGATGAAGGCAATGTCATCATCGTCACCGCGACCAAGCGCGAGGAGAATCTGCAGGACGTTCCGATCAGCGTCCAGGCGATCGGGACCAAGAAGCTCGACCAGCTCAACATCTCCAATTTCGAAGATTACACCAAGCAGCTGCCGTCGGTCAGCTTCCAGACCGCCGCGCCCAGCGCAACGGTGGTCTATATGCGCGGCGTCGCCACCGGCGGTGACGGCAACCACACCGGCTCACTGCCGTCGGTCGGTTCCTATCTCGACGAACAGCCGATCACGACCATCGGCGGAACGCTCGACGTTCACATCTACGACATCGCCCGGATCGAGAGCCTCGCCGGGCCGCAGGGCACGCTGTTCGGCGCTTCGTCCGAGGCGGGCACGATCCGCATTATCACCAACAAGCCCGAGCTGGGCGTCACCACCGGCCGCATCGATGCGGAGATCAACAACGTCGCGCACGGCGGTTGGGGCGGCAGCCTGGAAGGGATGATCAACCTTCCGGTGACCGATCGGATCGCGTTCCGCGGCGTCGCTTTCTATCAGCGCGATGCCGGCTACATCGACAATGTGTTCGGCGAGCGGGACTATTGCGGCACCCCGACCTTTCCCGGCTGCATCCGCGACGGCTTTCATTTTGACAATAGTCAGTTCGTGAAGAAGAATTTCAACACGGTGAAAACCTATGGCGGACGCGCCGCGTTGAAGATCGACCTTGACGACAATTGGACGATCACCCCGACGATCATGCACCAGAACCAAAAGACCAAAGGTGTCTTCTACATGGACGAGGCGCTGGGCGACCTCGAGACCCAGCGGTTCCGGGAAGAGCCGTCCAAGGACAAGTTCACCCAATATGCGCTGACCGTCGAAGGCAAGATCGGCAATTTCGATATTACCTATGCCGGGGCCTATATGCACCGGCCAAATTCCTCGACCAACGACTACACCGATTACGCGGACGCCTATGACGCCTATTACGAGTACTACGGCGGTATCGCCAACTACCTCTATTACACCGACAACGACGGTAATCAGGTCGACCCGCGCCAGTACATTACCGGCGGCAATAATTTCAAAAAACTGAGCCAGGAATTGCGGATCGCGACGCCGGACGACAAGCCGTTCCGGGTCATCGCTGGCGCATTCTATCAGCGGCAGGCCAACGATATTCTGCAGGAATATCACGTCGACAATTTGTCCGACTTGCTGTCGGTCAACGGGCGCCCCGGGCTGATCTGGCTGACCAAGCAGAAGCGCGTCGATCGCGACTTCGCCATCTTCGGTGAGGCCAGCTACGACATTACGCCGACCATCACGTTGACCGGTGGCGGTCGCTATTACCGTTTCAGGAATACGGTGTTCGGCTTTGCCGGCTATGGCCGCGATCCGAGTTTCTTCCAGGGTGCTCCCGGAAACCCGCCGCCAAACGCCGCGGGCAGCAGCAGGACCGGCGTCGCCCAGTGCTTCACGACCAGCGGCGATTCACTTCGCGACTCCCAGCTCAACGGGACCGATACGACGTTCGTTACGGATGGCCAGCTTTCCGGGACGCCCTGCATCAACGTCGGGCAGTTTGAAGACGGCACGGTCAAGCCCAAGGAAAGCAAGGATCACGGGTGGACTTACCGGTTCAACGGAACCTGGAAGCCAAAAGACGACCTGATGTTCTATGCCACCTGGTCCAAGGGTTTCCGGCCGGGCGGCATCAATCGCCAGCCGGGCCTCGAGCCCTACGATCCGGACTTCCTGGTCAATTACGAACTTGGTTGGAAAACGACCTTCGGGCCGGTTCGCTGGAACGGCGCGGTCTATCACCAGATCTGGAAGAAGTTCCAGTTCAGCTTCCTTGGCGAAAGCAGCCTGACGGTGGTCCAGAACGGCCGCGACGCCAAGATCAACGGCGTCGAGACCGACGTCAGCTATGTTTCCCGCGGCTTGTCGCTGAGCGCCGCCGCCGCCTACACCGACGCCAAGACCAAGGACAATGTCTGCAATGTCGCGGCGGATGATACGCCGGACTGCGATCTGCTCCTGGACGACGGCGGTACCCCCGGCGATCCAAGCGATGATACATTCGACTTCATCACGGCTCCGAAGGGCACTCGCCTTCCCGTCACGCCGAAATTCAAGATATCGGCCACGGCGCGCTACAGCTGGAACCTGGGCCCAGGGAAGGCGCACGTCCAGGCCGGGGTGGTCCATCAGGGTTCGGCGAGGACCGACCTCAAGACCGACGATAGCGGCAGCGGGACCGACCCCAACGACATCACCGGCAAGCTCCACGCCTATACGGTCGTCGACCTGTTCGCTGGCTTCGATTGGAACAAGTACAACATCGAACTGTTCGCCACCAACGTGTTCGACGAGCGCAACGAGCTGTCGCGCTTCGTCGTTTGCGGGCTGTGCACCAATAACAAGATAGTGCCAGGCCGGCCGCGGACGATTGGCCTCAGGCTAGGGGCGAAGTTCTAGCGGGGGCTGGTGATGACTCGTCCGTTCACGCTGATTGCGGCGATTGTCTTCGGGCTGATTGCCTTGGTTCATGCCTACCGGCTGATGACTCATTTCCAGCTGGTCATCGGCACGCATGTGATCGGTGAGGCGGTCAGTTGGGCCGGGATGGTGATCGCCGCGGTCCTCAGCTTTGGGCTGTTTCGCGAGGCGATGCGTTAGCGACGATGGCCGGCGCGAAGTAAATTCGCGCCGTCGGTCCTGTCGCCCTCCGGGCGCAGGCCGTCCGGACCTCAACGGCTCTTCGCGCTGGCTCGCCTTTGCTGCGCAAAGCCTCCCCTGCGCTCGGCGTTTTGGTCAGACGTTAAATTTGAAGTGGAGGACGTCGCCGTCCTTGACGACATAGTCCTTGCCTTCCTGGCGTAGCTTGCCGGCATCGCGGGCACCAGCTTCGCCGTTCAGCGCGATATAGTCGTCAAAGGCGATGGTTTCGGCGCGGATGAAGCCGCGCTCGAAATCGGTGTGGATCTCGCCCGCGGCCTGCGGGGCCTTATGACCCTTCTCGACGGTCCAGGCCCGAGCTTCCTTGGGGCCGACCGTGAAGAAGGTGATCAGGTGGAGTAGCTCGTAGCCGGCGCGGATCACGCGGGCGAGGCCGGTTTCGTGCAGCCCCATTTCCTCGAGAAAGGCGAGCCGCTCGTCCATCTCCATGGTGACGAGGTCGGCCTCGATCGCGGCGGACACCACGACTGCTTCGGCCCCTTCCGCATGGGCTTTGTCGAACACGCGCTTTGAAAGCTCGTTGCCGTTGGCGGCTTCGTCCTCGTTGACGTTGCAGACGTAGAGCACCGGCTTGGCCGTGATGAGCTGCGCCTGGGCGAAGACGCGTGCTTCCTCCTCGTCCTTGGGCTTGGTCAGGCGCGCCGGCTTGCCTTCGCGCAGCAGGTCGAGCGCCTGGGTGAGCACGGAAGCAGCAATCTTCGATTCTTTGTCACCCTGCTGGCCGCGTTTGACGAGGTTGGGGACGCGCTTTTCGAGGCTTTCCAGGTCGGACAATAACAGCTCGGTTTCGACCACTTCGGCATCGGCAATCGGATCGATCTTGTTGTCGACATGCTGGATGTCGTCATTCTCGAAGCAGCGCAGCACGTGGACGATGGCGTCCACCTCGCGGATATTGCCGAGGAACTGGTTGCCGAGCCCTTCGCCTTTCGACGCGCCCTTCACCAGGCCGGCGATATCGACGAACGCCAGTTGGGTCGGGATGATCTTCTGGCTGCCGGCGATGGCCGCGAGCTGGTCGAGCCGCGGGTCGGGGACCGCGACCTGGCCGACGTTGGGCTCGATCGTGCAGAACGGATAATTGGCCGCCTGTGCCGCCTGCGTCTCGGTCAGCGCGTTGAAGAGGGTCGACTTGCCGACGTTCGGCAGGCCGACGATGCCGCATTTAAAGCCCATGGTTCGTCCTGAAGGGGAAAGGTTTGCGCGGCCTTTAGCGGGGGTTCAGGAAAAATTGAAGCTGATGCTGAGCCGGTCCATTTTGGCGGTGCCGGGAAGCACCTCGTGGCGGAGCCAGCTTTCCCACATCAGCAGCAGGCCGGACGCAGGCGTGACTGTGACAAATGGCCGCAATTCCTCCGGCGCATCGTCGCGGCGGACCGGCGCGGCCATCATCTGCGGCAGTCGGGGATCCTCGAACCGGATCGCGCCGCTGCCCTCGGGCGCCTCGACATAGAGCGTGCCCGACAGGATCGAATGCGGGTGGATGTGGCCGGCATGATGGCCGCCGGGCTTCAGTAGATTGACCCAGATGCTGTCGAGCTTCGGCTTTACATCCCAGCGCAGATCCTTGGCGAAGGCCGCCGCGTGCCGGTTGAGGATTCGCCTTAGGTCGTCGAACGCCGGGTCGCGGCGGGGCAAGTCGTTGAGCGAGGCATAGCTGGTATAGCCCTTGTAGCCCTTGTCACGGCTCCAGCGCTTGCCCGCATCGTCATCGAGGGCAAATGTCCTGATCGAATGGCCGAGCTCGCCAAGCAACGCCTCGTCGTCGATCATGGCCTGATAGAGGCGCGTGGCGAACAGGCTGCGGATCGTCATGGGAGCCGCTTAGCCTCTTGCGCTCGGCCCCGCGAGGGGCTTTGAAACAGCAGGAAGGGCAGGGGGACGACTTTGGCATTCAAACTAACATCCGCGGACGACATCTTCCCGACGCCCATGTTGCGGTTCGAGGTCGCCGATGCCGACAAGCTCAACAAGAAGCTGCTCAAGGAAATCGCCACGCGGCAGGCCGCCGAGGGCGGCATGGTCAAGAGCAATCGGCGTGGGTGGCATTCGGACCGCGACCTGTTCGACCGCAAGGAGCCTGCCCAGGCCTCGCTTGCCCAGCTCCTCCTGCGAATGCTGGCGCAGGCGACCAAGACCGTCGCACCGCAGGCCGAGTTCGACGGTGTCGAGCTGCTCGCCGACGGCTGGATCAACGTCAATCCGCGCGGCGGCTATAATGCCCCGCACGATCATGCCGGCAGCTTCTGGTCGGGAGTCTATTACATCCAAGTACCGCCCGACACCGACGGGCAGGGCGGCGCGATCGAATTCCTGGCGCCGCACAAGCCGCTGGCGAGTGGTGGGTTCATCGAAGCGCCGATCACGGCCCAAAAAGTGATCGTACGCCCCAAACCGGGTCAGGTGCTGATCTTCCCGGCGAATCTGATCCATTGGGTGCATCCCAACGACAGCGATGAGGAGCGGATCACCATCGCGTTCAACGGCCACTTCCGCCGGCGCGCTCAACCTCCGCTAGCAAAACGCAAATGAGCTTCACGCTTTCCGCCGTCGACAATCTCTTCCCGATCCCGCTGTTTCGCTATCGGGTCGACGAGGCGGGACTGAACGATCGGCTGACCAAGGAAATCGCTAGGCGCCGGAAGGCGGAAAGCGGGATGACCAGCACCAACCGGGTCGGCTGGCAATCGGAGCATGATTTCTTCCTGCGCAAGGAGCTGGGCCACGCATCGCTGGCGCGGCTGATCGGGGAGGTGATCAAGGCGACCCTGCAATCGATCGACCCGGCAGTCGATTTCGCGAAGCTGCAGGTCAGCATGAACGGCTGGGCCAATGTCAATCCGCCCGGCGGCTACAATGGTCCGCATCAGCATACCAATGCCGTCCTGTCGGGCGTCTATTATGTCGACGTGCCGCGCGGGCCGTCGGAGAAGGGCGGGGCAATCGAATTCCTGTCGCCGCATCCGGTGCGGCTGCTCGCCGGGATGATCAATGCGCCGATGTTTTCGGAGCGCATCTACCTGCAGCCCAAGGCCGGCGACATGCTGGTTTTCCCCGGCCAGCTGCCGCATTGGGTGCATCCCAACGACAGCGGCAAGGCCCGGGTGACGATCGCGTTCAACGCGATGGTCAAGCCGCGGCGCTAGGCCGCGGGCGGATCGACGAACAGCGTCACAGCGTCCTTGCGCTCGAAGGTGAGATTGACGCTCCGTGGCCCTCCCGGCCGGGTTCGATGAAGGGTGCCGGCCGGCACGGTTACCAGCTGGCCCGGCGCAACCGACACTTCCCCATCCTCGAACTCGATCACGAGTTCGCCGTCGACGCAAAGGAAGGTCTCGTCCGAATCAGGGTGACGATGCCAGGCGAACTGCTCGGTCATCACGCTCATTCGGATTTCATGGTCGTTGATCGTCGCCAGCGAGACATTCCGATAGCGGTCCTGGATCGATTTGCTCAGCGCTAAGGGATCAGTGGGGCTTTTCGAGAAGGGTTCGTCGTTCATGCTCACATTAAGGCGTGAACAGTGCGCTGGGGCAAATCGGAAGCCGTTTGCGAGCAATCAGCCAGCCTTATGCCTCGCCCAGTCGCCGCGCGACCTCGCTCATGAACCGGGCATCGTCGCCGTCCGCCAGCCAATCGGCTTCCGCGGAAAGCGCGCCGAGCAGGTCGGACAGCGGCTCCATCTCGCTTATGGCGTAGTTGCCGAGCACGTGCGGCGTGACCTTTTCCTTCTGGCCCGGTCCGGGATGGCCGATGCCGATCCGGACTCGGCGAAAATCGGGGCCAAGCGCCGCGTTGATCGAGCGCAGGCCATTGTGACCGGCAAGCCCGCCGCCAACCCGAACCTTCACCTTGAACGGGGCGAGATCGAGTTCGTCGTGGAAGGCGGTCAGTGCATCGACGTCGAGCTTGTAGAATTTCAGCGCCTGCTGAACCGCGTCGCCGCTGTCGTTCATGAAGGTCTGCGGCTTCAGGAGCAGGATCTTGTGGCGGCCGATCCGGCCCTCGCTGATGAGCGCGCGGAACTTCTTCTGCCACGGACCAAAGCCATGCACTTCGGCAATGGCATCGACGGCAATGAAGCCGACGTTGTGGCGATGGAGCGCATATTGCGCGCCTGGATTGCCGAGGCCTGCCCAGATTTGCATGGCTTGCTCCCTTCCCCTTCAGGGGAGGGGTAGGGGGTGGGGACCTGTCAAGGCAATGCCTTCATTACAGCCCCACCCCTTGATCCCCTCCCCTAAAGGAGAGGGGAAATGCTTAGGCTTCGTCGCCGCCTTCGGCTTTGGCTTCGCCTTCGCCTTCGGCTTCATCCTCACCGACGGTCGGGACCTCGCCCTCGGCCGCGGTTTCTTCTTCCTCGGCCTTCATCGCCGACGGAGCGACGATCGTGGCGACGGTGAAGTCGCGATCGTCGATCGCCGCAGCCGTGCCCTCGGGCAGCTTGACCTGGCTGATGTGGATCGAATCGCCGATCTCGAGGCCGTCGAGTGGGATGTGGATCTCGCTCGGGATGTGGGCCGCGTCGCAGATGAGCTCGAGCTCGTGCTGGACGACGTTGAGCACGCCGCCGCGCTTCAGACCCGGCGAAGCTTCTTCATTGTCGAAGCGGACCGGCACGTTGACGTGCACCTTGCTGTGCTCGCCGATGCGCAGGAAGTCGACATGGATCGGCCGGCTGGAAACCGGGTGGAAGTCGACCGCCTTGGGAAGCGTGCGGGTCGCCTTGCCGCCGACGTCGATCATGACGACGCTATTCATGAAGTGCCCCGTGTGGAGCATTTTGGTCAGGAGCTTCTCCTCGACGTGAATCGAGAGGGCTTCCTTTTTCTCGCCGTAAACCACGGCGGGGACCCGGCCATCGCGGCGCAGTGCACGGGAGGCTCCCTTGCCAGCCCGTTCGCGCGCTTCGGCGGGCAGCGTTAGCTGTTCGCTCATTGCTTGCTTTTCCTTCGAGTTTAACTGCCCCGCCACGCCTCCAGGGATGACCATGGGTGGGCAAGCGCGCGCCTATACGGGCGCGACCCTGTTTTGGCAAGTTTGTGGAGGCTAACTGACCCGAGTGGAAGCAATGCCGCGGGCTGCGAGCCACTGCTGAACGCTGTCTTTGCCGGCCAGGTGGCCCGATCCGACCGCCACGAACACCGTGCCGGGCTGCTGCAGCCGGTCGGCGATCCATTGGCCCCAACGGGCATTCCGATCGGCAATCAGCATCCGGTAGGCGACCGGCGATTTGGTCTCGAACCCCGCCAGCATGGTCGAGAAAGCGATCGTGTCGCCCTTGGTCCAGGCGCCGAGCAAGTCATTGACCGTCACGCTCGCGACGATCGCGGCCGAGGCCGGTGGCGGCGGCGAGGGAATGCGGGCCAGCGCGCGCAGCTGATCTTCGAATCGCTCGAGCCCAGCAACCGGCTTGCCGACGCCCTCGGCAACCCGGCGAAGCACCGCATCGGCGCCATTATCGACCGACAGGCCGATCATTTTGCCCTGGCTGACGACATTTTGCGTCTGGGCCATGAACGGCCGCAGCCGGCGCGTTCCGTCGGGAGCGAGCTCGGTTACCTCACCCTGGGTTGCGGCCCGAAGCGCGGCGCGATCCTCCGGGACGACGGTTTCCAATACCAGCTCGCCCGATTCATCGAACGCGGCCCGAACCTTGTCGCCGAACCAGACGGTGCGCTGGTCGAGCGTGTGAAAGGTGCCGAACAGATAGATGGTGGTGTCCGCGTCGCGGATTTCCCACATGGCGGGTGTTGCTCGAATAACCGCCGTGGCCGGTATCGCCGGCATCGGCGCGGCCTGAATGGGGCAAGCGAGCGAGGCGAGCAGCAATGCCAGCGCTCCGGCGCGCTTCAATTGGCGTTTTGCGGGCGCATTTTGCCCGCCGCGAAATCCAGTCCTTGGCACTGGCGACCCCCCGCCGGTTGAGGGGTTACAGTCAGCCACAAATGGTTAACGGTCAATAAAGTGATCGTGAAATATCAACCATTTGCGACGAACCGAGCCGCTTCGGGGGGTTATTGGACGCGGGTGACTTTGACGCCATCCTGCTGGAGCAGGCTGACCACCGACTGGTCGCCGGCGAGGTGGCCCGCACCGACCGCAACCAGGACCGTCCCGGGCTTGTCCAGGCGTCCGCGGACCCAGCGTGCCCAATTGGCGTTGCGTCGGGTCAGCAATGCTTCCTTAAGTTCGATCGCATCGCCAAGGTCGGAATTGAAGCTTTCCGCAATCGCTTTGACATCGCCCCGGGTCCAGGCGCTGAGCATGCCTTCGAACTGGCCCTTCATCTCCGCCGAGTCATCCAGCACCGCGATCAGAAACTTGCGCTGCGCATCTTCCGACAGCTTGTCGAAAAAGCCGAGTTGCTCGGCGTTGGTTTCCAGCTGGTCGACCGGCTTGCCGCCGTCGGCGAACTGCTTGCGCAGCACGGACTCGACGCCCGAGCCGGAATCGAGCCCGAGGTCCTTGTACTGGACGGTCAGCAGCATGAACGCCGCCGCCCAGGTTTCGGTCTTGTCGAGCAGCTGCGGCGGGATGCCAGATTTCTTGATTGTGGCTTCCAGCGCTGCCTTCTTGTCGGCCGGGACGCGCGCGGCGAGCGGCGGAAGGCCGTCCGATATCGCCAGCTTGAACAGCTCCGCAGCGACTGCTTCCGGCTTGGTTTCGTCGATCACCGTTTCGACCACCAGCGTGTCGGATCCGAGCGCGGCCTTGTCGAAGGCGGTGCTGCGCCACATAGTGCCCTTTGGCAGCAGGTGGATCGTCCCGAACAGGTAAATGGTGGTGTCGCTGTCCGCGACCTTCCACATTGCCGGTCCGGCGGCCTTGGGCTCCGCAGCCGGCGCCGCGCATGCGGTGGCGGCAATTGCGCTG
>Ga0268265_10003532_pt1 | contig 11182 bp, 9 predicted proteins | sample KBSSwiS52_FD_190355 | JGI IMG/M metagenome (GOLD analysis project Ga0268265, IMG submission 190355) | Switchgrass rhizosphere microbial communities from Kellogg Biological Station, Michigan, USA - KBS Switchgrass S5-2 (SPAdes) (version 2) | ecosystem: Host-associated > Plants > Roots >...
AACGCTCCTACGACCCTGTCCGACTCCCGCCATGGCCGTCGCCCAAGGCAACGTCGAGGCCGCTACCCTCGCCACTGACGGGTCTCCCCCGATTACTCGAACCACCTTTCCGACGTGCCGTGCCCACTACCCCGGCGGATCGAGCGGTGCGCGCGTCGATTGCTTCCCCGCTTATGCAGCCTTCCCCAAATGGCAGGAGGGTCGGCATCCGCATTGTCACTTTCGAGGCCTGCTCAGGCTTCACTCACGTTACGGCCCGCCGGATCGCTCAGCCGCCCAAGGCGACCTTTGTCGCGAGGCTCCAGCCCAGCCAGTTACCCGACCAAGCCGCTCGCCAGCTTCCGGACCTATCGACAATTGTCCGGGTGGAACCCTCCTCCACTGATGATTCGCGCCTTCGGGGCGCACTGCCATTAGCAGTCGTAGGCAGATGCGTCAGCAGACCTGTCTTGCAATGCGAACGCGTGTGACATTCCACTCCTCATTCGAGTAGATCTCGCGGCGGTTAGTTGGTCAAGACTTAGCCTGGATGAGTTGCTAGAACGCCCCCGCGTGCGCTGACTTCCAATGGGCGGCGCCATCGTCAGTCCAAACCGAGAAGCCCTGATATGGCTGATTCATCTGAAGCGCGCACCCGCCCGATCGCTGAGTTTGTTCCCGAACTCGATCGTCTTGCCGCCGATGCCATGGCCGACTGGAAAGTGCCGGGCGTAGCCCTGGCCGTGGTGCAGGACGGTAAGGTAGCGCTCGCGAAGGCTTACGGTCAGCGCGATGTCGAGGCAAACCTGCCCGTTACCACCGCGACGCAGTTCCTGATCTGCTCGATCACCAAATCCTTCACCGCGACGGGGGTCGCACTCCTGCACAATGAGGGCCGTCTCGACTGGACCAAACCCGTGCGCGACTACATTCCCGAGTTTCGTCTGCACGATGCGGTGTCGACCGAGCGGGTCACGGTGCGCGACCTCCTGTGTCATCAGTCCGGTTTGCCACGCCATGACTGGGTGCATGTTCCAGGCGATCGGCTGGCCGCCGACTTCCTGGGAGTCATGCGGCATCTCGAATTGAGCCGCGATGTCCGCGCCGCCTACCAATACAACAACCTCTGCTACAACCTCCTCGGCCTCCTCATCGAGCGGCTCAGTGGACAAAGCTATCAGGCCTTCACGCGCACGCGGCTGACCGACAGGCTCGGCATGACGGTCGGCTTCACCCTGGAAGAACTCGAGGCCTCGGCCGATGCCGCCCGGCCGTACATGATGCACGAGGACACGCGGCTGCCGGCCCTGCGCCTCCCGATCCGGACCCTCGCCGGCGGGGCGATCAACACGTCGGTCGCGGACCTCGCAAGGTGGATGCGCCTGCATCTTTGCAAGGGCGAGTTCGAAGGTGAGCGGTTGCTGCCGGCTGCGCTGGTCGGCGAGCTGCATGCGCCGCGTGTCTACAACACAACGCCGGGCTACGCGGAATTCGGCGAAGCGCACTATGGACTGGGGTTCCAATGCATCAGCTATCGCGGTGACCGGCTTGTTCAGCACAGCGGCGGCTGGACCGGCTGGGGCACACTGATGACACTTGTGCCGGACTTTGGCATCGGCGTCGCCGTCTTTACCAATCGCAGCCCGAGCGAGGTGCCGCCGACCCTGACTTGGCACATCATTGACCGGCTGCGCGGCCGCGAGCCGGTGGACTGGCGCGAGCGGTCCCGCAAGCGGCGCGAGGACTCCATTGCGCAAATGCAGGTCGACAAGACCGCGCGGGAGAAGGCGCGCCACATGAATACACGGCCGGCCCATGAGCTTGCGGACTATGCCGGCGACTATGCGCATCCGGCCTACGGCAAGATGTCGATCAAGGAGCAGGACGGGACGCTGCACTGGTCGTGGCGCGGCATGTTCGCGACCATGGAGCACCGTCACTACGAGACGTTTGCATTGCCCGAGGCGCCGGATCGTCTGCTGCCGGACAGGCTTGCCATCACCTTCCTGACGGATCGCGAGGGCAGCATTGTCAATCTCTCGACGCCGCTCGAGCCGATGGTGAAAGATATCGTGTTCGAACGTCTCGCGGCGGGCCACTGCACCGACTCGGCTTTCCGCGCACGGTGCGTCGGCAGTTTCAAGGGTGGCGTAACGACGCATTGCGTGACGCTGGATACGGAAGGTCAGCTGGTGTTGCAGCCCGACAACCAGCCGGCCTATCGCCTTGCGCCACAGCAAGGGCGCCGCTTTCGCATTGTCGAGCTGCAGGGCTTCGTCGTCGAATTTCGCGGCGAAGGCGCGATCGTCGACGAAATGATCTTTCATCAACCGAACGGCACGTTCATCGCAAAACGCGTAGAGGACTAGTAGGCCGAGGCGCTGGAGGAGTGCGGCTTGGGCGCGGTCGGGACGCACCCCGCAGCGCAGACGCAGCTCGCGTTGCGGTAGCCTCGCCGTTGGCAGGACGACGTCGGTGCTCTGGATGGCCGCGAGCTCTTCGAGGATGGTGCGGGGGGAGTTGCCCAGCCCGGCGCGGCTCTGCCATTGCTCCAGCGTCTTCCACAGCACGTAGGCGAGGAAGCACACCAGGATGTGCGCCAGCACCCGGTCCTGGCGCTGGTGCCAGATCGGACGGATCGACAGCTCGCTCTTGTGGATGCGGAAGGCGGCCTCCGCCTCAGACAGCTGGATGTAGGTGCGCCACAGGTCCTCGGATGTCCAGTCGGAGAGGTTGGTGCGCAGCACGCAGCAGCCTTCGCTCGTGCGCGACCACTCGTCCCATTCGGGCCGCATCGACCATGCAAGCCGCAGCCTGGCGGGGGTGGCGGGATCCTCGACGAGGCGGATTTGATAGCGCGCCGCGGCGCGTGAGTTGCGCCCCAACAGGCGTCCGATCTGGCGCTCGGTGGCGCTGGCCTCGATCGGCTTCTTGGCCCGCGCGATGCGCCCTTGCAGGCGGGCCAGTGCCGTCTCGATGCGCTCGCAGAAGCGCGCGTGCATGGCCTCTTCCTTCTGCTGGCGATCGGCGGAGCGCACCAGCAGGAAGGTCTCCTCGCCGTCCGGGCCGGCACAGACCTTGACCTCGAGCCCTTCGCGCACCTGGCGCCAATCGCGCCGATCGGCAAGCTCGCGTGCGAACGTCTTCAACTCGCTCTTGGCGGTCCCGATCAGATAGTGCCGCCCACCACTCTGCAGCCAGGCGACATTCTCCGCGCTCGTCATGCCGCGGTCCATCACCCACACCCGCCCCGCCCGGCCGTAGCGGCGTTCCATCGTCGTGACGATTTCCTCCACGGTCGTCACATCGGTGCGGTTGCCGGCGAACACCTCGTAGCCGAGCGGCACACCCTCGCGGGTAACGACCAGCCCGATGCACACTTGCTTGCAGTCGCCACGATGGTCGCGGCTGTAGCCTCGCTTGGCCAGCGTGTTGCCCTCGGCCTGACCCTCGAAGTAGGTGCTCGTCACGTCGTACAGCAAAAGCTCGTAGTCGAGATCGAACAGCGCGCCCAGCCGCTCCTTCAAGGGCGCCTCCAGCGCCTCCTTGTGCGGCAGCAGGCGATCCAGCGCACGCTACAGCCGATCGTCGTTGACGCGCTCGGCGGGCACGCCCAGAAGGTCATCCAGCGCCGTGCGCCGGTACCAGTCCTCGGCGATGTGCAGCGCGCTCGACGGCTCGCACAGCCGCGCAATCACCAGGATCGCCGCCATCGCCGACCACGCAACCTGCTCGCGGCCTGCAATGAGATGCTCGCTGCAGAAGCGATCGAGATCGAGCGCCCGCCATAGAACCCACCCCAGCCATACGTCGCCAAAGCGTCGGCCCCGCTCCACACGTACCCGATCAAGACGGACCGCGATCGGCTCAGCCGCCGTCCCGGTCGCCTCGAACAGCTCGTATTGCTCAGCACGCCCTGTGATCTTCAGCGCCAGCCGGCGGGCCCGCGCGCGTCCCTCCCCGTCCAGCTCGCCCAGCTGCGCCACCGTCTCCTGCACCACCTTGCGGCCACGCCGCACCGACCGCACCAGGCGCCAATAGCTGTGCGTCTTGCCGGCCTTGCGAACCGTCGTGTGCCGCAGATACATCGGCGCGAATCTCCGTGATCAGAGACTCGCACTACGCCCCTACCCCGGCAATGCAGGAGGTTGGCACTACAGGCACCCGGCGAACGAGGCCAAGCGACGCTGCCAGAAAATGCCCTCCCTTGCCGTGGAAAAAAGGGCCGGCCCCGTCCTCCACAGCCCTCAAAAAATCTTCAGCCGCACCCAAACTGCGGAAGTTGGGCTAGCGCCTCGCAGTCCGCGAAGTGGCGAGGACCCAGGAGCCGGTGCGTGCCCCTCGATCTGAAGGAGACTTGCAATGGCGCGTGGCCACCAAAAAAGCAATCGCGCGAAGAGAAAGCCCAAAGCGGAGAAGCCCAGGCCAGCGGCGCAAACATCTCCGTTCGAGCGTGGTCCGGGCATGGGCGGCCCTAAGCGTGCAGTCAAGAGGAAGGGCCGGTAGCGCCCATAGACGTAGGGCACACAGACAATGACACGAGGTACCAACGCAGGTCATCGACGCGTTCCGTGACGTGCAAGCCGCGGCCACCGACAAGGAGACTCTGCGGAACCAGGCTTTCGCCTACGCCGGACGTATGATTCCTGAGGCGCGCGGTGAAGCCGAGGCCATCCTGCAGGGTGCCAACGGTTATCGGCAGCAAGCAATCGCTGAAGCTACCGGGCGGGCGGCCCGTTTTGTGAAGGTCCTCGACGAATACACGAAAGCGCCGGACGTGACGCGCAAGCGTCTATACCTGGAGACCATGGAGCGGGTATTTGGCAGGGCCGATAAGACCATTATCGACAGCAACGGCGTCGTGCCGTTTCTGTCGCTTGGGCCGCGGCAGAAGCGCTAACGACGGCGCAATCAAGCCGCCGCGAGCGCCGTGCGGACCAGCGCGGGAAGAGACTTCGAGCCGGTCTTCTTCATAATGGCCGCGCGATGGTTGTCGACCGTGCGCTGGCTGATGCCCAGGTCGGCGGCAATGTTCTTGCTGGGGTGTCCCGCGAGGACAAGGCCCAAGATCTGCCGCTGACGCACCGCCAGGCTGGCGACCCGTATAGCAGCCGCCTCCCGCCCTGCAGCCTGCTTGACCTCGGTGACGTCATCGATCGCCACCACGAACTTCCGCCTCCTCGAAGGCTCCTCTAGAAGCACGCGAGCGCTCATCAAGAACGCCCGCCGCCCCAAGCCTGGCAACTTGGGCTCGATCTCACGATCTCTGATGAGACCGCCTCGGACCTGGATCGAGGCCAGAAATTCGCTGAGCGCGGGCACATCGAGATGATCGCCTGCGGCCGGGAGGCATCGCCCGATTAAATCCCCGGGCTCGACCAAAAAGATGCGATGGAATGAGCTGGACGCAGAGACGACGCGCAGATCCTCGTCGAGGACGACCAGCGGCTGGAGCGGGCCATCGTGCGCCTGCCATTGCAGACGGCCCAATCCCCGTTCACACCCTGAACGACATAGACATCGTCGACTGGCATTCGTCCGGCTCCTCTTGCGGCCGCCCAGGGATCTGCAGCCGAACGTGGCCCAACGGCGGGCAGGGCAGCCACTTAAGCTCAATATGGGGACGATGGGCCGTTAGGCCCGGGCCATCCTTTTTTGGTCGCCCGGCCCCGCATGAGCATGACGAGCGGGATCTTGCGAGTGCCCGGCCATTGGAGCGCCCGGGCTCCCGGCGCCGGAATTCAGAAAGATTTCGCATGACGGACACCCACCAAGGGCGTAGGGTATGGGCGCGTCCAATGGGCGCGCCGACGCAACGGCCCGTCGCTCGTGGCATAGCGACCAGCCCCGGACCCGTTCACTGCATGTTGCGTTCCTGGGTGTGATCGGGGCTTGAGACATCGCGATCCGATCGCGGCCGGCAACCGTCATAGGTCAGAGGTGACTTCGGCAAGAATGCGCGTCGCCGCGCGCCGAGGATTCTTTTGGCCGTGAAGCATGCGCCGATCATCGTTCTCATCATCCTGGCTCTCGGCGTCGCCGCGGTGGCCATCTATCGGCGGCACGGCCGGCCCCGGGTGCACGGCGTCAGTCCCGGCTGTGCATCTTGCATCGGATTTCTCACCGTCGGTCCGATGCCTGCTGACAAAGCCACGCTTGAGGAAACTTGAGATGGATACGTTCGACTACAACGCACCGGCGGAGCTGTTTCCAGGCCGGCTCCGGATGTCGCGGACTCAGTCCGTCGGGTACAAGCGATTCGCCCACGCCGTTGATGCGGTTCGCTTCGCCATCGAAGAGCTGCCCGCGCAATCTCTGGCCGGTGCTTCACTCGAGGTCGGCGAGGATCGGTTCGATGCCAAGGGTATCCGGCGCCTCTATGAGCGCACCGGATACCCACTGGTTCGGCGCGAGCCCTCGGCCAGAACCTCGCGGGGGCCCAACACCGGCCGAGAGCATGCCCCCGCGCAACGCACGAAACCTGTCTCGTGGAGGCGGCCATGACGGATCGACCCATCAGCCTCGATCACCATCGAGGCATGGCAGCGCAAAAGGCAACCGACCTCCGCCGCCTGGTGGCGGAGGTGGAGGCAAACGAGAAATCCCTGCGGGATCGGCAAGAGGAGCTGGAAAAGCAGCTGGTCGCGACGCCCGCCGCAACATGGCCCGAAGCTGCGGAGAAAGCCCGCTATCTGCTCGGCCTCCTTGCGTCGACAGCGATTGCGCAAGACCCTCGCAGAAAAATGCTGATCGCCAACGTCCTGGAAGACTTCGTTCGCCTTTCTGAGGCCAAGGGCGCATAAGTCGGCGCGGACGGCGCCGCTCGTTCCACTTTGAGCGTAACCTATGGCGATCTCCTCTCGGACGATGCCGTAACCCGCAACCGTAAGGCGGTCGAGGTGGCCACGCAGAAGCCTCATGTCGCCGCCGTCGCGAAATTGCGAGTACGATCGCGGCACGCACATGACCCGGAACGATTGGTCGCGCGCGTGCCGGCGTGTGCAGAACCGTCTCCGGCAACTCGAGCTAAGATGAATGCAGAGGCGTCGGATGCCTGAAGGCCGAGACCATCCTCAGCTAAGCAGCGAGCGGTACAGCTCCAGGTATCGATCGGCCATGCGGTCAACCGTGAAGCGCGCGGACACCGCCGCCCGGCATGCGGCGCGATTGATCTCGCCGATACGGCCGATCGCTTCCACGGCCTCGTCCACGCTGTTGACCAGGAATCCCGTCACGCCATGGTCGATCAGCTCGGGCATCGATCCGCGGTTGGAGGCGATGACCGGCGTACCGCTGGCGAGCGCCTCCGCCACCGATAGGCCGAACGGCTCCTCGAAGTTGATGAGGTGGAGCAGCGCGCGCGCAGAGCCCAGGGCCTTGGCACGGGCCGCCCCGCCTACCGGGCCGCGATAGACCACCAAGCCGTCGTTGAGTGCGGGTGCGACTTGCTCGTTGTAATAGTCCCGATCCTGGACGATGCCGGCCATGACGAGCCGCCGACCCGATCCGCGTGCCGCTGCAATCGCTTCGGCCGCCCCCTTGTCCGGATGGATGCGGCCGAAGAACAGCAGGTCATCGCTGCCGTGCACGTCGAAAACGAAGTCCTCGATCCGGATGCCGTGGTGGATCGTCGCCGCATAGCGCAGGTCCGGGCGGCGGTCGGCGTCGCTGATCGCGACATAGTGAACGCGATCCTCGTACGCCTTGAAGGCGGGCAGGATGCGCTCCGAGGAGAAGCCGTGGATGGTCGTCACGACAGGCGTATCCACCAGCCGCGAGAAGGCGAGCGGCACGAAGTCGGCCTGATTGTGAATGAGGTCGAACTCGCCCGCGCGCTCGAACACATGGGCGACGTGCAGCATCTCCCACGCCTTCGCGTCGATGCCCGGGTCCTCGGAATAGGGCGCCGGGCAGACGCCGCTCAGCTTGCCCGCCGTCAGGCTGTCCTTGGTGGCGAACAGGGTCACGTCGACGCCGCGCGCCACCAGCGCCTCGGTCAGCAGGCTCGTCACCAGCTCCCAGGGACCATAATGGCGCGGCGGGGTGCGCCACGAGATCGGCGCCAGCATGGCGATACGCAAGCGATTGTCCTTCCTGCTCTCGTCAGTCGCACTTAAGGATCACGCCCTCGTTGCCTCGAAGCAGAAGGGCGCCGTGTCCGGGCTGCGCCGCGTCGGCGAGAGTGAACAAGAGCGGCCGGGTGTCGCTCGCCCAATCGGGCAGTTCCAGGCGTTGCGTCCGTGGGCCCAGGTTGAGCGCCACGATCAGTCGCTCCGCGCCGTGCCGGCGTTCATAGGCGAGGATGTCGCCCTCCGCATCCAGCAACGCGAAGCTGCCGATCGACAGCGCCGGATGTGTTCGCCGCAGCGCCAGCAGTCGACGATAGAGCGTCAGGATCGACTGTGGCTCCACCGTCATCCGCGCGACGTTGCGCGTCGGCCAGTCGGCATTGACCAGCAGCCACGGTCTGGCCGTGGTGAAGCCGGTGTTGTCGCTCGCGTCCCAGGGCATCGGCGTCCGCACGGGATCGCGACCCAAGCCGAGCCCCGGCTCGCGCAGCTCGCGCGGGTCCTGAACCTGGTCGGCGGGAATGGCCGCGTCGCTCAAGCCCAGCTCGTCGCCGTAGTAGAGGGTCGGCGTGCCGCGCAGAGTGAGCAGCAGCATCGCCGCGACGCGGGCCTGGGCCGGCCCGCGCTTGCTGGCAACGCGCGGTCGGTCGTGGTTGCCGAGCACCCAATTCGGCCAGCCGCCCGGCGGCAGCGCCGCCTCGTAGTCTGCGATCAGCCTGGCAAGGGAGCGCGCCTCCCACGGCGCATCGATGAGCTGGAAATTGAGAGGCAGGTGCACCCCGGCCCGTGTCCGGCCGTAGTAGTGCATCAGCCGATCGACTGGCAGGTAGATCTCGCCGATCAGCACGCGCTCGACCCGTCCGATGCGGCCGTAGCTGTCGGCAATGGCGCGCATGTCGGCGGCGATCTCGTGCACCTCGGGCTGATCGGTGGAATGCAGCTGGCGCACGCGGTGCATGTCGCCCATACCCGGCCGATAGTCCGGATTGGGAGGATTGTCCTGGAAATCAGCTGCCTTGATGAGGTGCCAGAGCACGTCGATGCGGAAGCCGTCCACACCGCGGTCGAGCCAGAAGCGCATCACATCGTACATCGCCGCCTGCACGGCCGGATTGCGCCAGTTGAGGTCCGGCTGCTCCTTCAGGAAGGCGTGGTAGTAGTATTGACCCGTGGCCTCGTCCCGCGCCCAGGCCGAGCCGCCGAAATCGCTGATCCAGTTGTTGGGTGGCCCGCCGTCAGGCGCGGGGTCGCGCCAGATGTACCAGTCGCGTTTCGGATTGCCGCGCGAGGCGCGGCTCTCGGCGAACCAGGGATGCTGGTCGGAGGTGTGATTGGGCACGAGGTCGAGCAGCACCTTGAGCCCGCGGGCATGGGCTTGCACGAGCAAGGCGTCGAGATCGGCGAGCGTGCCGAAGCGTGCATCGACACCGCAGTAATCGGCGACGTCGTAGCCGAAATCGGCCATCGGCGAGGGGTAAATGGGCGAGATCCAAATCGCGTCGACGGGCAGGCTCGCCAGATAGTCGAGCCGCCGCTCGATCCCCTTCAGGTCGCCGATGCCGTCGCCGTTCGTGTCTTGGAAGGACCGCGGATAAATCTGGTAGAGCACGCCCGTCTGCCACCAGCGCGCGGTCATGGGAACGGCCTCGGGCGCAATGCCGCACGCAAGATCAGCCTCTTCTCCAGCCACGCTTGAGCCTCTTCAGCGCGCGGTCTGCCAGTTCAATAGGCTGCGCCTTCACTGACCGGAAGACAAGGAAAGTCGCCGTGTCCAGGAACGAGGACCGATTTAGGTATCTATTTCGCGCCAAAGAGCGGCATAGTGCCCGGTGACATTCCCGCACCCTCCCCAGCTCGCATCCGCCCAGTTGCTTGGCTGCCGGTGTCACCTTTGAACCCTTAACCTCAGGTGACACCTTATGGCGATCGAACGCGCGCGCGTGCAAGCCGTACAGAAGCCGTGGGGGGTCGCCGATCTGCGGCCATGGAGCAGGACAGACCACGGCGGCGGTTTGATCGGCGAAGTCTGGTACGAGCGCTCCGGCGCTGGGGCCTCGGAGCCGTCGCTGCTGCTCAAGTTGCTGTTCACGAGCCAACCCCTTTCCATTCAAGTGCATCCGGACGATGCGTACGCACAATCGATCGGCCTGGCACGTGGCAAGGCCGAAGCGTGGTACGTCCTGAGTGCCGCACCCGGATCCAGAATCGCCCTCGGCTTGAAAATGCGGCTCGCTCCCCGGCAATTGCGCGAGGCCGTCAACGACGGCTCGATCGCGGGTCTTGTCGCGTGGCGGCCGGTGCTGCCGGGCGATGTGGTCTTTGTTCCTGCCGGGACCATCCACGCGATCGGCGCGGGTCTTGTGATCGCGGAGATCCAGCAGCGCAGCGACGCCACGTTCCGCATGTTCGACTTCGGCCGCAAGCGCGAGCTTCACATTGCAGATGCCGTCGCCGCGGCAACCGCGGGGCCGGCCGACGTTGGCCTGAGAGCGAGACGGCTCACGGACGAGCGGATGCTTCTGGCATCGAACCCGCACTTCGTGCTCGAACGGATCGAGCTGGCGCCGGGCTCCGCGGTCCGCCTCGAGGCGGAGCGCGAGACTTGGCTACTCGTTGTGAGGGGCAGCGCCCGCGCCAGCAGGTTCGACATCGCCGCCGGCGACGCCGTTTTCGCGCAGTCGGACAGCGTCGACGTACGTGCCGGGGCCCAGGGCATGGCGAGCCTCGTGGCGTACACCGGCGTCGGCGGTCCGGTTCCACATCTGCTGCAGGGCCCTGCGCAGCCGAGCGTCGCCGATGCGGCGGCGCTGCAGGGTAGGCAGATGACGCCGTCCCACCTGCACACAAGAGCGGACCCAGCGCATGGGCCCGCGGGGGTAACGCCATGAAGCCACTCCAGCGCGTTGCGCTCATCGGCAATCACCTTCCGCGCCGCTGCGGTATCGCCACCTTCACCCATGACCTGTACCGCGCGATCTCGACAATCCGGCCGGATCTGGAGACCTGCGTCGTCGCCATGAACGATCCCGGCGGCAGCTATGACTATCCGGCGGCCGTGCGGTTCCAGATCCATGACGAGTCCATCGACGGCTACGCTCAAGCCGCCGCCTTCCTGAACGCAGCGCCGTTCGACG
>Ga0268265_10003534_pt1 | contig 11179 bp, 9 predicted proteins | sample KBSSwiS52_FD_190355 | JGI IMG/M metagenome (GOLD analysis project Ga0268265, IMG submission 190355) | Switchgrass rhizosphere microbial communities from Kellogg Biological Station, Michigan, USA - KBS Switchgrass S5-2 (SPAdes) (version 2) | ecosystem: Host-associated > Plants > Roots >...
CCCAGGTCCGCCGGCGGCCCCCGCACCGGCTTCGCGAAAGTTGGCTTTGAACATGAGTTTCCTCCGCAGGTTGCTCGGCGCTTTTGACGGCAAGGTCCAGGAACCTTACCGGATGCAAAGCGTCTACGTCGGCGACAACACTCTTCTCATTCGCACCCAGAGCGGCCACAAGATCTATGCCGACTCGCGCGACCTCAGTGTGCTCCCGACCCTAGTGTTCAAGGGCCGATGGGAGCCGTGGGTGACGCGGGTCATGCGAGACACGCTGCGTACCGGAATGCGGGTCGCCGATGTTGGTGCGCATTTCGGCTACCACACCTGCATCATGGCGGAGACTGTCGGACGGAGCGGCCATGTTCATGCCGTCGAGGCGAATCCGAGGATGGCGTCACTGCTGCGCAAGACCATCGCGGCGAATAACTTCTTCGAATACGCCACCTGCCACGAGGTGGTTGTCGGAGAACGGTCCGGACAGGCAGATTTCCACATGCTTCGTGGCTTGACCGGGTCTAGCTCGGTGATTCCGATGCAGGATACGGCGGCTTGGTTTGGCGACGCGGTGGATGTGGCGCGGCTGAAATGCGAGCCGCTCGATGCCATCATCGCCCAGGGCACGCTCGATGCGATGAAGATCGACTGCGAAGGATCCGAGCCGGCGATTATTGCCGGCGCCCAGCGCCTGCTCGAGGCGCCGGCGCTTCGGCACATCTTCATGGAGTATTCGCCTTACTTCTACACGGACCGGGAACGCCCGGTCCGTATGTTCGCCGACCTCGAACGGAAGGGATTTCGATTCGCGGTGATCGCACGTGATTCTGCGCCCCGAAGAGTGTCCCGCGAGCAGGTTTTAGCGCTGGACGGCCTGTTCGATATTCATCTATTTCGTGAGTAACGGCCAAGGTGTACACGGTAAGTGTGCTGTGCTTGCCAGCCATCCGCCGACCGTTTATGGAAACGTGGAAATGACAGGAATTCTATTGAGGAAACAGTCCGTGAAACTTGCATTGGTCTGCGATGCCGGTGGAGTTGACTGCGGCATTTGGTTAACGGTCTGAAGGGCGCGTGCTTTTCGGCCCGTGAGGTCCGCTACAACGGAGAAACGCATAATGTCTGCTAGTGCTGCAATGAAGCCGCGCGGAGTTTCGGTGATCGGCTTGGGCAAATTGGGCGCGCCGATGGCGGCCGTCCTGGCCGCCAAGGGCTTCGAGGTCATCGGTCTCGATCTCGACGCTGGCTTCGTCGATGCAATCAACACTGGGCGAGCGCCGGTAGCCGAGCCTCGGCTGCAAGAGATGATTGACACCGGCCGAACGCGGCTGAGCGCCACTACCGATTATGGGGATGTGGTGAAACGATCCGATGTTAGCTTCATCATCGTTCCGACGCCGAGCACCGCCGATGGGGGGTTCAGCAACAAGTTCGTCCTTCAGGCGGTGGAAGCGCTGGGCCAGGCACTCCGCATGAAGAGCGGCTATCACTTGGTCGCGGTCACCAGCACCGTGATGCCGGGTTCCACTGGTGGTGAGATCCGCACGGCGCTCGAGCAGGCGTCCGGACGCAAGGTTGGGCCGGACCTCGGGCTGTGCTACAATCCTGAGTTCATCGCGCTGGGCTCGGTGGTGAACGACATGCTCAGGCCGGACATGATCCTGATCGGGGAATCGGACGCGAAGGCCGGTGACATCCTCGAGGCGATCCACGGTCAGTCGACCGATAGCGATCCGCATTTCGCACGGATGAACCTGGTCAACGCCGAGCTCTGCAAGATCTCGGTCAACACGTACGTTACCACCAAGATCTCCTATGCGAACATGATCGCCGATATGTGCGATCATCTGCCCGGTGCGATTGCCGACGTGGTGACCCACGCGATCGGCGCGGACAGTCGGATCGGTCGCAAGTATCTGAAGGGCGCAATCGGTTATGGCGGCCCATGTTTCCCCCGCGACAACAAGGCTTTCGCCGCCCTGGGGCGTAAACTCGGGGTGAACTGCGCCCTTGCGGAGGCGACCGACCGGATTAACGACCATCAGATCCAAAGACTGCTTGGCGCCGTCGAGGCGAGCGCTCCGTCCGGCGCGCGTGTGGCCGTGCTCGGTATGTCCTACAAGCCGATGACGCCGGTGATCGAGGAGAGCCAGGGCGTGAAGCTGGCCGGCCTGCTGGCCGGTATGGGCTACCGCGTTGCGATCGCCGATCCGATGGCTGGACCCGCCGCCAAGGCGGTGCTCGGAGACACCGTCGAGCTCACTGAGTCCGCCGCGGCGGTACACGATGCCGATGTGGTGGTGGTCACCGTTCCGTGGCCGGAATTCGGCGCGCTGCCTGCGGCGGCATTCGCGCGGGAACGCTCTCCGGTCACCGTCATCGATCCGTGGGCGGTCATCGACCCCGCCAAGCTCGGTACTACCGTGCGCCTGATCCGGCTGGGCCGGGGCGACTGGAAGTCCCGCGACAAGCAGGGCGAACGCGCTGCATGATTGGGCTGATTCGCGGCCTCGCAGGATGGATCGGACAGCATGCGCCGCTTGAGGCCGCAGCATGATCTCGCTCGTGCTGTACGGCCGGAATGACAGCTACGGCTACAATCTCCACAAGCGCGCCGCGCTCAGCCTCAATTGCATGGCGGAGTTGTTGACCGATCCGGACGACGAAATCCTCTTCGTCGACTACAACACGCCTGATGATTTCCCGACCTTCCCGGAGGCGATCCAGGACACCTTGACCGCGAAGGCGAAGGCCCGCCTTCGCATCCTCCGGGTCCGGCCATCGGTGCATGCGCGGTTCAAGCACAAGACCCATCTGATGGCGCTGGAGCCGATCGCCCGCAACATCGCGGTCAGGCGATCCAATCCCGCCAACCGCTGGATCCTCTCCACCAACACCGACATGATCTTCGTGCCGCGGGACGGCCGGTCGCTGAGCGAGATCGTCGGCGAGCTTCCGAAGGGCTACTACGGCAGCCCGCGCTTCGAGATTCCGGAGTCACTCTGGGAGAATCTCGATCGCTACGATGCACCCGGTGCGATCCGCGCGGTGGGCGATGCCGGCTGGAAGTTTCACCTCAACGAGATTGTATATGGCATCGACACGATCAAGTTCGATGCGCCGGGCGATTTTCAGCTCATCGACCGCGCCGATTTGCACCGCATTCACGGCTTCCACGAAGAGATGCTGCTTGGCTGGCACGTCGATTCCAACATCTGCAAGCGACTGTTCCTGCTTTATGGCCAGGTCGGAGACATCAGCGACCGGCTGTTCGGCTATCATTGCGACCATACGCGGCAGGTGACTCCGGCGCATAAGCGCGCCGCGGTCGAAAACAGCATTTCCGTGTTCTTCGACCAGGTTTCCGAGCCCGATCTGCCCGATCAGGCCGGGGTCTGGGGCTCTGTGGACGCGCCGATCGAAGAGCTGACGATCGCCTCGGCCAGCGGCCCTCGCTACGTGTCCGGGCTGGTTTCCGCGGTTGCCGCGCCGATGCGGGAGCCCAGCCGCGTCTTCTATACCAGGGAGATGTACGATCGGATCGGTTATGATCCGGATCATGTGATCCCATACCTGCTGGATGCGCTGTCCTGCGTGCCGCTTGACTGCAATGTGGCTTGGTTCGGAGCGCACCAGCGCATGCTGGATGTGTTCCTGAGCGCTTGGCGCGGCAGCGGCCACCCCGATCCGGTGCTCGTCGACCAGGCGCCGTCGCTGTTGGCCATGTCGCTTTCCGGACCAGGTGGGACGGTCGCTGAACGCGCCGAAATCCTCAACCGGGCCGATGTCTTCGTCTTCGATTTTTCGGATTCCCAAGGTCAAGCGCTGGGCGACCGGTCCGACGACGAATTGATCGAGTATCTGGTTGCCGGCTTTGCTTCGGTCGTCGAGGCGGAGCAAGAGCGGGGCAAGGCGCTCCCGCCGCGGAGGGTTATCGCGATCAACGCCATCCACAACCGCTTTGAGCCGCTGGCCCGCAGCTACATCGAGTTCGCGCGGTCGCCGTTCAGCGGCCGACTTCGACAAGGCTATATCTTGCCGCGTACGCAGCGCGCTGGATGGCTCCCGATGATGAACGTCAAGAGCGCCGGCCGACGAACCGGGGATACCGTGACGGCGCGCCAGCTGGTCAAGGGAATGGTGGTGACCGGGCCCTACTTCCTGATGCTTGAGGAGAATGTCGCAATCCAGATCGAGCTCGCTCCGGTGGCGCCGCGCCTTTCCTGGCGGTGGCTCGGGCTGCTGATCGCGAGTGCGGCGCGGGGGGGTGCCCTGCTGGTCGGGCGCGGCGGGAAGAAGCATGGCGGCGCGGTCACGGTCGAGATCAGAGACGGACGAAACGTGCTGCAATCCGTGCGGCTGTCCATGGCACGGATGTGGCTGAAGCGCAAGCACATGTTCGCCCTTTCGGCGAAACGCCCCGGCGACGGCAAGGCCACGCTGAACAATATCAATGTTCGAATCTGGTCGAGCGGCCAGCTCGGGTTTGTGATTCGAGGCGTCGATCTCGTCGATATGGGGTCTTGATGGCGTCGTGCAGGCGGTAACGGCATTGATGATCCGGATGAACGCGCATGGCTGAAAAAGGTCACTACAAGGCGAAACCGGGTTCGGATCGGTCCTTCGGGCTGGTGATCGCGGGCGCTTTCCTGATGCTCACCTTGGCGCCGCTGCTGAAGGGTGCATCGCCCAGATTGTGGGCCGGCGGTCTTGCCCTGGCCTTCGCGGTCGTCGCGATGGTCGCGCCGCGCTGGCTGGCGCCGCTCAACCGGGTCTGGTTCAAGCTGGGGCTGGCGCTGGGGATGGTGGTCGGCCCGGTTGCGATGATGCTGCTGTTCTTCATCGCGATAACGCCGATGGGTATCGCAATGCGCTGTTTCGGCTACGACCCGTTGCAGACGCGGCGCCGGCACAGTACATCCAGTTACTGGATCGAGCGGAAGCAGCCGATGGAATCCATGAAATATCAGTTCTGAGGGAAAACCTATGAGCTTCATCAAGGAAATCTGGCGCTTCATGAGCGTCCGAAAGAAGTTCTGGTTGGTGCCGATCTTCATCGTCATGCTGCTGCTGGGGGGATTGCTGGTCCTCAGCCACGGCTCGGCGGTCGCCCCGTTCATTTACACTCTCTTCTGACATGGCCGCGGTCCTTGGCATTTCGGCTTACTACCACGACAGCGCGGCGGCGCTGCTCGTGGACGGCCGCCTCGTCGCGGCCGCTCAGGAGGAGCGGTTCACGCGCAAGAAGCATGACGAGTCCTTCCCGCGGAACGCGATCGACTTCGTCCTGCGCGAGGGCGGGTTTGGGCTTGACGATGTCGCCTGCGTCGCCTTCTACGACAAGCCCTTTCTCAAGTTCGAGCGGCTGATCGAAACCTATCTCTCGGTGGCGCCGCGCGGCGTCCGCTCGTTCATGATGGCGATGCCGGTCTGGCTGCGGGAGAAGCTGTTCCAGAAGAACATGCTCGGCAAGGAGCTGAAGGACCACAGCCCGTCGAAGCGGACGCCGGAGCTCCTGTTCTCGGAGCACCACTTCAGTCATGCCGCGAGCGCGTTCTATCCATCGCCGTTCGAAGAGGCGGTCGTGCTGACCCTGGACGGGGTTGGGGAATGGGCGACCTCCACGGTGTCGATCGGGCGGGGCCGTGCGCTCGACGTGGTACGGGAGATACACTTTCCGCACTCGATCGGACTGCTTTATTCGGCTTTCACTTACTATCTCGGTTTCAAGGTGAACAGCGGCGAGTACAAGGTGATGGGCCTCGCCCCCTACGGGGTTCCGCGCTTCAAGGACTTGATCACCTCGAAAGTCGTCGACATCAAGGACGACGGCTCGTTTCACCTCGATATGCGCTACTTCGAATACGCAACCGGATTAAAGATGACCAACGCGCGGTTCGCTGCGCTGTTCGGTCAACCGCGGCGCGATCCGGAGTCCGAGCTGCTGACTCAGTTCCACATGGACGTCGCCGCTTCCGTGCAGGCGGTGACCGAGGAGATCGTGCTGCGCATGACCCGCAGCTTGGCCAAGGAATACGGGATTCCCAATCTTTGCCTGGCCGGCGGCGTCGCGCTCAATTGCGTGGCCAACGGCAAGGTGCTCCGGGACGGCGCCTTCGACAAGATCTGGATCCAGCCGGCTGCCGGAGACGCGGGCGGGGCGGTGGGTGCGGCGCTGGCAGCGTGGCATAAGGAGTTCGGCAACGTGCGCCAGGTGACGTTGCCCGATGGAATGAGCGGCGGCTTCCTGGGGCCAAGCTTTTCGCAGGCGGAGATCGAAGCGGAGCTCAGCGCCTGCGGCGCCGTCTTCGAGGTCGTGCCCGAGGAGCAGATGCTCGACCAGACCGCCGAGGCGCTCGCCGCCGGCAAAGCGGTCGGCTGGTTCCAGGGTCGCATGGAGTTCGGGCCGCGGTCGCTGGGCGGTCGATCGATCCTGGGCGATCCGCGCGGCGAGACGATGCAGAAGACACTCAACCTGAAGGTAAAGTTCAGGGAGAGCTTCCGGCCATTCGCGCCGTCCGTCCTCGCCGATCACGCCGACCAATGGTTCGAGCTGGATCGCGAGAGCCCTTACATGCTGCTGGTTGCCGACGTTCGGGAGCAGCACCGCCGGTCGATGACCGCGGAGGAGCAGAAGCTGTTCGGGATCGACAAGCTCAATGTGGCGCGATCCAGCATACCGGCGGTGACCCATGTCGATTATTCGGCGCGGGTCCAGACGGTCAGCCGTGACGTCAGCCCGCTCTACTACGAGCTGATAGAGCGCTTTCGCCGGCTCACCGGATGCCCGGTTCTGGTCAACACGTCCTTCAACGTTCGCGGCGAGCCGATCGTCTGCACGCCGTCCGACGCCTTTCGGTGCTTCATGGGAACCGATATCGAGCTTCTGGTTTGCGGGTCGACGCTGGTGCGGAAAGAGCGCCAGGACAAGCGACTGGCTGAAGACTATAAATCCAAGTACGAGCTGGACTGACGATGCTTAGAAAAGCTGGACGTTTTGTCATTGGTCTGTTGATCACCCTCGTGATCCTGGAGATCGGGTCCTTCGCCGCGCTGGCGTTCCTGGGTGAGCGAACCAAGTCCTTCGACGAGATATTCTATGCCTCGGACAACATGTTCCTGCGCGGCGAGTGCAACTACGAGGCTACGCTTTATCCGCATCCTTACCTCGCCTTCGTGCACAACGCCGACTGCCTCAAGCTGAACAACATCGGCTTGCTCGGCGAGGATGTTCAAATGACGAAACGGGCCAATCTGGTCCGGATCGGCATCTTCGGCGGCTCGGTCGCCACCCAGTTTGCGGGGATGACCGCGCCCTCGGAGCTCGAAGCGGTGCTCAATCGCTGCTACTCCTCGGGAAAGACGATCACCTACACGGTTGCCAACATGGCCGACGGCGCATGGAAGCAGCCGCATGAGGTGATAGCGCTGTCCTTGTTCAAGGAGTTCGTCGACGTTGCCGTTTCCATCGAGGGTTTCAACGAGCACTACGGATACGACGGGACCCTCGATTTTGCCGTCCCGGCGAATAACTTCGAGACGGTCAATCCGGCGCTGCAGCGACACCGTTTCCTGAAGCAGGCATTCTCCGCCCTCTATGTGAGCCCGGAGAACCCGCTCGCGCATTCCAGCACCTACAAGCTGGTGACGTTGTTCTCCCGCCGCCTGCTCGAGTCGATCGTGGCCGACGATGCGAAGCGCAAGAAATGGCAGAAGAAATGGCGCTGGGACCTGCCCGACGGCATCGATTCCAAGGCCAGGTTCGTGCAGCGATACAGCGGCTTCGTGCGGGATTTCGAGGCCATCGCCGCGGCGAACGCCCTGAAGTCGGTGGTTGTTCTCCAGCCAGCGCCGATCTTCAAGAAGCAATGGACGCCCGAGGAGACTGCGGTAATCACCGACAAGGGCTACGAGCAGTCCTACGCCGCCATCAAGGCGCTGCTGGCCAAGAATTCGGTGAATTTCCTAGACCTTTCCGCGCTGTTCGCGGACGATACCAAGACGATATTCGGGGATAGCATCCACTTCGCCCGCGGCGATGTGGGACCGGTGGAGGGCGACGTCCGCATGGCGGACGCGATCGCCCGCTACATGAGCGATCGACAGATCATCGTCGCCAAGAATGAATGCCAATAGGCTTTTGCACAGAACGGATAGAGCAGTGACCACAAACAGCGCCGAGCCCACCATTAATGAAGTTGCGGCCTACTGGAACCGGCGGCCGTGCAATGTTCGTCACTCGCCTCGGGAAGTCGGCTCGCGGGAGTATTTCGACGAGGTCGAGGAGCGCAAATACTTCGTCGAGCCGCATATTCCCGGGTTTGCGGATTTTGCCCGCTGGAAGGGGAAGCGGGTGCTGGAGATCGGCTGCGGCATCGGCACCGATGCGGTGAACTTCGTGCGGGCGGGCGCGCAGTATTCGGCGATCGAGCTCTCCGCGGAGAGCCTGGCACTGACCAGGCGCCGTTTCGAGACCTACGGCCTTGAGGGCAATCTCGTTCTCGGCAATGCGGAGCAACTCGATCAGCTATTCAGTGCGGAACAGTTCGATCTCGTCTATTCATTCGGCGTGATCCACCACACGCCGCGCCCGCGCGCGGTCATCGATGCCGCCCGGCGGGTCATTCGTCCGGACGGCGAATTCCGCTTCATGCTTTACGCCCGCAACTCTTGGAAGGCCCTGATGATCGAGGCAGGACTGGACCAGCCCGAGGCGCAATTCGGCTGCCCGATTGCCTTGACCTTCACCGAAGACGACGTGCGGCAGCTGCTCGACGGCGCATTCCGGATCGAAGCCGTCACCCAGGATCATATTTTTCCGTATGTGATCGAGAAATATGTGAAGTACGAATATGAGGTGCAGCCATGGTTTCGTGCGATGCCGCAAGAGATGTTTGCCGCTTTGCAGAGCCGGCTCGGCTGGCATCTGATGATCAAGGCACTGCCGGTCTGATATCGCTGCCGGATCCGACCCGCGTGCATTCCGGCCGGGTGCACGGATGACGAAATTCTCCCGGAACGATCCCGTGGTGCGCGCCATCGGCCGGCGCCTAGCGGAGCCCTTCGTGCTGCTGGATGTCGGATGCAGCGGTGGAATTCATCCGGCATGGCGGGCGTTCGACGCGAACTTGCGCGCCTATGCGTTCGATCCGGACATCACTGAAATCGACCGGCTGCGGGATAAAGAAACGAACGCTTCGGTGACCTACGAGGCGGCATTCGTCGGTGTCCCCGCGGAACACGGCTTATCGGACCAGATGCGGCGGGCCGACTTCCTGCGCGGTTCGCCATGGGAGCGCCTCAGCATCGCCCAGACTTTGAGCGCGCGGGCCCGGGACACCGGCCGCGCGCCGGACCCGACGGCCGCGCATTGGTCGCAATCCGATCTCGCCGCGGATTCGGTCTATCTGCCCGACTATCTCAAGGCGAAGCAGATCGATGACGTCGATTTCGTCAAGATCGACGTCGACGGCGCGGACTTGGTCGTTCTGCAGACGCTGTTCGAGAGCCCGGTCCACGAGCGTGTGCTCGGCATGCTCCTTGAGGTGAACTTCTTCGGGACCGCCGAGCCGGGCACGCACACGTTCCACAACACCGACCGCCTGATGCGCCAGATGGGCTTCGATCTGTTCGACCTCTCGGTCCGCCGGTATTCATCGAGCGCCTTGCCCTGGCCCTATCTGGTGAATGCGCCCGGGCCAACCCTAAACGGCCGGCCGCTTCAGGGCGATGCGCTTTATGTGAGAGACCTGACGGCGCCCGCCATGCGCGAGACTGCGGCCCAGCTTTCGGACGACAAGCTTGCCAAGGCGGCGGCGATATTTTCGCTTAGCGGCCATTTCGACCAGGCCGCCGAGGTGCTGAGCGCCTTCTCAGGCCACCTGTCCGCGCGGTTCAACGCAGCGGAGCTTCTCGAACTGCTGACCCGGCGGATGTTGCCATCCGCCAGCGCGAGCCTGTCGCGGGCGGAGTATCTCGATGCCTTCGCGGCGGACAGCGAGATCTTCTACCCCAACCCCCCCCGGCGCGGCCTCAAAACTCTGGTGAAGCGACTGATCGGTTAGGCCTTACCGGTCTCGTACCGAGAGAATCGGTTGCTCGACCGGCCACCAAAATCCATATGCCGGGTCGTTCCACTTGATGGTGAACTGGCCGGCGCGATCATAGCTGCCGGTCTGCTTGTAGTGGAACAGCGCGGTATCCGACATCACCAGGAAGGAGTTGCCGAACTTCGCCGGAATATAGATCTGCAGGTGATTGCGGTCGGAGAGCGTGAAAGCCTGCCAGCGGCGGAACTGAGGCGAATCCGGATCGTTGTTGACCACCAGAAGATAGATCTTTCCGTGGAGACAGGAGACCAATTTCACGGTCTTGGTATCGCCGTGAATGCCGCGCAGGACGTGGCGCGTCGACATCGAGCAATCATCCTGCACGAAATGATCGGTGATGCCCGCGTCCCGATACAGTTGTTCATTGTAGGTTTCGATATAGTCGCCGCGGAAATCCTCGAACTGCGTCGGAGGATGGATCATCAGGACGCCATCGAGTTCCGTCTTTTCAATGCGAAGCGTCATGCTCGATTTCCTTGTCAGGCGCCGATGACGTCGTATGACTGGTCGGATCTGGTGTTGAACATCGAAACCTACGGGCCCTTGTGCGGTCACGGCGTCTCTGACATTCATCCAACAGCGCCAAACGAACGCCGCGATGTGACGGGCTCTAGCCGATCACGAAGAGAACCCTGGCCCGGCAGCGACGGATCGGATGGAGTTGACAGATCAGTCGCGATTAGAGAACCCCAATTCTTCAACGGGGGCGGATCGGCTTCGGCCCGGGATATAACCGGGGCCGGGGTCGGATGGTCAGCATATTTATCGGGTCGATCAACATATTTAACGACTGAGGTCGCGACATTGCAAGCAATCGCGTTCCGAAGGCGCGCGACATCGGAGCGCCAGCGCGCAAAATTCAGGTGGGCATCGTCGCGCGCGATCGCGGCTTGATGTAAAGCGAATGGAAAAACGTCTGATGAGAATAACGTCATCAGCGGCGCGCCGCCAAAAGCTCAACCTCCGGCTTATCCACATCATTCTCGCTGCGCCACAGTTTTGCCCTTTGACGCTGTCTACAACCCCCAGTTAGGCTCGCGATCGGGTCGGCGAATCATTCGGAACAAGATCGAATGACTCGC
>Ga0268265_10003535_pt1 | contig 11179 bp, 7 predicted proteins | sample KBSSwiS52_FD_190355 | JGI IMG/M metagenome (GOLD analysis project Ga0268265, IMG submission 190355) | Switchgrass rhizosphere microbial communities from Kellogg Biological Station, Michigan, USA - KBS Switchgrass S5-2 (SPAdes) (version 2) | ecosystem: Host-associated > Plants > Roots >...
GAGGGCGGCGCCGAGCGGCTTGGTATCGAGAAGATGGCCGCCACCTGCATCCAGACCCGCGGCGTGATGATCGACTTCCACCGCCACTTCGGCCCCGGGCGGCGGGCGGTCAGCTACGACGACATGATGCACGTGCTGGAGGCCGACAGCATCGAGCTCACGCCAGGCGACATCATCTGCCTGCACACCGGCTACAGCCACACGCTCATGGAGATGAACGGGAATTACGACCGTTCGGTGCTTCGCACCCTGGGCGCCGAGCTCGACGGCCAGGATCAGAGGCTGCTGCGATGGATCACCGATTCCGGCATCGCCGCGATCGCGGCCGACACCGTGGCGGTGGAGACCTTCCGGCGGATCCCAGACGGGGAGCAGCGGGTGCTGATGCCGCTGCACGATCACTGCCTGTTCAAGCTCGGATTGCCGCTGGCGGAATACTGGTGGCTCTCGCCGCTGGCTTTTGCGCTTCACGAGCGCAACCGCCACGCCTTCATGCTGACTGCGCCGCCGCTGCGCCTGCCGGGCGCGGTGGGCTCGCCGGTGACGCCGGTCGGCACGATCTGACATTCCCGCGGGGTGCGCGCGTCGCGCCGCTCCTCAGTCGCACCAGGTTGATCGGCGTGAGCCGGCTCATCATCCGCCGTGCTTCCGGAGATCGGGTTGTCGGCGAGTCATTCCATCTTCCCATCAAGGTTGAGATAGCGATGAGCTCGCACCTGTTTGGCGGATGCGCGAGAATGGGCCAGAGATGTTGTTGAAGACGCAAGCGGTCATAGGGGCAATTGCTGGCTTGCCTCGCGGCATGTTCCAAGCGCGGCAGGATCGGGCATCGAGAAACTGAGGTATGCCAATGACGGACACCGCGACCGCCTTGCAGCGACTGGTCGACATCGAAGCGATCAGGCAGTTGAAGGCGCGATACTTCCGCGTGCTGGACACCAAGCAGTGGGATGAGTTCGCCCTGGCCTTCGCCGAGGACGCCGACCTGGAGGTGGACTCAGCCGTCTCAACCTGGGGTCGCGACCCCGGGCGCAGGATTCGCGCGAGCGGCCGCCAACAGATCCGCGACATGGTCCGAGGAAGCCGCCACGAGACGGTTACAGTCCACCAGGGGCACACGGCGGAGATCGAGATCACCTCGCCGACCACGGCGAGTGGGATCTGGTTGCTGGAGGATATCGTCGATAGCCCGGCCGTCTATCGGCGCAGCCACGGCCACTATCACGAGACCTACGAGAAGGTTGAGGGTCGCTGGTACATCAAGACGCTGAAGCTCACACGACTACGGATTGAGGAGATCCACCGCACTCAGCCTGTCGGAGGCAATGCGTCGCTGGCAGGCTAGATGTCTGGTCCCGCGGTGTGGAACTCAGCTTAGGCGCACGCCGTCCGAGTGGCGATACAGCGTTCGAAAGCTCCGGTCCAAGAGCTCGCCGAGCAGTATGGACTGGACCGGCTCCACCACATCCGCCGCGTCGCGTGGCGGACGTCCGCGGCCGGGCTCAATTTCCGGCTGGCCCGCCGCCCGCCAGTGACCCCAACATGACCGGCAAGGCCTCGAAACCCGTCAGTCCCACGACCGATCCGCGGGGGTCGTTGGGATCCCACGATGGGTAATCGGTGTAGCCCTCAGGGCCGGGCGAATAGATGCTTTCCGTATCGACTTGCGACAACGGCGCTCCTTCGCGCAGGCGTCGCAGATAGTCAGGATTGGCGATGAAGGCGCGGCCAAATCCCGTGAGATCGATGCGCCCCGCCTCGAGCATATCCGCGTATTCGGTCGCAGGAAGGCTCCCCTCGCCAAGAACTAGGCCCTCATAACGCCGACGAATGGACTCAAATACCGCCGATTTGGCGAGATCGCCAAACGCCAAGTGGAGAAATAGCAGCTTTCCTCGCCTGTTTAGTTCATCAACAATGTAACCGTATTTCTCGTCGATATCATCTTCCTCAATATTATGGACTGTGAACCCAGGAGTCAGTTTGATGGACACATAAGATGCGCCATTGACGGCGCAGACCGCGTCAAGCACTTCGAGCGCAAACCGAGCCCGGTTGGGTGCGTCTCCGCCATACCGATCAGTTCTTTTATTGACGTTCGTGGAAAGGAACTGGTGGATCAGGTATCCGGAGTCCGCATGCACCTGAACGCCGTCGAAGCCGGCGAATGCTGCAAGACGGGTGGCGTTGGCGAATTCCGCTGCGATCAAGGGGACTTCTTCGGTCTCCAGCGCCCTCGGCGCCTCATATGGCGTGATGCGCGGGATGTTGATGGTGATCTGGCGGCTGTCCCTCGGAATCCGGACTGCGGACGGCGCCACGGGGCGGATCGCACGACGCAAATGCTGGAGATTGTTTGCCCTGCCAACGTGGTTCAGTTGGAGAAAGATCCTGGCCCCCCGGGCGTGAACGGCGTTCACGACCTTGCGCCAGCCGATGGCGTGCTCGGTCGTATACATGCCCGGGCCGTTGATGAAGCCCCGCCCGACCTCGCTGACCACAGTGGACTCGGTGATGATGAATGCGACTTCATCTGCGCGCTGAGCGTAATACTCGGCCATGAGTTCGCTCGGCGTGCCATCGACCTCGGCTCGGGTGCGGGTCATCGCCAGCATTGCAATCCGATTGCGCAGCCTCAACCCGCCCGCCAGGACGAGCGGTTGGTAAAGCGCGGCAAGCGGGCCAGCCTCCGGCCGCGGTCGAGTTTCCCCGCCTATCATCTACCTGTCGTTCATCATAGGTGCGCTTCGCCGAGTAGTTTGAAGTTGTCCTGGGGGCGTTCCATCTGGAAATGGATGCGGCTTGCGGCTCAATCTGTCCAATATGAACTTGGCGGGCTCAGGTATCACAGGGCTCTGAGCGCTCTCGACTGAGTTGCGCAGGCGCTAAGCTCGATGACGTGGGAGGCGCCAGGGGCCCGCTCGCCGATTGGGTTGGCTTCGCTTCGTCCCGGTCCGACATTAAGGACCATAAGGATATCGAGAGAGGCTTGGCCTGGAGGGCGCGAAAAGTGCGTCGCCAGCCGCATTCGGGCAAGCTCAAACGACCCGTCGGGTCGATCGGCGGCTCGGAAACCCCTTTGCTCCGAGGTGGGAGCCGACGATAGCGGAATGGCCGCGGGCAAGATCGCGACGCGGTCGGACTAAGATATGGAGCCGATATTAGAGCCGGGCAACTTCATATTGGACCTGATCGGAAATCGTCGCAAATCATTCGGGCAAGTCTAGCGCGCCTCCGATTTCGCGAGGACAGACAGGGCTGTCTGGCGGCGCGCACAAAAATTAGCTCGGGGAGGCCATTATGACCACGACTTCGAAGCTGCTTCTGTGCGGCGTCAGTGCTGTCGCATTTGTAGCGTCCGCCGCTTATGCGCAGGAGGCTGCGCCACAATCTCACGGGCCAGGCTCCGGTGTCGGCGACGTGCAGGAGGTGGTCGTCACCGCCCGCCGGCGGGAGGAGGCGCTCCAGGACGTTCCGGTCGCGGTGACCGCCGTCTCGGCCGCGCAGCTCGAAGCGCGGACCGTGAAGACGATTCAGGACATCGGGCAGATCGCGCCGGGCCTGAATATCGGCGAAGGGAACCGCGGGGCGGCGGTGCCCATCATCAGCATGCGCGGTCAGGAGAACACCGGCACCGCGATCACCAACGACCCGGCGGTCGGCATCTATTTCGACGAAGTCTATCTCGGCCGCTCGGCCGGGGCCCTGGTCGCTTCGGTGGACGACATGTCGAGCGTGCAGGTCCTGCGCGGCCCGCAAGGCACGCTCTTCGGGCGAAACAACACTGGGGGCGCGATCCTGCTGACCCCCAACAGGGTGAACCTCGAGGATCTCAGTGGCCAGGTTACGCTCACCGGCGGAAGCTTCAAACGCTTCGAATACGGCGGGATCGTCAATGTTCCGATCGTCGAGGGCGTCCTCGGCATCCGGGCGTCGTACAAGCGGACGCGACGTGACGGTATCGGCGAAAGCGTCGTCACCGGCATCGACTCATTCGGCAACCTGAACCGCGAGAACGGCCGGATCGCCGTCCGCTGGAAGCCGGCTGAGGCCGTGACGATGGACTTCACCTACGACTTCGTCGACATCGACGAAGTCGGGCCGATGACCCAGAGCATCGTGCCGTTCCCGGGCCTGGGCTTCTACCAGAACCGCCAGGGCCTGCTCACCCCGCTCGCCAAGGCGCATGTGGATGGTTACACCTTCCGTGGTGAATTCGAGGTCAACGACGACCTGACCTTCAAGGCGATCGTCGGCCGCCGGATCCAGAGCACGGATATGCGGAACGACGTGGACGGCACGCCAGCCATTTCCGTCGACGTCCGCCAATTCATGAACCAGAGCCAATGGACCGCGGAACTGCAGGCCACGGGCGTGACGCTGCGTGACGCCACATCGTGGCTCAAGGAGGTCAACTACACGGCCGGCTTCTTCTATTTCACGGAATCGGGGACTGACGGCTCGTCATTGCCGCTGCCCGCGGGCTTGGACCCCCTCCGCGCCGCGCGGTACCTCGTCAACTTCGCCGACAACGACTCGGCCGCGGGATACATGCAGGTTGAGAGCAACACCAACGACCGGCTGTTCGTCACGCTTGGCGGCCGCTACACGAAGGACAAGCGGGACCTGAGGATCACCGCACTAGGGAGCGGACGGTGCACCTTGCTGGCGCTTCCTGCCGGCACGCCGACCAGCGTGTGCTTCCAAAGCGGTGCGGCCACTTTCGGATACTGGTCGTATTCCGCCGGCGCGCGCTACCAGCTCGCTTCGAACGCGAACGTCTATGTGAAGTATGACAAGGGTCAGCGCGCCGGGGGTCTGGACGACACCCCGACGAGCATCGAGCCGTTCAACCCGGAAGTCGTCAAGAGCATCGAACTCGGCGCGAAGGCGGACTTCTTCGACCGGCGTCTGCGCACGAACATCGCCGTCTACACCTCGAAGATCGGGAACGTGCAACGCGCCACGCTGCTCGCGGCGCCCGACGGCTCGCCCTACACGAGCGTATTCAACGCCGCCCGCGCGCGGGTCCGGGGCGTGGAAGTGGAGGCGGTTCTGCGGCCGATCAACCATCTGACCTTCGAGGGCTCTGTCGCCGTCACCGAGGCGGAGTACCTCAAGTTCAACGATGCGCGACCGGGTCCCGGCCGGGGCCAGGATCTGAGCTATCTGCATTATCCGGACACGCCGAAGACAACCTACAATCTGTCGGCCACCTACGACGCCGATCTGGCCGATCTCGGGAAGCTGACCCTGCGCGCCGACTATGCGCACCGGAGCGCGACCGACTTCGACGTGTTCAATGACCCGCGTGTCCGGCAGAAGCCCTACGGCATCGTCAACGCTCGGATTCAGCTCGATCTTGCGCAAGTTCCGTTCGGGCAGGGCGTTTCGATCGCGGCCTATGGGCGCAACCTGACGAACGAGAAGTACAACACCTGGGGCACCACGGCGGGCGGCGGCGTCGCGGTGCGGACCCTGGATCGGCGGGCCTATGGCGCCGAGCTGAAGTTGAGCTTCTAGTGCCTAGTGCGGCGATCGGGGACGAAGCTGCGCGCGGCCCTGTTCCCGATCGCGCCTTCTGCCGGCGCCGTGCGCACGGACCCCTCGCGCACGGGCGTAAGAATATCCAGTCTGTATCGAGAGAGTATTCGAGATGAGCGGGCCCCTGAGCGGCGTCAAGGTTGTCGAAGTCGCGATGTGGGCCTTCGTGCCGTCGTGCGGCGGCATGCTGTCGGACATGGGCGCCGACGTCATCAAGATCGAGCCGCCGGACGGCGATCCCTCGCGCGGCCTGACCACCGCCGGCATGGGACCCGGCGCTTCGGGCTTTACGGTCCAGTGGGAGATCTACAACCGCGGCAAGCGCAGCATCTCGATCGACCTGAAGCAGGAGGGCGCCGTCGAGCTGCTTCACAAGCTGCTGGAGGACGCCGACGTCTTCCTGACCAACATCCTGCCGCCGGCGCGGCGCAAGATGAAGATCGACGTGGAGGACATCCGCGCCCGCCACCCGAACATCATCTATGCGGTCGGCAGTGGCACGGGACCGCTCGGGCCGGATTCCGAGAAGGGTGGCTATGACTTCATCTCCTTCTGGTCGCGCGGCGGCGTCTCGGCGGGCGTGACCCCGTCGGACTATCCCTATCCGCTGCCGATGCCTTCGGGCGCCTTCGGCGACTGCACCAGCGGGGCCGTGCTGGCGTCCGGCATCGCCGCGGCCCTGTTCCAGCGCGCCACCACGGGCAAGGCCTCAGTGGTCGACGCGTCGCTTCTGGGCGCCAGCATGTGGTCGATGCAGAGCAAGATCTCGCAGGTCACGCTCGTCGGACTGCCCGACCTTCCCAAGCCGCCGCGCACCCAGACGTTCAACCCCCTGGTCAACTGCTACAGGACCTCGGACCATCGGTTCATTGTACTGTGCATGCTGCAGGCTCAGCGCTACTGGCCGGGGTTCTGCCGCGCCGTCGGCCGTCCAGAGCTGGCGGATGATCCGCGCTTCGACACGGACGCCCACCGCCAGGCCAACATCTCCGAGTGCGTCGCGGCCATCGACGAGGTGTTCGCCACGCGGACCCTCAAGGAGTGGCAAGAAATCCTCGCCACCCAGCCTGGCCAATGGGACACCGTCCAGAACCCTGGCGACGTCCACCTCGACCATCAGGTGATCGCCAACCAGTTCATGCAGGAGGTCGACTACGAGGACGGCCGCAAGCTGAAGATGGTCAGCGTGCCCGTGCTGTTCGACCGCCAGGCGCTGAAGGCCCGCCCCGCGCCGGAGTTCGGCGCGCACAGCGACTCGATCCTCGCCGACCTCGGATACTCCGAGGATGAGATCATCGACCTGAAGGTCGCTGGCGTCGTCTACTAGGCCGTGACCGCGCCCAAGCCGGACCAAGGCGTCGGCGCCGGCGCCTTGGTGATACCGCGGCAGGATCAGCAAGTGCGCCAACAATATTGGACAACAATTCAGAAAGCAGGGACGTTGGCGATCAACCCTCCCAACGAGAGCGAGTGGAATGATGTCCAGGCCCTATCAGATTGTCGACGCCGACGCGCACGTGAACCCGCCGCCGACGTTCTGGGAAGACTACCTTCCGCCGCATCTTCGGGAGCTGGCGCCGAAGCTTGAGCATGCGGACGACGCCGACTACGTCGTATTCGAGGGCAAGCGCAAGAAGATCAGCCTGATTGGCGCGCAGGCGGGGCGAGATTTCAAAGATTACAAGATGGAGGGGCGCCTCTCGGATTCACGCCAGGGCGGTTGGATGCCGGCCGCGCGCCTCGCCGACATGGACCAGGACGGAATGGACGTCGCCGTGCTGTTCGGCGGAGGCCCGCTCGGCACGGGTAACGACGAGCTCTTCATGGCAAGCTTCAGCGCCTACAACCGCTGGCTGGCCGACTTCTGCAGCTATGCGCCGAACCGGTTCACGGGCGTGGCCTACGTGCCGATGCGCGACGTGGGCGAAACCGTCGGCTTGATGCGGGAGGCCGCGAAGATGGGCTTCACCGCCATCAACATCCCGGCCTTTCCGCAGTCCGAAGAAAAGATCACCCCTGGGCTGGCGGGCGCCGCCCAGGTCATGGCCCTGACCGGAGATCCGATGGGGGCGCGCCGGTACGACAATCCAGAGTTCGATGCGGTGTGGGCCACGGCGGTCGAGCTTGACCTGGCCCTCACCATCCATCTCGGCGCGCGCAGCCCACGGTTCATGGAGCCTGAGAAGTTTCTGGCCGACCTGCCGATGTCGAAGGTCGCCATGGCCGAGCCGATCGGGATCTTGATTTATGGCGGCGTTTTCGAACGCTTCCCAACCTTGAAGTTCTGCACGATCGAGAGCGGCGTGGGCTGGTTCGCCTGGTTCGCCAACTACATGGACGCCACCTGGAAGAAGCAGCGCTTCTGGACCAAGAGCACGTTGAAGGAACCGCCGAGCTTCTACATGGACCAGAACGTCTATGGGTCGTTCATTGACGAGGTGGTGGGGATTCTCAACCGCGACCTGCCGGGTGGCAAGAACATCATGTGGTCATCGGACTACCCGCATTCCGAAACGACCTATCCCAATTCCAATGAAGTGATCGAACGCATCTTCAAGGGCGTGCCCGAACCGGCGAAGGAATTGATCCTCGGTGGAACCGCTCGGAAGGTGTTCCGGACGGGGGACGGGCGCGCAAAGCCCGTGGGCAAATCCATCGCTGCCGAATAGGCGCATTACCGAGAAGCTCCGCCCCGTCGGCAGATCGTTCTTGGGGCAGGCGGCGTCCGGCCTGCGCATCGGGAACGCGCATGCCGGGCGAGCTTCCGCTCACGACCGAGCTCCGGAGGATGGGAACGATCACGCGAAGTGCAGTCGGCGGTACTTTCCCCGGAAATAGAGCAGCGGATCGCGGTGCGGCTCGAAGCTGGCGTGCCTCACTTCGCCGATGAAGATAAGGTGGTCTCCACCGTCATGCACCGCACGACGCGTGCAATCGAAGCTCGCCAACGAGCCCGACAGGAATGGCGAGCCGGTCTTCGGCGACCTTTCCCAGGTCGTGCCGTCGAACCTTGACCCCTCGCGCTGCGCAAATCGCGCCGAGGCCGGTTGCTGGCCGATATGCAGCACATTTATCGCGAACCCCTCGGCCTCGACGAAGGTGGCCAGGTTGGCGGAGGATTTTGCGAGGCAGAAGAGGATGAGCGGCGGGGTTATCGAGACCGACGTGAAGGAGTTGGCCGTCAGGCCGATGGGGTTTCCGTCGACACCGAACGTCGTGATGATGGTTATGCCGGTGCCGAAGCACCCCAGGGCGTCGCGCAGGACACGGGGATCCGAGCCGCTCTCGTACTTGATCGCCTGCCGCGGCGCTCGTCGCTCAAGGAAGTCCAGGAGCGCCGCGTTGAAGCTGTCCTCCCTGTCGGTCACCACATAGTGGCCGGCGCCATCGATTTCGAAGACTTCGGAGCCGGGGATCAACGCCTGCATTCGGCGCGTGGTCGCCGCCGAAACGCTTTCGTTGAAGGAGCCTCGGATGAGCGAGCAGGGCGCTGAGATGCGACCGCATGCAGCTTCGATCCGGGCCGACTCGGCCTCAAGGTCGATGCCGGCAAGCGTGCGGTGATCCCCCCGCCAGCGATAGCTCCCGCTGTCATCGACCGCGAAGGCCGTGAGCAGCCTGCTGGAGGCGACGGGTTTCGGTTCGAAGGGATGGACCGCGGCTATGGCGGCGAGCGCCGAGTCCGCATCGGAAAACGCCTCGGTCCTCAGCACCATCGCCGCCTTGATTCGCGAGGCGACAGCCGGTTCCACCCAGGCCGTGACGCCGACAAGGACGAGGGCGGATATGAGCGGTGACGTGCTCTCGCCAACCGCAAGCAATGCGGCGAGGCCGCCAACTCCGACGCCGACCACGGCGGCGCGGGACGACAGTTGCCCCAGGATGGCCCTGAGGTCGGCGGCATGGGCGTCCAGATCGTAGCGCCCTTCGGCTGAGCGCCCGCTGTCGCCATGGCCGCGGAGGTCTATGCAAATCGCGTGGCGGCCGGCTTCGCCGAGCGCCTGGCCGACGCCGTGCCACATCTCTTTCGTCTGTCCGGTCGACGGCAGCAGCAGGACCGGCGGATCCTCCGGGCGCCCAAAGCTATCGGCGACGATCTCTACGCCGCCATAGCCTTGCAAGGTGATCCGCGCCATCTTCGTGAAACTCCTGACGTGTGGCGAAAATTGGATCGGTTTCAATCCTCGCTTAGAGCAGTAATGAGGAAGGTCGGGATGCGTATCGCGCGACCGTGATATTCAATCCCTCGCGAAGCCGATATAGTCGTTGACGGCGCAAACTTTCCGCTATCGTACTTGGCGACGAGTGTGTCGACAAATATTTCTTATGTATTGAGCGCCATCGTAACGGTATCAGCCAGCGAGTTCCGCTGATCGGATTGGGGTTCTATGCGTGGATACGTCGGACAGCTGCGCCCGCCGCGATGGGATTATTGCGCGGCTCGGGCTGCAACAGCCCGAGCAAACGCCAAGCCGCGATTGCAGGCGCGGTCGGCCAGTCTGCTTGGCGAGCGGCACGGCCGCGGTCCTGCGAATTTCGCCCCTCGACCGCATAGCACTTAAGCACGCCTTATGGCGTTCGCGGCCGCCAGGAGCAGTCGCTGCACCGGAGCCGGCGCAGCGCGGCGCCAGACCATCGCGACGCCAACACTCGATGCAGCGGGCATATCCTCGATCACCAGCATCCTGACGCCCGGATATCCATTTGGCGCTGTGGTCGAACTCACCAGGGATATGCCCATGCCGGCCGCGACGAGCTTAAGTCTTGTGTAGTCGAACGCCGCCTCTTGTACGATGTGAGGCTTTACCTCCGCGTTTCGAAACGCAGTCATGATCTTATCGTGAAAGACCGGACTCCTGGTGGCCGGGAACAGCAGAAGCGGATGCTCTGCCAGCTCCTTGAAGCGAAGCGACGTCCGATTGGCCAATGGCCAAGTATCGGGCACGGCGGCCAGCGTGCTGGTTTCTTCGACCACATGCACTTCGAGCCCATTGATTTCGCGGCTCTCCGCCTGGAAAAAGCCTACGTCGAGCTGGCCATTCAAGATTCCGGTAATCTGGTCGCCCGTGCCGCCTTCCCAGAGTGAAAGGACGATCGCCGGCGCCAGGCGGCGTATTTCCTGCATGGCGGCAGGCAGACTCTCGGACAGCGCGTTAGGGGTAAATCCAATCGTCATCTGGCTGACGCCGGCTTCTTTGGCGCGAAGCACTGCTTTCTGAGCGTAGTCGATCTGGGCGAGAATTTCGCGGGCGTGCTGCAGCAACGCTTCACCCGCAGCGGTAAGTTCCACCTTTCGGCGAGTTCGAAGGAACAGCGGACAGCCCAGAGAATCCTCCAGCCGGCGAATGGATTGGCTGAGCGGCGGCTGCGCCATGCCGATGCGCAGGGCGGCGCGGCCGAAATGTAGTTCTTCGGCAACCGCAACGAAGTGTTTCAGGTGCTGAAGATTCACGGCGCCGCATAACCCGAGCATAGTGTCTGATCGGCAAGGGTAGGGGCGCGGATGAGCGATCTGATTCGGTAAAGTCGACAGATGTTGGGCGTCGGAAGCGTTATGGACCGGAGGAGTCTACCGCAAGAACTTGCGTTTGAATCCAGAAGTCTGCCCAGACGGCGCGACGTCACAACTCCTCCC
>Ga0268265_10003536_pt1 | contig 11178 bp, 9 predicted proteins | sample KBSSwiS52_FD_190355 | JGI IMG/M metagenome (GOLD analysis project Ga0268265, IMG submission 190355) | Switchgrass rhizosphere microbial communities from Kellogg Biological Station, Michigan, USA - KBS Switchgrass S5-2 (SPAdes) (version 2) | ecosystem: Host-associated > Plants > Roots >...
CTCAACCTGGCGAACGATTGCCCGCGAAGAGCAACTAAGACCTGAGGACTGCGAGAAGCTTATCCTAAAGGGAGGGCGAGGCAGCGGAAAGACTCGCTCAGGTGCTGAAGACTGTTTAGAGCGTATGCGCTCAGGCGAGCTGACAAGGATTCACGTTCTTGCCCCTACGTTCGCCGATGCGAGAGACGTTTGTATCGAGGGCGAGTCAGGGATTCTCTCTTGTGCTTTACCCGGTGAGGTTAAGAACTGGAATCGCTCGTTAGGTGAACTGTTCTTCTCGAACGGGGTCGTCCTTAAGGTCTTTTCCGCAGAAGAGCCAGGGCGCTTAAATGGTCCGCAGTGCGGTCACCTGTGGGTAGACGAGTATTGGAACGTTTCGATTGCCGCGATTGACCAGGCGCTATTTGGTCTTCGCATTGGTAAAAGAATTACCAGCGGTTGGACTTCGACCCCGAAGCAGACGGCTAGCACCAGATACGTACACGCTCTAGAGAACGCGGTTCTTCGCCGCATGAAGATGTCTGACAACGAGGCGAACCTTGCGCCCTCGTTCGTAGCGGACATCAGAAAGAAATACGCAGGCACTCGCTTAGAGAAAGTCGAGATCGACGGCGAGGAATTAGAGGACGTTGAAGGGGCGCTTTGGAAATCCGCGTGGTTCGAGCGAAAAGATTTCCGGCTTCGACCAGCGTTTAGGAAGGTCAACGGTCAAGTAGTTTTTGAGTGTCCTTCCGATATCGTCAAGATCGCAATCGCAATCGACCCGAGTATCACCGATCCTGAACTAAGAAAGAATCCCCATAAAGATCCCGACGAGTGTGGGTTGTTGGTTGGAGGAGTAAACGATAAGGCGCAAGGGTTTGTGTTTGGGGACTTCACCGACATCATGTCTCCTGCGGACTGGGCTAGGAAGAGCGCCACGCTTCGGAGCTTAACGAAAGCCAACGGGATCTACGCAGAGAGCAACCAAGGCGGTGAGATGGTCAGAGACACCATCAAGGCCGCGGCTGGAAACTGTCCAATCATCTTAGTCCACGCATCGTTAGGCAAGAGAGCAAGGGCGGAACCCGTCTCGCTCCTTTACGAACAAGGGAGAGTCTTCCATTGCGGCCTGATGCCAGGGCTTGAAGCGGAAATGACCAGTTGGGACTCACGAGACCACAACGCCGCCAGCCCGAACCGTATCGACGCTACTTCCATCCTCTTCCACGCACTGGGATTGTGTGAGGTGCCTGGCCTCACTGTTACATCGAGCATGAAAACCGCATGACCTTAGAATCTGCATTCGATTTGAATATCTGCTCAGACCCTAAATGGGGTGGAAAGCTAGCCGTTTTGGTGGACGAGTACAAGTCCGCGTCAGAGGTTGACGTGCCTGAGTGGATCGTTCAGCAGCAAGAGAACCTTGATTTACCTCCCTATCACCTCTTGAGTGGAGTTGTTATTAAGTCTCACTCAAGTCAATACGAGGTAGGCGATAAGGTCCTCGTTCGCATCAATAAGGGCTTGATTATCAGCCACAACGATCCCGACATACCCAGTCTTGGCCCGTTGGTTCCCGAAGGCAAGACGTTGAGGATTTACGGGCGCGGCGAAGATCCTACCGACCAAGCAGTTTTGAAGGTTGTATGACCGATAAGAGCCCGACTGAGAACCCTAAGTATCTGATGAAGCTCTCGCGCGAGCAGTGTGAGAAACTTCAAACAGATATCTGCCGGGAGATCGACGCATCCGAAGCAGCTAAGGGGACATTGCCGCAACGATGGCAGGTCAACGAGGATATCTATCACGTAGCGCCGGGTGTTACCAATCTAAATCTTATCGATGGGATGGAGGCGTACAACATCCCTCTCTGGCGACCGAAAGCGGATCGAATCAAGGGGTCTTGCAAGGCCACTCTGACTGGTACTTACCCTTACGTACAGGCCATTTCTGGCGAACCTCAAGGGTCTAACGTCGCGGCGGTGGAGCGAGGATTGATGAACATCCTTGAACAGTCGCAGATCGATAAGAAGATCTCAAAAGCCATCATTGACGCCCTGAATATGAACCTCGGCATCTACCGGGTTCGCCCTATCCCTGTTGGGGGCGGAATGAAGGTCGCCATCGACCACGTTCACCCTCGAAATATGTGCTGCTACCCCTCGCACTTCGGAACGTTCGACGAAGCCAAGACTATCGGGCATCGGTTCTGGAAGCTCATGTATCGAGTGAAAGGCCAGATGGAGGCTGATGAGTACTACAAACAGCCAGATTTGACAGGTGGAGATGATCCTAGAGCTACTGAGAACTCCAACTGGTCCACTCTCGATAGAACTCGCTCAGACACGATCATCAAGCAAGAAGACTCGTACGTTGAGCTTTGGGAGGTCATTCACGAATGCGACCTAGAAGGTAATGGCGAGTACAAGAAGTACCTCTGCGTCGTAGCTAAGAGGCAAAGACTCCTTCTTTCTTGTCAGGAGTATCCATATCCGACCATCTGGTACGTCGATTGGCGGACGCAGAGCGATGGGGACAGGATTTGGCCCAACGACTCGGTTGCACAGACCGTACAGGGGCCACAGAAGGCTTACAGCGACATCCACACGACCAAGATCCAAGGTTCGTATCAAGCTTGCTTCCCTCCCGTGGTGATGAGTGGCGGGACCCCGATGGGCAAAGCCAAGAGGTATGGGCCGGCCCAGATCTGGGAGACAACCGAGGACGTCAGGGTTACAGTCATCCCGATCACCTTCAATCCCGGCTCTTTAGATGCTGAGTCAGAGGAGATGAAGGAGTGCGTCGATTCTCTCACGGGGATTAACCGCTTAGGAACGGGCGAAAACCTCCCGGCCTCGACGAAGGCGACCGCTATCGATGCTCTGATGTCGAGCATGGCGGAAGCTAAAGACAACTACACAGACGAGCTGAGTCCTTCACTAGAAAAGACCTTCGCTCTGGTGTACATGTTCGTCGTTCTGCACTTTGCAGAGTTTAAAGAGTTTTACGGGAACCGCTTACCTATCGAGTCGCCCGAGGAGTTGCCGGAAGATATTCGGTTCGAGGCGACGGGTAAGAGTACGGCTAGTTCTCCACAACAGCAGCTAGCTAAATATCAGGTCGCGCGAGAGATCGCGATGACTCCGATGAGCGACTACGACTTGAACAAGGTCGATGAGCAGGTCATGCAGATGCTTGACTTCCCCTTCGACGTTCAGTCGCTTAAGAAGGACGCGATGACCGCGATTCGCATGCTTGTCGAACAGGCTATGCAATTAGGAATCCCCCCAGAAGAGATTGCAGTTCAAATCCAAATGATGATGCAGCAACGATTACAGGAGGCCGCACTTGCGCAAGCGTTATCCGGGACCGGTGAAGGTGCAGGAGTTCTTCCGCAGTCAGATGTGGGCGCTCCTCCAGGAAGCCCTCAAGGAAATGGAGGAGGACTGGAAGGACAAGGCAATATCGGCGGACTCGGCGGAGGAATGGCGGCAACGGTCGGGGCGCGTTAAGCAACTTAAGGAGCTGCGCGGTGGATTTTTAGAAGATTGTGCGACCAAGAAGGCTGAAAAGCTAAACGAGGCTATGTATGAATGACGAAATCGAAGAAGTAGAAACAACCGAAGAGGTTGAGACTCCCGCAGCTCCCGCGTGGGACTTCTCGCCCCCTGCTCAGCAGCCACCGCAACAGATCACCCCTGAAATGGTAGCGAAGATTGTTGCGGAGCAATTGCAAGCCCATAACCAGCAAAGAGAAGTTAGATACGAGGATGAAATCATCAATAAGGCGGTCGAAACGGCCACCCAGCGGATGATGCAGATCCAAGCCCAGCAGATGGCTCCTATTGAGGCCGAAAGGTTAACCAATAAGCTCACCAAGGATCTCCCCGAAGCCTCTCGTGAATACGTGGAGAATTTCCTATCGAAGTTTGACGCTAGCGGTATCGCGATGCTCAAAGGAGACAAGGATACGCTCGACCTTATTCGTCGCGCGGCTGAATTCGAGGGCATGAAGGGTAAGCCGATTAAGGGTGCAACCGCCCCACGATCAGAAAGCACACAAACGGTCGAAAAGCACACGGATTCGAAGATTACAGCCGAGGTCGATAAGATGTGGGCTCAAGGCTTCAAGAATATTCCGGGCATGACCAAGGAAATCTTGTTAGAGAAGATGCAAGCCGCATCTAAGGGGATGAACTAATGGCCGTCGAGCATATGCCTCCAACCGCCAAGCAAAAGCAAGCGAAGCAAAACCGCGTTATCCTTGCCCGGGGAGAGAAATGGCAACGAGCGGTTGACCCCGAAGAGATCCGACTAGCGGAGGGGACGGTAGACGAGAATGGTATTCGCCATATCGAGTTCGTTAAGGACGATCAAGGCGCGTACAACCGTCAGCAGATGCGCAATTACCAGAAGCTTGGTTATGAGCGCACGGACCACGTCGATTACGTCGATATGTCCATTCCCGATTCTGTCTACAAAGAGAAGATTGAATCTGCTCAGCATGCCACGGGTATCGCGCGTGTTCAGAAGAAGCACAAAGCCGATCCCGAAGAGCAGGGCTTAGACCATTCAGAATTTGTATTGACGGATGAAACCGTCAGTTCTAAAGACTTGTAGGTAACTACAATTTCGTCGTAATAGGTGGCGCGAGGCCTGCACACCCCCGACCGTAACACTCAAGGAGCTGACATTGGCCACACCCAATGTATTTAACAAGGTTCTGAGGGTGCGGCCAACTATCGGGTTCAGGTTTAGACAGCTAGACGTTCCCATTGCCGCCTCGCAGACCATTTACACCTACGATATCTTGGCTAAGACATCGGGCGCTAACACGTTCGAGCAGTCGATTGCTCTTCCTGGCACTAACAGTACGGGAACGGCCTCGGGTGGAAGCTTGCCAATTTACGCGGTCGCGCTCGCTCCCATCACTACGGGCTCAGGCGGGACTGAAACGACGACGGGCCGATCCACCATTCCGGTTGCTGTTTTTGACGACAACTTGGAATTGGAGATGCGCATTTACAATGCGACCGCTGCTAATGCAGAGCCCCGGGACATCTCACTTACTGGTGCGACCAAGTATCAATTCCAACGCTGGCGCGGTACGTCGGCTACTGAGTGGTGGTACTCGCTTATCGTAACAACGACCAACGGAGAATTCACCTACGTTGAGCGCGGTGGAGATTCTGCCGACGACGACGATTACGGTCTTGTGTGGGTTAAAGCCATTGCAAGCGTAAGGCAGGGTGGCTAATCATGAGAATTCAATCTGAAGCCCCACTTCTTCACCGACCAGGAGTAGATCTGGTTGTTGAAATGTACGCGCTTTCGCCGGATCGGGTTTATCCCAAGTTCGTACGCGAGATCGACAACGACAACAACTTCTATCGAGTCCACACGGAAGGCGATTTTGAGGCGGCGTTAATCGTCAACGAAGCGACCGGTATCCAGTATCAGGACTTCGAAACCCCTTACGTGCGAGATTACAACTACTACAAACGTGGTGTTGGATTTAGCATCTCAAAAGAAGCGATGCAGACGGCCAAGTACGGCTATCTTGCTGATCGCGGCGAGAAGATGGGGGACGCCATCCGCAAATCGAAAGAGGCGGATATGGCGAACTTCATGAACCTCGCTACCTCTACTTCGACGATCTACGCTCCGATCACTCCTGATGGACTGTCGCTAGCGAGTGCGTCTCACCTTCGCCAGTCGGGTCTGTATTCGAACATCGTAACGGGCAACCCTGCTCTTTCGGTGACGTCGATTGCGCAGGCGATTCAAGAGCTGATTCGTCAGCCCAGCCACACGAACGATCCCTTGATGTTCATGGGGCCGTACACCTTGCTTGTTCCGCCGGAACTCGCGGATCTTGCCAACCGATTGGTAAAGACCCAGAAGTATCCGACCACGAACAACAACGACATCAACTGGTCGGGCTCTTATGTGACTGAGGTTGTGGTTAATCCCTACTTCACTTCCACTACGGCGTGGGCGCTTGTCGTTCAGGGTCGAAAGAATCCGCTCTTGATGGTCAACCGTGTTGTGCTTGACACCGACGACGATAAGGATATCGACGTTTACGGCATGAAGTACACGGCGGTCTCCATCTGGTCGAAGGTTCCGAAGGACCCGCGTGGGTTCATCTATTCGGCGGGTGCTTAATGAGCAACCACACTACTCGCGAGACTCGGGCCGGTTATCCGACATACGGGCTTGAGCGACAAGAGACCGGCGCGGCTTCAAAACGCGCCGGTATTGCCTTTGACGCCAGCAACCAGCCTCAAATACTGAACGATGCGGGAACGGTCGTTCAGTATTACCCCTCGGCCTCTGTAACGGGCATCAATGTCGTCAAGCTCGCGGCGACGGGGGGCTCTGCTTCATCGGGTGTATTCGCTAGCGCCGCAAACCCTTTTGGGTACGACGTGATTATCACTTCGGCAGTGTGGCGGATCACTACTCAATCCACGGGCGCGTCCACGGTCGATATCGGCGTAGGCGCGAACGCCACAACCTCTAACGATGGGCTTATCGACGGCCTGTCGGGGGCGACGGCGGGGCTATTCAACAACGAAGACAACGCAGGCACAAACGGTAAATCGGCTCAGGTTTGGACGTCATCGACGTTCCTAAACGTGGCTGAGGCGTCGGGCGATGTCGATGGGCTTGTCGCCGTTCTCTACGTTACGTGCTACCGAGCAATCTAATGGCCGCTACTGACGCTACCAGCCAACCTGTAAAGGCACAGGCCTACCGTGTTTACGGAGTTGTGGTGAACACGTCCACAGGAAATCCTATTACGGGAGGTCTCACGGGCCTGTCCACGGCAGGTAACCGGCAAGTTAGCCTTGATGGTGCGGCCTTTGCAAATGCCACGAATGACCCCGTTGAGATCGGAACGACGGGGTACTTCTACTGGGATCTGACAGCAACGGAAGCGACCGCCGACCACCTAAGAGGTCGGGTACTGGCGTCGAACGCAAACGCGCGGGAGTTCTCGGTTTCGCTCTACATGGTGGATCTATCCGAAGTTGCCGGGCGAGCGGATCTCGCAACAGTCAAGAAGCCAGAGAGATTCATGCTCCAATCTTGGCGACGATGGTTCAATCAGCGGACGCAGAATCGATCGACTGGAGCCTACACACAATATTTAGCCGACAACACCACAGTGGACGTTACCGGCACGGTCACTCAGGCGGCTGACGTCATCACGGTAGGTAAATCCGCTTGAATCTCCTGATGCCTGGCGTGATCGAGGAAATCCCGGTGGATACGCATTTCGAGCCCCTGGCGATGGACTCTAGGCTCTGCACTCTACTTGCCACGGGAGAGTTCTACTTTGGGCCGTCAACCCGTTATCAGGATGACTTCATCGCAACCCGGCCTATAGATGAAGCAGACCGAAGGGCGGGGCGTATTTGTTCCGCGTCTGGGTTCTGGTTTGCGGGTCACGACATCGTTATCGTAGATGGGCTTCCCTATGGTCGTCGCTACGCACCCAGAGGAAGAGCGAATACCCGAACTCGCAGAGAGGGATTCTAAATGGCCTCTACAGTCGATCAGGTAATCACGAAGTTCAAGCGTAGGTTTCGGGACTGCGAGGCCTCGTACGCTCTAACTTTGTTCCAAGACGCTCATCGGCGAATCTTGAAGAAAACCGAGGTCAGAAACACGACTCGGGCTATCCCTTTGACGGCGCTGACAAGGCAGTACGATTTAGACGCGTCCGTATACAAGATTCACGAAGCTTATTACGAACGCTCATCCTCGGCGAGCGACTGGAAAGTATTAACAGAGACCAGCACAGACCGCCTCATTGAACTATCAAAAGGCTGGCGAACGACCTCTAGCCAATCGGAACCTTTTTGGTACTACATCACCTCTTCTCCTTCGGGCGATTCGGCTAAGAACCAGATCGGATTCGAGCCAGTTCCTACGGTCAGTACATCGGGGACTTATCCAAGAGTAGTCCTTTACACGACCGAGTACGCCGCCTTGTCGGGGGCGGAAACAGTGCCAGAAAACCTGCTCGACGACGATGTTTACACGGACATCATGAGCGAGCTGTATTGCAAAGACGCTCAGGGCAGGTTGGCGCAATTCAAGTTCTACAAAGACGCGGCGGCGGAAAGTCTAGAGGCGAATGCCCAGCACGTCACAAACCTCCAGTTGCATACCCCAGATTTCGAGATCATCACCCCCTTTATAGACGCCGGGAGGGTGTTCTAGCTTAGCTAGGGTCTTTCTGGGAAGACGGCCTCAACTCAGGAGGCCCTAACTAAGCCATATCATGGGCGAAACGAAGCAAGCAATCGGGCCATCCCAACGCATTCTAGGGATGTACCCCGCAATTGATCGCTCCTTGATGGTTGATGGGCAGTTCATCATTCTCCAGAACGGACGATGTGACGGGGGGCTATTCATTGCTCGTGATCGCGAAGCGGTCCTTCTTTCTAAGCCATCGTGGGCCACTGGTCTACCTCTTGGTTCGTATTGCTGCAATCTAAACGGCAATCCTTACGTAGTTGCGGTTTGGTCGGACGGGACGAGATCCAGGGTAACGGTCTCCCCCTCTCAGATTGATCGTTGGGTGGAAGTCACCAGCTCTAACGCATGGACAGGAACCAGCGGAAACAACCGGCTTACGAGCATCACAAACGCTTGTCAGTTCGCCATCGTCAAGACCCCGAGATATCTGACCAGTTCGGGGACGTTCGCGAGCCGAGACGCGCTTTTAATCCAGAACGGAACCGATTATCCAAGGATCTACGACCCCGATACGAACGACTCGGCAGCGGTCAAGAACGTCACCGCAGTAGCTAGTAACGCTGGAAAGTTCCAATTAACGATTGGGGCGCATAACTTCTCGATTGGCGATCACCCTTATCTTTCTTCATTAGGAGGCCTAAGCTTATCCGGGCCTTATGAAGTGACGGCGGTCGGCGCGACGACGATCACGATCAATCAGACGTTCGTAGCCGGTTACACGTCAGGGGGAACGGTTCAGGATCGGGCTGATCTGTTGGTTCATAAACCGATCAGTATCCCGGCCTCGGTTGGGAACTCGTTCGGTACCGTCTCACAGTTCTGGACGGTTGCGGGGGCGAGCGGAAAGACGTACGCAAGTTCGGCTGGTCCGCCCAAGATCAACCAGACGGATTACAAGTTCTCCAACTCGATAGCCGTTCCCTACGGCACCGGCGCGGCGGCTAATTCGAATTCTGGGATCTTGTGGAACATAGGCACGTCTGCCGCTGCAACCGATATCGCGAAGGTGCAATTCGGGGCCTCGATGACCCTTGGAAAGCAGGTGGCGATGCTTTGGGAAGGCGCTAGCGTTAGCGCGATGTTCGCCCAGGCAAAAGTAGAGTTCAGCGCGGATGACGTCACCTATGTCACGGCCTACGATCCGAGTGCGGCATCTCAGCTCAATCTAGGCATCCAGTACATCACCCAAGACTCCACGAACAACCGTGTATGGGTGATCTTCGACACGACCGCGATTGCCGGGAACGCTTCTCTTTACCTGCGGTTCACGCGTCAAGGTTCAGCGCCTACGACCGCTCAAGCTGCTACGTGTCTTTGGATCGGCTCACCCTCTGGGAATCTTCCCGGATCGACCGAATGGGGCTTCAGCTACGAGGACGAATACAACAAGGTTGAATCTCGCTTCTTTGTGATGAATGCAGGGTCGGATGCGATCACCTCTTTAGGTGGGGTCGCCGCTGTATCGAAGACCGGAAGCACCGATACTCTGGCCGCCCCGATTCTCCCGCTGGTTTCGACCGCGCTTCTTGACTTTAGATTTGTCGTTACCAACGCGACGGGGGCAGATCCGATTTCGGGAGGGCTTGACGGCCAACCGGAAAGGATCAACTTCTACGCCTCCCTGCCCGACGCAACGGGGATTCCTGACGGGAACTTCTATTTCGCCTTCATCGCGACTCTCTATGGAGCGGGGTATTCGGGAACGACCCGGCAATGGACGAAGACGTACGCGACGACGACGATTAACGTCACGCTCAACAACTACGCCGTTTCGGTCATCAACTACAACCGCGAAGCGCCCAGCGTTTTCCAGTTACCGATTCCGATAGCGAGAGCCTGTCTCTACGCTCACAATCGAGCTTTCGTAGGAGCCGTTAAGGACGATAACGGACAGTTTGGCCTAGGGGATATTTATTATTCCTGGGAGCGAAACCCGTTCAGGTGGCAGCAGGTCCAAGAGGACGACTTAAGGGGCGGATACGTTCAGCTCGGCGACGAAGAAGTACAGGTATTCCTTGCCAGCGCTTCTGCTCAATTAGGAGCCGGAAGGGTCTTTTGTTGGTCCACAAAGAACCTTTATTCATTAGGGGATAGTGGGCCATTCGCCACTGCGGGGTTCTCGGCATCGGATCTATCCAGGCCGGTTGTTATCGGCCCTCACGGAACGCTTAGCCCTTTATCTGTAGCTCAGGGCTATAACGCGCTCTTCTGGCTCGACCAAGATGCCCAGATTATGCGACTAGGGCCTCAAGGTCTTGATAACATCTGTCGCCAAAAGGTCAGCAATCGTACCGAGATGGCGGTTGCGTCTCGAAAGGCTAAATTTAGCGGAGCGTTCAGGAAAGATCGTTATTACTTCGCTTACACCCCCGGCGGAGAGAGTGAGAATAACCGGGTTCTCGTTTGGAACGAGAGGATGCAGGCTTGGGAGTCGGAGGACTACGAGACTACTAACGCCAATTTCGAAAACCTGATGATCTACAGTACGTCGTCCTCAACGATGACGACGGCCAGGCTCTTCTGTTTCGATACCGCAGGCACCCTATACGGATACGCCGAGAACTCCACCGGCACGATCACGGTTCGATTTGCGACCAGGGGATACCAGATGACGGACTGGTCTGGTTGGTACGTCTTCGAATGCGCTTGCTACGCGACTAATAACACAGCCACAACGCTTTCCATCAGCCGAGTTTCTAGGAAATGGGGGGCGGATGAGGCGTGGACGACCACCCTAAGTATCAGTGAGTCCGGTAGCGATTTTACAGGTTACAAGGAAACGGTCGAACACACGAAAGTAGGCGCGGATCGAGGCGAAGAAATCGACCTTGAATGGTACCTAGACGTATCGGGAACCGTTGCACCGGGAACGACTATTTTACGATTTGAATTCGACACTCAGGGCGGGGCCGACTCTGAGTG
>Ga0268265_10003541_pt1 | contig 11174 bp, 8 predicted proteins | sample KBSSwiS52_FD_190355 | JGI IMG/M metagenome (GOLD analysis project Ga0268265, IMG submission 190355) | Switchgrass rhizosphere microbial communities from Kellogg Biological Station, Michigan, USA - KBS Switchgrass S5-2 (SPAdes) (version 2) | ecosystem: Host-associated > Plants > Roots >...
TCGGGCGTCTTGACCGAGATGCAGCTGGCCAAAGGCAAGGCCGCAAGTCCGGCCGCGGCCACGCGCAGGATCATCGATTGGTGGGTCATAATCATCTCTCGCTGGCGGGGGTTGGAGTGACGGTCTCTACGACCGGGGTTTGGGTTTGCTGTTCGTCCTCGTCGCGGCGGCGGACCTCGGTGACGATGCCGGGCACGTCTTCGAGCGGCCGCGGCAACACGGTGCCGATCTGCTGACGCGGATCGCGGTAGGATTTCGCGGTCTGGATCAGGGAGCGGAATGGCCCCTTGATCGAAATGTTGAAGCGGAAGGGCACCTTGCGGAAGGCGTTCCGAAGGATCTTCGCCGGTCCGCTGCCGCCGCTGAGGCCGAGCTGCTCGATGGTCAGGCGCGTCGCGAATTCGCCGGCAAGGTCGCCGTCGAGGCGGACGATCATCGAGCGATAACGCAGCTGTTTCAGGGATTCGAAGGCGATGTTGGCCATCATCCCGAGGTTCGATTTGTTGATCACCCCGACGTAGGACAGGGTCCCGCCCTCGGGCCGCGAATCCAGCCGCCCGCCGACGATCCGGCCACCGTCTTCATCGAAGATCATCGGCAGCACGCCGTCGAACTTGCCGGTGGCGGCGATTTCCTTGAAGCCGAGGCTGGCGATGAAGGTCTCGGCATCGAGGCCGACCACCTCGAACGTCAGCCGCTTCGCGGTCGGCTTGCCGAAATTGAGCACCGTTTCCTGGAGGATCAGGCGGCCACCCATGAACGGCCACTCGCCGCGCTCGATCCTGACCAGATTGTCGGGCAGCAGCTGGTAGTGGATCACGCCGTTTTCGACGAGGATACCGGGGTTGATGGATTGCGCCGTCAGCGTCTGTCCCGGCGGGGTGGTGAGCCCGAGCAGATCGTTGAAATGGATGGTCCCGCGCAGTCCGGTCACCGGGCCGAACGGCGCTGCGAGGTCGAGATTCGCGGTCGTGAAATCGCCGGTCGACGTAACTTCCCCATCAGGATTCCAGTCGATCCGCCCGCGCCCACTGATGGTGCCGACGACCAGAGCGATGACTCCGTCGGTCAGGCGCGTGAGTTCCTCGGGCTGGAGGCTCTCGCCAAAGGCCAGCGACGGGACGTCTAGCGTCGCGTGACCGGCACCGGACGACAGGCGATGCTCGATCGCGACTTCGGTCACCCGCGTGCCGCTGGCGGGATGCTTGAGCGTCCCCGTCGCGCGGACAAAATCGTCGGCGAGCGTGAAGTGCAAATTGTCGCTCTTGAGCGGGTAGAAGCGCGGATTGGCATCGCGGTCGGTCACGGTCGTGCTGGCGTCGATGCTGAGATCGCCGCGATAGACCTGCCATTTGCCTGACGCATCGCCGAGCAGCAGCGGAACCTTGCCGATGGTCGTCCGGCCGCCTTCGAAGACGCCGCTGACACCCGACCCGCCGAAAGTGCCGGTCATCCGCGTCGCATCGAACAGGATTGGCGAATCTGGCTTGCCGAGCCGCATGTTCAGCTTGTCCATGCCGAACACCTTGCCGACGATCTGACCGCCGGCGGCCGCCAGGTGGAGCGGCGACTTGCCGAGGCGTCCGTCCAGCACCGGCCCGCTGAAGCGCGCGCTGGCGAGCACCGGACCGCCCGGCCGCTTCGACACAATGGCCGGCCCGACCGGGCAGATCGGCAGCCGCGCCGCGCCAAGCTGAAGCGCACCGGTGCTGAGCGCATTGAAGCTGACCACCGCGCACGACGTGCCGAAGGCGAAGCTGCCGCCTGGCCCGATCCGGCCATCGATCGGGATGCGCAGCGCCTGGACGCGGCCGTCGGGGAACGGGCCGTCGAGCTGGGCGAGCGTATGGAGCTGGGTGCTGTTGTTCGGGCCCGGACCAAAGCGTATCGGCGCCAGCGCGAGGCGCGACCCGCGCGCCGAATAAGGCGCAAACTCGGCGACCCCGCTCATCGGCATGCCCGCCTTCGCCTGGCGCAGCGTCACCCGACCGTCGGGCAGGCCCCCGCCCGCGGTCGCAATATCGCCATCGATCCGGAGCGCGTTCGCCGGCCAGTAATAGGTCACGCCGCTGCCGCCGGACAGGCGCGCGCGGGCGCCGCCCGGGCCGAGGATATCGGCGCTGTCGATCCGCGCTGCGCCGCCACCGGGGAAATTCACGACGCGGATCTTGCCGACGCTGTTGAAGCTGCGCGCGGTGCGGTTGATGGCATCGCCGATGGCGCCGGCAATCGGCCCGATGGGGGTCTTGGCCGCGGCCTTGAGCGGCTCGGTCACGCCGGTCAGCATCGACGGGTCGAGCGCCGCGCTATCAGCGGCAAAGTCACCGACCATCGAGAAAGTGCCGGCGCGACTGCCAAGGCGATAGGCGCCGCTCAGGCGGGTCCGGTCGGCGTAGATGGTTGCCATGCGCGATTTCTGCGCGGCGAGCTTCACATTGCCGTGCACGTCGGACAGCGGGCCCTTGTAGGTGAGTTCGCCATTGAAGGCGGCGAGCCCGTTGGCGCCAGCGACCAGCGTCGCAATCGCCATGCGCCCGCGGCCATCGACGCTGGTGAAGGATTCATTGAAGCTGGTCACGGTGTCGAAGCGGGGGCCGGTAATGTCGAAGCGGCTGGCCGGGCAGTTGAACCGGTCGAGCGCGATCGGCCCCTCGATCCCCGGACGCCGGGCGACGACCGCGACCGCGACATAAGCGCGCAAATTGGTCGCGGTACAGTTGCCTGGGACGAGGCGCGGGCTGACCACCGCGGCCCGGCCCTTGAAACCGCCGCTCAACTTGCCGTTGCCCTCGAGCGCGACCCCTATCGGCCCGAACGGCGTGGCCAGCGAGATGCTGGCGTCGGCCACGTCGAGCACGAAATTGGGCAACTGGAAGGGCTTGCCGCTCGGCGGCGGGAGCAGCTTGTCGATCTGGCCCCAACTGACCTTGCCGTTGACCATCCGGCCGCGCAGGCGGACGCCGCGAGCGACGATGCGATAGACTTCGAAGCTGCCGTTCAACCTCACCCGCACCTGGATCTGGGCAAAGCGAGCGGTCAGATCAGGCCGCTTGGGGTCGCCAATGACGAGGTTGCTGACCTGCTGGGTGCGGAATCCGACACTGTCGAGGTGATAGGTCGCCTGAACACCGCGATCCTCGAAGGCGCTTTGGATATATTGGGTGGCGAGGGGCCGGCGCTGCGTCCACAACAGGGCAATCGCGAGCAGCACGATGACCATGAGACCGAGGCTGCCGAGCGCGGCAATGCGGCGCCACCGCGGCCTGCGGCGTGCGATTATTGTCGCTTCCTCGTGAGACCGCTCGGCCATGGGGCTAACTAACCCGCCTGCGCAACGACCGTTCCAGACACGGGATGACCGCTTCCCTCATGCACTTAACTGTGGTTGAGTGCGCAGCGCTCGGTCGGTCGCATGGGGACGGCATGGACGAGCAAGTCATTGTAAAGGGCAACAGCAAGCGGTCAGCCGGGCATCGGGCGCGGCTGCGGCGCCGGCTGCTCGACGCCGGGCCGAGCGCCTTCCTCGACTATGAACTGCTCGAATATCTGCTCTCCCTGACCATCCCGCGGGTCGACACCAAACCGCTTGCGAAACGACTGCTACACGATTTCGGCGGATTTGGGCCGTTGCTGTCGGCGAGCCCGGACGCCTTGCGGCGTGAACGGCTCAGCGATGCAGCGATCGCAGCCCTGAAAATCGCGCAGGCGGCGGCGCTGCGGCTGCTCGAGGTGCGGATCGAGGACAGGCCGGTGCTGTCGAGCTGGGAAGCGCTCGGCGAATACCTCCATGCCGCCATGGCCCACGCCCGGGTCGAGGAGGTCCGAGTGCTGTTCCTGAACGCCAAGAACATGCTGATGGCCAACGAGGCGCTGTGGCAGGGCAGCGTCGACGAGGCGTCGGTCCACGTCCGCGAAGTGATCGCGCGGGCGATTGCGCTCGGCGCGACGGCGATCATCATCGTCCACAACCACCCGAGCGGCGACCCGAACCCGAGCCAGCAGGACATCCGCCTGACCCGCGACCTGGTTGAGGCCGGGCGGCACATGAAGGTGACGGTGCACGACCATGTGATCGTCGGCGCGAATGGCCGGACCAGCATGCGGGCGATGGGGCTGATCTAATCCCGCCGCTAGATCTCGGTTTTGAGGTCCTTGAGGAAGCTCGCGATCGCGGGCTCGTCGCGCCTGTAAAAGGTCCACCGCTTGATCCGCTTGGGGACAAGGAAGCCGGAATCGACGAGTGCCTTGAGGTGTTGGGCGGTGGTCGGCTGAGCAAGGCCCAGCTTTTCCTCGATGAAAATTGCGCAAACGCCGTCCCTCACCAGGTCGCCATCGACCTGCGGCGGGAAGTTCTTCACCGGCTCCTTCAGAAGCGACAAAATCTGAAGCCGGTGTGCGTTGGCCAGCGCCTTAAGGCGTTTTTCCTTGATGCTCATATCGTCCTATTGCAATCTAACGATAACATGATTAGGTGCCGGTCAGCAATGACTGGGGAGTCGGCTGGTAGGGGCGCTTAAACGAAGGAGCCACCTATGCCTGCCGTTCTCGAATCCATACGCTCGGAGAAGCTCTCCCCGCCCGTCGGTCCTTTCTCGCCTGCGATTCGATCGGGCGATTTCCTCATCTTCAGCGGACAAGTCGGGCAGGACCCGTCGACCGGGACGCTGGTCGCCGGTGGAGTCGAAGTTGAGGCGCGGCAGCTATTCGCCAACCTCGCGGCGCTGCTCGAGGCGGCTGGCAAGTCGTTCGGCGATGTCGTCAAAGCCGGCGTGTTCCTGACGCACATCGAGGATTTCGCGGCAATCAATGCGATCTACGCCGAACAGTTTGAGCCGCCATATCCGGCCCGCACGACCGTCGCGGTTGCGGCGCTGCCGCTCGGAGCTGCGATCGAGATCGAGTTGCTCGTCCGCGCCTGAACCCGCACCGACAAGGAACAACCAATGCGCTACGATTTCATGATTCTCGACGTCTTCACCGACAAGGCGTTCGGTGGCAACCAGCTTGCCGTCCTCACTGACGCCCGCGGACTCACGAGTGAGGCGATGCAGGCAGTCGCGAGGGAGTTCGATTTTCCCGAGACGACCTTCGTGCTGCCGCCGGAAGATCCCGGCCATGCGCGGCGAGTCCGAATCTTCACTCCGGGCGCGGAATTGCCGTTCGCCGGCCACCCGACGGTCGGCACGGCCTGTGCTCTGGTGATGGCGAACCACCACGCTGTCGGCGACTTCGTCCTGGAGGAAGGGCTCGGCCCGGTTTCGGTTTCGACCAACAAGGAAGGCGGCGCCTACTCCGCCCGATTGCGCATCGAGCGTTCACCGGAAGTTTCGGAGACCGTGCCGGCGGCGGACGACGTGGCCGCGGTAATGTCTTTGCAGCCAAGCGAAGTTCTTCAGGTCTTCTGCGCCGGGATGGGCCCAAGGTTCACCTATGTGCAGGTAGCCTCCAGCGACATCGTCGATCGCGCCCAGCTCGATCACGAGTCCTGGCGCAAGGTCCTCGCGGACAGCTGGGCCGCCAACGTGTTCGTCTTCTCCGGCGAGCTCAAGGACGGGTCCGAGCTTTATGGTCGGATGTTTGCTCCAATCCTCGGCATTCCCGAAGACCCCGCTACCGGAGCCGCAGCTGCGGCGATCGCCGGCGTGGCCGCCCTCGCCCGAGGCAACGGTCCCTCAGGTAAGGTCAGGCTCAACATCGTCCAGGGGGTGGCGATGGGCAGGCCGAGCTTCCTCAGCGCCTCTGCCGAGCTTGCGGAAGGAGTGGTGGCAGCCCTTGAGGTTGGCGGCGGCTGCGCGTTCGTTGCCGAAGGAAAGATCGAAGTCCCCGACCATTTGCTCGAGCAGGACTGGCTTCGCGACATGGGCCTGCAACAGAACGTCCGCCTGACCGCCGTCCCGTAGCGGCAACAGCGATTTGATGCACCGAGGCGGCTCTGCTAGCCGCCTCGGCCATGGTCCCACGCTATTCCCGCCCCGCAATGACGGCCATTTGGTCGGCCGAAAACCGCTATCGCATCTGGTGGCAGATCGAAGTCTTCGCCGCTGAGGCGATGGGCGAGATCGGGATGATCCCGGCCGAGGACGCCGCGACCATCCGCAACGCCTATGACGCGAACGTGCTCGGCGAGATCGACGTGCCGGCGATCGACGCGATCGAGGCGGTGACCAAGCATGACGTGATCGCCTTTCTCACCTGGGCCGGCGAGAAGCTCGGGCCGGAGCGACGCTGGCTGCACCAGGGGATGACCAGTTCCGACGTGCTCGACACGGCGCTCGCGGTGCAATTGAAGCAGGCGGCGGAGCTGCTGATCGCCGACGTCGATGCGCTGCTCGAAGTGCTCAAGCGCCGGGCGTTCGAGCATAAATTGACCCCGACCATCGGCCGCAGCCACGGCATCCATGCCGAGCCGACGACGTTTGGGCTGAAATTGGCCCAAGCCTATGCCGAATTCGCCCGCAACCGCGAGCGGCTGGTCGCGGCGCGCGACGAGGTCGCGACTTGCGCGATTTCCGGCGCGGTCGGTACCTTCGCCAACGTCCCGCCCGCCGTGGAAGCGCATATCGCGAAGGAGCTGGGCCTAACGCCCGAGCCGGTGTCGACCCAGGTTATCCCGCGCGACCGCCACGCGGCCTTCTTTGCCACACTCGGCGTCGTCGCCTCGTCGATCGAGCGGCTGGCGGTCGAAATCCGCCACCTCCAGCGCACCGAAGTGCTCGAGGCCGAGGAATATTTCGCGCCGGGCCAGAAGGGCAGTTCGGCGATGCCGCACAAGCGCAACCCGGTGCTGACCGAGAACCTCACCGGCCTCGCACGGATGGTGCGGAGCGCGGTCACGCCGGCGCTCGAGAATGTGGCGCTATGGCACGAACGCGATATCTCGCACTCGTCGGTCGAGCGGTTCATCGGTCCGGACTCGACCATCACGCTCGATTTTGCGCTCGCGCGGCTGGCTAATGTCGTCGACAAATTGCTCGTCTACCCCGAGCGGATGCAGAAGAATCTCGACCGCATGGGTGGCCTCGTCCACTCGCAGCGGGTGCTGCTGGCACTGACCCAGGCCGGGCTCAGCCGCGAAGATTCCTACGCGCTCGTTCAGCGCAACGCGATGAAGGTGTGGGAGTCCGACGGCGAACTGTCGCTGCTCGACCTGCTCAAGGCCGATCCCGACGTCACCGGGCGCCTGTCGGCCGCCGAGCTCGATGCGCTGTTCGACCTGGATTTCCATTTCAAGCACGTCGACACGATTTTCGGCCGAGTGTTCGGCTGACATGGCTGAAGGGGTGGGAATCCAGCCGGCGGGCTATCTGCTTGAGCTGTCGCTCGACTGGATCGTCGAGCGTTCGTCGGAAAACATCCATCATTTGCTCAATGAATCGCATGTCACGCTGGCCGGCGAGCCGCTCGGAGAGTTCGTCCATGCCCAAGCGCTCCATGACCTCCGCAACCTGTTCTCACGGCTGAGCGGGACGACCGGGATCACCCGAGCCTATCGCGTGCGGCTGACCGACCATCCGGAGCTTTACGACATCGCTTTCCAGCAGATCGAGGAGCGAGTACTGCTGGAAGCCGTGCCAAGCCCCGCGGAAGGTTTTGGCGAAGCATTCGGCTCGGTCGGCGGGCTCGCCGCCGGGCTTGCTGGAGAGAGCGGCAAGAAGCTGCATGATGCCGCCGCGCGCCGGATGCGGGCGCTGACCGCATTCGATCGCGTTACCCTGCTCGCCGGGCGGTTCAAATCGACCAGCAGCCGGACCGGCGTGCCGTTCCGCACGGGAGCGAATGCGACGCTGAGCGACGACTTTCCGGCGATCATCCCGGACTGTTCGGCCGGCTCAATCCCGGTGTTTCCCCACGAGGACGAGGATACGATCGTCGCCAACGCCTTGCTGCGCGCGCCATCGGCCGAGGAACGGGCCGAGCTCAGCGATCGCGGGTTCGCCTCGACCATGCGGGTTCCGGTGACGATCGACGGGAAGCAGGTCGGCGAATTCCGCCTCGCCCACACCAAGCGGCTGCGGCCGAACTTTGAGCTTCACGCCGCGGCGGAGTTGTTCGCCCAGATGTTCGCGATGCGGCTGGAGATCGATCGCCTGAAAACGGCTGATTAGCCGGCGAAGATCTCGCGTACGCGGCTGAAGAATCCCTTCGTCGCCGGGCATTCCTCGCCGGTTTCGGTCGCGCGGAACTCCTCGAGCAATTTCTTCTGCTTGGCCGACATGCGCGAGGGCGTCTCGACCAGGATCCGGGCGACGAGATCGCCGCGCCCGCGACTGTTGAGAACGCTCATGCCCGAGCCGCGATGGCGCAATTGCTCACCGGACTGGATGCCGGCCGGGATTTTGATCTCGACCTTGTGGCCGTCGACCCCGGGCAGCGTGATCGATCCGCCGAGCGCCGCGGTAGTGAAGGTCACCGGGCAATCGGCGATCAGCGTCGTGCCTTCGCGGGCGAAAATCGGATGCCGCTTCATATGGGCGAAGATGTAAAGATCGCCGGGGCCAGCGCCGCGAACGCCGGATTCGCCTTCGCCCGAGACGCGGATCCGCGTGCCTTCGTCGACCCCGGCGGGAATCTGGACCGCCAGCTTGCGCTGGCTAAGCGCCCGGCCCTCGCCGTGGCAGGTCGCGCACGGATCGGAGATCACCTCGCCCGAGCCGCGGCAAGTCGGGCAACCGCGCTCGACCACGAAAAAGCCCTGCTGCGCGCGGACTTTGCCAGCGCCATTGCAGGTCGCGCAGGTGCGCGAGCAATTGTCGGCATTGGCGCAGCCCCGGCCGTGACAGCTCTCGCAGCGCCCCAGTGCCTCGATGGTGATGGTCTTCTCGACCCCGGTGAACGCTTCCTCGAGCGTCAGTTCGAGATCGTAGCGGAGGTCCGCGCCGCGGGCCGCGTTCTGGCGCGCGCCGCGCGGGTCCATGAACTCGCCGAATATGGTCGAGAAAATGTCGGAAAAGCCTTCGAACCCCCCGCCACCGAACGGGTCCTGCCCGCCGCCGCCGTTCTGGAACGCGGCATGACCGAAGCGATCGTAGGCGGCGCGCTTTTGCGGGTCCTTGAGGACGTCATAAGCCTCGCTGACCGCCTTGAAATGCGCTTCCTTTTCCGAACAGCCATTGTGCTTGTCCGGATGGATTTCCTTGGCGAGCCGGCGGTAGGCAGCCTTGATGGCCGCGTCGTCCGCGCCCCGCTGCACCCCCAGCAATTCGTAATAGTCCTGATTGACCATCACGGCTCCCCGCTACGCAATACGCGGCGCCGGAACCCCGATCGATCCCGGCGCCAGACGATCATCAGCCCTTGTTCTCTTCGTCGACCTCGGAGAATTCGGCGTCGACGACCTCTTCCTGCTCCGGCTGCTCCTCGGCTGCCTCGGCGGTTTCGCTTTCAGCGCCAGCCGCGGCTTCGCCCTCGGCCTGCTGCGCCTTGTACATCGCCTCGCCGAGCTTCATCGCCGCCTGGGCGAGCGCGTTGGTCTTCTCGGTCATCTGGTCGACGTCGCCGCCCTCGAGCGCGGTCTTGGCCTCGGCCAGCGCCGTCTCGATCTCGGTCTTCACCGCCTCGTCGACCTTGTCGCCATGCTCCGCGAGCTGCTTTTCGGTCGAGTGGATGAGGCTCTCGGCGTTGTTCTTGGCCTCGGCAGCGGCACGCCGCTTCTTGTCTTCCTCGGCGAACTGCTCGGCTTCCTTGACCATCTTTTCGATGTCGGCATCGGCGAGACCGCCCGACGCCTGGATGCGGATCTGCTGTTCCTTGCCGGTGCCCTTGTCCTTGGCGCTCACGTTGACGATGCCGTTGGCGTCGATGTCGAAGGTAACCTCGATCTGCGGCACGCCGCGCGGCGCCGGGGGGATTCCGACCAGGTCGAACTGGCCCAGGACCTTGTTGTCCGCGGCCATTTCGCGCTCTCCCTGGAAGACGCGGATGGTGACCGCGTTCTGATTGTCCTCGGCGGTCGAGAACACCTGGCTCTTCTTGGTGGGGATGGTCGTGTTGCGGTCGATCATCCGGGTGAACACGCCGCCCAGAGTCTCGATGCCGAGCGACAGCGGGGTCACGTCGAGCAGCAGCACGTCCTTGACGTCGCCCTGCAACACGCCGGCCTGGATCGCGGCGCCCATCGCCACGACCTCGTCCGGATTGACGCCGGTGTGCGGCTCACGACCGAAGAATTCCTTCACCCGCTCGCGCACCCGCGGCATGCGGGTCTGGCCGCCGACGAGGACGACCTCGGCGATGTCCTTGGCGTCCAACCCGGCGTCCTTAAGCGCCTTCTTGCACGGCTCGATGGTCCGCTCGATCAAATCCTCAACCATCTTCTCGAGGTCGGCGCGGCTGATCGTCTCGACCAGGTGGAGCGGGGTGGTCGTGCCACCCTCCATGCGCGCGGTGATGAACGGCTGGTTGATTTCGGTGGTCGCGGCGGACGACAGCTCGATCTTCGCCTTCTCGGCGGCTTCCTTGAGCCGCTGGAGCGCAAGCCGGTCGGTGCGAAGGTCGATATTCTCCTTCGCCTTGAACTTGTCGGCCAGCCAGTTGACGATGCGGGCGTCGAAATCCTCGCCGCCGAGGAAGGTGTCGCCGTTGGTCGACTTCACCTCGAACACGCCGTCGCCGATTTCGAGCACCGACACATCGAACGTGCCGCCGCCAAGGTCGTAGACCGCGATCGTCTTGCCCTCATCCTTCTCAAGCCCGTAGGCGAGCGCGGCCGCGGTCGGCTCGTTGATGATGCGCAGCACTTCAAGGCCGGCGATCTGGCCGGCGTCCTTGGTGGCCTGGCGCTGGGCGTCGTTGAAGTAAGCGGGGACGGTGATCACCGCCTGGGTGACGGTCTCGCCGAGATAGGCCTCGGCGGTTTCCTTCATCTTCTGAAGAATGAAGGCGGAAATCTGCGACGGGCTGTAATCGTTGCCGGCTGCCTGGACCCAGGCGTCGCCGTTGGAGCCCTTGACGATCTTGTACGGGACCAGCTCGGTGTCCTTCTTGGTGATCGGATCGTCAAACCGCCGGCCGATCAGCCGCTTCACCGCGAAAATGGTGTTGTCGGGGTTGGTGACCGCCTGGCGCTTGGCCGGCTGGCCGATCAGGCGCTCGCCGTCCTTGGTGAAAGCGACGACCGACGGGGTCGTGCGCGCACCTTCCGCATTCTCGATGACCTTGGGCTTGCCGGCTTCCAT
>Ga0268265_10003543_pt1 | contig 11169 bp, 12 predicted proteins | sample KBSSwiS52_FD_190355 | JGI IMG/M metagenome (GOLD analysis project Ga0268265, IMG submission 190355) | Switchgrass rhizosphere microbial communities from Kellogg Biological Station, Michigan, USA - KBS Switchgrass S5-2 (SPAdes) (version 2) | ecosystem: Host-associated > Plants > Roots >...
GGGAAGCGTTTTGGTGACCCCTACGGGACTCGAACCCGTGTTTTCGCCGTGAGAGGGCGACGTCCTAGACCGCTAGACGAAGGGGCCGTGGCTTTCAGCGAGGGCGCCATATGTGAGCGGATTGGCCGCTCGTCAATTGGGCGCAGCCGCTGACGACCAATGGATGTGGACGACTTTCCACGCCTGCCCGACCCGGCGCAGCAGCATGGTTTCCGTGGTCACGCGATCGACCGCCTTGCCCTTGTAGGTCCCCTTCATCCGGCCTTCGCTCGCGATCCACGCCATCCTGCCGTCCGATCCGCCCGTGCGCCGGGTGACGGTCGAAGCGACCACCTGGGAGAAGGCGGCATCGGCGGGAAGATGGCTGCTGGCATATTCCGCTTTCGACCGCTCGACGCCGCCTTCCTCGAACACCACAGCGTCGTCGGCGATCAGCGCTGCCGCCGCTTTGGTGTCGCCGCGGCTCAGGGCGTCGTGGAAGGAGTCGACGGTGGCCGCCGCTGCTTTCGCCGATTGCGGCAATGCATCCGCGGCGACGTCATGCTTCGCCGGCGCATGTGCCGATAGGGGAACGGCCGTCAGTGCCAACAGTGCGGCCATCGCAGTTCGTGTCATCATTCCCCCCTCAATCGAGCTTAATCCGAACGAAGCCCATCGCGCCGGTGGGATGATGCCCGCCGTACAGCGGCGCAAGCCCGTCCGGCACGAAATTGACCGCGAACAGCCCGCCCAGGCCGAGCGAGAAATGTTCGGCGAGGCGGAAGTCGCGCACCGCGCCAAGCGAGACCTTGCCGACGCGATAGGCCGGGCCATCCTCGACATCGGTCAACTCGCGATTCTCGGTCACTTCGCCGCGTCCGAACAGGGTCCAGCCGGCATGGCTGACCGACGCCTCGGCGACATAAGCGTCGTCGTTATGGCCGTGCGCCGACTTACGGCCCCAGGCGAGCGTTCCGGCCAGCTTCCAGCCAGGCGCAACCTCACGCGCGTACAAGGCGCTCGCCGACCAGCGCTTCTGGTCGACCCCGGGCTCGAGCTGCTCGGGATTTTCGAAATGGCCCCAGCTGCCCTGCAGCGACAGCTCGCTCGTCGGATTCCACGAGACGCGGATAGCGGTCGAATCGAGCGGCCCGGTCTCGAGATTCCAGCGATGCTGGTCGGGCTCGCGGGCGTTGAACCGGCTGACTTCGACCTTCACCCGGTCGACCACCAGGCCCGCCGTCAGGACTCCGAAGCTGATATGCGTCGAATCGAGCCAGTGATGGCTGATCGGCGCTTCGGGCGAATCCATGATCGCCTCGCGGTGCATGAAGGCCGGCGGGCCAAACGCCGGCTCGCCCGGCAGCCCGCCGTAGATGAAGACGCTGCTCTTCGGCCCGATGGTCTGCGACACCGACGCCGACATCTCCATGAACAGGTCATGGGGGTGCTGACGGTCGATCAGCCGGTCGGTGCCGTTGGCAGTCTCCCCGCTGGCGAGGAGCAGCGGATAGCCGCTTTTGCCCATCAGCGGGTCGGGGCTGAGCATCGCCTTGAATTGCAGCGTGCCGTCGCCGAGCGGCCGCCGCGCCATGCCCATCAGCATGCCGCTCACGAACGCCTTGTCGTCCCCGCGCGAGCCCGACTGATGGTCATAGACCAGGTTATGCACGCCATGCGCCATGAGCGTCCACTCGCCGCTCATGGCGTGCAGGCCGTCATGCTCCGACGCATCGGGCTGCCAGGCGGTGCCCGAACTTTCGCGCGCCATGGGATAAGCGCCAAGCGCACCCGTCATCGCCATCGCATGACCGGCATACTCGCCGGCCGGGGTGGCCTTCTCGCTCATATGCGAATGGTCCGCCGGCGGCTCGGCCGCCTTGGACGGTTCGTTCGTCGGCGCGGGCGACGGCATCTCCATTCCGGGCATATGCTGTTCATGCTGCGCCTGTGCCGGCGTCGCCAGCGCGCCGAGCGCTAAGGCGCTCGCCGTCACAGTGAGGATTCTCTTCACGAATAATCTCCGCTGGAATGGGGCGCCCAACGTTCCGGGCGCCCCACCCGTTCAGTTACTTGGCCGAATGGCCGTCGTGCTCGGCGCCATGGCCGTCATGCTTGCCGGCCTTGTCCTTGCAGCACTCGCAGCCGTCCTTGCAGCCATCCTTCTTCTTCTCATGCTGCATCGGGGCCTTCTGGCCATGCGTGTCGGCTGGCGGCGCGGCCTGGGCCGCGACCGCTGCCGCGATCATCAATGTCATCATTGTCATTCTCCTGAGTTCGAATTTTTCTTCGAAGTCTCAGGCTGCCTTTGGAGGGGGTGTCGCCGTTTCGGGATGCAATCCGTGGAGAACGTGCACGACCGTCATCGGACTGCGCAAGCAGCCAACCGGAAGCGCTTCCTCGGTCGCAGAATCAAACGCCGGGAGCGCGGCGGCGCAGGCCATGGTGCATTCCGCGAAGCCGCTTTTCATCCCGTTGCCGGGTGGCTGCTCCGGGCAATGCTGCATCGGCATCGACGCCATATGCTCGTGCGAATCCGCCGCGGCCACCGGCGCCATGGCGAACGGCATCAGCAACACCGCGAGCAGGGCGAGCAGCTTCAGCGCCGCGCGCATCACTCTTCGCGCTCGCGTTCGCTGAGGAAGCGCATCAGCTCGGCGAGGGTCGATTCCATCTGATCCTGCATCTGCCCGACCAGTTCGTTCTCGCGCATCCCGACATGGTCGAGCGGCTTTGAATAGCTTTCCGAAAAGGCCTGCAGATCTTCGCGGTCGAACACGCCCTTGGCGACCATCTTGGCGAGGATCACGAGCAGCCCGTTGGTATTGGCGATGGTGCCGGCGACGAGGGCCTCGTCGACCATCGACAGGCTCTTGTCGGCATCGACCTCAATATCGGATTCGTCTTCGACCGGAATCATGTTCCGCCATTTTGGTCGGGTGAGCAGAATTGGGCAAGCCTCGACCAGGCCGATAATTTGTCGGCGAAGGCCGCGGTGTTGGCCGCGCTCGACGACGGCAGGTCGATGAGGGTCAAGCCGGACGGCGGCTCGCCGATCAGCCGCCGGCCGATGCTCGCCGCGGTCGTCCCGTTGAAGGCGATCGCCTGGAGCTCGGGGAAATCGCGCCGCAATTGCTCGATCCGATTGTGCTCGGCCAGCCGGATCGCCTGGTCGAGGCTGCCCGACCGGCGGGCCGAGGCGATCACGTCCCACAGGCCGATCCGCCGCTCCGCCAGCCGCTCCAAACGGTCGGCGTAGGACAGCGCCTGCAGCTCCTCGCCGATCACCGCGCCGAGCAGCCGCCAGAACTGATTGGTTGGGTGGGCATAGTAACGCTGCGCGATCAGCGACGCGTCGCCGGGCAGGCTGCCGAGGATGAACAGCCGGGCGTCGGGCCGGGCAATCGGCGGCAGGCCGGATTTGACGCTCACCGAATAACCCCTACACGCCTCGCCGGTGGACCCTAAAGACCTTCGGATCGCCCTCTTTTCGGGCAATTACAATTACGTTCGGGATGGCGCCAACCAGGCGCTGAACCGGCTGGTCGGCTATTTGCAACGCCAGGGCGTCAAGGTGCGCATCTATTCGCCGACCACCGACACGCCGGCGTTCGAGCCGACCGGCGACCTGGTCAGCGTTCCGTCGATCCCGATCCCGGGCCGCGGGGAATATCAATTGGGTATCTCGCTGAGCCCGCGCTTGCGCCGCGACCTCGCCGAATTCGCGCCCAACATCGTCCATATCTCGAGCCCTGACATCGTCGGCCACCGCGCCGTGACCTGGGCCCGGCGCCGGCGCATCGCGGCGGTCGCCTCAGTCCACACGCGGTTCGACACCTATCTCGAATATTACCGGCTGCAGTGGCTCGAACCGTTGGTCCGGATCCTCCTCCGCCGGCTCTATCACCGCTGCGAGGCGATCATGGCCCCGGCCGACTCGATGGCGGCCGTGCTCCGCGCGCAGCGCATGAACCGCGAGATCGCCATCTGGGCGCGCGGCATCGATCGCGAGCAGTTCAATCCCGATCGCCGCGACATGGACTGGCGCCGCGGGCTCGGCATCGCCGACGATGAGCTGGTCATCGCGTTCCTTGGCCGGATCGTGATGGAAAAGGGCCTCGACGTGTTCGCCGATGCGATCCGCGAGCTGGCCAAGACCAAGGCCAAATATCGTGTGGTGGTGATCGGCGAAGGCCCGGCGCGGCCGTGGTTCGAGCAGCAGATGCCCGGCGCCATTTTCCTCGGCCACCAGGAAGGCACCGACCTCGCCCGGGCGCTCGCCAGCACCGACGTCTTTTTCAACCCGTCGATCACCGAGGCGTTCGGCAATGTCACGCTCGAAGCCATGGCCTGCGCGCTGCCGGTGATCGCCGCCAAGGCGACCGGGGCGACCAGCCTGGTGCAGGATGGCGTGACCGGGACGTTGGTCGACCCCAACGACGTCGAACAATTCGCCGCCGCGCTCGCGACCTATGCGCGCGACCCCGACCTCCGGCGCCGCCACGGCGCCGAAGGCCTGAAGTTCGCCAAGACGATGGACTGGGACCGGATCAACTCCGAAGTCCTGCGCGTCTACCAGCGGGCGCTGGCCAAGCGCGAACGTCTGTCGCGCATGACCGGGCGCTGATTACTTAACCCGCTCGATCCGCTGCGCGGCCTCGTCGAGGATCGCCGCAATCTCGTGCAGCAATTCGTCGTCGAGCCCGTCGCGGCCGATGCGGTGGCGCAGCGCGGTCATCAGATTCTTGACCGCCCGGCCGATCGCCGGACCGGCGCCACTGCCTTCGCGCGGAGCCAGGTCGCGGAGCCGCTCGAACAAGGCTTCAACCTCTTCCGCACGCTCTTCCAGATGCGCCTTGCCCGCGTCGGTGACCTGGAATGCCTTGCGCGGGCCCTTGCCCTTGGCCTCGTCGATCAGGTCCATGTCCTGGAGCAGGGTCAGAGTCGGATAGATGACGCCCGGGCTCGGCGCATATTCGCCGCCGGTCAGTTCCTCGATCGCGCGGATGAGGTCGTAACCGTGGCGCGGTTCGTCGGCGATCAGCTTCAGCAGCACCAGGCGAAGCTCGCCGGATTCGAACATCCGCTTGCTGCGCCGTCCGCGCCGGCCACCGCTCCAGCCCTCGTCGCCGAAGTCGAAATGGAACGGACCCCAACTGCGTCCGCCGCGCATCGCGACCAGCGCTTCGGGCAAATTGAACTCGAACCGCCCGCGCGGCCCGCAACCATGATTGTGATGGGTCACATTACTCTCCTATGATGTGTCTAAGATATATCTTAGCTGCATCTTAGGCAAGGCCACACGTGCAATTTTCCGCGTCCTGCTTATGACCTTCACGCATGGCGGACCTGTTCGGCGACCAAGCGATATCGGCCACGGCGCCCGAGGTGCCGGCGGCCAATGCGCCGCTTGCCGACCGGCTGCGCCCGGCGTCGCTCGCCGACATTGTCGGCCAGGAGCATCTGACCGGTCCCGACGGCGCGATCGGGCGGATGGTCGCCGCCGGCCGCTTGGCCTCGATGATCCTGTGGGGGCCGCCCGGCACCGGCAAGACCAGCATCGCGCGCCTGCTCGCCGACGCCGTGGGCCTGCGGTTCGTGGCCATTTCCGCGGTCTTCTCGGGCGTCGCCGACCTCAAGAAGATTTTCGCCGACGCCCGGCAAATGGCCAAGGCCGGCCAGCAGACCCTGCTGTTCGTCGACGAGGTCCATCGCTTCAATCGCTCGCAGCAGGACGGCTTCCTGCCTTACGTCGAGGATGGCACCGTCACTTTGGTCGGCGCGACCACCGAGAATCCGAGCTTCGAATTGAACGCGGCTCTGCTGTCCCGTTGCCAGGTCCTGATCCTGCGCCGGCTTGACCATGACGCGCTCAACGAACTGGTCCGCCGGGCCGAGGCGATCGAAGGCCGGCCGCTGCCGGTGACTCCGGAAGCGCGCGAAGCCCTGATCGCCAGCGCCGACGGCGACGGTCGCTTCCTCCTCAACCAGGCGGAGACTCTGTTCTCGATCGAGCTCGCCGAGCCGCTCGGCCCCGCCGAGCTCAGCGAACTGCTCCACCGCCGCGTCCCGGTCTACGACAAGGATCGCGAGGGCCATTACAACCTCATCTCGGCGCTTCACAAAAGCCTCCGCGGGTCGGACCCGCAGGCCGCGCTTTATTATCTCGCCCGCATGCTCGTCGCCGGCGAGGAGCCGCTCTACGTGATCCGTCGCCTGGTCCGCTTCGCCTCCGAGGATGTCGGGCTCGCCGACCCGCAGGCCCTGATCCAGTGTCTCGCGGCCAAGGACGCTTATGATTTCCTCGGCAACCCCGAAGGCGAACTGGCGATCGTCCAGGCCTGTCTGTATCTCGCCACCGCGCCCAAATCGAACGCCGCCTACATCGCCCAGAAGCGCGCCTGGGGCAGCGCCAGGGAGACTGGCTCGCTGACCCCGCCGGCGCACATCCTCAACGCCCCGACCAAGCTGATGAAGCAGATCGGTTACGGCAAGGATTACGCCTACGACCACGACGCCGACGAGGCCTTTTCCGGCCAGGATTATTGGCCCGAAGAGATGGAGCGACAGGACTTTTACGAACCGTCCGACCGCGGCTTCGAAGCGCGCGTGCGCGAACGTCTGGACTATTGGGCCGAGCGCCGCAAAGAACTGCAACAAAGCCCCGCCGGCGAGGGTTGACGGGCGCGACACCAATGGGAGCAAGCCGACATGTATCAGGCCGATCAGGGTGCTTATTGGCAGGGCCAGCTGACGTTCTGGGGACCCAAAGTCCTGATTGCCCTCCTCATCATCGTCGCGACCTGGATCGTCGCCCGCGCGGTCAAATGGGCGCTGCAAAAGGCGATCGACAAGAGCCCCGCGCTCAGGAAGCACGTCACCGGCACGCCCGAGGAAACCGTCGGCCACCAGCTCGGCGTCATCGCCAAGCTGATCATCTGGCTGGTCGGCATTCTCGCCGCGTTGAAGTTTCTCGGGATCGGCCAGATCCTCGACCCGATCAACGCGCTGACGCTCGACATCTTCAATTTCCTGCCGCGGCTGCTCGGTGCCGGCGTCCTGTTCTTTGTCGGGCTGGTCCTGGCGCGGATCATCGGCCGTCTCGCTGAAACCTCCTTGACCGCGATCAACGTCGACGGATTGATGGCGCGCATCGGCATCGGCGACACCGCCGGCACGGTTGCGACGCCGCCGGACGCGGTTCCGCCGGGGGCAGCGCCGGGCTCAACCCGCTCCAGCCTCGCCAAGGCCGCCGGCATTTTGTCGTTCGCTTTAATCATCATCCCCGTCGCGATTGCCGCGCTGAAGGTCCTTGGTGTCGACGCGATTTCGGGTCCGGCGACCGACATGCTCAATCAGATCCTGAGCGCGATTCCGCGCTTGCTCGCCGCTGGCCTGTGGGTCGGCGTCGCGTTCATCGCGGCGCGTTTCCTCAAGACGGTCATCGAGGAAATCCTTCCGCCGACCGGCTTCGACGACGGAATCAAGGCGATCGGCGTGCTCCCGGCCAATGCCTGGCCCTCGCGCATCGTCGCCAACATCGCGATGATCGCCCTGATCCTCGCCGCGTCCATCGTCGCGCTGCGGCTGATCGGCGGCGACGACATCGCCATCTTCCTCGCCCAGGTCACCGCGCTTGGCAGCAAGGTCATCTTCGGCACCCTGATCATCGTCGTCGGGGTGTTCCTGTCGAACATCATCGCCAAGCTGGTCGGCAGCGGCACCGGCGAAGGCGGCTTTGCCCAGACCATCGTCCGCTACGCGATCATCGCCCTGTTCACCGCGATCGGCCTCACCTTCATGGGCCTCGCCGACCAGATCGTGATGATTGCGTTCGGCCTCATCCTCGGCTCGGCGGCCGTCGCCACGGCGATTGCATTCGGGCTTGGCGGACGCGACGCAGCCGGCCGCATCGCCGACCATTGGGCGGACCGGATTGCCGGGTCGCGGCCAGCGCCGCCGCCCCCGCCGCGCCGCATCCGCGGCATCTCCGAACCGGACGACAGCCAGCCGCCCTTGGTCTGATGAGTTTCGCCGAGGCGGTAGCGTGAGCCGCTTCTCAAGCTTCGTCGCGATCGACTGGTCGGGCGCGAAGGGCAAGCGCCACAAGGGCATCGCGATCGCCGAAGCGCGCGACGATTCCGCGCCGCGGCTGGTCCGGCCCAATCATATCTGGTCGCGCGACGAGGTGCTGCGATGGTTGGTCAAGCGCGCGGCGAAGGAACCGACCCTGTTCGGGTTCGATTTCAGCTTCGCTCCGCCGATCGTCGAGCGCGGCGAATATCTGCCGGGCGAGCCCGGCGTGCCAACGTCAGCGCGCGAATTCTGGGCCTATGTCGATGCTTTGAGCGACGACGAGGACCTCGGCGCCGCGAGCTTTCTAGAGATCGCGCACCGGCGGCATTTCTACTTCGGCATCGCTGACGGTGCGAAGGCCGGCTTCATGCATTTCCGCCAGTGCGACGCGCGGTTGAACGCGCAGGGCGGGCGCAAGACCGCGTCGGCCTATGACGCGATCGGCGCGGCGCAGGTCGCCAAGGCGAGTTTCTCGGGCATGCGCCTGCTCCACCGGCTCGGCGGCAAGGTCCCGATCTGGCCGATGGACCCAATGCCCGCGACCGGCAGCGCCGTCGTCGAAATCTACACCCGCATCTTCCTGCGCCGCGCCGGAATGCCGGGGTCCAAGCTGCGCAGCCGCGCCGCATTGAACCTGGCGCTCGAAGGCCTCGGTTCGCCCCCGTCCCGCCTGCGCTTCGAGCCCAACGACCACCAGACCGATGCCTTGGTCACCGCCGCCGGAATGCGCGCCCTCCATCGCAGCGAGCCGGGCGCGCTCGCTCCCGCCGGCCTCACCCCCGCCATCGCGCGCAGCGAAGGCTGGACGTTCGGCGTGCTATAACCCAAATGCGCCGATGGGCCGGATTAGCTCAGTTGGTAGAGCAGCGGTTTTGTAAACCGAAGGTCGCGGGTTCGACTCCTGCATCCGGCACCAGCCCTCAAATCTTGCTCGCCTGCACGACGTAGCGCATGGGCCCATGCGTCACCGCCCCGAACGTGTAGCAGGTGACCAGCGCCAGGCGCGCCGCCGACCGGTCGGAACTGACCGCGAACCGGTCCCAGCGCGTCACCTGGAGGCTGTCGACGCGATAGCTGGTCGAGCGCCCGTCGATCCCCTCGACGATGATCGTATCGCCGATCTTCGCTTCGCCGAGCCCACGAAAGTGGGTGTCGCGATGGGCCGCGGCGACCGCGGTTCCCGGCGCTCCGGGCGCCGCGGCGGTCGGCAGGAAGGTCGGTCCGAACGCCAGCGCCTGGCCCGACCCGCTGTCGAGCGCGACTTCGCGCAGACCCAATCGCGGAATGGTGATCCGCGCGATCGGCGCCATGTCGGCCCACGGCCACGGCTTGACCGGCTGGTGCGTCGCCACGCTCCGGTCGAACGCCCGCTCGAGCAGCACCTGGGCGACCACCGCCTTGGCCGGGATGATCGCCGCAGATGCCGCCTCGAACAGCCCGAAGGCCGCCACACCGGCGAACGCGAGGGTCGCCGCGCGCATTAGCGGGCGACCTTGCGCCGGCGCTGCCACAACAGGCCGAGCCCGCCGATCAGCGCCAGCAGCAATCCGTTGGCCAGCGTCGCCGCGAAGTTGGTCGCGGTCTCGGGCAGTTCGACTGCTTCGGCGGTGTCGGCAACGCTCGATCCGTGGGCCGCGGCATTGGTCATCGCCAGCCTGGCGGCCTCGCCACCGATCAGCTTGTCGAAGTCCCAGCCGGCCGGCAGGTTGAGCGGCAGCTCCTCGCGGGTGAGCGGCTCGTTGGCCGGCCGCCGCGGGTCCTTGCGGTCCTCGGCGATCAGGCTCGTCTGGCTGGTCACCAGCGAATGGTCGAGCCCGATGTCGGCGATCTCCTCATCAGCCTTGGCCGAATCCAGGCTGCCAAGCGTGCGCTCGGTCTCGATATCGTCGATCCGCTTGCGCGCCCACAGTTTCGCCACCGCCGGGCTGTCGACCGCCTGGCTCAGGTCCAAAGTCGACGACCACAGTCGCGCGCCGATCCGGCCGCTGACCGTCATCGTCCCCTGGAGCTTGTCGGTGCGGCCGAGCACGACCAGCGACTGGCCCGAATATATGTCGGGCAGGATCTTGGGCGTGAGGTCGACCTTGCCGCTGACGGTGACCTTGACGTCCTGCACCGCCGGCCGCTGCAGCGCATCGAGCAGCGCCGTCATCTTGGGCGAGACTTCCTCGGCCGAGCCGATGTTGGTGTAGGTGCCGCGGCCCATCGTGGCCATGCGCGCCATCAGATAGTTGTTGGGCGCCGAGCCGATGCCGACCGGGAACAAGTGGCTTTTGCCTTGGTCGGCGGCGATCGCCGCGGCCATCTCCTCCTCGTTCGAAATGTCACCGTCGGTGAGGAAGATGATCTGCCGCACGGTCGAGGCATCGCCAACCGTCGCTGCGTCGGCCAGCGCCGCCTTCAGCGCGGGCAGCATTTCGGTTCCGCCAGTGGCTTCGAGGCTGCGGGCGAAGCGGATCGCCGTTTGCACCTGCTCGGGCGTCGCGCGAACGCTATGCTCGAACAGCTGGGTCATGGTGTCGTCGAAGCGGATCACGTTGAAATGATCCTGCGGCCGGAGCGTGCGCAGCGCATGCTCCAGGCTGGCCTTGGCTTCGACCATCGAATCGCCGCCCATCGAGCCCGAATTGTCGATCACGAACACCATCTCGCGCGGCGGCGGTGGCGCGGTCGCGGTGATCGGCGAGACGACCGTCGCCATGACATAGGTCTGGCTGCCGACCTTCTGCTTGAACGCGCCGACCACCGGCTCGTTGGACGCGGCGCGCCAGCTCAGCTCGAAGTCGCGGTCAGCGGCGACCTGGCCGCCGGCCAGGCGGATTTCGCGGCTGGCGCCCTGCCCTTCGACCGCAATCCGGTGGTACGGGCTCTTCAGCCCTGCCGGGGTGAAGCCGGGCGAAAGATGGACGGCGATCGACACGGGGTTGAGCATCTGCCCGGGCACCGGCCGCACGATCGCCCCCGCGGTGATCGTCCGGGCGTCACGCAGCGCCGCCTGTGACACGATCGTGTGCGGCGGCACGTAGCGCTCGCCGACCACCAGCGGCAGCCGCAGCGAAAAGGCGCCGCCGACCTGGCGGACCGGCATTTTATATTCGGTCTGGACGATCACCG
>Ga0268265_10003546_pt1 | contig 11161 bp, 13 predicted proteins | sample KBSSwiS52_FD_190355 | JGI IMG/M metagenome (GOLD analysis project Ga0268265, IMG submission 190355) | Switchgrass rhizosphere microbial communities from Kellogg Biological Station, Michigan, USA - KBS Switchgrass S5-2 (SPAdes) (version 2) | ecosystem: Host-associated > Plants > Roots >...
ATGCTCGTCGGGCAATCCGGCATGGGCAAGTCGACGTTGACCAATGCGCTCGCGCCCGAGTCGTCCCGTCCGACGCGCACGATCTCAGAATCGACCGGCGAAGGTCGTCACACGACGGTTTCGACCGCATTGTTCCGGATTCCCGGCAGCGGCGAGCTCATCGATTCGCCCGGGGTGCGCGACTACGCCCCACCGCCCGTGGAAGATTCACAGGTGCAGTTCGGCTGGCCGGAAATTCTTGCGCTCTCCCCGCAGTGCCGCTTCAACAACTGTCTGCATCTGCGCGAGCCCGGTTGCGCGGTGACAGCGGCGGCAGCTGCCAACCGAATTCCGCCGCGGCGCTACGAGAGTTACAAGCGGCTCATCAACATCATCCGTGGACTGCCGCCCGAGCACGAGCGGCGCAGATGAGAGTCCGGGCTCTAGCCCGACAAGACGTGTCGCCCGGCGAGCGCGTGCGCGAGCGTGCCGCCGTCGACGTATTCGAGCTCGCCGCCGACCGGAACGCCGTGCGCGATGCGACTCGATTTCACTTTGTGACGCTGCGCGAGCTCCGCGATCACGTGCGCGGTCGCATCGCCTTCGACGGTCGTATTCGTCGCCAGGATCGCTTCCTTCACGTTGCCCTCCGCGAGCAACGCTTCGAGCTGCGCGAATCCAAGCTGATCGGGACCGATGCCATCGAGCGGCGAGAGATGGCCCATCAGCACGAAGTAGGTGCCGCGATAGCTGCCCGATTGCTCGATCGCCGCAACGTCCGCGGGCGATTCGACCACACACAGCAGCGACTGATCGCGTGAGGACGCCGAGCAGATCGGACACAACTCGGCATCAGCGAACATTCGGCAGCGATTGCAGCGGCCGACGCCATCGAGCGCCTGCTGCAGCGCCTCGGAGAGAAAGCCCGCGCCGTTACGGTCCTTCTCCAGTAGATGAAATGCCATGCGCTGCGCAGACTTCGGCCCGACGCCGGGCAGGCAGCGCAATGCTTCGAGCAGACGGACCAGGGACGGCGGATAGATCATCGACTAAGGGTCGATCAGAAAGGCATTTTCATGCCGGGCGGCAGCTGCATGCCGCCCATCACGCTCGACATCTTCTCCTGTGTCGCGCGTTCGAGCTTCTGCACGGCGTCGTTGACGGCCGCGGCGATCAGATCTTCGAGCATGTCTTTGTCGTCGCTGCTGACGATCGAAGCGTCCAGCGACACGCGGCGCACTTCGTGCCGACCCGTCATCGTCACCTTCGCCATGCCGCCGCCCGATTCGCCCGTCACTTCGAGCGCGGCGATCTCCGCTTGCGCGCGCTGCATGTTCGCCTGCAGCTGCTGCGCCTGTTTCATCATGTTGCCGATGTTGCCTTTCATGGAAGCTCCGAAATCATTCGGTGGGACGGATGGAGTCGGGCTGGACGGTCGCGCCGAACATGTCGCGCATCGCACGCACGTTCGGGTCGCCCTCGATCGCTGCACGCGCCTGCTGGACGCGATCGTCGGCGGCCGCCTTCTGCTGGCGCGCCAGCGTATCCAGCGCACGATCTGCAACGGTCAGTTCCAGCCGCACTGGCTCGCCGAAGTAGGCGCTCAAAGCCTGAGCAAGCTTCTCTTCGAGCTGCGGCCGGCGAAAATGCTCGCCGTCCGCGTCGAGAACGAGCTGCACCTTGTTGCCTTGCTTGCCGGTGAACGAGGTGTGCGCGGCAAGCTCTTTCACCATGCCTTGCAGATTCATCTGCGCGACCATCGCCGACCAGTCCTTCGCGCTCGCGGGTGCGGCGGCGGCGGGCTTCGGCGACGGTGTCGATGCACTCGGCAAAGCTGCAGCAACGGCCCTGACAGGCGTAGGGGTGTTCGACACTTGAGCTGGCGCACCCTCTGCCATGCCGAAAGCGAGCATGCGCAACAGCACCATCTCGAATCCGCCGCGCACATCGGGCGCCAGCTCCAGGTCGCGACGACCGACGATCGCGATCTGGTAGAACAATTGCGCGTCCTCCGGGCTGAGCGCACTCGCGAGCCGCTTATACGTCTCGATGTCTTCAGCCTCGTCGAGCTGCAGATCCGGCACGGCTTGCAGCAACGCCAGTTTCTGCAGAAGCGCGGCCAGATCGGCGAGGACTTCGCGATAGTCCGGGGCGCGCTCATCGAGCGCTGCCACGCAGGCCAGCACCTTCTTCGCATCGCGCGCTAGCAGAGCCTCGACGATCTCGAACACCTGCGTGCGATCCAGCGTCCCGAGCATCAGGCGCGTGTCTGCGGCGGTCAGCTTCATGCCGCCGAACGCGATCACCTGGTCCAGCAGGCTCAGAGCGTCCCGCATGCTGCCCTCTGCAGCGCGTGCCACGAGACGCAGCGCATCCGGCTCGAACTCCAGCTTCTCCGCCTGCGCGATCTCCGTCAGGCGTTTGTAGATCAGCCCCGGCGGAAAGCGTTTGAGATTGAACTGCAGGCAGCGCGACAGCACCGTCACGGGCAGCTTCTGCGGATCCGTCGTCGCGAGCAGGAATTTCACGTGCGGCGGCGGCTCCTCCAGCGTCTTGAGCAACGCGTTGAAGGAGTGCGTCGAGAGCATGTGCACTTCGTCGATGAGGTAGACCTTGTAGCGACCGCGCGCCGGCGAGTACTGCACGTTATCGAGCAGCTCGCGCGTGTCATCCACCTTCGTGCGCGAGGCGGCATCGACTTCCATCAAGTCGACGAAGCGCCCTTCGTCGATCTCGCGGCAGGCGCTGCATTTACCGCACGGCGTCGGCGTCACGCCGGTTTCGCAATTGAGCGACTTCGCCAGGATGCGCGCGATGGTCGTTTTGCCTACACCCCGTGTGCCCGTGAACAGGAAAGCGTGGTGCACGCGGCCGGTCTCGAGCGCGTTGACGAGCGCGCGCATGACGTGTTCCTGGCCGGCCAGCTCGCTGAAGTTGCGTGGCCGCCATTTGCGTGCGAGAGCGAGATAGGACATGCAGCGAAGTCTAAATGGAGGCGGCCCGCGCCGGCACCTCTCCGGCGCCCGATATCACCGTTACCGTTGCTCCCTTCCGGGCCTGGCGGGGTTCGCGGCTGCTCGTCGCGGAGAAACCGACGCGAGCCGCCATAGGTGGTTCAAATGGGGGCGTCGCGGATCGATTGAAAGGCGCGCGATATTAACAGGAAGCGCTCAGCCCCGCCCTCTGTAGGGCGCGACGCCCTGGTCGGGAATCCACAGGTCGGCCGGCGGGCGGCCGGTCTGCCAGAAGACGTCGATCGGCATGCCGCCGCGCGGATACCAATAGCCGCCGATGCGCAGCCAGCGCGGCTTGAGAAAATCGACCAGCCGGCCCGCGATTGCCAGCGTGCAGTCCTCGTGAAACGCGCCGTGATTGCGGAACGAGCCCAGATAAAGCTTCAGCGACTTGCTCTCGACCAGCCAGCGCCGCGGCACGTAGTCGATGACCAGATGCGCGAAGTCGGGCTGCCCGGTAATCGGGCACAGCGAGGTGAATTCGGGGGCGGTGAAGCGCGCGAGGTAGACCCTGTCGGGGTGCGGATTGGGCACGCGCTCGAGCACGGCCTCGTCGGGCGACTCGGGCCAGGCGACGCGCTGGCCGAGTTGGGAGAGAGGTTCCCGGCGTTTTGGCATTACAGGATGTCCGACGCGTAGTCGGCCAGCCGAGAGCGTTCGCCGCGCACCAGCGTGATGTGCCCTGAATGCGCCCAGCCGCGGAAGCGATTCACCACGTACGTCAGGCCCGAGGTCGTCTCCGTCAGGTACGGCGTATCGATCTGCGCGATGTTGCCCAGGCACACGAGCTTGGTGCCCGGGCCGGCGCGCGTCACCAGCGCCTTCATCTGTTTCGGCGTGAGGTTCTGCGCCTCGTCGAGGATCAGGAAGCGATTGAGGAAAGTCCTGCCGCGCATGAAATTCAGCGAGCGGATCTTGATGCGATTGCGCAGCAGGTCGTTCGTGGCAGCGCGGCCCCAGTTGCCGCCTTCCTGGCTCTGCGTCAGCACTTCCAGGTTGTCCATCAGCGCGCCCATCCACGGCTCCATCTTTTCTTCCTCGGTGCCGGGCAGGAAGCCGATGTCCTCGCCGAGCGGGATCGTCACGCGCGTCATGATGATCTCGCTGTAGCGATTGCTCTCCAGCGTCTGCGCCAGGCCCGCTGCGAGCGTCAGCAGCGTCTTGCCGGTGCCCGCCGGGCCGAGGATCGTCACGAAGTCGATTTCCGGGTCAAGCAGCAGGTTGAGCGCGAAGTTCTGCTCGCGGTTGCGCGCCGTGATGCCCCAGGTGCTGTGCCGATCGTTGCGGTAGTCGCGCACCAGTTCCATCACCGCGCCGTTGCCGTCGATGCTGCGTACCAGCGCTTCCAGGCCGTTCGAGTCCTTCTGATACAGGAACTGATTGACGTGCCACTCGCGGACCATCGGGCCCTGCACGCGATAGAAGGTGCGCGAGTGCTCCTGCCACGAGTTGATGTTCTTGCCGTGGCGCTCCCAGAAGTTCGTCGGCAGCTCCTGCACGCCCGTGTACAGCAGGTCCGCGTCTTCGATCGTCTTGTCGCTGGAGTAGTCCTCGGCGTGCACGCCGATGATCGCGGCCTTGATGCGCAGGTTGATGTCCTTCGACACCAGCGTGATGCGCGCGTCCGGAAACTCTTCCTTGAGCGCCAGCGTCTGGCCGAGGATCGCGTTGTCCGCGCCGTGACCGGGCAGCGTGTCGGGCAAACCGCCGACCAGCGCTTTGGTCTGGAAGAACAGGCGGCCGGTCGAAGGCTGCTTCTTGCCGCCGTTCGAATATTTCGCGTTGGGCAGCTCCAGACCCTTGTCGATCTGCGTCTTGGTGGCGCTCGCCATCAGCTCGTCGAGAAAGCGGCTCACCTGTCGCACGTTGCGTGCCGCTTCCGACAAGCCTTTCTTACCGGCGTCGAGCTCTTCGAGCACGATCATCGGGATATAGATGTCGTGCTCGTCGAAGCGGAAGATCGCTGTCGGGTCGTGCATCAACACGTTGGTGTCGAGCACGAAGATGCGTCGCTGCTGACGGTCGCGCGAAGTAGCGCGCCCGCGCCGGGTCTCGGGAAGTTCGCCTCTGGGCATGACGTCAGAGCGCCTTCGCTGCCGCGAGTACTTCGTCCGCGTGGCCGGGGACTTTCACCTTGCGCCACTCCTGCCGCAGAACGCCGCCGCCGTCGATCAAGAACGTGCTGCGCTCGACGCCCATGTACTTGCGACCGTACATGCTCTTTTCCTTCCACACAGCGAACAGCTCGCACACCTTCTTGTCCTCGTCGGAGAGCAGGTCGAACGGGAATTCCATCTTGGCCTTGAACTTCTCGTGCGACGCGACGCCGTCGGGCGAAACGCCGAGCACGACGGTGCCGGCCTTCTTGAATGCGGCGTGCAGGTCACGGAAGGCCTGGCCCTCCAGCGTGCAGCCGGTGGTGTTGTCCTTCGGATAGAAGTACAGGACCAGCTTCTTGCCAGCCGCGTCGCTCAGCTTCCAGTTCTTGCCGCCCGTCACGGGGCTGCTGAATGCGGGGACTTTCTTGTTCAATGAAACAGTCATGCCTTCACCGGTTCGAGGATTGCGTCGAGATTGAGCTGGTCGCACAGGTCCATGAATTCCTCGCGCAGCGCCGCGATGTGGATCTTGGCCGGGATGTGCACCACCATCTGCACCGCGAACATCGGCGCGCCGGTGTGCGCGGCGGCATAGCTGCGCGTCGAGAGCTCCGCGATGTCGATGGCGCGCGAGCTGAAGAAACCCGCCAGGTTGTGCACGATGCCCGGCTGGTCGAGGCAAACCACGTCGACCGAATACGTGACGACGTCGCGGCGCGCGGCGCGCTGCTCGGTGCGACGCACGCTGATCGTGAAGCCGCCCGCGTCGCCGAGCTTCTTGAGCTCGGTCTCCAGCTTGGCGAGCGTGTGCCAGTTGCCGGACACGAGCAGCAGCATCGCGAACTCGCTGCCGAGCGCCGTCATGCGGCTGTCGACGATGTTGCCGTTGCAATCGAGCACGATGCGGGTGAGGTCGTAGACGAGACCGGTCCGGTCGCTACCGAGTGCGCTGATGACGATAAATTGCATCGAATGGGGAAGTGGCAAGGGTGGGCGGGGCGCAAGTTTACAGGCTCAGCCCCAGAGTGAAAACGGCGGTTTTTTTGCCTGCCTTGCCTTGCACCGCGAGGCTGCCGGCCAGTACGATCCCTGCCATGTTCAGCGGCAGTATCGTGGCGCTCGTCACGCCCATGAAGGTCGACGGCGCGGTGGATGACGAAGCGCTCGAGCGCCTGGTCGAATTCCACGTCGCCAACGGTACCAACGGCATCGTCGCAGTCGGCACGACCGGCGAATCCCCGACGCTGAGCGTCGAGGAGCACATCGGCGTCGTGCGCACAGTGGTACAGCGCGCCGCCAAGCGGATCCCGGTCATCGCCGGCACCGGCGCGAACTCGACGCGCGAAGCGATCGAGCTGACGCAGCTTGCGAAGGATGCGGGCGCGGACGCCTGCCTCATGGTCACGCCGTATTACAACAAGCCGACGCAGGAAGGCCTGTTCCAGCACTACAAGGCGGTCGCCGAGCGCGTCTCGATTCCGATCATCCTGTACAACGTGCCGAGCCGGACCAGTTGCGACATGAAGCCGGAGACGGTCGAGCGGCTCGCGGCGGCTGTCCCGACCATCGTCGGCATCAAGGAAGCGGCGTCACTCGAACGCAATCGAGAGCACTTCGCCCGGGTCGGAGGTCGCTTGGCGCTGCTGAGTGGCGACGATGACCTGGCGTGCGAGTGTGTCCTGGCCGGTTACCAGGGCGTCGTATCGGTCAGCGCGAACGTCGCGCCGCGGCAGGTTCGCAACGTCATCGAGGCCGCGCTCGCCGGCAACCGCGAGCTGGCACGCAAACTCGACGCGCAGATGCAGCGGCTGCACAAGGCGATGTTCCTGGAAACGAACCCGATCCCGGTCAAGTGGGCGGTTGCCCGGCTTGGCCTGATCAAGGATGGCATCCGGCTGCCGCTGGTGCCGTTGTCGAAGCAATTCCACGGGCAGGTGATGGAGGCGATCCAGTCGGCAGGCATCGGGTTTGCCTGACGGGGGCCGGACAGGTAACCTGCGCGACCTCAAGCGGAGAGATGGCCGAGCGGTCGAAGGCGCTGGACTGGAATTCCAGTAACATCCTCACAGGTGTTCCAGGGTTCGAATCCCTGTCTCTCCGCCACTACCCCACTTTGAATGCCTTCACGGCTTTGAGCGCCAGCGCTTTCAGCGCTTCGAGATCGTTCTGCACTTCGTTCTTCGGGATCAGCACCTGAAACCGCACCGCATCGACGCCGGCCGTGGTCGTCGGGCGCTCGATCGATGCGGCCGCGCTCACTTCGACGGAGACGGCACCGCTCGATAGAAGGCGGATCTCTGTAACGGTCAGGTTCATAAGGGGCTCCCTGCTGTGGTTATCCAGCGGGGCGCGATCATACCTTGCGAACCCGGCTTCGGTCCGGCTCATTTAACTCTTGTATCCGTCGCGATCCAATTCGCTTCCCAGGTGTGACCGCCGTCGCCAGAAAACGACTGTTCGAAGTGACAGATATCGGCCGACTCGCAGTGGATGACGAACTTCACGAAGATCGAGCGGCCGTTGAGCGTGTCCTGGTTGTAGAACTCGCCGCGGCCCTTCTTGAACTCGCCGATCGCCGGGATCGCCATCGTGCCGCCGCGGCTGTTCGAGAAATTGAGGCTCCATTGCCGCGACTCGGGATTGTAGAGACGCAGGGAGAGCGCCTCGATCGCACCGGCCGGGCCTTTCACGTCCAGCTCCACCAGATTTGCGCGGCCGTCCCAGACTTTGCTGACGACCGTTGTTCCCTCGTACTCCACCCAGCTGGTCGATCCCGTGAGCGGACGCTGCAGACGCTTCAGGTGCGTCTTCCACGTGCCGATTTCCCAGTCGAAGTCGTGCTGGCCGTCGGGTTGTGCAGGGGTGTCGGCGCCGTGCGCGAGCACGGACAGCAGGGCGAAAATCAGAATGAGCTTGAATGCGTTCATGACTGCCTCCGTTTCGAGAACTATGCGAGGCAGCTGGACCCATTCCTAGAACCACTTTCGACGCAGTCAGTGAGCCATTACCTCCGGCCCTGGAAGAACGCACGCAGCATCGCGCCGCACTCCTCGCCCATCAGCCCCGCCTCGCATTCGACGCGGTGGTTCAACGACGGATGCTGGACGATGTTGAAGATCGTTCCGGCAGCGCCCGCACGTGGATCGGTCGCTGCGTACACGAGGCGCTTCACACGTGCGTGCACCATCGCGCCAGCGCACATGGCACACGGCTCCAATGTGACATACAGCGTCGTGTCGAGCAGTCGATAGGTGCTGAGCTTCTGCGCCGCTGCGCGCACCGCGACGATCTCCGCATGCGCCGTCGGGTCGTTCGTGCTGATCGGGCGATTCCATCCTTCACCCACGATCGCGCCGTCCTTGACGATCACGGCGCCGACCGGCACTTCGCCGGCCTGCTCTGCTTCGCGCGCCAGCTCCAGCGCCCGCGCCATGAATATCGAATCGCTCATGAATCCAGACCACCGATCGAAACAATCGCCCGTCGAACGATCCGCAGGCCGGATCTTGCAGCAGCGCGCGACGCGACAGCGAACCCGAACACCAGCCCGCCGCGTCCGGTCGCGCCGTACTTGGAAAGAGGATGCACTTCTATCCCCGAGCGCGCGCATTCGGCCGCGACCGCGCGATCATCGAGGCGCAGCGCGCGATTGTCCTTGAAGATGCCGGTCACGTGCATGCCGCCGCGCGCCGGACCGAGGTCCAGGAGGTCTTCGAGGACCTTCGCCTCTTCGAGGAACGCTTGCCGCCGCTCATCGTAGATCGTCCGCGTCTTGCGGATGTGACGCGCCAGGTGTCCATCGCGGATGAACGCCGCGAGCACGCCCTGAGTCAGCAGCGCCGTATGACCGTCCGCGACGTGCTTCGCATCGACGAACGCGCCGACCAGCGGCTCAGGCACGATCGCATACGCAATGCGCAGGCCGGGGAACAGGATCTTGTTGAAGCTGCCGATGTAGATGACGCGTCCGTTGGCATCCATGCCCTGGAGCGATGCGATCGGCCGACCTTCATAGCGATAGTCGCCGTCGTAGTCGTCTTCGAGAATGTATGCCTCTTGCTCCGCCGCCCAGTCGAGCAACGCCCTGCGCCGCTCGAGCGACATCTCATACCCAAGCGGGTATTGATGCGCCGGCGTGACGTACGCGACGCGCGCCTGTAGTTCGATCAGGCGGCCTGCGCTGACGTCGAGCCCCTGCTCGTCCACCGGGACGTGGACGACGCGCAAGCCGGCTGCGCGCAGGCAGTGCTGCACCGGTTGATATCCGGGCATCTCCGCCCACGCGCGATCTCCTGGATCAGCGACGATCTTGCCGGCGAGCTCGACGGCCTGCTGCGTGCTGGTCACGACGATCACCTGATCCGGCGAGCAGCGAGTCGCACGCATGGCAGCTGCGTGCTCGGCAATCGCTTCGCGCAACGCGGGCAAGCCATTGCTCGCACCATAGCCCCAGTAGTCGTTGCCGGCGCGACCGGCCTCGCGACTCAACAACCGATTCCACACCTTGCGCGGGAACAGATCGCCAGGAGGCAGTGATGGCTTGAACGGAGCGATCGTCTCGGCGTGGTAGTTGCCTGGGTAGCTGCGCAACGCCTCAGCGCGCTCCGACAGTCGCGGCGGCACGCTGCGAGGCTTCGATCGGGCCGCACGCGGCGGCGCGAGTGGCGGTGCATCGCGCTCGGGGAGTAGCGGCACGACGAACGTGCCCGCACCGCGACGACGCACGATGTAGCCGTCGGCGACGAGCTGGCCCAATGCCCAGTCGACTGTATTGCGTGCGACGCCGAGATCCTTGGCGAGCGTGCGGCTCGATGGCAACCGCGCGTTCGGCGCCAGCGCTCCGCTCGCGATCGCCGCACGCAGGCGATCGCAGATGCGCATGTACGCCGGCTGATCCCGGCCCGTTTCGAGACCGGTCACGTCGACGGAGAATACGGAACGCGCATGCTTGCTCATCGTCTCCTATGGTATCCCGTCACGCGGTCACGAGACCCGCTCGAACTGCATGGTCCAGTTCACTTCCCACGTCTTGCCACCGTCGGGCGAGAACGCCTGCTCCCAGCGGGCGCTGGTCGCTGTGATTTTCGACCATGTGAAGCGGACGCGGATCGGCTTGCCGCGCAACGTATCGTCTGCGTAGAACGTGCCCACTCCGGCGACGAACTTGCCTTTGACCGGCGGATCGAGCGCACCGTGCGGCGAGCGCGAGTCGACCCACCAGATCGCCCACTGCCCGGTCTTCGGGTCGTACGCGCGCAGGCTGACGGCGCGATAACTGTCGCCGGGGAGATTGAGGAGGTTCTCGTCGACGTTGCCCCAGCCATCCATCAACGCCCGATTGCTGCAGGTACCGTCGAACTCGACCCACTCCTGATTGTTCGCCAGCCGCTCCTTGAGCCGACGATGCTGTACGCGCCATTCGCCGACCAGGAAATCGAAATCGTGCAGGCCGCTGACGTCGGCCTTTTCGATCCGCTGTGGATTGTCCTGCGCGGCGCTGACTGGAACGACGATGCCAACGGTTGCCGCGAGCGCTCCGGCCGCGGCAAGCATGATGCTGAAGCTATTCATCTGACGCTCCCTTGGTGACTCGTTTGAAATCGCTCACCCAGTTCGTTTCCCAGGTCTTGCCGCCGTCCGGCGAGTAGGCCTGTTCCCAATGCGCGCTCGTCGCCGTGATCTGCGACCAGATGTAGCGGACGCGGATCGGACGTCCGTTGAAGGTGTCGTCGGCGTAGAACGTGCCGGCGCTCTCGAAGCGGCCTTTGAGCGGCGGATCGAGAGCGCGGACCGGATCGCGGCCGTCGAGCCACCAGATCGCCCACTGCCCCGACTTCGCGTCGAACGAGCGCACGCTGACGCCGCGGTATGCGCCATCTGGAACGCCGAACCAGTTCTCGCTCACGTTGCCTGCTCCGCCGAGCGCCGGGCGCGTGCTTTGCGTGCCGTCGAACTCGATCCACTCGGTGCTTCCGGCGAGCCGCGCCTTCAAGCGACGGTGATGCACCTGCCAGTCGCCGAACAGGAAATCGAAATCGTGCACGCCGCTCAGACCTTCGGCGACAGCCG
>Ga0268265_10003550_pt1 | contig 11153 bp, 9 predicted proteins | sample KBSSwiS52_FD_190355 | JGI IMG/M metagenome (GOLD analysis project Ga0268265, IMG submission 190355) | Switchgrass rhizosphere microbial communities from Kellogg Biological Station, Michigan, USA - KBS Switchgrass S5-2 (SPAdes) (version 2) | ecosystem: Host-associated > Plants > Roots >...
AGTTGCGGACGAGGGTGCGCGAGCGGGTGAACCGGTATTCGCTCGCCGCCACGGCGGAGGGATACGAGAGCGCGGCCGAGCTGGCTGTCAGCCGCCAAGTTCGGTGACATCGCCCGCTCTGCCGCGATGGCCTGGAGAGCCGGCCCCGCCGGCCGGCCTGGCCTGTGCCGGTATCCGGAGCGCGTCGGCTGGCCGGACCGGCTGGGCCGCGACCGACTCCAGCCAGCCGTTCAGCGAGGCGAGCGACCACACGTGCGACCACCTCGCCACCCCGTCCACGTCGTCGAGTACGCCACGGCTGGCCACCGGGTCGACGTGCGTCCAGACTGGCGCACCCGGGTCACGGACGGCCTCGACGAAGCTGCGCAACGGACCTGAGCGCATCCACGCCTCCATCGGTACGGAGAACCCCTGCTTCGATCGGCTGGCGACGTCCATCAGCACCGGGTCGGCGATGGCGGCGGCGAAACCCGCCTTACCAACCGGGCGGCGGTGCGCCGCTGCCGTCGCCGCGGTCAGGAAGGGCAGGTCGACGAACGGGACCCGCATCTCGACGGAATGCGCCATCGAGAAGGCGTCAGTGTCAGGCAGCAGCGTCGAGCCGAGGTAAAGATCGAGTTCCGCCCGGGTGAGAGCCCACGAGGATTGCAGCCCGATCAGCTCGTCGGGGCAGCGCAAGTAAGCGAGCCGGTCGAGCGGCATCGCGGTCGCCGCGAGCACCCGCGGCAGCGGCCAGACGGTACGGATGAGCAGGTCCAGCTCCCAGGCCGAACGCGGGCCCCCCGCTGCGAGCAACGCTCGGCCCTTCACGGAGCCTGGCGCGCGGCGCGCGGCGGCGTCTGCCAACGCGTCCAGCGCATGCCACGGCGGCGGACGGCGCACCCGGTCGAGGGCGCGCAGCGGCGCGAGCGCGCGCAGCAGCCGGAAGTGCCGGTATCCGCCCAGCGCCTCGTCACCGCCGAGGCCGGACAGCGCGACCTTGAACCCGGCGTCCCGCACGGCGCGGCACACCACCCAGCTGTTCAGCCCGTCGATAGTCGGGCGCTGCATGTGGCGGAAGAACCCGTCGAGGTCGGCGTCGCCCAGCCGAGGCTCGACGACGCGATGCCTGTGCCGGTAGGAGGCCGCTGTCGCCGCCGCACGTGGCGCCTCGTCGAAGCCTGACACGCCCGGTTCGCCAGCAACAGTGAGGCAGGTCAACGTTACGCCGAGCTCGCGCGCCGCCCATGCCAACGCGGTGGAATCAGTGCCAGCGGACAGCAGCAGGGAGGTCGGGACATCCGCGCCGAGGTGCGCGGCAACCGTCTCGAGCAGCGCCTCCCGCAGCCGGGGTTCGCGAGCGCCCGACGCGGGGGCCGACGGCGGGGCGACGAGCGGGTCATGGCCGGCCCTGATCTCGCCGCGCGTACACCCGCCATTCTCGTCGAAGGCGATCCACCCGCCAGCCGGGACGGCCTCTATGCCCTCGAACGGGCAGTCGTCACCTCCGAGTGCACCCAGATGCAGGAAGCGCGCGACCGCCTCCGCGCGGACCGGCGGGCGGGGGCCGAGGCCGACAAGCGGACGCAGCTCCGAGGCGAATGCGATGGTGCCGTCCGGGCAGCGGAGAACGTACAGGGGCTTGATGCCCAGCCGGTCCCGGCCCAGCACGAGTCGATGACGGCGCAGGTCAACGGCTGCGAAGCCGAACATCCCGCGCAGGCGGCCGAGCGCGCCGACGCCGTGCGACTCCAGCAGGGCCGGGATGACCCTTCCGTCGCTGCCGGGCAAGCCGTCGACCCCTAGCCATCTGGCCAGCTCTTCATGGTTGTAGATCTCGCCGTTGAAGACCGCGACGACGCCGCCGCCAGGCGCGGCGAGCGGCTGGTTGCCCTCGGCATTCGGCGTCATGACAGCGAGCCGGGCGATGCCGAGCGTCGCCGGACCCACTCGCCGGACGGCGCTGTGGTCCGGTCCCCGGTGGCTCTGCCGGTCGACGAGCCAGCGGACTCGGCTCTCGGCGCGGGACTCGTCGGGGTCAAGCACACCGGCTATTCCACACATGACTACCTAGCGTATTTGGTAGATCTCGTATTGCAAGGATCACGACAGTGCCGCGCGCCGCCTGACCCGGCTTCCGACATGATCACGAGTTGATCGCGCCAGCAGGTCGCTGACCTGCCGGTTCGTTGGCCAGGCCTGCCGATTTGTGCACCAATTTGGCAGAGAGTCAGGTCTGGTACTGCCGGCCGGGTGCGTCGACACCATGCCGAACCGAGCCCCGGACGGACGTAGCCACCATCGGCGGGCATGATCTCGTGGTGCCGCTCACCGGACGGCGGAGCACTCGAGACGGAGAAGGCCAGTCACCCTGTCCCGTCGAACATCCGGGGGCCCGGGGCCACAGAAGAACCGTCCGCATGGATGCCGTCCTCTACGGATGGTCGCGGACGGGGCAACGAAGAAAGGCGCCGGACGGATTCCGACGGAGACCGGCTGGGCCGGCCTCCGTCACCGGCGCGTTGCCAGCGCGCCGGGCGCGGCTCGTCCGGACGAATGGTGTTTGCCTCTGGCAGCTTTCCCATCCCATCGAGGAGTCCGTGCCAGTAGAAACGGACGAGTGACAAACCGTGCCCGCGCCGCAGGTTCGACCCGATCACCCTCGGGATGCTGACGCACGTCACCCAAAGCGGGGTGACAACCGACTGCCAACGACGCCCGTGAATCCGCGCGAACCATAGCCGATTGCGGATGGAGTAGTAGGAGCAGCTGGAATTGGAAACGGTGGCCCCGTTGCGGTGCCATGCCTGGTAGGGGCTAGCCATGATCCTCCATCCGGCGGCGCGTACCCGGAGGGCGAAGTCGGTCTCCTCGTAGTACAGGAAGTACCGGGTGTCCATCGGCACCCGCCGGTGACATTCGGCCCGAATAAACATGACGGCTCCGAGGATGGAGGCGACCTCCATCGCTCTCGGCACGGGCCGGCGCCGCCGGCGCACCGTGAACAACGGCGTCAGCGCGCCTGGTCCCGGGTCAATCCCGCGCGCGTTCAGCAGCGTCGGTCCGACGATGCCGACGCCATCCTGGCATATCAGGTCGAGGCAGGCATCGACGGTCCACTCCGGCAGCGAGACATCGTTGTTCAGGAGCAGGTAGACGTCGGCGTCCGGCCTGGCCTCGCAGCCAAATCGAAATCCGCCACCAAACCCGAGGTTGGCTCCTGGAATGAGCCATCCGGCGTTCTCCGGCATGTTTTCTGGTCTACGGCTTCCGTCGTTTGCAACCACCACTAGATCAGTTACGGACGAAATTCCGTCAAGCTCGCGTGCTAGTTTCACAGTCGGTTCGACCGGACCCCAGTGGACTATGATCGCAACTGTCGTCAGCATGCCTCTCGAAAGGCTCATGAAACTGGCTCTCCTGGTGCGGAAGGCACGCCACGGTCGTTGTCCTCAGTCAATTTCTCTTCGCGACCGACTCTATCTTCCGTCGATCGCGATCCGGATCCTCGCCGGCCGGCGTGTCAACCAGCCGCCCCCATCCGCCGCACGCGCCGGGTCCTGATCGTGCAGGTCCCGGCCCGGGATGGCGCCATCCGCCCAATCCGGAACCGACCAGCCGGTACTGGCCTCAGCACTCCCGCAACAAAGATCATCTTAGGCGGCATGGGGAGAAGAACTTGCTCATATTCACTCGAACATAGAAAACTGGACGACGGCGACCGATGGACCGATCAGTACGAAAATCTCGGCGGTGGACGTGGATCCTCCGGCCAGGACGACGCGATGTCGGCGTGGCGGGGTGGGACGTATCCCGCACCACCATCTCGTCACCTAAAGTCACCGCTCATGTTCTCCTCGCATCGCTACGGAGCGGAGACCCACAACCATCCGGACGCGACGCCGCCCCGGCCACACGTGCTGCTGCTGGCCCCATCCGGAGGGCTCGGCGGCGGCATCGAACGCTACCTCGGCACTGTCGAGGAGCGGCTGCGCGCCGGCGGTGCCGACGTGCACCGGGTGGACCTGCGCGGACCAGCGAGCCCACCCGGCCCGCGAGCCCGGTTGCGCTTCGTAGCCACAGTGCTGCGCATCGCTGTACGGGCGGGCCCATTCGACACGGTCCTCACCGGTCACCCGAACCTCATCGCGGTGGCTGCGATGGTCGCGCCCCTCGCCCGGGCCCGCCGCGGCCCGGTGATCTTCTATGGGACCGACATCTGGGGACTGAGTCGGCGGCACCGGGCGCTCCTCGCCCGCCATCCGATCCTGTACCCGATGACCATCAGCTCCTACAGCGCCGGCGCGCTCGCCACCGTCGGCGTCGCACCGGTGCTGCGGCCTGGCATCGCGACCTCGTGGCGCGCGACCCTGCTCGCGGCGGGCGGCCGGCGGTCCACGCCCGGGCCGGTGCCTGTCCTGCTCAGTGTCTTCCGGCTCAACGACGCCGACTGGGAGGGCAAGGGGCTGCGCGAGCTGCTCGTAGCGCTGCTCATGGTCCGCGAGCGCATCGGCCCCGTCCGGCTCGTGGTGGCCGGCAAGGGCCCAGCGCTCGACGAGGTGCATCGACTCGTCGAGCGGCACGAGGCCGTCGAGCTAGTCGAGTCGCCCGACGACGCGACGCTGGCCGACCTGTACGCGGCAGCGGACCTGTTCGTGCTGTGCACCCAGACTCGCCCACCCCGCAGCGGCGAGGGGTACGGCCTCGTGCTGGTCGAGGCCCAGCTGGCCGGCTGCCCGGTCGTCGGACCGGTCTCCGGGGGCGCGCGTGACGCGTACCTGGACGGCCTCACCGGCTCCACCCCCGCTGACGAGTCCGCTGAGGCGCTGGCCGTGGTCCTGGTGGACCTGCTCTCGGATCCGGCCCGGCTCGCGCGGATGCAGCGACAGGCCGCCGAGTGGGCGCGGATGACCACCCAGCCGGAGGAACACATCCGCGCCGTGTGCACCGCCCTCCTGGGCACCCCGACCCCGGTCCCAGGACCGCACCCACCGCGGCCGGACATCGCCCCCCACCCTGACCAGGCCGCTCCTCACCCGTCGGCCGACCCGCAGCGGCCGACGATTCCACCGCCGACGAAACCGGTCGCACCGACCGTGCCTCGGCCAGCGTGGCACGGCGGAAACGACATTCCGAACGATGGCGGCCGAGGATAGCCACAAGGGCGATCGAAACGCTCCTGAGCGTACCGTTCGGCCAGCTCCGGCTGAGAGCGGCTTCTGGCTCCATTGACCTCCGCACCACCCGGAAGATCACAAATGGCCACCCGTGAAACAAATGCAGTCCATGCACGCCCGATGGGTCGAGAACTGCGCACTCGGCAGCGGTTCGGATGTTGTATATCCCGTTCTACGCCTGCGGTTTTGGCACCGAAACTCGGTATCCACCGAGCCGGATCGGTGACATCCAACAGGGCTGCTGCTACCTTCGGCAATGCTACCTCCTGCGCTGAGCAGCGAGCCTCCTGACACCTGTCTGGTGCCCGCGGGTACGGAAGGGAATGTCTCCTCATGCGCGTTGTGCTCGCCGGCGGCGCCGGCTTTCTGGGCAGCCATCTGTGCGAACGGCTGCTGGCGGATGGCGCCGAGGTGATCTGCCTGGACAACTTCTCCACAGGCCATCCGGACAACGTGGGTAATCTGCGTGCGCATCCACGGTTCCAGCTCAGCTGCCACGACGTGACGAATTTCGTGCACGTCGCCGGGCCAGTGGACGTGGTACTGCACCTGGCCTCGCCGGCCTCCCCGCTGCATTACCGCGATCTGCCACTCGAGACGCTGATGGCGGGCGCTCTCGGGACTCGAAACCTACTCGGGCTCGCCCGTGCAAAGAAGGCACGATTCGTGCTCGCCTCCACCTCCGAGGTGTATGGCGACCCGCTGGTCCACCCGCAGACCGAGTCATACTGGGGAAACGTCAATCCGGTCGGGCCGCGTAGCATGTACGACGAGGCGAAGAGGTATGCCGAGGCGCTCACCACCGCCTACCGGAACACCCATGAGACCAACACCGGAATAATACGGATCTTCAACACGTACGGCCCTCGGATGCGTACCGACGACGGCCGCGCGATTCCTGCGTTCGTCGCGCAGGCACTACGCGGGCAGTCCGTCACAGTGGCCGGCGACGGCTCGCAGACAAGATCGCTGTGCTACGTCGATGACCTGGTCGACGGCGTGTTGCGGATGCTGCGCACAGACTTGCCCGGCCCCGTCAACATCGGGAGCCCGCGCGAGATGACGATCATCGAGCTGGCCCGGCTCGTCGTGGAGCTGAGCGGCGCGAACGCGCCGATCACCTTCGTTCCGCGTCCCGTCGACGACCCGATGGTGCGGTGCCCCGACATCACATTGGCTCGCTCCTGGCTCGGCTGGGAGCCCCGGGTCGACCTTCGTGACGGACTGGCGGTGACCATCGCCTGGTTCGCCCATGCGCTGGGCCTTCCCGCCTCGGCGATGGCCAACGAGCGCCGCCGTGGCCAGCTCGTCGACGAGGCGATCCCGGCGCCGCCACGGCCGGGGCAGAACTCCGTCGGGCTGGTGGGTCCTCGGGCGGACCGCACAGCGGGGAGCACCACGTGACCGCCGGTGCGACGGGTGCAAACGTCTCCGGAATGGGCGATGTATGACATGCATCCACACCAGCCTCGGCTCCGGTGCCCTGCCGCCCGAGCCGACAGACCAGCCGAGGCTGACCGTAATCGGGACCGGGTATCTCGGCGCGACGCACGCCGTGTGCATGGCGGAGCTGGGCTTCGACGTGCTCGCGGTGGACATCGACCAGGCGAAGATCGACTGTCTGGCTAATGGTGAGGTGCCGTTCTTCGAGCCAGGGCTCGAAGACCTGTTGCGGACGAATCTGAAGGCCGGCCGCCTGCGCTTCACCACGTCCTTCGAACAGGTCGCCCATTTCGGCGACCTCCACTTCCTCTGCGTCGGCACCCCGCAGCTGCCTGGCGCCGAGGGCGCCGACCTGAGCTACCTGCACGGCGCCGTCGACGCTCTCGCGCCGCACCTGCGCCGTCCCTGCCTGGTCGTCGGCAAGTCGACAGTGCCGGTCGGAACCGCGGCCGCCCTAGCCGCGCGGCTGGCCCGCGAGACATCCGCCGCCGGCGTCGGACTCGCCTGGAACCCGGAGTTCCTCCGCGAGGGGTTCGCCGTCGCCGACACCCTGCGGCCCGACCGGCTCGTCTTCGGGGTCACCACACCGGCGGCGGAGGCAACCCTGCGCGCCGTGTACGCACCGATCATCGACCAGCACGAGACTCCGGTGATCGTCGGTGACCTCGCTATGGCCGAGCTGGTCAAGGTCGCGGCCAACTCGTTCCTCGCGACCAAGATCTCGTTTATCAATGCCATGGCCGAGGTGTGCGAAGCCGTGGGCACAGACGTCACCACGCTGGCCACGGCACTGTCATTCGACGCACGGATCGGCGGGAGGTTCCTGCGGCCCGGGGTAGGGTTCGGCGGCGGTTGCCTGCCCAAGGACATCCGCGCCTTCCGGGCCCGTGCCGAGGAACTCGGCCTCGGCACCAGCCTCGCCTTCCTGCGCCAGGTGGACGAGATCAACATGCGGTGCCGCGACCGAGTCGCCCAGCTCGCCCGGACAGCGCTGGGCCGGCGGCTCACCGGCCGGCGGATCGCGGTCCTTGGCGCCTCGTTCAAACCGAACTCCGATGATGTCCGCGATTCGCCCGCGCTCGCCGTCGCCGCGCTGCTCGCCGCCGAGGGCGCCGCCGTCACCGTCTACGACCCGATGGCGCTCGACAACGCGCGCCGAGCGCACCCACACTTGCGGTACGCCACGTCGGCGGTCAAGGCGATCACCGGCGCGGAGATCACCCTCCTGCTCACCGAGTGGGCCGAGTTCGCCGACCTCGATCCGGAGGCGCTCGCCGACGTGGCCGCCAGCCGGATCATCGTTGACGGACGGCACGCCCTCGACGCCGAACTCTGGCGCCGGGCCGGCTGGACCTACCTGGCACCCGGCCGGCCCAGCGCATCCGCCGTCCCGGTTGCCCCCGCGGTGCTGCCCGCACCGCGGCAGACCAGCGAGACGATCACCTCCCAGGTGACGTCTCGGCCGAATCCGGCAGGCCGAACAATGCAGTAATCGCCCGACGTTCAGCCTGGATCTGGCCAGCTCCGGGAAAATTCTTTCCCCACCAACAGCACAGATGCCTTCCCAGCCGACCACATGTTCCGGAATTTCAGGTTTCCCGCACCGGCGAGTCGTTGAAACCGGAAAAGGAGAAAATACCCCGCCTTCGACATCATTCAAGGAGACAGCATGAACTCATCCCCGCGTAGAACCATCCAAAGCACCCCTCTTCGCCTCAATCTCGGATCCGGGCCCCATGTGGTTCCCGGCTGGACCTGCATCGACCGTTCACCGAGCATCACCCTAGATCGTCTCCCGGCCGCAAAAACGCTGCTCCATAGAATGCACATCATCGATAACGCGCACCTCACCCGCTGGCCGCGTGACATCGTCCAGCGGGATATCCGGAGCCCTCTACCGTACCGAACGGGAAGCGTCGACGCGATCTACTCTTCGCATGCGCTCGAGCATGTGTATCTTGACGAGGCTGAGGCGATCCTTCGCGAGTGCAATCGAGCACTGCGGGTGACCGGAATCCTCCGGCTCGCTCTTCCGGATGCCGAGACATTCGCCCGCGATCTGGTGTCGGCGACCCATGGGCCGGATAGCGGTCGACGCTTCAACCAGAGCCTGGGCTCCTACCCCGAACAACGTCCGACCGGTTGGAGGCGGATTCGGTCGCCGTTGGCGTCGGCGCTACATCGATGGCAGCCAACCGAAAGCCTCGTAATCGACCTGCTCCGGTCAGCTGGGTTCATCGACATCACCCGACAGACATATCGGACCGGCAACCTTCCGGATCTCACCCTGGTCGAACACCGCGAACACAGTCTCTTCATCGAAGCATACAAGGCCTGATCGGCCGCGGTCCCACCCTTCCTGGCAGGGACGGACCCCGCGCCGACGCTGATGCGCGCCGGACCCGGTTCTTCCCTGGTTCAGGGCTGGACTACGAGCAGTGAGCGCAGCACCCGGTCGGAGCGGATCCGGCCGACCAGCTCGTCGCGTCCGTCGTCCGCGTTCGGCGCCACCACCTCAGCTCTTGACATTATTTCCAGAGTCAGAAACTATTGCCCACATGGATGACAATGTGTTCACGTCGAGCCTGCACTACCGGGACCCGAAGGCGGCGCTGTCCTGGCTCGCCGAGGCGTTCGGCTTCGAGGTGACCATGGCGATCGACGGGCCGCCGGACGCGCCGGAGATGTGCCACTACGAGATGAGCAGCGCCGGCCGCGGGCGGATCATGATCGGTGGGGAGTGGGCCGCGTTCGCCCGCAGCCCCGCGAGCGCCGACGGGGCCAACACCCAGCGGGTGCACGTCGCGCTGCAGGGCGGCCTCGACGAGCACTGCGAGCGGGCCAGGGCCGCCGGCGCGGTGATCCAGGCCGAGCCGTCGGACCAGTTCTACGGAGACCGGACGTATCGGGCCGTCGACCCCGAGGGGCACTGCTGGACGTTCTCGACGCATGTCCGCGACGTCACGCGCGCCGAGGCCGAAGCCGAGCTGGGACAGCCGATCGCGGCGACCGGCTGGGCATGAGCGAGCCCGCGCCCGCCGGGCTGGACGACACGCTGGCCGCGCTGGCCGACCCGGTCCGGCGCCGCGCCGTCGAACTACTCGCCGAGCGGCCGCGCCGGGCCGGGGAGTTGGCGAAGGAGCTCGGCACCGCGCCGTCCACGATGAGCAAGCACCTTCGGGTGCTGCGCCAGTCCGGCCTGGTGACCGAGACCAGCCCCGAATTCGACACCCGGGTACGGATCTACGCGCTCGCCTCGGCATCCATGCTCGAGCTGCGGCGCTGGCTCACCCTGGCGGAGCAGGGCTGGGCCGAACAGCTCGGCGCCTTCGCCGCGCTCGCCGAACACGACGCGAACGCCGCACCGGGGACCAACGAAGGGAAGACCGACGAAGGGCCGACGCCATGACCGGGGGATCCCGCGTCCTCGTCGCGTTACGGGTGCCGGTTCCCGCGGCTCGAGCGTTCGCCCTGTTCACGGACCGCATCGCCGACTGGTGGCAACCCAACGGCCTCTTCGCGATCAACGACCGACCGGGAACCCTGGCCTTCGAGCCAGGCCCCGACGGTCGGCTGGTCGAGACATACGACGACGGCGGCTCGTTCGTCGTCGGCGACATCCGCCTCTGGGACCCACCCAGCCGGCTGGTGCTCGGCTGGCGCCACGCCAGTTTCGCCCCTGATCAGGAAACCGAGCTGCACGTCCACTTCGACGAGATCCGCGACGACCCCGCCGGGCCACCCGTCCAGACCCGGGTCACCGTCGAGCACTTCGGCTGGGACCGCATACCGCCCGAACACGCGGCCCGGCACGGCTGGCCACTGCCGGTTTTCCAACTGCGCTTCGCCGAGTGGTGGCAGTCGCAGCTGCGAACACTCGCCCGGGAATAGACCTTATCGAGCGTGAGCGCAGAAGCGCAGAAGCGCAGAAGCGCAGAAGCGCAGAAGCGCAGAAGCGCAGAAGCGCAGAAGCGCGGGGTGCGCATGGGGCAGAAGGCTGTGACATTGGTCCGCTCCGTGCGGGCGCCGCGTCCTCCTCCGCGGACGGGTGCTCTGGCGACCTCCGCTGCGGCCCAACCCCCTTCGCTTCGCTCGGGGGCCGGGCCTCCGCGGAGGCACGCCTACGCACCCAGCGTGATTGCGATGCGCTTGTATGTCACCGGTCAGGAATGGCCTCGATGTGGGGCCAGACTGAATGCTGGCATGGTCGCCGGCGTCCCTGACGTGAACGAGCCCTCCCCGCGTGCGGGGAGGGCTCGTGGTCGTACGGTCATGCGGTGATGCAACGGTGCTTGTTACGTGGTGCCCTTGGTGCCGTTCCGGGTCTGGGTCAGACCTTTGCGGCGGCGGCGTGGCCGCGGGCGAGGAAGTTCTTGTAGGCGCCGTTGGTGTAGGTCGACCAGGCGGTCGGGCCCTGGCGGTTGCAGACGCGCTTGGCGGCCCAGGCGTTGGTGGACACGTCGTACAGGTTGCGTCCGCCGACGAGGTCGCTGTTGGCCCACAGGTTGACCTGCCACAGGCCGCGGGAGTCCTCGATGCCGGTGGCGTGCGCGT
>Ga0268265_10003555_pt1 | contig 11148 bp, 5 predicted proteins | sample KBSSwiS52_FD_190355 | JGI IMG/M metagenome (GOLD analysis project Ga0268265, IMG submission 190355) | Switchgrass rhizosphere microbial communities from Kellogg Biological Station, Michigan, USA - KBS Switchgrass S5-2 (SPAdes) (version 2) | ecosystem: Host-associated > Plants > Roots >...
CGTCCGGGCCGGTCATGTGCACATCGCCGGTGTAGGTCAGACGCCGGTCGGCGTCGCTGTATGCCATGTCCGCCGCGGTAGCCGTGGACGGGACGCGCTCGCCTTTCTTGTCCGCCGCGCCCTCGCCACGTGCCGGCTGGGCGCCGGCCTTGCCGGTCCCTTCCAGGATGCTCGTGGTAGTGACGCCGCCCGACGCCGTCAGATCGCCCGTCTTGTCGTCGACCACAATCGAAGCGGCCTTGATCGTCGTATCGCCTTGAAACAGCAGCGCCGACCCCGTGTACACGCCTTTCGCGTGGGCGCCGTCGTAATCGAGCGCGTCCGCCACGACGAACACAGGCTGATCCTGTTTGAGCATCGACGGCATCTTCACGTCGTTTGCGTGGTCGCCGGGCTTCTGGCCGCCCTTCTTCGCTGGCTGCAGCTGGCTCTTGACGCTCCCGTTCGCCTTCACGATCGGGCCTTGCAGCACGACGTCCACGGTTTTCGCGTCAACGGTAATCTGCTCGTTGACGACGTGCGGGACGAGCGCGCCCGGCTCGGACCCGCTCAGCGCCAGCGACCCCTTGTCGATGTCGTATCGGCTCGAGGCGGCCAGCGCGAACATGCTGCCGTCTTCGAATCGCACGTTGCGCGAGAAGCGGGCATCTTCGATCGTGCTCAGTCCGGGCTTCAGGCCGACGTCCAGCGCCGCGGAGGTGGCGCCGCGATCCACTCCGGCGCCGCGTTCACGATAGAGGACGCCGCCAGTGAACAGCGCGCGTGTCAGGCCGCGGCCGGGCTCGCCCTTCGCATCGAGCGCGTTGGCTTTGATCGTCCGCTCGGCGACACCGGGCTCCTCCGGCATCGTCAGCTCGACCCTGTCGCGAGCGGTGAGCGCCGTCGGCGCCGATCCATCGGGGCCGAGCGCGATGTCGATCGTGCGCGCCACGATTTGCCGGCCCGGCTTGCCGGTCTCGCCCGCCAGCTGGATGACGGCGTTTTCGGTGATGACCGCGTGTTCGAGCACGTCGCCGTTGGCGGCGTACTTCAGCGCGACCTCGGCGCCACTCAACGACTGCAGACCGCCGACCGCCGCATTCGACGCCGTGATGCGCGCGTTGGTGCGCAGCGTCAGCATCTCGATCCGCTTTTCGTCGGCACTGAGATTCGCGACGGCGGTGTCCGATTCGAGCACCTGCCCGCTCCGCTGAATACGGACATTCCGCTCGAATCGCACCAGCTTGTCGCGACGAGCGAATGTGGCGGTGCCCGAGGACACCTCCGCGGCGCCGGCGCCGCGTTCGTCCGCCGCGATGTGAACGACCGCCTGATCGAGCAGCGTCAGCGCGTCGCTGGTCTTCTCGTAGGTCATGCCGGTGCCGGTGCCCTGCATCCGGCCGCGCGCGAATTCGACCGGACCCTGCGCCCGAACCGTGTCGTCACTTTGCGCGTAGGTGGCGAAGTCCGTCTTGACCGTCAAGCCATCAGAAGCGGTGAGCCGGACGTCGCCCTTGAGCTCCATCGACGACTCTTTCTGCCCGAGGCGTCCCTCTTTCGCGGTCACGTTGAAGGTGCGCGAACCGTTGCGCTCTTCGGTGCCGATGGTCACGCCCATCAGCGTGCTCGTGCCGTCCGCGAACAGCCGCTGCTTGTCGCAGCTCACGAAGACGTCTTCCCGCGAGAGCTTGAACCGTTCGACTTTGCAGCCGGTGCTTTCAACGACGACGCCCGGGGCGATGCGTGCCGGTTCGACCGGCGCCCGCGCCGGGCCACGCCTGAACTGAAACCCGACGAAGACCGCGAACAGCACGCCGAACACGGCAATGAGCAGACGGGCGCGGCGCTGCCAGAGGGTCATCAGTCGGAAGATGTGAGGGTGTGAGGAGGTGAGGAGGTGAGGCTGTGGGGTTCGGAGGATCTCACGTCGGCCAGCGTCAGCTCGACGTAGGTTTCGCCGTTGTACTGGTTCTGATCGAGCGAGAACGCCACGTCGAGCGCGGTCTTGTGCTCGGCCAGGAAGTCGTGCCGTTCGGCGGCGCGCCAGGCGATGGCGCGGAAAATCCGCCCCTCCTGCTTGAGCGTCATCTTGAGGTGGCGCTCTTTGAGCTTTCGCGGACCGTCGATGATTTCGACACCACGGGCGGCGAAGACCGGGCGCGGGTTGCCGGCGCCGAACGGCGCCAGCGCCGCCACGCCGGCCGCGACACCGCCGGTGATCCCGCGGAACGTGAGGTCGCCGTCGATCCGCAGGCGCGGCATCAGGTCGTCGGGCCCGAGCGTCTCGTCCGCGACCGCGTTGATCGCGAGGCGGAGCTCCTTGATGCGCCCCGAGTCCATCGTGAGACCCGCCGCCTGCTTGTGACCGCCGAAGCGGAGAAACAGATGCGCGCAGCGCTCGAGCGAGGACAGCATGTCGAACCGCGGGATGCTGCGGCACGAGCCGTGCGCCGCGTCACCGTCCACCGACAGCACGATCGCCGGCCGATGAAACGCGTCGACGAGCTTCGACGCCACGATTCCGATCACGCCGCGGTGCCACCCTTCCCCACCGACGACCAGGACGGATCGGGCGCCGACGTCCGGATCGGTCTGAACGATCTTCTTCGCGGCGGCCAGGATCTCCGCTTCTTCTTCCTGCCGCCGCACGTTCTCGCCGTCCAGTTGCAGCGCGAGCTGGCGCGCTTCTTCCGCCATCGTTTCGTCGGCGGCCAGCAGCAGCCGGGTCGCGATGTCCGGTGTGCTCATGCGGCCCGCGGCGTTGACACGCGGGGCCACCATGAAGCCGATGTGGTAGCTGTCGACCGTCTTCCCGCTGAGACCGGACACGTCGAGGAGCGCGCGGAGGCCGACCTTGTGCGGGCCCTTGGTGAGCAGATCGAGCCCGAGCTTGGCGATCACGCGGTTCTCACCAACCAGCGGGACCACGTCGGCCAGCGTGCCGATGGCCGCGACCTTGATGAACCCCGGCAGCCACATCTCGCGGTCCGCGCGCCGGCACAGCGCCTGAACCAGCTTGAGCGCGACGCCGACGCCCGCCAGGTACTTGTCGGGATAGCTGCAGTCGTGGCGCTTCGGATTGATCACCGCCAGGGCCTGCGGCAGCTCCGCATCCGGCTCGTGGTGATCGGTGATGATCAGGTCGACGCCAAGCTCCTGCGCCCGCCGCGCCGCGTCAGCCCCGCGGATGCCGCAATCGACCGAGATGATCAGCTGCACGCCATCCGCGTGCAGCCGCTCGATCGCCGCCGGCAAGAGGCCATACCCGTCTTTCAGGCGCTCGGGGATGAAGTGGACGACGTCCGCGCCAAGCATCTCGAGCGCGCGGCGCAGGATCACGGTGGACGTAATCCCATCCACATCGTAGTCGCCGTGGATCGCAATCTTCTCCTTGCGCGCGATCGCCGCGAGAATCCGCTCGACCGCTCGCCCCATATCCGCCAGCAGCATCGGATCGTGCAGGTGCTCGAGCGACGGGTTGAGAAAGCGGCCCGCGATCTCCGGGTCCGAAAACCCTCGCTGACACAACAGCCGCGCCACGATCGGGGCAATCCCCAGCGACGCGGCCAGCGCCGTCGTCGCCGCGTCGTCGCCCCTGAGGAGATCCCAGCGGGGGCCAATCGTAGGCACTATCCCCAATTCTCCGGATTGCGGCGTCTGGCTTGCTTGAAGTTCACGTCACCACCATGGACACAAAGGACACCAAGGATCGAGTTTACAAGACGCCAAACGACGCGAGCCACGCCGTCATCGAGTGCGCGCTTCGTGTCCACAGCGCATTGGGTGCCGGTGTGCTCGAAAGTACGGTGAGCGCCTGCCTCCTGTACGAAATGCAATCGGCTGGCCTTCATGTCGAGCACCAGGTCCACCTACCCATCGTGTATCGAGACGTCAGACTGTCTGCGGCCTATCGAGTCGACTTCATCGTCGAAAAATGCCTGATCGTTGAAGTTAAGAGTGTGGAAACACTGCTATTCGTCCATGTGGCCCAAGTGTTGTCGTATCTCAAGCTCTCGGGGCTCAAACTTGGGTTACTTGTAAATTTCAACGTCCCGCACTTGCGACACGGAATCCGCCGCGTCATTAACGCTCCTGAATCTGAGCTTTGAAAAAGGGAATGACTTCGTGTCCTTGGTGTCCTTTGTGGTGACTCGAAGTAGGAATCAGCTACCCGCCTCAATGAAATCGATGCCGATCCTACCCATGCTCCTGAACTTCGCGTAGCGCGCCGCGAGGCGCGCCTTGGAGTCCATCGCCGTCACTTCCTCCAGCAATCGCGTCAGCACATCGTCGACGAGTCGCGCGGCCGCCGCGGCGTCGGTGTGCGCGCCGCCGATCGGCTCGGGGATGATTTCGTCGATGATGCCGGCCTTGAGCAAATCCGGCGCCGTGATTTTGAGCGCCTCGGCGGCCTCGACTTTCTTCGCCGGATCGCGCCACAGAATCGCGGCGCAGCCCTCGGGCGGGATCACGCTGTAGATGGCGTACTCCTGCATCAGCACCTTGTCGCCGACGGCGATGCCCAGCGCGCCGCCGCTGCCGCCTTCGCCGCTGACGATCACGACGATGGGCGTGTCGAGCATCATCATGTCGCGGAGGTTGACCGCGATCGCCTCGGCCACGCCGCGCTCTTCGGACTCGATCCCGGGATACGCCGCCGGCGTGTCGACGAAGACGACGATCGGGCGGTGAAACTTCTCCGCCAGGCGCATGGCGCGCAGCGCCTTGCGATAGCCTTCGGGGCGCGCGTAGCCGAAATTTCTGAAGATCTTCTCCTTGGTGTCGCCGCCCTTCACGTGGCCGACCAGCATGATCGGCTGATCTTTGTAGTCTGCGAACCCGGCCATGATCGCGTGATCGTCCGCGAATCGCCGGTCGCCGTGGATTTCGGTAAACCCTGGAAAGAGGCGCGTGATGAAGTCCTCGAGTCCCGGACGGTTGGGATGGCGCGCGACCAGGACGCGTTGCCACGGCGTCAGGGACCGGTACAGCTCGGCGCGAACCGATTCGACGCGCCGTTTCAGCGACTCGAGCTCCCGGTCGCGCGCATCCGTATGGGGCAGGGCTTCGAGCGCCTCGACCTCCTTCAGGAGTACCGCGATCGGTTCCTCGAATTCGAGTGTTTCAGGAGGCATCTGTGTTAAACCGGCCGCCACGAAAACACGAAAACACGAAGACATATAGGGTTCGATTTCGTGCTTTCGTGATTTCGTGGCTGTTCATCGAAGCTCCACGGTCCCGGCACCGACGACCTGCTCCACTTCTGCGATCAGAGCCGACGAGGGGCGCACGCGGATCTGCGCGCTGACATCCACGCGCACCCGCAGCCGGTTCGGCGGCTCACCGGTTTCGACTTCGAACGACACCTTCCGGTCGCCCCGGTGACGGGCGAAGATCTCGCCCAGGGTTTCGAGCGTCCCGCGGTCGGCCGGCTTGCGGAAGTGGATCGCAATCTCCCGGGCCAGCCGCTCGCGGACGGTTTCGAGCGGCGCGACCTCCGACGCCAGCAGCCGGACCGACTCCTCATCGCGCTCCAGCCGGCCGCGTACGAGCACGAGGGTACCGGATTCAATCAAGCCGGCGCTGCGCTGAAAGGCCTCGGGGAACGCAATCACCTCGACGCCGCCGCCGGCATCCTCGAGCGTGAACACCGCCATGCGATCGCCTTTCCGCGTCTTGAGCGGCCGGACGGCGCCCACGATCCCGCCGACGCTCGTATCGACCTCGATCGGTTTTGGCCCGCCGGGCCCCCACCCATTGTCGCGCGGCGCGGTCGGCGACCCTTCAGCCAGCTCGCCGATTGACTTCGCGCCGAAGTCTTTCAGCGCCGCCGCATAGCGATCGACGGGGTGACCGGTCCAGTACAGGCCGAGCGTCTCTTTCTCGTACGCCAGCTGCTCGGCCTCGGTCCACGGCTTCGCATCGGGCAACCGGAGGCGTCCACCGGCCGGACTTGCGCTTCCGGCGTCCTCGCCGCCGCCGTCGCCAAAGCCACCGAACAGCTGCGCCTGCCCCTCCAGCCGGTCGCGCTGGAGCCGCGCACCGTGCTCGCAGGCCACGTCGATGGCTGCGATCAGGCGCGGCCGCACGCTGGCGGTCGGCAGCTCGGTCTCTCCGGAAATCGAATCGAAGGCGCCCGCTTTCACGAGACTTTCGAAAACGCGCTTGTTGACCAGGCGGAGATCCAGTTCCTCGCACAACGCGTGCAGCGAGGCGATGCGGCCCTGGCTCTTCCGAACCCCCATCAGCGCCTCGATGGCCCCCTCCCCGACGTTCTTGACGGCGGTCAGGCCGAAGCGCACGCCGTGCGGCGTCACCGTGAAGCGCAGCTGGCTTTCGTTGATGTCCGGCGGCAGGACGGGCACGCCACGGTCGCGGCACTCGCCGAGATAGAGCGCGAGCTTGTCCGTGTTCTGCGCCTCGATCGTCAGAAGCGCGGCCGCGAAATGCCAGGGGTAGTTCGCCTTGAGATACGCGGTCTGATAGGCGAGGAAGGCGTACGCCGTCGAATGCGACTTGTTGAAGCCGTAGCCGGCGAAGTGCTCCATCAGATCGAACAGGTGCGTCGCCTTCTTCTCGTTGGTGCCGAGTTTTTTCGCCCCTTCGACGAACTTGCCGCGCATCTTCGCCATGACCTCGGGGTTCTTCTTGCCCATGGCCTTGCGCAGCACGTCGGCCTCTCCCAGCGTGAAGCCGGCCACCACGTTGGAGATGCGCATCACCTGTTCCTGATACGCGATGACCCCGTAGGTGTCCGCGAGAATCGGCTCGAGCTGCGGCAGCTCGTACTTCACTTCCGTCCGTCCCAGCTTGCCGGCAATCCAGGTGTCCACCATCCCGCTGCGGAGCGGGCCGGGCCGATACAAGGCGTTCAACGCGATCAGATCGTCAAGACGCTGCGGCTTCGACTTGCGCAGGATGTCGCGCATGCCGCTGCTCTCGAACTGGAAGATGCCGTAGGTCTGTCCTTCCTGGAAAATCTGATAGGTCTTCGCATCGTCCAGGGGCAGGCGATCGATGTCGAGCTGCTCGCCGGTGGTGCGCTTGATCTCGGCGATCGCGTCGTCGATCAGCGTCAGCGTGCTGAGGCCGAGGAAGTCCATCTTCAGGAGACCGACGCGCTCGATCTCCTTCATCGACCACTGGGTGACGATTTCGTCGCGTGCGCCTTTGTAGAGCGGCGCGTACTCGGTGATTGCCTTCGGGGCGATGACGACCCCCGCGGCGTGGACTGAGGCATGCCGCGTCATGCCCTCAAGCCGCCGCGCGACGCTGAGCAGCTCCTTCACCTTCGGGTCGTTCTGCTCCATCAGCCGGAGCGGTTCGCTTTCCTCGAGCGCCTTCGCCAGCGTCATGTCGAGCGCCGGCGGGATTTGCTTCGCGACCTTGTCGACATCCGCAAACGGCATCTCGAGGACGCGCCCGACGTCGCGCACCACCGCCTTGGCCTTCATCGTCCCGAAGGTGATGATTTGCGCGACGTTCTCGCGGCCGTACTTCCGCGTGACGTAATCGATGACCTCGCCGCGGCGCCGCTCGCAGAAGTCGATGTCGATATCCGGCAGCGACACCCGCTCGGGATTCAGGAACCGTTCGAAGATGAGGTCGAAGTCGATCGGGTCGACGTCGGTAATCCGCAGGCAGTACGCGACGAGGCTGCCGGCCGCCGATCCGCGTCCCGGACCGACCGGAATGCCCTGCTCGCGGGCGTAGCGGATGAAATCCCAGACGATCAGGAAGTACCCGGGGTACTCCATCTTCTTGATCATCTCGAGCTCGTAGGAGAGCCGCCGCTCGTACTCGTCGATGGTGTGCCGCAACAGGCCGGCCGCGGCCAGCTGCTGCAGGCGGGAAAGCCTCTCCTTGAACCCCTGACGGGTCACGTGATCGAAGTACTCGTCGAGCGTGAAGCCGGCCGGCACGTCGAAGTTTGGCAGGTAGTTCGTCCCTTCCTGCAGCTTCACGTTGCACCGCTCGGCGATGCGCATCGTGTTTCTGAGCGCGTCCGGGAAGTCCTTGAAGACCTCCGCCATCTCCGCGGGCGTCTTCAGGAAGAACTGCTTCGCGTCGTAGCGCAGGCGTTTGGTGTCGGTGAACGCCTTGCCGGTGCCAATGCACAGCAGGATGTCGTGCGGGTGCGCGTCGGCCTCGCGCAGGTAGTGCACGTCGTTGGTGCACACGAGCGGCAGATTGAGATCGCGGGCCAGCGCCGGCAGCCCGCTGTTGACGACGCGCTGTTCCTCGATGCCGTGCCACTGGAGCTCGAGGAAGAAGTTGTCCGGGCCCAGAATGTCCCGATATGCCGCGGCCGCGTCGAGCGCCTTTCGTTCCTGCTGGTGCGACAACCCTTCCGCCACTTCCCCTTTGAGGCAGCTGCTCATCCCGATGAGCCCCTTCGCATGCCGCGCCAGCAGCTCACGATCGATGCGCGGCTTGTAGTAGAAGCCCTCGGTGTATCCGGCCGACACCAGCTTGATCAGGTTGTGATAGCCCTCGTCTGTTTCCGCGAGGAGGATCAGGTGATTGGCCGTCTCGCCGGGATTGCCGCTCTTCGTCAGCCGGCTGCCCGGCGCCATGTAGACTTCGCAACCCAGGATCGGCTTGAGGCCGCGCGCCCGCGCGTGGTCGTGAAAGATCACCGACGAAAACATGTTGCCGTGCTCGGTGACGCCAATCGCCGGCATCTTCAGCGCCGCCGCCTGATCGAGCAGTTCGTCGATCCGGCATGCGCCGTCGAGCAGCGAAAACTCGGTATGGAGATGAAGGTGAACGAACTCAGCCATGTACGTGTGAACGCAGAGCTCGCAAAGCTCGCAGAGTTAAGTTTCTCTGCGTGCTCCGCGAGTTCTGCGTTCCATGCTTACTCCCATTCTATGGTCGACGGTGGCTTCGAGCTGATGTCGTAAACCACGCGATTGATGCCCTTCACTTCGTTGACGATGCGCGACGAGATGTGCGCCAGCAGATCGTGCGGCAGCCGAGCCCAGTCGGCTGTCATGCCGTCGCGGCTCTCGACGGCCCGGATCGCAACCGTGTACTCGTAGGTGCGCTCGTCGCCCATGACACCAACGCTCTGCACCGGCAGCAGCACGGCAAAACTCTGCCAGAGCTTCGTATACCATCCGCCGCGCTTCACTTCCTCGGCGACGATGGCATCGGCACGGCGCAGCAGTGTCAGCCGATCGGGTGTGACGTCCCCCAGAATGCGCACGGCGAGCCCAGGTCCCGGAAACGGCTGGCGCACGACGAACTCTTCGTCGAGGCCCATCTTGCGGCCGACTTCGCGCACCTCGTCCTTGAACAGCTCCCGGAGAGGTTCGACGAGCTTCATGCGCATCCGCGCCGGTAGACCGCCGACGTTGTGATGACTCTTGATCATCGACGACTGCCCGACGATGGCAATCGATTCGATGACGTCGGGATACAGCGTGCCCTGGGCCAGAAAATCGACCTGACCGAGCTTGGCCGCCTCTGCCTCGAACACGTCGATGAACGTCGCACCGATGATCTTGCGCTTCCGCTCGGGATCCGTCACGCCGGCGAGCCGTTCGAGAAAAAGCGGCGAGGCATCCGCGAAGACCAGCGGCAGCTGCAGCCGCTCGTAGCGTTTGCGAATCTGCGCGGCCTCGTCGAGCCGCAGTACGCCGTTGTCGACGAAAATACACGTCAGTTGATCGCCGACCGCCCGGTGAAGGATCAGCGCGGCGACGGTGGAATCGACACCGCCGCTGAGTGCGCACACGACGCGGCCGCATCCGACCTGTGCGCGGATCCGCGCCGTCGCCTCCTCGACGAACGACGCCATCGTCCAGTCGCCGGTGCAGCCGCAGATCCCGTAAGCAAAGTTCCGCAGAATCTCCAGGCCGCGTTCCGTGTGCACGACTTCCGGGTGAAACAGAATCGCGTACAACAGCCGGGAGGGATCCGACATCGCGGCCACCGGCGCGTTCGCGCTCGTCGCCACCACCTCGAACCCGTCGGGGGCCGCCGAGACGAAGTCGCCGTGACTCGCCCACACCCGGATTTCCTCGGGGACATCGACGAACAACGCGGCGGGGTCGGCCGCCTTCGCACCGCCGGCGCGTGCGCGAGCGGGGCTGGTCACCTTCACCACGGCGTGGCCGTACTCGCGCTGCGGCGCCGGATCGACGCGGCCGCCGAGGTTCTGCGCCATCAGCTGCATGCCGTAGCAGATCCCGAGGACCGGACTCCCGATGTCGTAGACGCCGGGATCGCATTTGGGCGCGCCGAGCTCGGACACGCTCTTGGGCCCGCCCGACAGGATGATGCCGACCGGCTGGCGGGCGCGAATCGTCTCGAGCGGTGTGTCGGGCGCCCACACTTCCGAGTACACCGAGAGCTCGCGCAGGCGCCTGGCGATGAGCTGCGTGTACTGCGAACCGAAATCCAGCACGAGGATGGTTTGATGGGCCACGGAAGGAACCACTATTATAACGGTGTGACGGCGGCGTGGACCACAAGATGTTGTAGTGCACTTGCCCTGATCAGTTGCTGCGGCATCGCGCGGATCGACGCGCAACCGAAGCCCGATCGCGGACCGCTGCTCCTCTTTCCAACGCGGCCGGTCTGGACGCTTGCGCTGAACAACCAGATGACGGCGGCGCCTGCCTACGATGCGACGCGCGCGTTTTTTTCCATCGACGGCGATCGCGTCGTCTGCTACGAGATCCTGTCGGGCACGCAGATCTGGATCGCCAACCTGCGGCCGAAGCTGCAGCCGGTCGCTGGCGACGGCCTCGTGTTCATCGTCGACGAGGCCGCCTTGACGGCGTTGCGGGCCGAAGACGGCACCGTCGTGTGGCAGCTCCCGTTTACCGAACCGCTCGCGGTGCGACCCGTCTGGGACAACGGATGGCTGGTCGTGTCGACCTCGGCGGGATCGCTGCTCGCATTGCGCGCGATCGATGGTCACCTCATTTGGACCCGCGATCTGGGCTCGCCGGCGCACGGGATGCCCGCGCTCGCGGCGGATCGTGTGTACGTGTCAACGGAGGACCGGCGCGTCGTCGCCCTCAATGTGGCGGACGGCGAACAACTGTGGGAGCGACGCCTGGGCGGGCGGCCGAACGAGATCCTCGCGCTCGACGATCGCGTCTACGTCGGCGCCAAGGATCACTTCTTCTACTGTCTGATGGCCCGCGATGGGCG
>Ga0268265_10003562_pt1 | contig 11130 bp, 12 predicted proteins | sample KBSSwiS52_FD_190355 | JGI IMG/M metagenome (GOLD analysis project Ga0268265, IMG submission 190355) | Switchgrass rhizosphere microbial communities from Kellogg Biological Station, Michigan, USA - KBS Switchgrass S5-2 (SPAdes) (version 2) | ecosystem: Host-associated > Plants > Roots >...
ATTATCACTCGCCAACCGACATTTGTACAACTAAAAGAAAACTGTCATGCATTTGGATCGTTGGACACCGCTCTCGAGTTCTTGTCGAAAAAAAAAGTGGATAAAATCTTTGTGATCGGCGGGGGTGAAATTTATGCACAAGCGCTCAAACATAAAATGTGCACAGAATTGCTAGTCACGCAACTCTTGGAAGATCGCAAAAGTGATACATTTTTTCCAGCGATTCCCCCCGTGTTTGAATGTGTTTTCGTCTCTGCCGTGCAAACGGAACTCGACATGATTGAGAAACAAGCAATTTCTTATCAATATCAACGTTGGCTACGTGTCGAGTCAAACCATGTCAAAATGGTCAACATTGTCGAAACTATCATCCGCTGGTGCGAATCTTGTTGGACATGCCTCTTTGGAAATATGTATGCTCTTTAAAACTCATCCTCGTCCAGATGAGGATACAGCCAGTGTATCCATTCATCAGCGGCTGCATCATTCATACCCGAAAGCAAGTCCTCCTTGCCAACATTGTGAAAATTGCGATGAATAAAACGCCGTTCCCAAGGAATATTGGCACTGGATTGACAGGCTCTGGGTTGCAACAAATGATGACACACCGCTTGATCATATTTGTGCTTGTCGTCAGAAAAAAAGACTAATCCGTCCGGCACAATTCTTGTTTTTTTCGTGCCATCGATTTCGGTTGTGGTTTCTATGATGGGTGGAGCAAGATTTTGGCCCAACTCCCAAATCAAAAATATGAGCTCTTTGGAGAAATTGCATGATTGCAGCATATCATAGATGTGCTTCCACAAACCAACATTGTGGTCAAACGATTTCCTCAATGCTTTTTCGATATAGTTTTCGACTTCTACATTGAGAATATTTTCAATGTTTTTAAAGTCATCGGATACGCTTTCTCCTCCAATCCGTTCCACAGTAAATCCACGGGTAAGTTGTCGAAAGCAAGGTACCACGGGGGAACGCTTGTTGGCCAATTTATATTGCCAAATTGGCACATGAAGCGCAATTTGAAAGAGTTCTGTTAAAAGACAATCCTTAAAACCATAGAGAGATTGACGTTTTCCGCATTGAAGCATAAACGTTCTTGCGCCATGCATCGATGTGGGTTTTTCTGTAGTGACTCGAGGAACATATTCATTGTCATAATGATCATAGCGTGACGCGCCATCCCATTCTCCTTCCAGATAGTGATAATCATCCAAAGGCTGCTTGACAAATCGAGGATGCAGGGGTGTATCGGTTTGTGTCCTCGAAATTAAAATTTTGGATTTTTCGTCACGTTGACCGGTTTCATTGAGAGGCACGATTTCCACCACGGAATTGTAAACATAGACCGTCTTGCCCGTGAAACCGCATTGGACAAGATCCATGGATGTCCATTTGATGTGGTAGCCCACGACTCCGCCGAGGAAAAAACGCAAGATTTCCAATAATTCATCCAATGAAAAGCTGGCTTCGTCGTGCAAGACGGGTATCGATCGAATTTGATTGGGGTTGGAGTCATCTTTGTAGTAATGCTTTAACACGACGGTATCCCGACTTGGATAAACGGGATGAGACAGATAGACCTCTTGTTTTCGGTCCATCTAAAGATGCCAAACTAGCGATCAGCGTTAATCAAGGAAACTCGTTTGCCAGAAAGAGAATCCACACAAGATGCCACAATTCGGGTAATAAAAACTCGAGTGGTAAAACAATTGCCAATAAGCCTTTTTTGCGCGTATAACGATTTTGAAGAGGCCGAGCATACTGAGGCCAACATATTAATCTTTCATAAAAAGATACAGACGATGTAGGATCAAAGAGGCCATAAAATATCATAAATTCAATCAAGTCGCTTTTTCTTTCCTGCGCATATTGTATTAAACGTTCCAAATTTCTTTTTTTGGTACGTCGATCAAAGGCATTCGTCAGGTCAGGTTCTTGATTCATATTTTCCTTCTCAACAAAGATGGGTTCAAACACATGGCGCATAACCAAAAATGGATCTTTAATGCGAGGTAAAAACCAGCGCAGAATCAATTCATTATGACCCTCAGTGGTTTCCAAAGAATCAAAAACCAAACCAAATGGTATTTCGACACCAGCCGCAAACAAGAGTTCCAACATTGGAATAACCTCAGATTCGTTCAAAGAACGGAAAAGACCATGTGTTGGAGAAAAGAAACCCAATGTGTTGGCGCCATACTCCACCAACAGTTGTGCAAATTTAAATCGGAAATCACAAGAGAGTGATGAGTCACACCCAATCAAACAAATGGATTGCAAGATTCGTTTCTCAGGCGTGAAACTATAAGGCTTGATAAATATGTTATTGGGATGGACAGTGCCCTTTTTTAACATATCCTTTACTTCGGCAAAGTTCGTTTCCCAATCCCAAAATAATCCCATTTTCGAAACAGTCATGATTTCTTCTTGCGCACACAAAGGTTTGTGTATTTTCCAATGAGCGACTTGACATGGGCGAGAACAATAAAAGGTGGTTCGACATTTGCCACATTGTTTGGTGCAATAACCCACAGGGCAAGCCGGGTTGGAACACAAATTGGGTAAGAATTTCCGTGACGGTTTACGGACCGTTTCCAATGGCTCGGGAAGATCGGATGGAGGTAATATTTCCTTGTCTTGGAGCAAACAATAATTCCATTCTTTCACAACTTTCAACTCTCGCCACCCAAAATATCCACTTGTTTCCATTTGGCGGCCACGTAGAACAAGTTCCCATTCTGGAGCTTTTTGGGGTGGAAGCTCATTCATTGTATTAAACATTTTGACATCATGGTATCTCGAATTCATGGCCAAGATGAGAATCCTAATCGTAATGAAACTCGTGTTGGAAATTCATTGGTGTCACCGCCCGTCGCCCAGCCAGCCACAAAAAAAAATAGTTGCTAAGACTGAAGTCACTTTTTTTTTCGTGGTGTGTGGTGGTGGGTGTTCACATTTTCTTTGCTTTCCAATAGAGAAAAATGACAGACATTGTCGTCGCACCTGCTGCCGTTCCCGCTGCAAAAATGGCTCCCGAGAAAGGAAAAGCCAACACCACCCGCAGTCGCATTCTGTGGGGAGTTTTGACCTTTTCGTTGGGAGCAATCACTATGCTCGCATCCTACCGCGCTATTTTCCCGCCGAATCAGGGCGGTGGTGGCGAGATGGACCACGTGATGGGTGCCTTCATGGGTGGTCGCATTCGCTTCGACGTGAGCGGACACTGGAATGGAACCTTTAATGGCACTTGCAACTCCACGATGATTTATCTTGGAGAGGCCATGACCGCCGAAGGCCGTGCATGGACCAACGCGCCCAACTATACCGCTGGAAGCATCGTGTACCTGCAGAACCCTTCGCACTGGGATCTTGTTCCCTGGCTGTATTGGCTTTTGGGCTACCCATCGTTTTACACCATGTCAGCCGAAGGTGGCGTCACGGTGGGCGTGGCCGGAAGCTACAATATCGATGTGACGCTTGCTGGTGCGACCATGATCGATCGCGCTCTGCCAACGGCCGGGTTTGGCGTGGCTGTCCATAAGCACATCGGCGGTTCTGTGAGTGAGTTTCTCGAGGTAAAACCGGTCAGCGATCAACTCGGTGTGATGGCTGGAACCAACATCGGTTTCAGCCGCCAACTGGATGCTGGTGATACGCTAGTCATCAAAATCGTGACCATCCAGCAGGCCGGAGATTTTTGGGAGCAAGAACCAAGCAATCAAGTGCTCCCTCCCAGCGGTGTCGTCGTCAAGTTCTACCCGCTTCTCTCCTACGATGAGCTCTATGTCAACACGCCTCAAATCGCCACCATTCGACTGACGCGTCGCTATCCCTTGCTTTTCTTGTAAGCAAAAAATGGAGGCATCTCCATCATTTTTTTTTCTCCTCATTTATTTCTCTATGTGTGCGAATAAAGGAAACTAGCTATTTACACATTTTCTTTTTCTCAGATTATCGGATGAGCGGAGAAGAGACGGAAGACCCGCAATATGCGTTTGCTCAAGGACATTCTCCTTCTCCTCCGTTGGTGCAAGGCCCCACAAGCATTGGAACCAGCAAAGAGGAGAACAACCATTCTAAAAGCGCCGCGTCAACCTCGGCATCTGCCTCGGCTTCTACCTCGGCATCTGCCTCGGCTTCTGCCTCTGTAGAAAGCAAAAAACGTCAACGTCCTCCCTACCGCTTCCAACGCGATCATGTGCACGCCATCCGCGACGCTATTGGATGGGCATTCTTAAAGCCATGCCGGTGGCGCTCGGAAAAGTGCGTGTGCCCGACTTGTCTGATCAAAACCGCCGAGATCTGTTGGATGTGCGCTGTGGGCCAATTCACAAAAAGCGGCGCTCCCCACCAATGGCAAGGGATGGTGTTGGAAGGCGAAACCTACGACCTCTTGACCCAAACGCTGTTGGATCCCAAGGAGCTGATGCCTGGCCACCCAGGACACCGTTCAACCTGCAAATTTATGGACCATCCTCAAGAATCGAACAACGACAACCTGATACGGTTGTCTCAAATGGAGTGGCTAGAACCCGTCCACAGCTTTCTCATCGACAATCCCGCGGACGAGGACGACGACGACCAAGGTCTCCTCTCCCCATTCCCCCTCTCCCGATTCGCTGTCCTTCTCCCATTCTTGCACGTCGACCTCCCTCCCTCTCCCTTCTTTTGGCAGATCCACAACCCAAAAAGGCTAAATTGTCGTGAATGCGAGAGTTTTACACGTGAATGCGAAAAAAAAATGAATGCATGATTACGACAACAACGACTGGGGAGCCGCAGGCGATGGGGGTTTTTGAACGGCAACGGTTTGCAAGTCAACGTAAGGGGGGCCGCCTTCTTCGACCATGTGCGTCTGCGACGGTTTGGCCTGCCGACAATGTCCATACACCACTCTGAAAAATAGCAGAGCCCCCAAGACAATGACCACACCCATGACTGGAATCCACCACTTGACGGCTGCGGCCGAGGGTTCAGGGATGGTCACCGCTCCACTGCCAGAAGATCCGTCGATATCGACACCCGTGGAGCTCGCTTCTGCCGGCGGCTGCGGAGGCGTGGGTGGTGGCGGTGTGTTGGGATAACAATCGACCACAACCGTGTGCGTTCGGGCGGGTGTGCATTGCGTGGGAAACGCCGTCGTGCAAGCATGCCAACAATCACCCACATGACATGGCACTAGACCAAGGAGAGAGATGAGGACCGAACAAGAGCGCAGGAGCGGGAAGCAGACAAGATACCGTTGGGAGATGGAGTCGAGCCGACAGGAGCTTGTTGGTGAATGTTGTTGCACACACCCACGGATTGGTCGCAGCACCAACACCAACAGGTGTCGCTGGTTCGAAGAGTCGTCATAGCGGCAGGCATATGGGTGCTTCTCGCCATGCTCGCCAGGGCGAGCAGCAGCATGATGGAAAACCAGGTCATCTTGAGGGAAGGTGAGTGAGCAGAGAACAAACGCTTTGAAAAAATGAAATATGAATCAGTGCAAGCGGGACGTGTCCCTTATTCACTCGGGCTTGGGCCTTGGTCGCCATGATGTTTTGAAAAAAAAAGGCCCAAGCCCGAGTTTGTGCAATCGATCTGTCATAAGAGCACTCAAAACACACAAATTCATCATTCCCTGTAAGATGTCGGCTGCTGTTCCCAAAGAACCCGAGAGTGCGACGGCGGCCAAGAGCGAAAAAGATGAGGCCAAGCTCACCAAGCTCACCAAAACCCACGAGGCCAAATTGACCCAGCTGCGCCAACACAGAGAGGTGTTTGTGGCCACGGCGGCGAGCATTCTCGAAAGTCTGATCGCGAACAACAGGTCGGTCAAGAACCTGGATCAATTGAACAGCATCTGCCTGCACGCACGCACCGAGGTGGAAAAGCACGCCAACGATATCCTCGCCGACCGAGCTTACGAGGTCGGCCTGTTGTCGCCCAACGATCCTGTGGCCGAAAAGGCGCTGGCCGCGATCAGCTTTGTGGCCATGCACCAATCTTCCATCACCGCCATGTGGCTCCACGACGCCGCTCTCAAGGACTCAACGCCGGCCAAGACGTCGGGTCTTGCCCCGCTGAGTGCGCCCAAGTTGGTGGAACTTGCGGCTAAATTATTGGCAGAATTGAGCAAGTGAATGACCTTTCTTGCTCCAGTGACCTTAGCTTTTATTTATATATCATAATCACAAAAAAACCCGATATGTTTTAACCCTGACTTGGCATTCGGCATTTTCTATAGGGGCCAAGACATTGATTTTCACGAAAAGGCGGTGTTTGATTTTCAACGAAATCAATCCGTCGTAATTCCAGTTTTTGTTCCTAATGCATTGAACTTTATACCCGATAATTGATAAATAATCTCCGTACTTGACTGTTTTTTTGAGAATTACAGAGTTGAAAGTTGAAATGATTTTTTTCCGCTAGATATGGCAGCAACTCATCCTGGAATCAAATGCGATGGATGCCAAACCATGCCGGTGCGCGGTATTCGTTATCAATGCACCGTGTGTCCCAACTTTGATCTGTGTGAAAAGTGCGAACCCGGAGCACTCCAACAATCGACGAAACATCTCCGATCGCACCCCATGCTCAAACTGACGGCGAGCACCAACACTGGTTATATCGAACGTCATTCCAGCGGATTTGATTCTGGCTTGATCTTGGATCCCAAGGCGGCTGAAAAATATAAATGTGTCATTTGTCTGCAAGTCGCCAAAGATGTTTTGATCTTGCCATGCCAACATTTTTTCTGCAGCGTGTGTCTCCAATATGCCGTCCAAGCCGAACCCAAGTGTCCATTATGCCGTGTGAATCTACAAAGAGAAGACGAAGATCCTGGAAAAGAACAATATCCTTGGTCGATCGATCTCAAGTTGCGTGAAGAAATCAAAAACCTCAAAACCAAGTGCAAATTTCATGACCTTGGATGTCTGTGGCAAGAACGGCTCGAGTTTTTGGACACTCATTTACTCAAGGAATGCAAATGGCAAGAATGTCCTTTTGTGATTCATGGCTGTCAAACACGTTGCCGAAAGGGCGCAGAAATGAAATCCCATCTCAATGGGGGTGGGTCCGCTGAACATATGATGCTTTTCGAAAAAAAGATAGAATCAATGCAAAAGAGAATCGATATGATGGCAAAAGATTTAAGACCAGAAATGGAAATGTTTTCGGCCCAAGTCGATGGAATGCATCAAACGACCAACCAACGCATTGACCTTTTGGAAAAAAACCTGGAAACGCTCAACAGGGATATCAAATTGATAGGAGAAAACATCGCGAGCGCCAACAACAACATGAAGAATGGCTTGGCCGAACTTGCTCGTATTTCATCCATCACCCCAACCCCAGCCCCAGTCCAGCAAAATTTTTCTATTTCTTCTTTTGTTGCGGGCGCATTGACCGTTGGCGTCATAACGGGTCTTGGTTGTTGGTTGTTTGGCAAATAATAAAAAATATAAGTTTTTTTTCTTTTCATGTCAACAATGATTGCCTATCCAGCATTTGAAAACCACTCCAATGACACCCATCAATAAAGTAAAACCGATACATGGACACAGAGTCTTCCATAGCGGATCTTGTTGAACGTCAAGGTTTTCATGGTTGTGGGTTTGGTTGTTTTCGGCGACAACATTTAAATAATGGTGCGCAGCGCGTTCAGCAACATCGTCCTGTATGGCGACTGTCATTGGAATTTCTTCTTTTGTATTGTCCATCTTTAGAAAGGGGGGTTTCACAATAAAGAAAAAGGTTCGAGGTTCGATTCGAGGGTACTTATTTCGTATTGTCGTCGTCGTCTCATAAAATCAAACAATTGATATCCAGCAAACAGGACAGCCAACGGGTGCACCTTTCAATCCATATGCTTGTGGATAAACAAGATTGAGAATCACGAAAACAAGCAATGGAAGGCACAGCCCACCAAGACACAAACGAAACATATACAACGGCCAGGCGTTCAACTCGGGCCAAAATTTGGTTTGCCAGGCGTATAAGAATTCTTTTGTTTCTCCCGTAGCATGAGCCGACAACAACGCCATATATGTGATAAACCAGAGTCCCAACTCGGTGTATGGTAGACTGAGTTCTTGGCTCTTCATTATTTTCTAGGTAGGGAGACCACTGTGTTTTTTTTGTGGTGGTGATAAAAATGGGAAACCAAGTGTGTTATGCTCCTCCGACAGCCGCCGGGCAAACTCAATGCTTGACCGAACAAATCAAGACGCTCTCGGGTGAAATCAAGAGCCTGGAAGATTCGCAACAGTTGATCAACACCAAAAAAGCGCAGTATGATCAAATGCAGGCCCGATACAAACAACTTACTCAGCCACAAGATCGACCGTCGTTGCAAAACCCAAAATGGTGTTATGTCTTTGAAAAGAAAGAAGACGACGAAGGTGAGAAGCAATACAAGGCCCAATTTTTCCCGACGCAAGTGCCGGTGTTTTACAACCCCAAACACCACGCCCATTTCATGTCTTGGGCCAGTGTTCAAATCGCCCCTCATCATGAAGCCAAAAAAGCCGAAATCAAAAGCTGGAAAGAATCTTCTTGGGCCTTTGGAACATGGTGGGCCAATCGTTTGGAAAACGAGCCTTGTGGATCATTAAAGCGTTGGACCGAAGAACGTGGGCCTAGTCAATTTTGTGACTGTCGAGGCCTGGTGCATGCCAGCGGCAAAGTTCGCCCCGATACGGTAGATTGTGGTGATGTTTATACGGGTGCATCGTCCACTCCCTTTCGCGTCACGATTCAAAATGGATTCGTGACGGGCATGACCAAAGACGGAGAGTGGTACAATCCCGGCTGGTCGGGCGATCCCCATTCTCGTTCTGTTTCTTCATAACAAACAAAACACAGCTCTTTTTTTTTATTTCTATCCCCATTATTAACACCAATCTCTCTCTCTATCATATCAGATGACCGAGTTGGACTCTCCGGTGGGCCAAGTTTTGGCTCGATACTTTCCCCCTGAAATTACATGGATAATCATTGAATGTTTTCATCCTCATGAGGCGCGATGAACCCATCCACATTGCCTTGGGACTTTTATTGCTCGATAAAAAAAGATTCGATGGGAAAGTGCGAAATATGTAGCCGACGCGCCAGACTGTGGTCAAGCATGGTCAACATGTTTGAATCGAGCCCGCAGAATTCTCAAACTTAAAAGAGAAAATTAGATCCCCGATACTGTGCTCGAAATCCCAAAAATGAAACGTCCGATTTTTGATTTTGATTTCGTTTTTTTCAGATCTCGCACAATCAAAATGACTGCCAAGGATGAACTCCTGGATGAAACCAAAGAAACTATGAAGGGAACCGTGAAAGAGGGTGAAAACAAGGAAAATCAAGACGTTGAAACCGTAGAAAAAGAGGAAAAAGAATATCAAGAAACATGCACATTTGAAAATGCCCATTTGGGACTGACTGAAGATTACAAACTTTGGGCATGGGGCTCGACGACCAATCAAGAATGGAACGATATTTTTACTGGAAACAACAACAAAATCTTACTGGCCGAACAGGTGGAGCATATTAGCGTGCACCAAACGGGCTTTCTGGTGGAAACCTGCTGGAACGGGTTCTTCAACATCCATCTGGGCAAAAAAGATGTCTTTTACAAAAATGGCGCCAAATTTCATTCCGGTCGCAACAATGGTTATTGGAGGGTTTCGCGTCCATGTTCACTTCAATACTTGTTTGAAAATATGATTTATGCCGCTCAAGCCATTGGTGGAACTATTCTCCTTTTCGCGATTGCTTTCTTGGCCATTGGTATTCCAATTTTTTGGTTGTGTCAATTGGATGGCGAATATATTCACCAAACTGGACAATCGATGAGCAACGTCAAATTTGCCGAAACGGCGGATGAATATTGGATGGCCTCACTCCTGACGCCCAATCTTTATGCTTGGTCGTTCCCCAAATCATGTGTGGGTTCCAAAAAAAATGAAATTTGTACCATTGTTTTCACGGTGAATGCCAACAATGAAACCCACAAGTCTGTGGTTATGGCTCCGTACAATAATAAAAATGAAAAATCGATCGATGTTTGTTTGGAGGCCGACATGCATTCCATTACGGAAAAAACAACAACATTGATTGTGGCCTATTATTTGCCCAATACTCAATTTGACCCACATCAACACATTCGGCGAATGGATTTTTCGTTTCGTTCTCCGTATTGGTTTGAATTAAATGTCAAGACAACGGCGTGGGCTCACCATTATTGGTTGAATGAAAACAAGGGGAGCTATTGGCCGATCCAGATTCGTTTTGCCCCTGATTTGCGTTCCATTTCTGAATTGCATGTCACGTTTTGAATTTTTTCGAACCCATGAAATCTTTTTTTGTGATCTGATCGCGCTGTGATTTGATCACGCTAATTGTACTTTTTTACAGATGAGCAAAGAAAAGGAACAGGAAAAAGATGGTACGCTGATGATTTTTTGCACGTGGCCCAACAACAACGTCGTCTATCAAGAAATTATCTTTTTAAAATACCACGATGTCCGCATCAAATGGGATCAAGTGTTTTTCTATAGTTTATCTCCTTGTGCGCCGAGTTTATCTCTTTGTGGACTGTCTGCATTGCCGCCAAAAATCTCATGGCCACCCGCACCCGAATCCTTGATCATCATGAAAGGCCCCCAACATCAGCTCCAACATATACAAAAATGGGTTCTTGAAAAGGAAGAAAAAGAAAAAACAACATTTGCATTTTTCTTGGAAAACAATATGGTGCTCTTTCGTATTTTTATGACTTCTGACAAAGGACTCACTTGTACGAAAACTCCAGTCGTTATACAAAGCCAACAACGTTCTGTGTTTCATGGATATTGCAAGCCCGAAATACGCCTCAAACTCACAGACGTGCAAGTATTGTCGAAATTACAAACCTTGTCGAAAGTTTCCGTGTCAAAATATGCATTTGTTGAACTTACAGAATCATATTTTGATTTATTACTACAATTTAAAGACTTGACCGATTTGTGTCATGCCTGTACGACACTTCAAGGCTCGCTTTTTTGTTTCGACAATGCTCCCGGCGTCTTTTTTCGTGTTTCTATGTGTTTTTAAACTGTGTGTTTATAAACTGGGTGTTTATAAACTGGGTGTATTTTTTTTTAACTTTCC
>Ga0268265_10003564_pt1 | contig 11124 bp, 8 predicted proteins | sample KBSSwiS52_FD_190355 | JGI IMG/M metagenome (GOLD analysis project Ga0268265, IMG submission 190355) | Switchgrass rhizosphere microbial communities from Kellogg Biological Station, Michigan, USA - KBS Switchgrass S5-2 (SPAdes) (version 2) | ecosystem: Host-associated > Plants > Roots >...
ACTGCGCCGTGAGCCCTTGCAGCAACAGCGCCGCCGCCGTCTCGAACGGCACGCCGTCCGGCAGCGGGATGAGCTTCTCGACCGGAACCGCTACGAGCTCCGCGTTCGCATAGGGGCTATCCGCAAAGGCGACGCGGTCACCGATCGCAAACGGGTGAACCGGCGCCTCTGAGGTTGCCGCTCCGACGCCCACGACGGTTCCCGCGCCTTCATACCCGGCGATGTAAGGAGGGCTTCCTGCCAGGTGGTACGCGCCCCGCCGGCGGTATACGTCGGCGAAGTTGAGCCCGATGGCATGCATGCGCACGAGCGCGTGTCCCGGGAGCAGCTCCGGATCGGGGACTTCGCGGTAGACCAGGACTTCCGGCCCGCCGAAGCTGCTGAATGTGAGCGCACGCATCCGTCAGCGCCTTGACGATCAGCCGCCCGCACTCGCCAGCGCCTGGACGACCACCTGAGTGTCTTCGCTGAACTTCGCAAGCTCGGCACGCGTGATGATCCTGCTGCGCAGCGCCAGCGCGATCTGCAGACAAGCTCTCGATCGGCGCGGATCGTTGAAGACGTCGGCGATCTCCTGGTCGCGCTGCTGGAGGAGCCGGTACAGCTTCAAGTAGCGCGCGTGAGCCGAATCCCCGCCTTTCTCCAGGCTGGCGGCTTCCGTCAAGATCATCTGGCAGTGCCTTTCGAGCGCCTCCTTCGAGAGCGCCCGCCACAACTTCCAATCGGACTCCGCGATCTGCCCTCGGGTGTTTGCGTGCATGGGTGTAACCTTCCTCCCCTTCGAGCAGAAGTTTACGCCGCAAGCGGCAACTGGAGCGACTCGGGGATCTACCCGAGCGACTCGGGGATCTACCCGAGCGACTCAGGGATCTACCCGAGTAACTCGGGGATGTACCCGAGCGACTCGGGGATGTACCCGAGCGACTCGGGGATGTACCCGAGCGACTCGGGGATGTACCCGAGTGACTCGGGGATGTACCCGAGTGACCCGGGGATGCACCCGAGTGACTCGGGGATCTACCCGAGTGACTCGGGGATCTACCCGAGTGACCCGGGGATCTACCCGAGTGACCCGGGGATCTACCCGAGTGACTCAGGGATCTACCCGAGCGACTCGGGTAGGCGCCCGAGCGACTCAAGCCATCCTGAGACACTGGACCTGCCCCGGTTCAGTGGACAGTTTAGGATTCGGGTCTTCTCCTCTTCTTCGGGGGGCCTGGGGGGCAGAGCCCCCCAGCACCAAGGTCCTACGGAAACGCGTAGCGGGCCTCGACTTAGCTTCATGCTAGGCGGCCCTCTTTTGCTTTTCAAACTCGGCCGGGCTCAGGTAGCCAAGCGACGAGTGCCGACGGTGGAGGTTGTACCAGCCCTCGAGGAACTCGAAGATCGCCCTGCGCGCCTCCTCATGGTTCTTGAAGCGTCGCCGGTCGAGCAACTCGCACTCCAGCGTCGCAAAGAAGCTCTCGCACATGGCGTTGTCGAAGCAGTCGCCCACCGAGCCCATCGACGGACGCACTCCAGCTTTGCGGCAGCGCAGTCCAAAGGCGAAGGAGGTGTACTGCGTGCCTTGATCGGAGTGGTGGATCACCCCCTCGGGCCGGCGCTGCTTCAGGGCCATGTCCAGAGCCTCCAGCACCAGCTCGGTGCGCAGATGGCTCGCCATCGACCAGCCCACCACCCGCCGGCTCCAGGCATCCACCACCACCGCCAGGTACAGGAAGCCGGCCCAGGTAGGGATATAGGTGATGTCGGCCACCCAGAGCCGGTCCCGGCCCTCGGCCACGAAGTTCCTCTCCACCAGGTCCGGCGCCGGACGCGCCTTGCTATCCCGCACCGTGGTCAGAGCCCACCGACGACGGCTGGCGCCCTGCAAGCCCGCCGCACGCATCAGACGAGCCAACCGATTGTGGCCGACTCGGGTACCCGAAGCCACGAGCTCGGCGTGAATCCGCGGCGCCCCATAGGTCCCACGGGAGCGCTCATGGACCGCCCGGATAAGAACCAGAAGCTCCTCGTCGCTTCGCGCTCGCTTCGACCGCGGCCGCCTTGACCACGCGTAGTACCCGCTGGCGGAGACTCCCAGCAGGTCACACATTCTCCTGACGCTATAGACGGCCTGGTTGGCTCTCACGAATCTGAAGACCTCGGAGGGATCGATCCGGTCTCCCGAGCAAACCAGGCCGCGGCTTTTGACAAGATCTCCCGCTCTTCTCGCAACCGACGGTTCTCACGCTTCAGACGGTTCAGCTCCACGCGCTCTGTACTCGTCAGACCGTCATCGCGACGGCCCTCGTCCACATCGCTCTGACGAACCCAGTGTCGGATCGAGTCGGCCGACGGCTCAAACTCCCGAGACAGGGCTTCAGGCGTCCGGCCCGACCGCACAAGGTCCACCATCTGCCGACGAAACTCAGATGAATAAGGGGGTCTACCTCTTGGCATCTACAACTCCTTCATCCCTAAGGATGACGAGTCCACAAAACCGGGTCAACTCCACACACGCCCGGCCCGGACTCACTCGCGCCGGGCGCGATAGCCGCTCTTCTCGATCGCGGCGAGGACGTCTTCCGGCCTGCCCGCCTTCGGATCCAACTCCACCACGGCCCGCGAGTCCTGGAAGGAGGCGTCGACGCTCTTCACGCCTTTGACGCTCCGGACGGCCTGCTCGACCGAGGACTCGCAGCCTTCGCAGGTCATGCCTTCGACGTGGTAGACCAAGGCTCCGTCCGGCGGGGTGGATCGGGCGGCCGACCCGGTCACGTAGGGGATGCCGAGCAGCGAGAGCGCCAGGGCCGTGGCCAGCCACATCCCGATCCGGGCGCCTCGTCGGCTCTTCGGCGGACAATCCTCGCCGCACGCCTCGCCGCACGCGGGCAGCGGCTTGTAGGCGTCATGGAAGCCCTTGCCCAGGAATGCGGCCACGACCACGATCAGCAGCGGTCTCCAGGGCGCGAAGACGGAGGCCAGGGAGGCCGTTCCAAGGCCGAGCCCGGCCGCTGCCAGGGGCAGCGTGCAGCAGAGCGAGGACGCGAAGGCGGATGCCAGCGATCCGGCGATGGTCCACTTCATCGCGGAGAGGATACGCCAGGGGGAGCGCGGCCGGAAAGGCTCGGCGTGCTCCTTCGGCGAGGCTCCAATAGCCGTCGCCGTAACGCAGATGTCCTTCGCGTCGAGCCCGGGAGGAGGTCAGTCCTGGAACAGCTCGGACAGGGGCAGCGAAAAGCCGGGGAGGACTTCTTCGTCGAGGAGGGTATCGCCGAGACCCAGGGTCGCGGGCTCGGCATCAGGGCGGTGGACGACGACCTGCCGTCTCCGGGGGTGCACCAGCCAGACGCGGAGAGCCCCGGCCGCCAGGTACTCCTCGGCCTTCCTCGTCAGCTCGCTCCAGCGGCCGTCGGACGAGAACACCTCCACCAACAGCTCGGGAGTGACATCCAGCCAGGTCAGATCGCTGCGCTTCCCATAGCGCTCGTGCGAGATGTACACCACGTCGGCGCCGCGGACGGAGTCCGGATCCCGGTGGGTGTAGAACGCCACGTCTCCGATGGAGGTCCGGCCTCTGCCCGTCTCCTTCGCCCAGGCCCGAAGCCGCGCGCCGATCTCCAGTGCGAGATCTCCATGGCCGAATTCCGTCAGCGTCATCGGCACCACTCTCCCGTTCACGAGCTCGCAAGGCTGGAGCTCCGGATGGCGAGCCAGCTCTTCGCCCGTCATCAGCCGTTCTTCATTCCTCTGGAGGATGGCCATCTCGAATCCCTCTTGAGCCAGCTTACCACAACCTTTCGCGCCTGAACACGACAAACACGGCCTATCAGGCTCGCCGGAACGAGATCCAACCGAGATAGAGTCTAGCGGGTTGAAACAGGACAGCCAAATGAAAACCTTGTGTCGTACCGCATGCGACGATAACACAGTCCGCTATACTTGGGAGAACACTGGAGGAACCCCATGGAGCGGCAGCCTCGGCCTGAAGACGCGGAGGCGAACGCCGGCGGTCTTCAGGCTGGCCCTTGTTCACCTTCTCTCCCCGAGCGGATCGGCGTCTATTGCGTCAAAGGCCGGCTCGGGCGCGGAGGCATGGGCGAAGTCCTCCTCGGCTGGGACGAGCGGCTGGAGCGGCGGGTCGCCATCAAACGCATCCGGCAAGATTCCGGTTTGACGCCGGAGCAGCGCGAGCGGTTCCGCCGCGAGGCGCGAATGGCAGCCCGCCTGAGCCACTCGGCCATCGTCCAGATTCACGACCTGGTGACCGAGGGCGACGAAGACGCCATCGTCATGGAGTACGTGGAGGGCCGCACCTTGGCGGAGCGGCTGGCTGACGACCCGCTGGAGACTGCGGAGGCCTTGTGCCTGACCCTCGAGATCGCCACGGGTCTCGCCGCTGCCCACGAGGCCGGGCTGATCCATCGCGACCTCAAAGCTGCCAACGTCATCGTGACTTCAGCGGGACACGCCAAGATCCTGGATTTCGGACTGGCCCGGCCGGTGGGCAAATCGGACGACACGCCTCTCACCCGGCAAGGCATGGTCGTCGGCACTCTTCTCTCGATGTCCCCCGAGCAAGCGCGGGGGCAGGCGGTAGACGAGCGCTCCGATCTGTTTTCGTTGGGGGTCCTGCTCTACGAAATGCTCACCGGTCGTTCCCCCTTCCAGGGCAAGGACCCGGTCGACGTCCTCCACCGCCTGGTATACGAGCCGCCGCCGAGCGTGCGATTGCTCCGGCCCGATCTGGCTGCCGAGTTGGAGAGCCTGCTCAACCGGCTCCTGGCCAAAGACCGGCAGCTCCGGCCGGGCAGCGCGCGCGAGGTCATCGCGGCTCTCGAGCGCCTGCCGGCGAGCTCCGGGGCCGCCGCCGTCTACGGCACCGACAGCGTGGGCGATCTGCCGACCGCCGCCGAGCCGCGATGGCAGGAGCCAGTCCCTGCGGTCCGCGCGCAAGGGGTCCCGCCTTCCACGATGGCTGGCCTCTCCGTCCGCTCCCACCGCCGGGCCATGCTGTCAGGCGCTGCCGTGGTCCTCCTCGCAACTCTGGCGGCAGCCGCCTGGCTGGGACGGCCGACGGCCCCTCTCCGGGTGGCGGTCGCGCGTCCCGAGGTTTGGTCCGCGGCAGGGGACGAGCAGCTCGGGCTTGCCGCCTCCGGCGTGCTCGCCGCAAGCCTCAGCAGCCTCGCCTCTCTCCAGGGCATGGCGCCGATCGATCCCCACGAGGCGAGCCGCGGTGGGACCTCGCCGGTCGAGATGGCGCGCACGGCCGCGGCGGACGAGGTCATGATCGCCACCCTGGAACGCGAGGCGGCCCTGGCCAGGGTGTCGTTGCGCCGGGTCCGGGGGAGCGACGGCGCCGTGTTGTGGACCGATACATTCCGCGTCCCGGCCGACCCGGGAAGCCTCCGTCTGCTGGCCGATGCGGTCGCCGTTCACCTGCGGCGGGCCTATCCCGCCCACGAGCCTCGCCCCGGCGCGCCCACGCTCGACGTGCGGGATGAGGACTATGCTGCCTTCCTGAAGATCCGGCAGCGGATCGACAAGGGAGAGCCGCTGGAGCCGGAGCTCGACCGGCTCGAAGAGATCGTCCGCCAGTCTCCCCGCTTCCTGGAGGGGCAAGCCCTGGCGGCCCGGGTCGCCCTCAGCCTGTTCCAGACCAGGCACGAGCCGTCCGATCTCGACCGGGCCTCCCGGCTGGTAGGGTTGTCCCGGGAGCTGGCCCCCGACGATCCCCGTCAGCTCCTGATCGATCTCAAGCTGGCCCTCGCCGCCGGACGGGAGGAAACGGCAGAGGAGCTCCTGGGCCGGATCGAAAGGCTCCTTCCCGGCGATCCCGACACCCTGCCGCTGCGGTCCATGCTGGCCGAGCAGCAGGGCCGACCCGCCAAGGCCCTGGAAGCCCTGCGCACCGCTGCCGAGCAGGCGCCTTCCTGGCAGAACCTGGTCCTGCTTGCCTCGTTGGAGGCCAGACTGGGCCACATCCATGAGGCCCGAGAGCGGATTACCGCCATTCTGCGCCAAGAGCCGGACAACCTTTGGGCACAGGAGCACCTCGGCAAGTTAGAGCTTCTTTACGGCGACCTCGCTCGGGCCGAGCAGCTCTACATGGGTTGCATTCGCGTAGCCCCGCAACGCTCCTGGCACAACCTCGGCGTGGCCCGCTTCATGCGCGGCCGCTACCCGGAAGCGGCCGCGGCCTATCGCCGTGCCCTGGAAGCCAGGCCTGATGCCGTCGCAAGCCTGGTCAACCTTGCCGACACCGAGGTCGAGCTCGGTCACCGCCAGGAGGCCGAGGCCCTCTATCGCCGCGTCCTGGTCCTTCTCAGCGAGAGCATGCCGGAAGACGGGCTCGGACCACGGCAGGCCATCGACAAAGCCCAGTGCCTAGCCCGCCTCGGCCGCACCCGGGAAGCAGTGGGGATTGCACAGGATGCCGTGCGTCGCAGCCCCGATGACCCCCAGATCCTTCTCTTGAGCGCCTTCGTCCACCACCTGGCCGGCGACCGGAGCTCCGCCCTCAACAACGCGCAGGCGGCGCTCGAAAAGGGAATCCAGCCTCGCTGGTTCACGGGCTCGGCCTTCCGCTCGCTGCGCGAGGATCCGGAGCTCCGGCCGCTCCTTCAGCCGCCCTCGGCGTCCCCCTAGCCCTTCTTGACCAAGACCTTACCTCCCCCGGGAACCGGAACAGGAGGCACGGGAGGCTCTTCTATTCCCCGGATGGTTGCGCCCTGTTGGTTCCCGATCGGGATATCCGGGACCCCCTGCTGTCCCTGGGATGATCCGCTGCCCGAGCCCGTCTGCGTCGTCGTTTCATTGGCTTTGTCAGACATTTGAATTTCTCCTTGTTTCGCCGGATTTTCCGGCGTCCTGCCAGAACTGGAGAGCACGCGGGATGCCACTGCTTCGAAAGACATAAATCTCAGGAAACAAAGGGCGTTTCGTGATTCGATCGAAGCAGGAGCATCTAGCGATCGGATAGACTCTATCTTTCTGGATAGAGAAACGCCCGTGCCGCTCCGACTCGTCGCCCTTTCCGGCCCCCTGGGGGGAACGACCTTTCCGCTGGACGCGGAGGGCCTCACCCTCGGCCGCGACCGGGAGAGCGGCGTGCGCTTGCGCGACCTCGCGGTTTCCCGTCACCACTGCGTGATCGAGCCGGCCGGGGATGGCTTCCGGGTGCGCGACCTCGACAGCCGGCATGGGACGTTCGTCAACGGCATCCCGATCCGCGAACGGGGCCTGCAGCTTGGCGACCGGATAGCCGTGGGCGAATCTCTGTTCCTTTTCCAGGGCGATGACCCGGGCTCCGGCCCGGCCACCGACGTCTTCCTGGAAGAAGGGACCTTCGCGGCGCAGAGCACGGTCCAGCGACCGGCGGACGTCTCGCGCTACCTGGAGGCCGGCGGAGAGCTGCCGCCGAGCGCCCGGGTCGCGCGCGATCTGCATGCCCTGCTGCGAATCGGCCACGAGCTCCACTCTCTACGGGCCACCGAGCCCCTGGCGAGACGGTTGCTCGAGCTGCTCCTGGAGACCATGCCGGCCGAGCGGACCGCCCTCCTTCTCCTCGACCGCGCCGGCCAACCTTCCTCCGCCTTTGCCCTGAACCGCGCGGGCTCGGCCGGGACCTTCCCCCTTTCGCGCACCCTGGTCGAGCGCCTGCTGAGGGAGCGGACGGCCGTGCTGTCGAACGACCTCCTCCAAATGCAGGATCTGGGCGAGGCGGAGAGCCTGCAGGCGGCCCACGTCGAGTCGCTTCTCGCGACGCCTCTCCACGGCCCGGCGGGGCCGCTCGGGGTCCTCTACCTGGACACCCGGGAGCCCGGAATCTCCTTCGACGAGACGCATCTCGATCTGCTGACCGCCCTGGCCGGCATCGCTTCCCTGGCCCTGGCCAACACCCGCCACATGGAGTGGCTCGAAGAAGAGAAGGACCGCCTGGAAGCGGCGCTCGACATGGACATGGTGGGAGAGAGCCCGCGGATGCGCGAGATCTGGCGCCTCCTCGCCCGCGTCGCCGCCAGCGACTCGACCGTCCTCCTCCGGGGAGAGAGCGGCACCGGCAAGGAGCTCGCGGCGCGCGCGCTCCACCGGCAGAGCCGCCGGTCCGGCAGGCCCTTCGTGGCGATCAACTGCGCCACCCTGTCGCACACGCTCCTGGAGAGCGAGCTCTTCGGACACGAGAGGGGAGCCTTCACCGGGGCCATGGAGCGCAAGATCGGAAAATTCGAAGTAGCCCACACCGGCACCCTCTTCCTCGACGAGGTAGGCGAGATCCCGCCACCGCTCCAGGCGAAGCTCCTGCGCGTGTTGCAGGAGCGGGAGCTGGAACGCGTGGGCAACACGCGCCCGATCCACGTGGACGTGCGAGTGATCGCAGCGACCAACCGCGACCTCGAGAAGGCCATCCGCGAGGGCGCCTTCCGGGAAGACCTCTTCTATCGATTGAATGTGATCTCCTGCACCCTGCCTCCCCTGCGCGAGAGGCGCGAGGACATCCCGCTCCTCGCCAGTCACTTCGCTGCCCGTTTCGGTCAAAAGCTCGGCCGCAAGGTCGCCGGCTTCACTCCCGAGGCGCGCGCCTGCCTCCAGCGCTATGCCTGGCCCGGCAACGTCCGCGAGCTCTCCAACGCCGTCGAGCGCGCGGTGGTGCTCGGCGAAGACGACCTGATCCGGCCCGAGGACCTGCCCGAGACGATCCTCGAAGCCGTGCCCGCCTCAGGGCGGGCTCCCGTCACGAAATACCACGACACGCTCAACGAGACGAAAAAGCGATTGATCCTCGACGCCGTCGAGCAGGCCGGCGGCAACGTCACGAGAGCGGCGGAGCTCCTTGAATTGAATGCCAACTATCTGCACCGGTTGATCAGCAACCTCGATCTGCGCGACCGGATCAAGGGATAGCTCCCTCTTTTCTATCTCTCCGATCGGAGAGGTTCTATCTGATCCGATAGGGAGGCTGCCGCTTCCAGCTTCCACGCAGAGTCCTTCAACCCTCCATCGCTACAACGATTTACAGACGCCTTTCCGGTGCCGGTCACCCTGGCAGCGATCCTGCGCTCTGCCCTGGTAGCTGCGGCTGGACCTTCACATCGCGAACCCGGCTGACAGCCCAACCCTGTTCCTTCTGGAAAGGAGGCATGCAATGACTGGCACTCCTCAAAAAGTGGGCGGATTCTTGCTCGGAGCCGTCCTCCTGGCCGCTGCGGCCCCGGCGCAGACGTTCCACAATCTGTATTTCATGGGCGATTCATCCAACGAGCTGACCTCGGTGCTCCCAGCGCACGGCGGCGGGTATATCGCGACGGCGAACTTCGCGGACGCCGCGGCGCTGGTGAAGCTGCAGGCCAACGGAGAGCTCGATTGGACGTTTCAATATAAAGATAAAGGCTCGGCGCTGCCCCTGCGCGCCGTCAAGGTCCACGGTGCCTACCAGTCCTACTTCTGGACCGGGCACCAGGTCGGAGTGGACAAGAACATCCCGGTCCTCGCACTCACCAATGTTACCGGGTCGGTCCATTGGGCACGCAGGATCGAGCTCGGCATGAACGCCGAGGCGAAAGACCTGACCTACGATGAGAAGTCATTCTGGGTCGCTGGCACAGGGTGGCCAGGCGGCGGCCGGGCCGACCCCTGGTTCGCCCGCTTCGATACCAGTGGCAATGCCATGTGGGTTCACAGCTTCCACTTTAACAACCCCTGCCAGCTCAACTCTCTCACCCTGGCTGACGACGGGGGCGTGGTCGGTGTCGGACAGGTGCTGGTCGACATCCAAGGGGCTCTCCGGCAACGGATGTTCGCCTTGAAAGTGGACCAGACGGGCACCCTGAAATGGGCCGTCTACTACGAGCCTCACAAGGTCCAATTGCCGGCCAGCCAGCAATGGCTGGCGGACATCAGCAACTCCGGTTCCGTGCTCTATGCCGCCGGCGTCATCACGGACCTTTGCACCGATCCGCTGTCTCCGAACTGCGTCCCGCGGCCTCGCAGCATCCTGGCGGCGACGATCGACCATATGAGCGGCTCTATGCAGAAAGTCTGGGCCGTCTATGATCCGAACGGGCGCGACCTGTGGGCGAATACAATCGCCGGCCCGATATACCGCATGGCCATCGGCGGAAAGGTCGACAATCCCTCTGGCAGCGAGGCGCTGCTCCTGAGCGGGGTGTTCGAGGATCCGCAGGCGACTATCCTTCAGGCAAGGCTCTACGGCGATGGCGCCGGCCCATTCACTTCGCAAGTCGAGGACGTGGCCTCGATGGATGATGGCTACGTGCTCGTGACGCAGCAGAGACACAACTTGTTGCGGCCGGCGATCTTGCGCACCGATCAGAACCTGAGCACGGCGCCGGCGGGCCAGGCTTGTGAATACAGCATTCCCCTGCAAGCCACATCCCTCTTGGCGGCGGGGAAAGGTCTCGATGCGGTACGCAACACCCACGAGATCAGCAGGATGGAGATCGATGAGACACTGATCTATCCGCACAAGGTACCCTGCACGCAGCTACCCTGAGGCCGTGAAGCAGGCCACGGAACGATCGTCGAGCATGAAGCTATTGGCGTCGGCGCCGTCCACCAGGCGGCGCCGGCCTCCCGTCACGAAATACCACGACACGCTCAACTGAGACTAAAAAGCGATTGCTCCTCTACGCCGCCGAGCAGGCCGGCGGCAACGTCACAAGAGCGGCCGAGCTCCTCAGCTTGAATGCCAACTATCTGCACCGGCTGGATCAGCAATTTAGATTTGCGCGACCGGATCAAGGGATAGATCACTTTTATCACTCCACCCGATCGGAGAGACCCTCTCCAATTGGAGAGATATTTCTCAAGCGGCACCTTGAGCTAACGTCGCGAGTAAACCCATTCCTTTCATCAGTTTGCGCGTAACACACCGAGCCACTTTCCGCTTGGCATACCTCCTGCCTTGCAGAGAAGGAGAAAAGCGATCGATGAACGGTCGCAGAATACAAGGAGACGCACGATGGCACAACTCATGACAGGAATGGTTACAGAAAACACACCAACGAGGGTGCAGAAAGACCGGCGGCAGCGCTCGTCCGGGCTTCTGCCCCTCACTGCCGCCCTGCTGGCATTGCTCTGGGGGGGTGCGGAGCCGCTGTACGCGGGCGCGGGCTGCTGCGA
>Ga0268265_10003574_pt1 | contig 11106 bp, 11 predicted proteins | sample KBSSwiS52_FD_190355 | JGI IMG/M metagenome (GOLD analysis project Ga0268265, IMG submission 190355) | Switchgrass rhizosphere microbial communities from Kellogg Biological Station, Michigan, USA - KBS Switchgrass S5-2 (SPAdes) (version 2) | ecosystem: Host-associated > Plants > Roots >...
AGGAGGTCATGGCACCGGTCAAGACCTGGCTCACGTCCGAGGAGCTGGCCCTCCCGGTGTAGTGACGAAAGCCTCTGCCAAACCCGCGCCCTTCCTGCGGACGACCAGGAAAACCGTGGAAGTTGGGTTAGGTCCCTTTGGTCCTTTACGTCCTTTCCGGGTAACGGATCGCCCTCCCGGAACGCCCAAGTCGAGCATGCAGGAGGCGTCTTCGAGGTGCTCGAGCGAGGTGGAGGACGGGGTACGAGGCACGCGGAGCGTCTTCCCCGGTCCGCCGCCGCGCCCTCCCGCCTGGCAGGAGCCTCTGGCCGCCCGCCTCTTCTTCGGAGCGGGGCCGCGGCTGGCGCGGGTGGTGGAGCCCGACCCGCCCGAGACGCTGCGCCCCTGGGAGACCGTGGCAGTCGAGCGCAACGGGGCCGGCCCGCTGGGCGGTACCTGGTATCCGGCGGAAGGCGAGGCGCGGGGGGCCGTTCTCCTGCTGCACCCGTGGATCGAGTGGGGTCAGTCGTACTTCCACCGCCGGGGAAGGATCGAAGCGCTCCGCGCCGCGGGCTACCACTCCCTGGCCGTGGACCTCGGGCGCTTCGGCGGCGCCCGCCGGCAGCCCGGCTTCCCGGACCGCGACGTCGAGGCCGCGCTCGCCTTCCTGCGGCAGCGGGCCGGGGACCTGCCTCTCCACGTCTGGGGCGTGAGCGCGGGCGGCTACTGGGCCCACCTGGTGCTGAGCCGGGTGCCGGGGATCTCAGGCGCCATCTTCGAGGACGTTTCGCCCCACCTCCTGGAGTGGACCTGGCGCATGGCTCCCTGGGGCCGGCCCTTCTATCTCTTCTTCCGCCACGCCTTCGCTGCCTCCTACCGCTACATGGATGCCCGGCTCCACGCGGCCGCGCTGTCCCTGACCGCCGTGAGCTACGTCAGCGGCAAGCGGGACCGCGGCGTGCGCCCCGAGGACACGCGCGCGCTCGGCGGCGCGGCCGGCGGGCGCTGCCTGATCGTTCCCGGCGCCGATCACCTGGCAGCGATCAAGGTCGCGAACCGCGACGTGATCGACCTGGCCCTGGATACCTTCGAGCGCGCCGAGCGCTGAGCGCGCCGCCATGCCGGGTAGAATGCTGCGCGTGAACATCCGCGAAGCCACCGCATCCGACGCCGCCGCCCTGGCGGAGCTCTCGACACAGCTCGGATACCCGATGCCGCCCGGGGAGGCCGCGCAGCGCCTGCAGGTCCTGGAGGGCCGGCCCGGGAATGCCGTGCTCGTTGCCGAAGAGGATGGCCGGGTGCTGGGCTGGCTCCACGTCTGCGGGATGTTCTTCCTGGAATCCCCGCCCTTCGCCGAGGTGGCCGGACTCGTGGTGGACCAGGCTTCGCGCGGCAGGGGAACCGGGAAGCTCCTCCTTGCCGCCGCGGCCCGCTGGGCCGCGGAGCAGGGCTTCGGCAATCTGCGCGTGCGCAGCAACGTGATCCGCGAGTCCGCGCACCGCTTCTACGAGCGGGAGGGCTTCCGGCGGGTCAAGTCGCAGGTCGTGCTCGACCTCGAGCTACCCTGATCCCGCCCCAAAAGGCGGCGTCTCCTGCTGCCCGGCTGGCATAGGCTTCGGGGCCAGGAGGTGCCTGATGCGCCGCACGAAGGTGATCGTCATGGGAGCCGCCGGCCGCGACTTCCATAACTTCAATACCCTGTTCCGCGGCGACGCGCGCTACGACGTCGTCGCCTTCACCGCCGCCCAGATCCCCGACATCGAGGGCCGCACCTACCCGCCGGAGCTCGCCGGGACGCTCTACCCGCAGGGCATCCCCATCCATGCCGAGGAGGAGGTGGAGAGCCTCATCCGCGGGCATGACGTGGACGAGGTCTGGTTTTCCTACTCGGACGTCTCCCACCTGGACGTCATGCACAAGGGGAGCTTCGTCACCGCCGCGGGCGCCCACTTCGGCATCTGCTCCGCGACCCGGACCATGCTCCGGTCGTCGCGGCCGGTGATCGCGATCACCGCGGTCCGCACCGGTGTGGGCAAGTCGCAGACGACCCGCTACGTCTCCCGCGTCCTCCGCGAGCTCGGGAAGAAGGTCGTGGCCGTGCGCCATCCCATGCCCTACGGCGACCTCGCCAGGCAGGCGGTGCAGCGCTTCGCCACCTACGAGGACCTCGACCGCCACGAGACCACGATCGAGGAGCGCGAGGAGTACGAGCCGCACATCGACAACGGCTTCGTGGTCTACGCGGGCGTCGACTACGAGAAGATCCTCCGCCAGGCCGAGGAGGAGGCCGAGGTCATCCTCTGGGACGGCGGCAACAACGACACGCCGTTCTACCAGCCGGACCTCCACATCGTCCTGCTCGACCCTCACCGTCCCGGGCACGAGCTGACCTACTACCCGGGCGAGACGAACCTGCGCATGGGCGGCCTGCTCATCGTCAACAAGGTCAACACCGCGGACCCCGCGAACGTCGAGAAGGTGCTGGAGAGCTGCCGCCTGCTCAACCCCAAGGCCCGGGTGATCCAGTGCCGCTCCGCGATCCGGCTGGACAATCCCGAGCTGGTGCGCGGCAAGCGCGCGCTGGTGGTGGAGGACGGGCCGACCCTCACCCACGGCGGCATGACCTACGGCGCCGGCTGGTTCGCCGCGAAGGATGCAGGCGCGGCCGAGATCGTGGATCCGACTCCCTACGCGGTGGGATCGATCCGCGCCACCTATGAGAAGTACCCGAACTCGCGCGCCATCCTGCCCGCCATGGGCTACGGCGAGAAGCAGGTGCGCGAGCTGGAGGCCACCATCAACGCGACGCCCGCCGACGTGGTGGTGGAGGGAACGCCCATCGAGCTCAAGCGCATCCTCAAGGTGAACAAGCCGATCGCCAACGTGGAGTACGAGCTGGAGGAGGTGGAGCCGGGAGTGATCGCGGAGAGGGTACGGGCGGTGCTCGGCTGAGTATGATCCCCGCGATGGACAGGTTCGCCCGCTATAGCTGGTTCGCTCTCGCCTACAACGTCGCCGTGATCCTCTGGGGCACGGCGGTGCGCGCCACGGGGTCGGGGGCGGGATGCGGCAGCCACTGGCCTCTGTGCAACGGCGAGGTGCTGCCACGGGCACCCCGCATCGAGACGATCATCGAGCTGACGCACCGCGTCACCAGCAGCCTCGCCGGGCTCGTGGTGATCGGGCTCGTGGTGATGGCGTTCCGTATGCGCCCGCGCGGCCACGCCGCGCGCCGGGCGGCGGTGCTGTCGCTGGTCTTCATCCTCACCGAGGGAGCGGTGGGCGCCGGGCTGGTGCTGTTCGAGCTGGTGGCGGACAACCAGTCCATGGCGCGAGCGATGTTCATGGCGACCCACTTGGTCAACACGTTCTTCCTGCTCGCCTTCCTGACGCTGACGGCCCACTTCGCTTCGGGCGGCAAGCCGTTCCGCTGGCGCGGCCGGGGCGGCGGGCTCATGGCGCTGGGGCTGGGGGCGCTGATCGTGGCAGGCGTGAGCGGCGCGGTGGCGGCGCTGGGGGACACGCTTTTTCCTTCCGCCACGCTCGCCGACGCGCTGAAGCAGGATCTCTCGCCCACGGCGCACCTGCTGATCCGCCTGAGAGTCCTTCACCCCGTGATCTCGGTCGCCGCGGGGCTCTTCATGGCCTTGCTGGCGGCGCGGGCGATGTCCGACCCGGCCACGGCGCGCCTGGCGGTATCGGCGCGGTGGACCGCGGGCCTGGTCGTGGCACAGATCGCAGCCGGGGTGGTGAACGTGCTGCTTCTGGCCCCGGTCTGGATGCAGGTCGTCCACCTGCTCCTGGCCGACCTGCTCTGGATTTCGGCCATCCTGCTGGCGGCGCAGGCGCTGGCAACGGGTGAGGTGGAGGCCGGGTTCGAGAAGGCGGGGTGAGGAGGACCGCAGGGATGGAGCCCTCCCCGTGCGATCGCCCGTGTGTGCTACAGTATTACCGTCGAGCATGCCGGGAGAGCGCCGATGCCACGGATCGTCATCGAAGTCGGGAAGCAGAGCGATGGAGCCACCTTCATGCTGAGCCCCTGGACTCAGGTGCTGCTGGAGGAGAGGTCACTCGCACCCTTCCCTGCGAAGGCTGTATTCCTCTCCTTTGATACCAGGAAGGCCTTCGAAGACCCGAACGGCCCCTGGTGGGAGCACGTGGCCTTCCTCCTGACAGGCCTGACGAGGCACCAGCTCCGGGAATTCGGAGGCTTCAGCATCGTCGATCCCGTCGAGCACGAAGTCCTCATCGAGTCCCTGGCGGCCTGAGCGGTCTCTCGGCTCCGATGTCGAGGCAGAACCTCTACGTAGGAAGCGCAGGGCAGATGGCCGTCATGGCCGAGCTTCTTCTGCGCGGCTGGAACGTGGCTCTGCCGGAGATCGACCTCGGCGAGGATCTTTTTGCCATCAACGACCAGACCGGCGACTTGATCCGGGTTCAGGTCAAGACCGCCACGGCCCGGCCCCAGCGGGACGGGTACTCCGCCCAGTTCAACGTTTCCCTGCTACAGATCCACAGACCCCGCGTTCCGGATCTCGTCTATGTCTTCGCTGTGCGGAGCGAGGCAGGTTGGGAACCCTTCGTCATCATGGAGCGCTCCGCCCTCCGGCGAGAGCAGGAAGTTCACGGTGTGGGAAGCGTGAGCGGAGACAGCGTTGTGCTTCGCTTCGTCTCAGCAGGAGAATCCCTCACCTGCTCGGGCCGTGATTTCCGCGCCTATCGGAGCGACTGGTCGCGCTGGCCAGTTCTCCCGATCGCCTTCCGGAGCTCCTCATAAGGCAGCGTGTTCAGCACATGCCGGGGCTCTGGTCTGCCTCGGCAGGTGCCAGGCACTCCCCTTCTTGCTCAGGGATTTGAAGCGTGGGCCCAGATTTTTCGGCAAGCTTGTAAGCGTGTTAGAATGCCCGAACAGAGGATATCGTTCCTAGCAAAGCGCTTGACGTCTGGGACCAGTAATGGGCAAGCTGTTACGTTGGCAACGCCACTCTATGTTGCCTTATTGGAGTAGCATGTTAATCTCGGATACGTCGCACATTGATCGCCTAACACATGCGCTGCACCGGACGGCAACCGCGCTTTGCGCGCTTGCCGCGCGGTGAGCTTCCAGGGCGTTAGCCGCAGAGCAGTAGGGTCCCTGATGGCTATGAACACACAAGACCTCGATTCCAGGCTTCAGATCTTTCGCCGGGAAGTGTTCGATCGAGATTTAGAAAGCTTGGCGTCTTCCGCAGTTGATTCAGATGGGCCCCTGGCCCTCGTCATGATCGACCTTGACAGGTTCAAATCGATCAACGACCAGCATGGTCATCCCGTGGGCGACGAGGTACTGGAGTCAGCCTCTCGATTGCTCCGGCGCATTGTTGGAGCCAAGGGCACATGCTACAGGTATGGTGGTGACGAACTGTGTGTCCTTCTTCGCAACTATACGGCAGGCGAAGGGGCCGCGCTTGCTGAGAGAATAAGGGCACAGATCGAACAGGTGCCTATCTCAAGCAAACAGCTGCGAATCACAGCAAGCTTAGGAGTCGCCGATCTACCCGGCCACGCACAAAGCACAGCTGAACTCGTGAAAAAGGCAGACGAGGCCCTCTATGAGGCAAAGAATCTCGGTCGCAATCTCGTCCGAATAAGCGGAGAGCCTGTGCCCACCGAAACTAGCCCAACGTCGCCCGTTCGGCGGCGGCAGCCAGTACCGGGCGGTCTGTCCGAGGAAGAGGCAGAAACAATTCGCCAAGACTACTTTAGACGCGGAATTGCAGAGTGCCCCAAAGACGGAGCACGTCTTAATATACATAGGTCAGACACGCATGATCGAAACACTCCGACCTTATTTATCTTGTGCCCTCTTTGCGGCCTACGTACCAAGATCGAAGGGCCATCGTGATGGGCGGCTAACACTAGCCACAACCGGACAGGAACTGCGCTTCGCACGGTCCTGCCGTCAGTTAGGCCAGCAGCGTTCCGGATGTCGTGGCCGAGACCACGATTGCGGGTCTCTGGGAGGGGCGCGACGAGATACTGGAAGCCGCTGAGAGAAGAACTCTCAAGCCAAGAGTCGCTTGGGGCCGCGCAGACTCTGGCGGCGGACGCTCCTGAGTCCTACCTCTTCTTCTGATCGCCCTTGTCGCCCTGACCCGAGGGGACCGTGGTCTTCGCCTTCCGCTTGCGGTCCTGGCTCAGCGACTTGCCCACGTCCACGACCTCGGTGAACCGTCCCTTCTCATCCCGCCGGACGTAGCGCTTGTCCTTCCCCGTGTCGATCAGCTCACGCTTCGAAGCCATTGCGGACCTCCTTCATGCCGCCCGGCGGCTGAGCAGGCAGAGGGCGTAGCCCTCCACGCCGCGCATGCGGCCCTAGACGGCGACCTGCGTGGGGTACGTCCTGTCGTCCATCTCTTCTATCTCTTCGGAGCCCAGCACCTCGCCGTAGGCCTCCAGGTAGCCCTCGACCATGCGCTCCGTGGTGCGCTCGATGGCCCGCGAGCGGGCGCCGGCGGCCAGGGCGTTGCGGCGGTCGGGGTCCGCGATCAGGCGGACGAGGGCATCCTCCAGGGCCTCCGGGTCTTCCGGCGGCACGAAGACGGCGCGGTTGCGCCAGAGCTCGCGCAGGCTGGGGACGTCTCCCAGGACCAGGGCACAGCCGGACAGCGCGGCTTCGAGGATCGAGAGGCCGAACGGCTCGTAGCGCGCCGGCAGCACGTAGATGGAGGCGCGTCCGAGCCAGGCGGCGAGGGCGCGCTGGGAGAGCCGGCCGAGCAGGCGCGTGTGATGCGGGCGCGCCTCGCCGCCGTCCGGATGATGGTTCTCGCCGGCCACGAACACCGGCCAGGGGAGGCGGGCCGCCACGCTCTCCAGCGCCTCCAGGTTCTTGGCCTCGTCCCCCAGGCGGCCGGCGGTGAAGAGGATGTTCTCCTTGGCCGTCGCCCGGAACTGGCGCACGTCGCGGCCGTTGTGCACGACCCGGGTGCGAGGCAGCGGACCGTAGTGGCGCTGAAGGGCCGCCATCCTCGTGGCCGATGGGGCCACCACGAGGTCGGCCGCGGCCAGGCCGGCGCGGACCGCCTCGCGATACGGGTCCCAGGCCTCGGGCGCGGGCTCGCGCTTGACCGCCTCCCACCACGAGAGGACGCAGGAGTGGCCGACGACGATCTTCGGCACGCTCCAGGGGAGCGAGCCGTGGGCATAGCCGTTGAGATGGACCAGGTCGGGGGAGAAGCGCTCCTCCAGGCCGAGGAGCCAGTCGCCGGCGCGCTCGACGTCGCGCCAGGGATCCTCCATCCACTCCAGCTTGAAGTTGCTTTCGAAGACCTTGAGCCGGGGCACGCGCCCGGCCATCTCGCGCTGCAGCTCGTCGAGAGGGGCGCCCATGGTGGCGAGCGCCACCTCGATCCCCTGGTCGGCCAGGCCGCGCGCCAGCTCGAGGGCACAGGTCCAGACCCCGCCGACCGTATCCGCGGTCATCAGGATCTTGCGCGGCAATGGATGCGTCTCGCTCATGTCGGTCACCTCGTCCGGCGCCGAAAACAGATGTGCCGTTGTGCGGGTCTACATCCAAGATTCGTGCCGGAGGCGAGCACCACCGGCCGGCCGCGGCGCAAGAAGGGAAAAGAGGAAAAGGGCGTGTAGCTTTTGCCACACGCCCCGGTGTTTCCTGGACGTCAGCGCCCGCTCTTGGGTCCGGGAGGCGCGGGCGGCTGGGGCAGGGTGATGTCCACGGTCGTCACCTTGCCGAACGTGGCGAGCGGCTTGTCCTGGCCCTGGTTCGGGCCGACCACGAGGATGGCGAACTCGTCGGAGCGCAGGTGGCGGGCCGCGGCGTCGCGCACCTGGGCCGGGTTGACCGCCTCGATGCCGGCGCGGTAGCGCGACAGCCAGTCGCGCGGGTAGCCGTGGAGCTCGGTCTGGAGCTGCTGGCCCAGCACCCGGCGCGGCGAGTCCACGCGGAAGATGAAGGAGTCCAGGAGGCCGCGCTTGGCGACATCGATCTCGGCTTCCGTGGGCGGGGCGGCCTTGAGGTTGCGGGCCTCTTCGAGCAGGGCCTCCAGGGCGGCGCCGGTGGTCTCCACCTTGGTGCTGGTGAAGATCATGGCCGTGCCGGGATGGTCCCAGGCCGACCCGACCTGGCCGCCGACAGCGTAGGCGAGCCCCTTCTTGGTGCGCACGTTGTTGAACAGGCGGGAGCTCGTGGAGGTGCCGAGCACCTGGTTCATGACCTCCAGCGCGTAGTAGTCCGGATGGTCGCGGCGCACGCCGAGGTGCCCCATGATGATGCCGGACTGCGGGACGTCGTCCTTCTCGGCGTAGTAGATGCCGGGGGTGAGGCGCTCGCGCCAAGCGGGCGCGGCGAGCTTCGTCTCCGGTCCCCGCGCCCAGTCTCCGAACGCCTCGCGCACCCAGCGCGTCGCCTCCGCGGAGGAGAAGTCGCCCACCAGGCCGAGGATGGTGCGGTCCGGGTGGAACATCTGCCTGTGCCAGGCGAGCGCGTCCTCCCGGCTGATGGCGCGGAGGGTCTCGTAGGTCTGGCTCCAGCCGTAGGGGGAGTCGGGCCCGTAGACGATCTCCCGGAACTCGCGGAACAGGATCCCGAGCAGCTCGTCGTTCTGCCGCGCCACGTTGGTGATCGCCCGGTTGCGCTCGACCTCCAGCTTCCCGGGGTCGAAGGCGGGGCGGCGGAGCACGTCGGCGAGGAGGCGCAGGGCATCGGGAAAATCCTTCTTCAAGGAATTCATGGTGACGCGCGCGGCGTCGTCCTGCACTCCGACCTCGATGGCGGCGGCGCGGCTCTCCAGCCAGTCGTCGAGCTGGTCGCCGTTCATCGTCTCGGTGCCGCCGGTGCGGAGCACGCGGCCGGCGAGCTCGGCGAGGCCGATCTTGTCCGCGGGGTCGTAGCCGGAGCCGGCGCGGACGAGCACCGTGGCCTCGACCATCGGCAGCTCGTGGTCTTCCAGGAGGAGGACGACGAGGCCGTTGTCCAGCTCGATCCGCTGCGCCTGCGGGATGTCGAAGGGAGCGAGCGGCGGATAGCGGAGGTCCTGGACGCGGTCGACCTGCGCCGCAACAGGAAGGGCGGCCAGGAGCGCGAGGGCGAGGAAGGATCGGAAGCGGCTCATCGCGTGCTCTCCTTGGCGGGGGTGGGCTTGGTGTTGCTCATGGCGACCGTCCGGTTGTTCTTCACGAAGGTCTCGCCGGCCACCCGGCGGATGTCGGCCTTGGTGACCTTGTCGATCCGGTCGAGGTAGCGGAACAGCTCGCGCCAGTCGCCGTAGCGGCTCTGGTGCTCGGCGAGCTGGTCGGCGAGCTGCTGGTTGTCGCGCATGGCGCGCAGGAGGTCGGCCTTCGCCCGGGTCTTGAACTTCGCGAGCTCCTCGTCCGTGACGTCCTCGTTCTGCAGGCGCGCGATCTCGGAATGAATGACCTCCTGCACCTGCTCGTTGGTGACGCCGACGGAGGGCATGGCGAAGATCGCCCAGAGGTTCGGGTACTTGTTGCCGGGGTAGCCGGAGAAGGAGCCCGCCTGGATGGCGAGCTTCTTGTCGCGCACCAGGGTGCGGTAGAGGCGCGAGGTGCGCCCGCGGCTGAAGATGTCGTCGATGGCGTCGTAGACCGGCTGGTCGGGGTTGTTGTTGGCGGGCTTGTGGTAGCCCTCCAGGTAGATCGGCTGCGCCGAGTGCTCCAGGACCACGATCTTTTCGGCGTCCTGCGGCGGCTCGACCGTGCGCAGCGGCTGCGGACCCGGCCGGGCCGGGATGCGGCCGAAGTATTTCTCCAGGATCGGGATGACGCTCCGCGGCCGGATGTCGCCCACGATCACGGTCGTCAGGTTGGAGGGCGCGTACCAGGTGTCGAAGAACTTGCGGGCGTCGGTGGCGGTGAACGACTGCAGGTCGCTCATGTAGCCGACGACCGGCTGCTTGTAGGGATGGGCCTCGAAGGCGGCGCTCTGGAACTGGTCGAGCAGCCGGCCGAAGGGGCTGTTCTCGCCCATGCGGCGCTCCTCCTGGACGACGTCGCGCTCCTGGTAGAACTCGCGGAACACGGGGTGGAGGAAGCGCTCGGACTCGAGGAAGGCGAAGAGCTCGAGCTTGTTCGACGGCAGGGAGTAGAAGTACCGGGTGTCGTCGGAGTTGGTGGTGGCGTTGATGCCGGTGGCGCCCTCCCGCTCGAGGATGTTGTCGAGGATGCCGTCATCGTCGACGTATTTCGAGGCCTCCTGCTGCCGGGCGCGGAACTCGGCGAGGAGCTGCTCGACCTTCTTGGGGTCGGGCTTGGGAGAGAAGCGCTCGGTCTGCCAGGCGGCATAGGCGGCCTCCACGGCTGCGAGGGCCTTCTCCTCCGCGGGCCAGTCCCTGGTGCCGATCTTCGGGCCGCCCTTGAAAGCCATGTGCTCGAACATGTGGGCGAGGCCCGTGATGCCGGGCACCTCCTGCGACGAGCCCACGTCGGCGAGCGTGCAGAACGAGAAGATCGGCGCATTCGTACGCTCGACCAGGATGAACGTCCATCCGTTGGCGAGCTTGTGGACGGTGGTGCGCTCCTCGAACGACTTGAGGTCCTGGCTCAGCGCAGGCAAGGCCAGCGCGAACAGCGCCAGGGCCGCTCGGGCGACAGCGTGTCGGCTCATAAGGCTCCTCGGGGGCAGGAAACGATTTTCAGGATGGCCGCTCGCATGAGCGCCGGTTTCTTGCAATTGTACGAAAATCAGGCACGGGATGTTTGGGAGCGGTCGATCGCCTTCCGGAACTCCTCGTAGGGCAGCGTGTTGAGCACATGCCGGGGCTCCAGGCCGGCGCGGCGGGCCTGATCGATGCCGTAGCGCATCAGGTCGAGCTCGGGGATGCGGTGAGAGTCGGTGTTGATCACGAAGCGGCAGCCCAGGTCGCGGGCGAGGCGCAGGTGGTCGTCGCGCAGATCCAGGCGGTTCGGGCTGGAGTTGAGCTCCAGGGCGACGCCCAGCTCGGCGGCGCGGCGGAAGATCAGGTCCAGGTCCATCTCCGCCCCCTTGCGGCGGTTGATGATGCGGGCGGTGGGATGGCAGAAGACGTTGACCTCCGGGTGCTCCAGGGCGCGCAGCACGCGCTCCGTCTGCTGCTCTTGCGGCAGGTCGAAGCGGGAGTGGAGCGAGACCAG
>Ga0268265_10003575_pt1 | contig 11105 bp, 11 predicted proteins | sample KBSSwiS52_FD_190355 | JGI IMG/M metagenome (GOLD analysis project Ga0268265, IMG submission 190355) | Switchgrass rhizosphere microbial communities from Kellogg Biological Station, Michigan, USA - KBS Switchgrass S5-2 (SPAdes) (version 2) | ecosystem: Host-associated > Plants > Roots >...
CGGGTGTTTCATCGGAGACATTGACCTACGCAGCGTGGGGAACGGCGATCAAGGCCGACTTCGACAACGACGGCGTCCCCGACATCCTGATGAACGGCAAGTACTACCTGATGACGCTGCGCGGCACCGGCGGCGGACACTTCGCCTACATGAACGATGCGTGGCACATCACCGACGTTTGTCCGTGCTCGATCGACGGCGGCCTTGCGTTCGGCGACATCGACGGTGATGGCGATCTCGACGTCGCCGGTTACGCGAACATCGACGAGCCGTATCAGGTGAAGCTCTATCGCAACGACAATCCGCCGCAGCATTGGCTGCGCGTTCGCGCGATCGGCCGCCACGGCAATCAGGGCGCGGCCGGCGCAAAAATCCGGCTTTACGCACCGGGCACGCAGCAGCTCGTCGGCGACGAATCGGTCGCGATCTACTGCTTTCAGGCGGCGGCGAGCTACTACGGCAAGCCGCTCACCGAACGGCATTTCGGATTGGGCACAAGCACCGCCGTCGATGTCGAGGTCGAGTTCTATCCGTCAGGCCGCATCGTGCGGCAGATGGCTGCCGCCGCCGATTCCGTGATCGACCTACGAGAAGACGCCGATGCGATTTTCGCGGACGGGTTCGAGTAGAAGCCGACCTGGCGCTATTCGTCGAACCAACCCGCGAAAATCTGATCCGCATCCAGCTCGAATGCACCCACGTCGGTAGCGGCACCGACGGTACGCGCGTAGCCAGGTCCACGCTGATCGAAATCGATCCCGAGATCGTTGCTGCCCGCGTCGATGGCAGGACTGGCCGGATCGAGTGCGTGCGTCTTTGTCAGGCCGCCGTTGAACGCGAGTGGAAGCAGCATGGGATCAGCGCTGATCGTGCCGGCGGGAAGAGGAAGCGTCGAAAAGGTGACGAGGTTCGACGCACCGTCGATGGTCACTTCGCGGCCGTCGATGTCGTCCCACCCGGTGCTGCCATCCGTCGAGTTGTTGGCGACGATCGAGCTGTCGAGATCGATCTCTTCATGATCCGCGAACAGTCCGGCATAGGTCTGTGCGCTGTTGAATGCAATCGTCGAGTTCGCGATCTGCAACACGCCGTAGCGGCTATACACTCCGCCGCCATATTGGCTTGTTGCCGTGTTGCCTGAAACAGTGCTGTTGATCAGCTTCATCGCGGGCGCGGGAGGCGGCGCGCCGTAGAGATAGAGGCCTCCTACCCCGTCAGCCTGATTGTCGACGATGGCGGACGACTCGATGTCGATCACAGCGGAGTCGCTCACCACGAGCGCCGAACAAGCGCCACCTGCGCCCTGCGCTTCGTTGGCCGCGATCGTCGTGAAGCTCATGCTGAGGCCGTAGGGTGCGGAGACACCACCGCAATTGCCCGCGCGATTTCCCCAGACATAGCTTCGCGTCAGCACCATTGCGCCGTACGCGGTAAGGCCTCCCCCGTTGGCCAGATTGGGAATAGGAGACAGTGTCGACACCGTGTTTGAATAGATCGATGTGTCCGTGGCCTCGATGCCATGGCTGAAAACGCCGCCACCACTCGCCAAGCCGTGATAGTCATCGCTCTCGGCAACACAGTCGTGCACGGTCGCGCTCGTCAGGACGACGCGTCCTTGCGAATAGATGCAACCGCCAGACGGATTGGTTTGATGATTGAGCCCATGAGCGATCGCGATATTCGCGATCGACAGCGTGCCCGAGCCCGAATGCACCAGCACCTGCTGCGCATCGTTACCCGACACGGTAAGGAGAGCGCTACCCGGCCCCGTCAGCGAGAGAGATTCTTGCGCCGCGGCGAGCGCGCCGCTCGTCAGCGTGATGGCGCTGCAGTCGAGCTGCGTCAGATCGATCATGCTCCCGTCGACGGCGTTTTCTACGGCGTCGCGAAGACTTCCCGGTCCGCTATCGTCGCAATTGGTCACGACGATGGCGTTGGGCGATGAAGTGGCCGGCGCTTGCGGCGGCTTCATCCATCCGATCGCAGCGTCGAGCCGCTGCCACGGCCGCAGTGCGGCCTGCCACGATGCCGCAGGGGAAAACGCTGGCAACGAAGGCTCGCGCGGCGCCGCGCCGGCGCTCGATGCGACGACGATAGCAAGCCAGAGTGCGCGTCGCGCCGGCGGCGCGATGTTCGATTCCGATCGGCTCATAGCTCAGCCCCCAACTTGGCACGATGACGACGAGAGCCGGCGAAGTATAGGAAACGCGCGCGAGCCCACGTCGACACAGCATATATTCGCTGAGCCGCTCTCAACATTGTCAAAATGTAAAGCTGGATTCCTCCGCGCGACGAGCGTGCAGGAATGGATTTTCGCGGACGGATTTCGAATAGAACGCCGGATTGCCGTTCAGCAAGTCCGATCATCCACCCTTCGGCGGCTGCCAGAGCTCCAGCTTGTTGCCTTCCGGATCCATGACCCAGCCGAACTTGCCGTACTCGGACTCTTCGACACCGACGACGTTGCATCCTTCCTCTCGCAACGCGGCGATCAGCGCGTCCAGGTCTTCGACGCGATAGTTGACCATGAAGCTCGACGTGCTCGGTTCAAGATACGAGGTGTCGTTCTTGAACAGATTCCATGCCGTCGTACCCGTGCCGTCAGGATTGCCTTCAGCCCAACGGAAGACGGCGCCTCCCCATGCCTGCACGTCGATGCCGAGGTGGGTTCGGTACCACTCACCCAACGCCTTCGGATCCTTTGCCTTGAAGAACACTCCGCCGATGCCGGTGACACGTTTCATCTGCGTCTCCTGAAGGTTGGAAATCGAAGTTCTATCACACCACGGGGTCGGATTCATTTTCTTGATGGGGAAATTGACCTGACCTCTTCTGCTTGTATTCTTCGCTCGCGAAGGGGATCCATTCAACCAACGGGGAATGCGCCATGGCCAAGAAGTACACGGGCGGATGCGCCTGCGGTACCGTGAAGTTCGAGTTCAGCAAAGACCCTGATTTCATCGCCAACTGCCACTGCCTCGACTGCAAAAGAGCCTCCGGCGGCGAGATGGCGACATTCTTCGCCGTGCCCGAAGACGATTTCGATCTGATCAGCGGCAATCCGAAAGCGTTTCGCTACGTCGCCAACTCGGGCAAAAAACTCGACCGCCGGTTCTGCGCGGAATGCGGCTCGCGGGTGTACACGAGCAATCTGGAAAGTTTTCCGGGCCTCGTGTTCGTGCAACTGGGAAGCCTCGATCGGCCTGAGCTGATCGCACCGAAGGTGGAGATGTTCACCCAGCGTCGCCTCGCATGGAACAAACCGCTCGACCTTCCGCAATTCGAGGGTATGCCTGGTTGAGGCGGGCGCTCGCGGGCGCCCGGCACTCCTGCCCCACCTTCTGGCATGCTGGCGCACACGCGCACGATCGCGCCCAGGGGTTGGGCCAGCAATGCGATTCATCGCCGAACTGCGACGCCGGAACGTCTTGCGCATGGCGGGGCTCTATCTCGTCGGCGCATGGCTCGTCGTGCAGGTCGCGAGTACGCTCCTGCCCGCGTTCGACGCGCCGTCGTGGTCGTTGCGCACCATCATCATTGCGCTCGCGATCGGATTCCTGCCCGCGCTCATCTTCGCTTGGGTGTTCGAGCTGACGCCCGAGGGACTGCGCCGCGACGAAGGTCCGTCGGCGCCGAATCCCGTCGCACCGAAAACCGCCCGCCGGCTCGATCGCGCGATCATCGTGGTTCTCGCGTGCGCGCTTGCATACTTCGCGACCGACAAGTTCGTGCTCGCACCGCATCGCGTCGTGCATGGCGACGCCACATCCGCAGCGCCATCGATCGCCGTGCTGCCGCTAGTCAATACGAGCGGCGATGCATCGAACGAATATTTCTCCGACGGCATGTCGGACGAGCTCATCGCCACGCTCGGAAAGGTCGAAGGCTTCGTCGTCATCGGCCGCAGCTCGTCGTTCCGGTTCAAAGGCTCGACCGAAGATCCGAAAACGATCGCCGCCCAGCTCGGCGTCGCGTATCTGCTCGAAGGCAGCGTGCGCAAGGCGGCCGACCAGGTGCGCATCTCGGTCGATCTGGTGCACGCGTCGAACGGTCGCAGCGTCTGGTCCGATACGTTCGACGGACAGCTCGCCGACGTGTTCGCGCTGCAGAGTAAAGTGGCGACGTCGGTCGCCGCGCATTTGCGCGACGTGCTCGGCCTCGGTCCTGCCGATGCGACGGCGCTGCAGCCCGACGCGCCGCCGTCGCGCAACGTCGATGCGTACTCCGCGTATCTCAAGGGGCAGTTCCACTACGCGCGCAACAACGCCGCGGACTACGAGAAATCGATCGAAGCGTTCGAGACCGCCGTGCGGCTCGATCCGCGCTACGCGAAGGCGTGGGCTCGACTCGCGATGGCGTCGACGATTCTCGCTGCCAACTATCTCGATTCCGCAGCGTCGAAGTCCCACTACGACCGCGCGCGCGAGGCGATCCGCACCGCGCTCGATATCGACTCGAACCTCGCGCTCGCCTATCTCGCCAAGAGCAATCTTCTGATCACGGACGATTTCGACTTTCGCGGCTCCGAAGCGGCGGCACGCCGCGCCGTAGAGCTCGATCCATCGAGCGGCGAAGCGAAAACAGCGCTCGCTGCGGCACTGCGAACGCTCGGCCGCATCAACGACGCTCTGGTGCTCGATCGCGAATCGGCGCGGCGCGACCCCGTCACGGCGGCACGCTTCTCGAACATCGGGCTGGATCTGATGATCCTCGGCCGCTTCGACGAAGCCGACGCAGCGCTCAGGCACGCGCTCGAGCTGACGCCCACCGCGGGAACACCGCGCAATCGCCTCCTCTGGCTGCTGGTGCTTCGCAACGATGGACAAACGCTCATTCGCGAGGCACAGATCGAGAAACCGACCGGCGTCTGGGGACGCTTCATCGACGCGCTCGTCGCCGAGTTCGGCGCGGACCGCAAGGCTGCGGACGCAGCGCTGCAAACGTTTATCCACAGCGACGCCGATGCCATGGCCTACCAGATCGCAGAGCTCTACGCCGCGCGCGGCGAGCGCGACGAAATGTTCCGCTGGCTCGACCACGCCGTCGCGGTGCACGATCCCGGCGCCACCTTCGTCCTCTTCGACCCGCTGACGCAACGCTATCGCGACGATCCGCGCTACGCGGCGGTCGTCGCTAGGGTCGGCCTCCCGACCGAGAATCTCGCGAACAGCGAGGTTGTGCCGTATCGCGGGCGGTGAGGTTCGCGGGGGCTTACGGCACCTTGTGGACCGAACGTCATCGCCGCTTCCGGATCGGCTTTGGGAATATCCGCCTGCAAGTAGATCGTAGCGAACGAGCGATCGGCGCTCATCAGATAACGCGTGCCTTTCGGAAAGCCGACGCGTTCGAGCCAGAGTCCGGAGAGGCGAATCTCCGGCACTTCGCGACGCGGCGTTCCGGCGTGCTCGTCGGCTTCGCTCGCGGCGAGCAGGCGCGCGATGTCACCAGACAAAGGGTCAGGTTCATTTTCTCCGTCGGAAAAATGAACCTGACCCCTTTATTTCTTCGCGATCGGAATATCGATCGCCCTCGGCGCTCGTCTCTCCGAAGGCGCAGAAGGCTTACTCATGTCTCCGGATCGAAGCCATTGTCGAAGATGTGATCCGGCGCGCCGAACTCGAAGGCACCGATGTCGGTGGCCGGGCCGATCGTGCGCTCGGCTACCTGGCACTGACCGACAGGCGGACAAATGACGCCACGTTCGTCCGTGGAGAGCCCACGCGGATTTTCGCCGGCTTCGATGGCCGGACTGCCCGCCAGCAGCGCGTGAGTCTCAACCCCGCCGCCGTTGTCGGCGAGCGGCGCGAGCATCGGATCGCTGGCCAACGTATCCGCGGGCAGCGGGAGCGTCGATGCGATCACGAGATTGTGCGCGCCGGTAACGACAGCGCCCGCGTGTCCCGCGATATCGGCCGCATTGAGTCCGTCCCCGGTGCTGTTGTTCGCCGCGATCGTGCTGTGCAGCTCCGCATCGCCTGCAGAGAGGTAGAGGCCGGCGCCGAAATCGAACACCGCCGTATTGCCCACCACCGTGCTGTTGTAGAGATTGATCGAGCGTCCGGCGAGGATTCCGCCTGCCGCGCCGCTGGCATGATTGCCGGAAATCGTCGCGTTGGTCAGCTTCGGCGTGACGAACTGGTTCGAATAGCCGACGTAGATCCCGCCTCCGCTGTCGGCCTGGTTGTCCGACACGGTGATGTCGTCCAGGCGCAGGTAGCCGCTGGCGAAAACGCCGCCGCCGCGTGCGTAGTGGCTGCCGTCGCCGCTGGCGGTGTTGCCGCTGATCGTGTTCTGGAACGCCGAGATCACATATTGCGCATGAATGCCGCCGCCGTCGGCGTCCGCCTGCGCCGCATGGGATCGATTGCCGGTGACGCGGCTGCGGCGCAGCATGACACCGCCTATCGCGCGTACACCGCCGCCCTTGGCGGCCACGATGCCGGAGGTCGAGACCTCGCAGTCGCTCAGAGCAGCGTCCAACAGGCTGACGCCGCCGCTCGAATAAATGCATCCGCCGCCGAGCGCGTCGTGCGTCACGCCGGCGGTCACCGCCAGACCATTCACGGCGATGCGCGCGCCGCTATGCACGATGACGCGGTCGGTATGATTGCCATCGAGGGTGAGGCCTGTGGCCGAATATCTTTGCAACCTGACATAGCCCGCGTCCGGCGCCGACAGAAGTGGCCCGCTCGTCAATGTGATGGTGCTGCACGCGAGTGCGCTGAGGTCGACGGTGTCGCCGTCCACTGCGCCCGCGTAGGCCTCGCGCAGGCTACCGGGGCCGCTGTCATTGCAGTTCTCCACAACGATCGTCTGCGCCGCGTGAGCGACGACACCGGCCGTGCCGAGGCCGCTCGTACCGAGCGCGAGGGAAAGAGCGCCGGCCAGACGCAGGGGTAGCGGATGACGTCGATGCGGTGCTTTCGGTTGACGGTGTTCCATGAGTGACGCGGCTCCTGACAGGTTCTCTGTAGTAGGAACGCCGAATCGGCTCAGGTTGAGACATGGAACGGGACGACGGGAGATCAGGTTCTTTTTTCACAAAGGAAATAACCCGCCCCCGGCGCCTTGGCACGCGTTGTCGATCGTGACCGCGGACGTCATGCGGCCCAGCCCGAGGTTCGAGCAAGGCAGGTTATCGTCGCGACCGGCGAGCCCGCTTTGGAATATCCGCCTGTAGATAGATCGTCGCGAACGAGCGATCGGCGCTCAGCAGATAGCGCGTGCCTTTCGGAAAGCCGACACGTTCGAGCCAGAGTCCGGAGAGGCGAATTTCCGGCACTTCGCGACGCGGCGTTCCGGCGTGCTCGTCGGCTTCGCTCGCGGCGAGCAGGCGCGCGGTGACGACACGCCAGTTGCTCGGGACACGGTGGCGTGTCGTCGGCAGCTCGGTTGCGGAAAACGTTTTGCTCGATGACGTGCCGCGAGAAGACTTGCGCGGATTGCGAGCCATGCGGTGATTCCTTTGTGGAAAGTCACCGTTTTGATTCGCGTGGTGACAGACCGCGCGGGTTGACAGACCGGCTCACAACCACTCCGGCGAGCTCCGAAGAACTCCCCGCGCGGCCCGCCGCAGACGGGCGCGAACGCGCGTCGCAAACGCCTGCGGGAGAGCGATTGCCTTGCAGTTTCGCCACATCGCCGCAAGGGCGACTGTTAGCTCGGGCTTAGTGTGAAAAATGACTCTGACCCCTATTCCGTGAAGTTCCTCAAGTTCGGCGATTCGTAGTCTCTCTTACTCGCCTAAACAAGAGGTGCGGGATGCTTGATACAACCCAACGCAAGTGACAATGGCCTTTCGCTGATTTGCCCTAGGCCTGTTCGCTCCTCGGCGTTAAACGAGGAGCGGCAACTAGAATCCGCTGGAACCCACTAACGCGTGCGTCGACCCCATCGGAAAGATGTTCATCCGACCGGTGCAAAAGCGTCAAATAATGTGTACAAAGTGGAAACAAAACGAGGGGATAGCGCGTGGTCGGTCAATTCGATCTCTCGAAAATCAGAGCCAAGTTTGAGTCAATGTCAGTCGCTGACTTCGCTCAATTGCTCGCGGGCGGAGTGATCGTAACCTACATTTGCGGGTTCATTATTGTAACTTCCTACCTAGGTCGGCTTGGGATCCGAGACTACGACGCGTTCAAGTTCCAATATCTCGTCGCTGGAGTGATCGCCATTCTCATCTTCGGAACGTATTTTTGGTTTGCACGGTTGCGTCCACTTCATATCGACGAAGAAGTCTCGCTAATTCGTAGCTGGCAAGAGTCGCACGGCGCCTCCAATTGGTTAGCTCGTGCGATTTCTGTGGCCCATCCTTTCATCGATATCATTTACAGATTGACGATTTGCACCTTAGCCATCTCATCGTTGCTCCTATTCTTTCCTCAAGACACGAAACCATTCGTCGTAGTGCCGGCTTTGTTTGTTCCCGGGCTAGTCGAAGGTTTGTACGGCCCGAAACTCATGGAGAGAGGCGCAGTCGGTGCCTTCCGTGATCTTTTCTTTGGCAAAGTCATCGCGATCGCTGGTTTCTTCCTGATCGCGCCACCTCACTATCTAAAGATATTCATTTTTTATCTGGCCCTCGCGTTCGCTTTCTTGAATCTGGCGGTCGCGCTAAAAACGACGATATCGAAGCCCGCACTGATAGCTTACGCGGCGTTGAGCAGCTTCGTCTTGTGCAGTTCCTTTATTGGAAGCACTCTCTACGGGCACATGCGTCCATGGATTGGCGGCGGAACGCCGCTGCCCGTGAAATTGGTCATGACTAACCTCGAAGCAGCAGATGAGATCAATCGCGTGATTGACGTGCGTGGAGGCGTCTCGAACCAGGTCGACTTGATCGCAGAAACAAGTTCCGAGTTCGTCATCGGCACAGGATGGGATGGTGATCGTTACTCGAACGTAATTCGACTCCGACGCGACCTTGTCAAGGCCGTCCAATTTGAGCAGTTTGGCTTGAGCGAGCCGGTTCGAACATCTCACGAACCGCCGCGACCCAGCGAGTCCGGCGCGCCATCGAAATAGATTGGTGAGCGCGATCTTTCTGCGAGTTCGCTCTTAGGCAACGGAGAAAATGGCGCAGCTTCAGCCGGTCAACATCACGATCAAGTCCTATTTTTGGAAAAGGGGGTTAGAGCCCTTTTATCCTACGGGTAGTGTGAAAAATGACTCCGCCCCCATTCCCAGACGCCGCTTGTCGGCAGCGTCCGCGAAAGCTGCGAGGATGATCGTCGAGCACTTCGAGCGCGAGGGCACCGACGCGACTCCGTGAGCGAGCGGTGGCGTCGTGTTCGGACGTATGATTTGGTCGCTCAAAGGTGGAGAACTGCCTTAATGCTTCCCGATTCCCACCCGACTATCACGCTGCTCGTTCAAATCGGCCAGTTGGTCACGTACCTCTTTGGCGCGATCGCTGCCATCGTCGCGGTTGTAGGTTTGAACACTTGGCGGCGGCAACTCGTCGAGGGACAACGGATCAAGCTCGCGAGCGAAGCTCTCGAGCACTTCTACATCGCACGAGATGCACTTAAAGCGGTTCGTAGCGGTGCGGCGTTCGCAAACGAGTTCGAGGAGATCGCGAGACTCCCGGACGAAACCAAGCGGCAATACGACGCTCGAAGCGTCCTCGCGCTGGTACTGCTGCGCTTCGACAAAACGTCAGGCACGTTCTCGAAGATCGAGGCGTTGAGGTATCAGTTCATGGCCGCGTTCGGGCAATCATCGACGCAACCGTTCGATCTACTACGGCGCGCCACCAGCGAATTGATCGCGGCGGTCCATACGTGCATGCAGCTTGAGCGATACGTCGTATCCAACGACGAGGTCGGAGTCGCAGTCCCCGACGGGCTCTATCAGCAAGTCAAAGACATGCACGAGAAGATTTGGGGCGCGATCACGGGGCAACCCCCGGACACGATCACGAAGGGAGTCAATGACGCAGTCAGCGAGATCGAGAAACTATGTTTGCCGGTCATCAACCCGCCGAGCCGATTCGACAGGTTCAAAGCGGCGTCACGTCGTGTGCTCTCGACGGCTAAGCGACGCTTGCTTTTTTGGCGACCGTGACAGCGAGACGGAAGTCAGCGATTACCGGCGTTGTTGGTATCGACTGCGGGCTCAGGCTTGCTCTCGACTTGCTTAGCGCGCTTTCTCTTTATGCCGAACCTATTCGAGAAAGCGATAAGGCCGGCATTGTTCGTCGCCTCGATTGCGTGGTACCAAAACCAAAGTTCGTCATTACTCAGCTTCGCGACCAACAGCGCGCCGCGCAGCCGAACTGCCACATCCTTGCTGTCGTACTTCAACCATTTTGTGATCGCGACGATTTGTTCTCTGAGTTGCCTGACCTGCCGGAACTCTTTCTTCGACAAGGCCCATTCGATTGCCCGGAGACTCTCGGCAGTGTCGTTCTCGCGTAGGAACATTTTGACGTGCCGCTTGCAAGCCGAGATCGCCTCAACGCCAACAGCACGAACGGGTTCGTCAAACTCTCGAATCCGAATGTCGAGTTCCGATACCTCTTTCTCGTAGTACTCGAGCAAACGAAAGAACGCTTCGTCAAAGCGAGTCCTGCGGTGACGGTTCTTTTCATCTTCGAGTTGTTGTCGCTGAGCGCCGTAGCTCAGCCATGCGCCGAAGGCAGCAACGGCGGCGAACATTGCGGTCAAGGGACCGAAGCTGTCGCCAAGAGGTCCGAGCTTGCCGATCTCGAAACCGCGTGCGGCCGTCAGCCATGACGGTGTGGGCGCGTAGTGCGCGACGACCAGAAGCAGGAGATAGAGCGCGAACAAGAGAACGATCGAAAGTCCGATGTTCGCTTGCCACCAAGGGAGGGAGTTTTTGGAGCGTTTCAGACCGGCGCCTGAGCCCGATTGAGCCCCTTCCGGGACCATCTTCTTACCGGCTGACGATGTAGGTAACGGTGTCGGGTTCGTGGCGTCCAACCTGAGTAAATTACAAGTTATTTCAATACTTTATATTGAGATATGGCGGAGAGAGAGGGATTCGAACCCTCGATAGAGCTTTTGACCCTATACTCCCTTAGCAGGGGAGCCCCTTCGGCCTCTCGGGCATCTCTCCGGGGATTTCTGGCGTCGCGCGGTTAC
>Ga0268265_10003587_pt1 | contig 11078 bp, 7 predicted proteins | sample KBSSwiS52_FD_190355 | JGI IMG/M metagenome (GOLD analysis project Ga0268265, IMG submission 190355) | Switchgrass rhizosphere microbial communities from Kellogg Biological Station, Michigan, USA - KBS Switchgrass S5-2 (SPAdes) (version 2) | ecosystem: Host-associated > Plants > Roots >...
TGTGCGTCGATGGTCGCGCCGGTGTGCCAGCGGTCGCGGCGCGCCGCGGCGTACGACGCCATCGTCGCCCCGTAGGCCGCGACGCGCTGGCGATGGAACGCGGGCTGCGCGAGGCGCCGCTGGCGCAGGTGGACCTCGCCTTCGCTGGTGAGGAGGCCGTCACCGAGCAGCTTCTTCGCGCGCTCGAGCCCACGACCCTTGTGGAAGTTTCGGTGGTTCGTGACGAGCACATCCCGCACGAGCTCCGGGTCGCTGAACAGATACAGCGTCTCGGCGCCTAACGGGACGCGGGCGATGTCACCGTATTGCGTGCGGAGCATCGTGAGGAACCCGAGCCGGTCGCGCCCCATGCGCAGCGCATCCAGGGCCGGCACGCGCCGTCGCGGCCCCGGGGGGTGTATCCCGTCGCTCGTCGCTCGTCGATCGATGGTCGCATTCGTCATGCGGCTTCCTGCCTCACTCGTCCCGGCTCCCGTCGTCTTCACGAATCGAACACACCTCGCAACATTGCCGCGATGATGGTCGGGCGAAAGATCGCGGATGCAGAACACGCCGCGGAGCTTTCGCCCCACGGCGTGTCTGGATCGTGATTGGCCCCCTCAGGCGAATTCGATCCCTGCAACCAGCATGACTACCGATGGATCATGGTGCGCCCGTCGCCGCACCGAGCGTCGCCGATACGTTCGAGCAGATGATCGCGCCGCTCTCGACGCCGACGGCGTCGTCGCCCGCCGCGGTCGTGCAGGGCGTTGAGAGCCACAGGTGTCGAGCTGCCGCTTTCCAGCCGCGCATCGGGTCGGACGATTCGATGACCACGGACACGTGAGAGGAGAGCCGGAAGTCGAGCGCGCTCACGTCCGTCGCGTACTGCTGGTGCTCGGCGTAGTACGCTTCCTGCGCCGTGCGCAGCGTGCCGAGGTCACTCCGGAGCGTCGCCTGGTACGCCCGCTCCTTCATGGTGCGGATCCGCGGGACGCCGACGGTGGCGAGCGCGCCGATGACGACCATGACGGTCAGGAGCTCGATGAACGTGAAGCCAGGCCGATTGACCAGTCGCATGTCTTCTTCCGTGTCTCGCGTGTGAGAGTTCGTGTCTGCGCCGTGACGGAAAGCAGGACCGGTGCCAGCCACGACTGTCGGCCTAACGCTTGGCAGTCCAACGAGTTGGAACGGAGGACGGGCGCCCCGGCCCGATGCGCCAGTGTGGTCTGCGGACTACACGCCACCGCGCAGTGTCGATCGGGTGCGACACCGACGGTGAACACGGAATTCGGTACGTGATGCGCGTCACAAATGCGCGCGCGCCTGCTCGATGCGCCCGATCAGCGTCCCGCGAACGGCCAGCGACGTCGGGTCGCCGGGGTTTTCTCCACGAGCGACTCCGCGAGCGCGCTCGAAAACTCGCCGGCCGTCGCGAATCGATCTCCCGGCGCCCGCGCCAGCGCTCTGGAGAGTACCGCGCTCAGCCCCGGGGGAGCCTCGGCGCGCAGCTCGGATACGGGCGTCGCGGTGCTCGTCAGGCGCGCGACGAGGATCATGTGCGCGGACCGCCCCGTGAATGGTGGTTGGCCGGCGAGCATCTCGTAGAGGACGCAGGCGAGACTATAGATGTCCGCTCGCCCGTCGATCTGCAGCTCGCCGCTCGCCTGCTCGGGGCTCATGTACGCCGGACTGCCGACCGACATCCCGGCGGCAGTCGTCCACTCGCCAACGGTCCGGCGCATCGCGCGCGCGATGCCGAAGTCCGCGACCACGGCGTGGCCATCGTGCAGCAGGATGTTCTCGGGCTTGATGTCCCGATGAATGACGTCGTGCGTGTGCGCGAAGTCGAGCGCATCCGCGACCTCGGTGGCCAGCCGCACGGCATCGTCCACCGGCAACGACCGTTCGCGACGCAGCCGATCGCGGAGCGTCTCTCCCTCGACGAACGGGCTGACGAAGTAGCTGGTCTCGTGGGTCGTTCCGGAGTCGTAGAGCGGGAGAATGTGCGGATGCTGGAGCCGCGCGAGCAGCCGGATCTCACGCCGGAATCGCTCGGCGCCGCTCGCGTCGCCCAGGTCGGAGCGAAAGACCTTGATGGCGACGTGACGGTCGTGGCGCAGGTCGCGCGCAAGAAAGACCACCGCCGTGCCACCGTGGCCGAGCTCCTTCTCGATCACGTACCGGTCACTGAGTACGTCCTGAAGGCGATCCGCGAGAATGCTCATCTCTCTGCTCCTTCTACTGCGACGTCGAAAGAGTGTGTAGACGCGGGGAAAGGCACAAGTCGGGAGACGGGAGACGGGAGACGGGAGACGGGAGACGGGAGACGGGAGACGGGAGACGGGAGACGGGAGACGGGAGACGGGAACCGGGAACCGGGAACCGGGAACCGAGCACTGTAACCCCACCCGTTTCCCGTCTCCCGCTTCCCGCTTCCCGTTTCACTGCGTGCAAGTAGTTACTTGCATTTGCTCCCCACCCTGTCTAGATTAGCTGGTCCTATGGCTAGCAGACAGAAACTTCTCGCCGCCGCCGCACGCATCTACGGCGAGTCCGGCTTCCGCGGCGCCACGACGCGCCGCATCGCCGATGAGGCAGGGGTCAACGAAGTCACCCTCTTCCGCCTCTTCGGATCCAAGTCCGCACTCATCGCCGAGGCGCTGCGGGAGCATGCGCCGCGGAGCGCCAACCCGGAGGCGCTTCCGGACGAGTCCGTCGAGCCCGAGCGCGAGCTCTCCGCCTGGTGCGGTGCCCAGCTGACGCACCTCCGCGGCGCCCGCTCGATGATCCGGAAAGCGATGGGGGAGATCGAGGAGCACCCCGAGATGGCCCCCTGCATGTCGGAGGGCACGCTGTCCGCGTTTCACGAGCTCTGCACGTACGCGCAGCGACTCGAGCGGTTCGCCGGCTCGATCTCCGAGCGTGAGGTACAGACCGCCGCCGCCATGCTGATCAGTGCACTGTTCGCCGATGCCATGGGCCGCGAGATGATGCCGGACCTGTACCCGCAGCCGGAATCCGATGCGGCGGCGCTCTACGCGCGAATTTTCCTTCGCGCCATCGGATGCGACGCATCGGGCCGCCGCAGCCGCGCGCGCACCGCGCATCCGAGACCGCGCGCCCACAACACGTCGGCGCGTCGCTGATCCACTCTCCAGTCGGAATGACGTCCATGCTTTTGAGCATCCGCATCGGCGCTGTCGTGGCCGCGGCCGCCATCTTCACGCCAACGCTTCGGGTCCAGCCGCTCGCGGCTCAGCAGCCCACGCCGGCACGTAATACGGGAACGAGCGCCGCCACCACCCCGCGCGCGCTCTCGCTCGACGAGGCCCTGCGCATCGCCGAGCGCGAGAGCGAGAGCATTCAGATCGCCCGCGCGGGCGTCGAGCGTGCGCGCGGAACCCAGCAGCAGGCGCGCAGTCAGTATCTGCCGCAGCTGAATGGCTCGCTGCAATACACGCGCACCCTGAAGAGCCAGTTCGAGGTGCTGCAGAACTCCGCGCCCGAACCCGGGCCTGAGGTGCCTCCGGTCCCGAGTCGTGACACCACGACGTACTTCCAGCCGTGCACGCGATACCTCGCGGCGGCCGGGGCAGGGCAGGTGGAACGGGTCGCGGGTTTGGAAGCGTTCGCGCAATGCTCGAGCGGCGGCGGTATCGACTTCACGAAAGTCGGCTTCGGCGCCCCCAATCAATATCAGCTCGGTCTGACCGGGTCGTTGAACCTGTACTCCGGCGGACGCGTCACAGCCCAGAACGACGCGGCCGCCGCGAGCCGTCGGTCTGCGAGCATCGAGCTGACGGCGCAGCGCGCGCAGCTGCAGCTCGACGTCGCGCAGGCGTATTACGATGCGGCACTTGCTGACCGCCTCGTCGACATCGCGGATTCGTCGCTCGTGCAGACCGAAGAGGCGCTGCGCCAGACCACGCTGTCGCGACAGGTCGGCAACCAGTCGGAGTTCGATCTGCTGCGCGCCCGCGTGACGCGCGACAATCAGCTCCCGCCGCTGCTTCAGGCGAAGACGTCGCGCAACCTCACGTACCTCCGGCTCAAGCAGCTGCTCAATCTGCCATACAGCGATTCGCTGGTGCTCACCGACGGTATCGTCGAGGTCGAAGAGGCGGCGAACGTCAGAGTGTCGGCGAGCACGGGAAATCGTGCCGATCTCGCCGCCATGGTTTTTGCACTCACCGACTCGATCGTCCAGCGGTCCGACACGAACTCCGAGGGACGCGCGACCGTTCGCCAGCTCGGCGAATCACTGACTGCTCAGGAAGCACAGCGGCGCGTGGCGAAGGCGGAGTACATCCCCGACCTGACGCTCTCGACATCGTATGGTCGCGTCGCATTTCCCGCGGGCGGCGTACCGAGGTGGAACCAGTTCGTGAACAATTGGACCGTCACCGTTGGTGCGTCGATGCCGTTGTTCACCGGCGGGCGCATTCGCGGCGAGAACACTGTCGCGCAGGCGAACGTGGCCGAAGCGAAGGCGCGCCTGCAACTGACGCGTGAGCTCGCGGCGCTGGACGCGCGGCAGTCGGTGGCGCAGCTCGAGCAGGCCGTGGCGACGCTCGCGGCAAGCGGCGGAACCGCGGACCAGGCGACGCGCGCCTACAACATCGCCGAAGTGCGCTTTCGTGAAGGGTTGTCGACGCAGCTCGAGCTGACGGAATCGCGTCTCCTGCTTCAACAGGCGCGCGCGAATCGGGCCCAGGCCGCTCGCGACTTTCAGGTGGCGCGGCTGCGCCTAACGCTGCTGAAGGATCTGCCCCTCGGGGCCGGCGGCGCGTCTGGCACGGGCTCGAGCGTCGGCGGAAGCGGTACCGTCCCAGCCGCGGGCGGCGCCGGCATACGACAGCAACAGCAACAGCAACCGCAACAACCGCGGGCGGGCCAAGCCGCCAGCGTTTCTGCACCCGGACAGTAAGGGAGCTCGACTCGAATGCCAGCACAGACCTTTCGTCGCGGCCGAACCGTCGTTTCGGTTGCTGCCGCGCTGACCTTTGCCGCCGCGCTGAGCGCCTGCCGAGGCGGGGACGCCGGTGACGCGAAAGCGGAAGCCACGCCGGCACCGACGACCGTCGGCACCGAGAACATTGTGGTAGCGGCTGCCGCGGAGCTCGCGAGCGGCCCAGCCCTCTCCGGGAACCTGCAGGCCGCGGAGCAGGCCACGGTGCGCGCGCAGATCGGCGGCACCGTGCTCCAGACACTCGTGGACGAGGGCAGCCGAGTGTCGCAGGGCGCGCTCCTCGCGCGCATCGATGATCGCACGATCCGCGACCAGTACCTGTCGGCGCGCTCGGCGGTGACGTCCGCGCAGAGCAATGCGGAGGTTGCCCAGCGAAACCTCGAGCGTAACGAGCGGCTGTCGACTGCCGGCGCCATTGCGGAGCGCGACCTGGAATCGTCGCGCTCGCAGAACGTCGCCGCGCAGTCCCAGCTCGCCGACGCCAAAGCGCGCCTGACGCTGCAGGAGAAGCAGTTGTCTGACGCGCAGATCCGCGCGCCGTTCGCCGGGATCGTCTCGCATCGCCAGGTCTCCGGCGGCGACGTCGTGCAGCCGGGCGGCGAGATGTTCACGGTCGTCGACCCGTCGACGATGCGTCTCGAGGCCGCGGTGCCCGCGAACCAGCTGACGGCCATCAAGGTCGGCTCGCCGGTGTCGTTCAGCGTCAGCGGCTATCCCGATCGCGCGTTCACCGGAAAGATCACGCGCATCAATCCGATCGCCGACCCGACGACCGGCCAGGTGCGCGTCGTCGTCTCGGTGCCGAACTCGGGCAACAACCTCGTCGGCGGCCTGTTCGCCGAGGGGCGCGTCGCGAGCGAGAGCCGGAATGTGCTCGTCGTTCCGACCACGGCGGTCGACGTCACCGGCGTCAAGCCGTTCGTCATCCGGCTCAAGGATGGCAAGGTCGAGCGCGTCGACGTCGAGCTGGGTCTGCGCGACGAGGAGTCGGAGCGCGTCGAGGTGAAGACGGGGCTGACGCCGGGTGACACCCTGCTCGTCGGCGCGGCCCGCGGCATCTCGCCCGGCACGCCGGTCCGCGTCAGCAATCCGTCGGATACGCCCGCCTCGAAGAGCTAGGAGCGTCCCATGTTCATCTCCGATTTCGCGATCAAGCGTCCCATCGTCACGATCGTGTCGATGCTGGCGCTCGTCGTCTTCGGGCTCATCGCGTTAGGCAAGCTCCAGACCGATGAGTTCCCGGACATCGCCCCGCCGTTCGTCACGGTGGCCATCCCGTATCCGGGCGCGTCACCGGACGGCGTCGAAAAGGAAATCCTCGACCCGGTCGAGGAGGCCATCTCGTCCATCAGCGGTGTCAAGAACGTCAACGGTGTGGCGGAGGATGGCTACGCGACCGTCATGGTCGAGTTCCTGTTCGACAAGCCGCTCTCCGAGGCGACGCAGGACATCCGCGACGCCATCTCCGGCATCCGCTCGGATCTCCCGGCGGAGATGGAGGAGCCGATCATCAAGAAGTTCAACGACACCGATCTTCCGATCGTGTCGCTGTCGCTGTCGTCGACGACACTGTCGCCGGGCGAGCTCACGCGCCTCGCGGATCCCGGTCTGACGCGCGAGTTCCGCTCGATCCCCGGCGTCGCCGAAGTCGAGGTGCCGGGGAAGGTCGAGCGCGAGCTCACCGTACAGATCAAGCCCGAAGCGCTGCAGGCCGCCGGGATCGGCGTGTCGCAGCTCGTCCAGGCGCTGCAGCTGCAGAACCTCGCCGCGCCCGTCGGCCGCGTGACGGGCGACCTCGACGAACGATCCATTCGCCTCCGCGGCCGACTCGATCGGCCCGATGAGTTCGAGCAGATCGTCGTCGCCGAGCGCAACGGACAGGTGATCCGGCTCGGTCAGGTGGCCGACGTGCTGGATGGCACCGAGGAAGCACGCTCGCTCGCGCTGTTCACGAGCCCTGGCACACAGGGCAGCCGCGAGTCGGTCGGCATCGACATCAAGAAGTCGAAGGGCTACAGCACGACGCAGGTTGCCGACCAGGTGATCGCGCGCCTCGACGGCATCAAGAGCCGTCTGCCCAAAGGGACGACGGTGGACGTGATCAAGAATCGCGGTGAGCGCGTCCGCAACTCCGTCAAGAACGTCGAGGAGTCACTGCTTCTCGGCGCCGTGCTGACGGTGTTCGTCGTGTTCCTGTTCCTGAACTCGTGGCGGTCGACGGTGATCACGGGCCTCGCGCTGCCGGTCTCGGTGCTCGCGAGCTTCGTGGCCGTGTGGTCGTTCGGCTTCACGCTGAACACGATGTCGCTGCTCGGGCTCTCGCTCGCCATCGGCATTCTGATCGACGACGCGATCGTGGTTCGAGAGAACATCGTCAGACACGTCGAGATGGGGAAAGATCATTACACGGCCGCCCGGGAGGGTACCGATGAGATCGGCCTCGCCGTGGCCGCGACGACGTTCTCGATCATCGCCGTGTTCGTGCCGATCGCGTTCATGCCTGGCGTCGGCGGGCAGTGGTTCAAGCCGTTCGCGCTGACGATGGCGTTCTCGGTGATGGTGTCGCTGTTCGTGTCGTTCTCGCTCGACCCGATGCTGTCGGCCTACTGGGCGGACCCGCACCTCCAGGAGCACCAGAAGTCGTGGATCACGCGCCAGCTCGACAAGTTCAATCACTGGTTCAATCGTCAGGCAGAGAACTACAAGCACGTGATCGCCTGGGCGCTGGACCATCGCTGGACCGTCACGGCGATCGCGGCGGGGACGTTCTTCTTCGCGCTGGCCATGCCGTCCATCAAGGTCGGCGGCAATGCGCTCGTCGGCTTCGGTTTCTTCCCCGAGGATGACCAGGCCGAGCTGAACGTGACGATCGAGTCACCGCCGGGCTCGAACATCGAGTACACACGCATCAAGGCCGACGAGGTCGCCCGACAGATCCGGACGCACAAGGAAGTGCGGTACGCGTACGCGACAATTGGCGGCGGACAGACCGGCGCGGTGGACGTCGCGAAGATCTACGTTCGTCTCGTGCCGAAGGGCGAGCGGAACGTCAGCGTCGAGGGGATCTCGGCCCAGTTGCGCGATGAGCTCAAGACGCTGGCCGGCGCGAAGATCGCCGTGTTCGCGACGGACTGGGGTGGCGGGATGAAGCAGGTCCAGCTGCAGGTCCGTGGCAACAACACCGATGAGCTGGCGGAGTACTCGGAACGTGCGCTGAAAGCGGTGGAGCAGGTGCCTGGGGCCGTGGACGTCTCGCTCTCGACGAAGGGACAGAAGCCGGAGCTGACGGTCGACCTGAACCGTGGCGTCGCGGGAAGCATCGGCGTGACGGTCGGTCAGGTCGCACAGGCGCTGCGCCCGGCGTTCGCGGGCATCGACGCGGGCGACTGGCAGGATCCGAGCGGCGAGATGCGGGATGTCTACGTCCGGCTTGCACCGGACGCGCGAAAGCGTGCCGCCGACCTGCGACAGCTGCCGCTGGTCATCCAGGGCCCGAACGGCGTGCCGACGACGGCGCCGCTCGGTCAGGTTGCCGACGTGAAGCAGGGCGTGGGTCCGGCAGTCATCCGCCATCTGAATCGCGACAAGGTCGTGTCGGTGGAGTTCAACACCTCGGGCCGGTCGATGGGCGAAGTGACGAACGATGCGTTCGCGCGGATGCTGGCGCTGCAGCCGCCGCCGAGTATCCGAGTGGAGAAGGGGGGGGAGGCACAGCAGCAGGGCGAGCTGTTCGGCCAGATCTTCCTCGCGCTCGGCGTCGCCATCGGGCTCATGTACCTCATTCTCGTGATGCAGTTCGGGTCGTTCCTCGATCCGCTCGCCATCATGCTGTCGCTGCCGCTGTCGCTGATCGGCGTGATGCTGAGCCTCGCGATCACGCGCAACACGATCAACATCATGAGCCTGATCGGTGTGATCCTGCTCATGGGCATCGTGGCGAAGAACGCGATTCTGCTCATCGACTTCGCGAAGTGGGCCCGCGAGAAGCACGGCATGGCGCTACGCGATGCGCTGATCGAGGCCGGCTCGATTCGACTGCGTCCGATTCTCATGACGACGGTCGCCCTGATCGCGGGTATGCTTCCCGTGGCGCTGGGGACGGGCGAAGGGGCGCAGTTCCGTTCACCGTTAGGCATCGCGGTGATCGGTGGCGTGATCACGTCGACGCTGCTGACCCTGGTCGCGATCCCGACGTTCTACGAGATCCTGGACGAGTGGCGTTCGTCCTTCGCGCGCCGGTTCGGCGTGCACGTGGCGCAGAAGACCGCGGAGTACCCGGTGCCGGGCCTGTCGCCGGAGGCGGGCGACTAGACTAGAGGGAGACGGGAAGCGGGAGACGGGAGACGTCGAACCCTCGGGATACCTCTCTATGTGAGAAAGGCATCCCGGGGGTTGTTCCTTCTCCCGTCTCCCGTCTCCCGCTTCCCCTAGATTCAACCCCGTGGAATCACATACTCTCCTCAGCCATCTCGCCGAAGCGTGGGCGTACATCGCGCTCGGTGCGTCCGGGATCATCACGGAGGAGGCAGCGCCCATCGTCGGCGGGTTCGCGGCACACGAAGGCCATCTGGGCTTCACGCGCGTGGTGTTCGCCTGTGCGTTGGGCACCTGGGCGGCCGGTGTCGCGTTGTATGCGCTCGGCCGATGGCGCAGCCGCTGGGTGCGGAAGCGCTTTCGCAAGGCCGGGCGATATGTCACGCGCCTGCTCGTGTTCGTTAGGCGGAGCCCGTGGCGGAGTGCAATCGCGGTCCGGTTTGCGTTCGGCGCCCGCATCGTGCTGCCGATCGCGTGCGGCGCCGCGCGGCTGCGGCTTCCGATCTTCCTGATCGGCAGCGCGATCGCGTCGGTGGTGTGGGCGACTACGTTCGCGCTGGTGGGCTGGCTGTTCGGCGAGACGGCGATGGTCGTGCTCGGGCACATTCGGCGCTACGAGGATCTGATCGCCGCGCTGCTCGTGGTGGGCGTGATCCTCGTGTTCGTCGTGATCGTCCGGAAGCGGCAGGTGGCCGCGCTGCTCGAGAACGAGGCGCGCTCCTCGGCGCCGGAATGACGGCCGCCAACTTTGGTTCGCTGCCGGCGTCGGAGAGGTGAACGGTCGGTCCCAGCGCTATTGACGCCGCCGCCGCACCGTTGCACTGTTCCCCTCACAATGTGTGTGGAATCTCCCACACCACCGAGGTGCCGGTATGGCTCGCATCCCCGGGCTCCGCCGCCTGTTCCGCTTCCCGCGTCGCTCCGATCGCCAGATCGATCGCGAGATCGACGACGAGCTCGCGTTCCACATCGACATGGTCGCGGCCGAGCTCGTGGCCGAAGGCGTTCCCCCGCACGAGGCGCGTGACCGCGCCCGCAGGCAGTTCGGAAACGTCGATCGCGCGAGGCTTGCGCTGCGCGCGGACGAGCGCGTGATCGAGCGCGATCGGCGCCGAGCGGATCTGGGGCACGAGCTGCAGCATGATCTCACGTTCGCTGCCCGACAGCTGCGCCGGTCGCCGACGTTCGCGCTCGTCGCGATCCTGACACTCGGGCTCGGCATTGGCGCGACGACCGCGATCTTCAGCGTCGTGGACGGCGTGCTCCTCAGACCGCTCCCGTACCCCCAGGCGGATCGCCTCGTTAGGCTCTTCCAGCTCGACGCGCAATCGACGCGTGACGATGCCACGCCCGCGAACTTTTTCGACTGGCACGAGCGCAACCGCTCGTTCGAGCGGCTCGCGTTCTTCCAGTATTTCGGCCACGACGTGCAGGGCGCCGCCGGCGAGACGATCTCCATCAACTCGTGGCTCGTGTCCGAGGACTACTTCGCCGTGCTGGGCGTGGCGCCGAGGCTCGGCCGGATCTTCCGTCCCGAGGAGTTCCGGCCTGGCGCCGCGGCGGTGGCGATCATCTCGACGTCGCTCTGGCAGCAGCGCTTCGGGGCCGACCCGGCAGTGCTGGGGCGCAAGGAGATCCTGGACGGCGTCGCCCACACGATCATCGGCGTGATGCCGGTGTCGTTCCAGTTTCCGGAGCGGCGCTACATCTGGGCGCCGAAGATCCTGAGCGAGGAAGACAAGCGGGACCGAGCGTCGACCTATCTCGGTGTCGTGGGTCGCCTTCGCCCGGGCGTGACCATCCAGGCCGCCCG
>Ga0268265_10003589_pt1 | contig 11078 bp, 6 predicted proteins | sample KBSSwiS52_FD_190355 | JGI IMG/M metagenome (GOLD analysis project Ga0268265, IMG submission 190355) | Switchgrass rhizosphere microbial communities from Kellogg Biological Station, Michigan, USA - KBS Switchgrass S5-2 (SPAdes) (version 2) | ecosystem: Host-associated > Plants > Roots >...
GTCCCGCCGCAGGGCCTGGACGATCAGGCCGACGGATCGCGCCTTGTATTCCTGATCGACGACGCCCAGCTCCGGGTAGAACTGCAGGGCCCGCGACGTGGTCAGCACGTGGGAGGCCGGCGTCTCCACGTAGTAGCGGAACCAGCCCTCGATCTGCTCGGACAGCGTCGCCGACGGGTTGAGGCGGGCGATCTCCCGCAGCGAGCGTTCCCGCTCCTCGTTCCACTCAGCCGCCACGGAGGCGAGGATCGCCTGCTTGTTCGGGAAGAACTTGTACAGCGTTCCCACCGAGACCCCGGCGACGGCCGCGATCCGGTTGGAATTGAGCCGCGGCAGACCCTCGGTCTCGATGATCTGCCCCGCCGCGGCGCGGATGCGGGCGACGGTTTCGCGGGAGCGCGACTGCGCCGGCTTGCGGCGCGCCTCGAGCGCCGGCTCAGCCGTCGGCGGCGGCTTGGGACCCGTTGGACGCGCCATGGACGCCCTATACCTTGAAACGGCGCCGCCCGACACAGCCTCGAACGCCGGTCCATGCCGCCGTTGACGCGGGCGAGCAAAAGCTTACGTTTGCAGGGCGAGCAAATGCTCGCCTACGCCGCCAGCTCGAGGAAACCGCCATGACGATCATCGACGCGGACCAGCATCTGTTCGAGCGGCCCGACTTCTGGCGCGCCTACTGCGATCCGAAGAAGCGCGACCTGGCGCTGAGCATCGAGCCCGACGACCTGGGCTATTGGCGCCTGACCAACAACTGGCTGGGCAAGCGGATCTGGCAGGCCTGGGTGCCGACGCCGGAAGACGGCATGGCCGCCATGCGGGAGACCTTTCAGCGCTGTCGGCGCGGCGAGCCTTCCGTCGTGGACTATGCGCGCGACCTGCCGCGGGCGTACTCGGACCCCGATGCGCGTCTCGCCCAGCTGGACGTCATGAAGGTCGACAAGGCCCTGATGCTTCCCCATTGGGGGCTGATCTGGGCCAACGCCGTCACCGGCGCGACCCATCTCGACGTCGTCCGCGCCAACCTGGAAGCCGAGAACCGGCGCGCCGTCGAGGTGCAGGGCGGCGGCGGCGGCCGCCTGCTGGGCGTCGGCCACCTGTCCCTGCGGGGCGGCGACCTGGGCTGGTTCCGCCAGCAGGTCGAGAGGCTGGCGCAGGGCGGCGTGCGCTTCGCCTTCATGTGCTCCGGCCTGATCGACGGCCGGCGCTGGTCGCATCCCGACCACGAGGCGGCCTGGGCGATGCTGGCCGACCACGGGATCGCCATCCTGTTCCACGTGCAGGACAACGAAATGCGGCCGAGCGGGCTGCCCGAAGGCTGGTTCGAGAACGACCCGGACTGGTTCATCTCGGCCGTGGAGCAGCCGTTCGTCTACCTGGGGGTGCAGGTGACCCTGACCGACCTGACGCTGAATGGCGTCTTCGAGCGCCACCCGAAGCTGAAGGTCTGCTGCGTGGAGCTGCACGCCGACTGGTTCCCGCCGCTCTGCCGCCAGCTGGACGCGGCCTACGAGAACCACACGCGCGTGGCGGGCCGCGACCTCTACACCCTGCAGGCGCCGCCGAGCTTCTACCTGAAGCGGGCCGTCCGCCTCGCCCCGCACTGGACGGACCGGGTGCCGGAGCTGGTCGCCAGCTTCGGTTCCGACCATTTCATGTTCGGCAGCGACTACCCGCACTGCGAGGGCCTCGCCTCGGCGGACCGCTACCGCGACCTGGTCGGCGAACTGCCGGGCGCCGAGGCGGAGCGGCGCCTGATGGGCGGCGTGGTGGCGGAGTTCCTGGCCTAGGCGCGCCCCGCCGGCCGCGTCGGGTGCGGCGAACTCTTCGCGGCGGCGATCGGTAGAGGAGGCGACGGCGGCGGGCCGGGAGAACTCCGATGCGACTAGGCTGGTGCGTCACGGCGCTGTGGGCGTGCGGCTTCCCCGCTCTGGCGGGCGCGCTGGGGCCGCCCCTGGCCGCGGCGGCCGACGGCCAGATCCAGTGCTATGCGCCGGACCCGGCCCGCATGACCTGCCAGTCGCTCTTCGCCTACAAGGTCCGGCCGGACGGCGGGATCGACAGCACCGCCCTGGTGCTGATCTCGCAGGACCCGCCGATGACCATGCGCACCGTCTCGCCGGTGGAGATCAAGGCCGGCCAGGTGTGCGGCGCCCTCCGCGCCGAGGATATCGCCGCCGCCGCCTTCACCATCTCCGACGCGCCCGCCGACGAGGCCCAGACCGCCCGGCTGCGCGAGACCATGCAGGCGGCGATGAGCGGCCTGTTCGGCCGCGAGATCTGCACCGCCTACATTCCCGACGGCCCCGCCGCCATCGCCAAGGCGACGGTCAACGGCGCGGAGGCGCCGACGATGGACCAGAAGGTCATCTGGGTCTCGCCCACCGCCGGCTACCGGGTCGCGCCTTAGCGGCTCGCGCCCTCAGTGCGCGTCGTCCCAGTTCGCCGCCGCGCGGGCCTCCACCACCAGCGGCACGGACAGGGCCACCACCGGCTCGGCGGCCCGGCTCATCACCGCCTTGGCCACGGCGATCACCCGCTCGGCCTCGGCCTCGGGGGCCTCGAACACCAGTTCGTCGTGCACCTGCAGCAGCATGCGCGCGGTCAGCCCCTCGGCCGCCAGCGCCGCGGGCATGCGGATCATCGCCCGGCGGATCACGTCGGCGGCCGAGCCCTGGATCGGGGCGTTGATCGCCGCCCGGTCGGCGAAGGCCCGCTCGGCCGGCGACTTGCCGCGCACCGCCGGGATGTGCACCTTCCGCCCGAAGATGGTCGACACCCAGCCCTGCGCCCGCACCGTCTGCTTGGCCTCGTCCATATAGGCGCGGATGCCGGGGAAGCGCTCGAAGTACATCTTGATGTAGTCGCCGGCCTCGCCCTGCGGGATCGCCAGCTGGTTGGCGAGGCCGAACGCCGAGATGCCGTAGATGATGCCGAAGTTGATCGCCTTGGCCCGCCGCCGGGTCTCCGACGGCATCCCCTCCACCGGCACCCCGAACATCTCCGAGGCGGTCATGGCGTGGATGTCCAGCCCCTCGACGAACGCCGTCTTCAGCTGCGGGATGTCGCCGATGTGGGCCAGGAGCCGCAGTTCGATCTGGCTGTAGTCGGCGCTGATCAGCACATGGCCGGGCTCGGCGATGAACGCCCGGCGGATCTTGCGGCCCTCCTCGGTGCGGATCGGGATGTTCATCAGGTTGGGGTCGGAGGACGACAGCCGCCCCGTCGTCGTCGAGGCCAGGGCGAAGGAGGTGTGCACCCGGCCCGTGCGCCCGGCCACCGCGGCGACCAGGTTGTCGGTGTAGGTCCCCTTCAGCTTGGAGAGCTGGCGCCAGTCCAGCAGCACCCGTGGCAGCTCGTGGCCCTGCACCGCCAGCTCCTCCAGCACGGAGGCGTCGGTGGAAGCCGCCCCGCCGCCGGTCTTGCGCCCGCTCGACAGCCCCATCTCGCCGTACAGCACCTCGCCGATCTGCTTGGGGCTGCCGAGGTTGAAGGGCCGCCCGGCCAGGGCGTGGGCCTTGGTCTCCAGCTCGCCCATCCGCACGCCGAACTCGTTGGAGAGCTGGCGCAGCCGCTCCGGCTCGATGCGCACCCCGGCGCATTCCATGTCGGCCAGCACCTGGGCCATCGGCCGCTCCAGGGTCTCGTAGACGGTGAGCAGCCCCTCCATCGCCAGCCGGGGCCGCAGGTGCTCATACAGGCGCAGGGTGACGTCGGCGTCCTCGGCGGCGTAGCAGGTCGCCTCGCTCAGCGGCACGTGCTTGAAGCTCTTCTGCGCCTTGCCGGTCCCGGCCACCTGCTTGAAGGCGATCGGCTCGTGCCCCAGCCACAGCTTGGAGAGCTCGTCCATGCCGTGGTTGTGCAGGCCGGCCTCCAGCACATAGGAGATCAGCATGGTGTCCTCGATCGGCGCCACGGTGACGCCGTAGCGCGACAGCACCGCCAGGTCGTACTTGGCGTTCTGCGCCACCTTCAGGATCGAGGGATCCTCCAAGAGCGGCTTCAGCTTGGCGATCACGGTCTCCAGCGGGACCTGGGTGAGGTCCGCCGGCGCCTCCAGCGCCAGCCCCTCGGCCTCGCAGTGGCCCACCGGGATATAGCAGGCCTCGCCCGGCGCCGTGGCCAGCGACACCCCGCACAGCCCGGCGTTGGCCGACGACAGCGAATCCGTCTCGGTGTCGAAGGCCACGATCCCGGCCGCGTAGGCCTTGGCGATCCAGGCGTCCAGCGCCGCCTCGTCGCGCACGCACGCATAGGCGGTGGTGTCCACCGGCCCGTGCTTCGGCGGCTGCCGCCCCACCGGCGCCGCGGCCGGGGCCGCCGCCGCCCCGCCGCCGGCCGCCCGCGCCTCCACCACCCGGCGCGCCAGGGTGCGGAACTCCATGGCCTCCAGGAAGCCCGCCAGCGCCTCCGCGTCCGGCTCCTCCACCGCCAGCTCGTCGACGGGCGAGGGCAGGGGGGTGTCGCAGTCCAGCCGCACCAGCTCGCGCGACAGGCGGATCTGGTCGGCGAACGCGATCAGGGTCTCGCGCCGCTTCTGCTGCTTCACCTCGCCGGCCCGCGACAGCAGCGTGTCCAGGTCGCCGTATTCGTTGATCAGGGCCGAGGCGGTCTTCACCCCGATCCCCGGCGCGCCCGGCACGTTGTCGACGGAATCACCGCACAGGGCCTGGACGTCCACCACCCTGTCCGGCCCGACGCCGAACTTCTCGAACACCTGCTCCACCCCGATGCGGACGTTCTTCATGGTGTCCAGCATGGAGACCTGCGGCCCCACCAGCTGCATCAGGTCCTTGTCGGAGGAGACGATCACCACCTCGCCGCCCGCATCGCGCACCTTGCAGGCATAGGCCGCGATCAGGTCGTCGGCCTCGTAGCCGGGCAGCTCCAGGCAGGGCACCCCGAACGCCCGCGTCGCCTCGCGCACCAGCGGGAACTGCGGGATCAGGTCCTCCGGCGCCGGCGGCCGGTGGGCCTTGTAGTCGGCGTAGAGTTCGTTGCGGAACGTCCGCTCCGAATGGTCGAAGATCACCGCCAGGTGGGTCGGCGCGTCGGCCTCCTTCTTCATGTCCACCAGGAACTTCCACAGCATGTTGCAGAAGCCCGCCACCGCCCCCACCGGCAGCCCGTCCGACTTGCGCGTCAGCGGCGGCAGCGCGTGATAGGCCCGGAAGATGTACCCCGACCCGTCCACCAGATAGAGCCGCACGCGGGGCCCATCCTGCGTCGTCTCGCGGGCGATCTCGTCGAGGGTTTCGGGGGCGGTTTCGGCGGCGTCGAGGGCGATGTCGGTCATGGCCCGAAGATAGGGGCTGAGGGCGGCGGGGTCACGTGGGGAGAGGTGACGCCTTCGCGTCAGATGCGGAAAGTGGGACTGCACAGGCAAGCAGACATAAGGGCGGCAGGTCAATTTCACGCACTGCCAAGCGCGTAGACGTTGGTTAGGGGACGAAGCCTTAGTCCGACGTCCGAGATTCGAACATTTTGGCAACCTAAGCTAAGATCGAAACGTGCAGGATTCGACTGCACGAACGTCCAAACGCCCATGATCTTCGAGGTCACACCTGCGCACATTGAAGCGCTCAGCGATACCGATCTCCGGACGCTGATCGGCTATTTGTCCGAGCGCGAGGTCGTGAACGCAGGCTGCTCGGCTTCATCCGTCACCTATGGCGGCCACCAGAATGCGAAAGACGGCGGGATCGACGTTCGCGTGGCGGCAGATGACGGCACAGTCAGCGGATACGTGCCTCGCACGCAATGCGGGTTCCAGGCCAAAGCCGAGAGTTTTGCACCGGCGGACATTGGCAAAGAAATGCGACCGGGTGGCAAGCTGCGCGAGAGCATCTGCGCGCTGGGTGAGGCGAACGGGGCTTACGTCATCGTCAGTTCCAAGGGCTCGGTGTCGGACGCCAGCTTGGAGGCGCGGCGGAAGGCGATGGCCGCCGCATTGGCTGACGAGCCAAGCGCCAAAGGCTTGCTCGTCGACTTCTACGATAAGCGCCGCATCGCGAGCTGGGTCAATCAGCACCCAGGCATCATCGCATGGGTCCGAAACCAGGTCGGCCAACCCTTCTCTGGGTGGAGTCCGTTTCAGGACTGGTCAAGCTCCCCGACCGCCGAAGACGGGCAATACGTTTTGGACGACGGTATCCGTCTTGTCGGCGCAAGCCTGAAAAGCGAAGGCCTGAAGGCGGAGGCGGGCATCAATCACCTTCGGACGATCCTGAACAAACCGAAGGGGGCTGTTCGCCTCGTTGGCCTTTCCGGCGTCGGGAAAACCCGCCTTGTGCAGGCGCTCTTTGACGACAGGGTCGGCAAATCGCCGCTTACCCAGCAACTCGCCGTGTACACCGACATGGGCGACAATCCCGACCCCGTGCCCGCCGAACTGCTCAGCAGGATTCAGAATGGGGCTCAACGATGCATCCTCATTGTGGACAACTGCGGTGCCGATCTTCACCGCAAACTGGTCGCGCGTTTGTCGTCCGACAGCGCCATAAGCCTTATTACAATTGAGTACGACATTAGTGACGATGAGTCGGAGAAAACTGACGTTTTCAAGCTTGAACCGGCGTCAAAAGAGGTCATCCAAAAGATACTGAAGCCGCGCTTTCCCAATCTAACCGACCGCGAGATGGAGACGATAGCCGACTTCTCCGAGGGTAACTTCAGGATTGCACTGGCTCTGGCCAACACGTCTAAGAATGGACATTCGCTTGCGAATCTAAAGGACCGAGATCTCTTCATTCGCCTGTTCCATCAGAAGAATGATGACAATCCGGCGCTCCTGCGCGCCGCAAAGGTCTGTTCGCTGGTCTACTCGTTTGATGCTGAAACCTTGGAAGGAGCCGAAGCGGAGTTGCCTCTTTTGGCCGCGTTGGCGGAACAGTCCGTCACGGAGTTCAATGGCCACGTTGCGGAACTAAAGAGGCGCCAACTCGTACAAAAGCGCTCCAGATGGCGCGCACTCCTTCCACACGCACTCGCGCACCGACTGGCAAAGCAAGCACTTGAGGACATACCCGCTAGCGAACTCAAGACGAAGTTCATCGACCTCGCCTCCGAGAGGCTTCTCAAGTCATTCTCGCGCCGACTGGGATGCCTACATGACTCCGAAGAGGCCCGCCGTATCGTCGACGACTGGCTCGCCAGCGGTGGCATGATTTCCGATGTCGATGCGCTCAATGAATTGGGGGTCGTCATCCTCGATAACGTCGCTCCGGTAAGTCCGAAGGCGGTGCTGAAATCCATCCAAGCGGCGGCTGTGCGTCGGAAAGACTTCTTCGATTCGAATGTGAACGCTCAAGGATTGGTCCGCCTCCTGCGCGCTCTTGCCTACGAACCTACGCTCTTTGATGGCGCCACCGATCTGATCGCGCGTTTCGCCAGGTCCAAGACCGAGTCGAACAATCTAGGCGAGGCGATCAATGTCTTTAAGTCGCTCTTCCACCTTGTCTTGTCTGGAACACACGCACCGATACGGCAACGCACCAACTTCGTTAGGAAGTTAGCCGCGAGCGCTGCGCAGGACGACGAGACGCTGGTACTCGCCGCCCTTGAGGCCACGCTAAAGTGCAGTCATTTCATGTCCTCGTACGGTTTTGATTTCGGCACCAGACGGCGCGACTACGGCTTTTATCCTGCCACTCGATTTGAACAAACGAACTGGTACGCGGAGGCCTTTCTGCTCGCTCGTGATCTGGCGAAGAACCTCACGTTTCGGAACCGGGTTAGAACGATGATGGCCGTGCAGCTTCGGAGCCTCGCGCTGCACGTCAATCTCAACGATCTGATTTCGTTGGCTGAGGAATTTGCCGACGATGGCGGCTGGCCCGAGGGATGGGTGGGCGTTCGAGGCGCCATCCGCACGGCGAAGACGCGCAAAGCGAACGATGCCGCGAGTCAGCTTTCAATCCTGGAGGCGAAGCTGTCGCCGGCGTCGTTGGCTCACCGGATTGCGAGCTACGTCCTCCCCGGCCAATGGGGGGCGCTCGACCTCGCCGATGTCGATATCGATGACGACAAGAAGTATGAAAAGACGCGCAAGCAGATCGAGGAGATCTGCGAGGGGATAGCTCAGGAACTCGCGCTCGATCTCAATGCTCTGAAAGACCATATGCCACAGATGTTGCAAGCGGCCTCGGAGCGTGCGTTCACCGTTGCAAAGGCCGTTGGCCGAGGTGCCGCCGATCCTATGCATGCTTGGCAAGTCATAGCGAACTGCGCGTTGATCTCCGGTAGCAGCGGGAAAGTCTATAGCTTTCCAGGCGGCTTCTTGGCTGGGCTTGCGGAGAAGGATTGGGCTCTCGCCAACGCGCTTCTCGATGAAGCCTTGGGGGATCCGCGATGGCACCCATACCTAGCCCATATGCAGATGTGCGTCGGGATTGATCATGCGGGCTGCAAGAGGTTAATCGCCGCGATCACGTTGCCGAGCGTACCCGTATGGACGTTTCAGAACCTGTCTGTGGGCCGAGCGACCGACGATCTGATTGGCTCCGATTTCAACGCGTTGATGACCGCTATCGCGGCGAGAGAAGACGGCATCCACGTCGCACTTCACATCCTTTATATGCGGGCTTTCTCGCTGAGGTCCGACAAGAAGCCGATCTCCGACGCCGAACGGGAAGCTGCTCGCACGTTGCTGGCCGGCGTGGCTTTCGAAGAGAAGAAGAACCGCGAGCCGCATGTGTTAGCAGAGATCGTTAAATACTGCCTACGTGAGCCTGAGGATGCCGAACTCGTCCGGGAACTATGTGGGCGACTGCTCGATGCCATCGACACCTATAAAGTCTCGCCGTGGGACTACACCGAGCTCGTGACGGAAATTGCGGGGCGCTTTCCCACCGTGGCCCTTGAGGAGTTCGTCGAACGCGGCGGCGCTGCTGAGGGGCGTCGTGGCCTGTTCGGGAGCTTCCGCGCGCACCGTCCTTGCCCGCTTCGCAAGATCGATGATGGGCTTCTGCTTGCTTGGGCGCATGAGAAGCCCGAGACGCGATTTGCGGCGCTGGCCGGATCGGTTCTCGGATGGCGAAGCGCCAAAGGTGAGCAAGACCCAGACGCTTCTTACGATGATGATGATGTCAGCGGGCTCAAGTGGACGCCTGCCGCACTGCGGCTCATCGACGAAGCGCCAGACCCGGTTGCTGTGCTGGAGGAGTTCGGAGAGCGCTTCCACCCCTCGGGCTGGAGCGGCTCGCTTGCAGAGATCCTGGCTGGCCGTCAACCACTCCTGGAAGTTTTGGCGAACGATGCCGATAAGCGTATTGCCAATTGGGCGAAGGCGGCAAGTTCCAAGCTCGCCGAGGAGACGGAGCGCTGCCGTCAATGGGAGGCGGAGCATGATCGGGGGCGCGACGAGCGTTTCGAGTGGTAGGCGGATTGGACCGGTAAGTGGGTTGGAATTTCATAAGGCCGCGATCCTTTGGTCGCCTCAACGCGCCTTAATGCGGACCTTGCCTATGTCGCCTCTGAGTCAGGATCAGGCGCATCGCGCCCCCTCCCACCCCTTAAACCCCATGGCGGCCCAAGGCCGGCGCCGGAGGCTCGGTCAAGGACCGGCCTGAAGGGCCGGCCGCGCGGCGGCGACGCCTTGGGCGTCGTCCTTGAGGGAGCGTCCGGGGCCGGCAGGCTCGGCGGCGGGGGTTCGAGGCGCGGCCGGCGCCCGACGGGGACAGGCACTCGCGTGCATGTCCCCGGGCACGCGGCCCTGGACGCACAAAATGTTCCCGATTTGTTCCATCCATGCTAGGCTCGAGCCTCGTCTCTCGCCGAGGGGCGGGACGTGTTGACCGGGAAGGAGAAAGGGCGATGACCAGTAAGCACCTCATGGCGCCACCTACCCGATCCGACGGCCTGTTGAAAAAACAAGGAAATCCGCCGTTTCGGGCCGGAAAAACAGGCATTGTCCGCCAGCCGAAAAATGCGGTTTTCGGCTCGGTCAGCGCCCCGACCCGACGGCCGCCGGGCTTGAACCCGGGCGGTCGCCCGCCGTCGCGCCGGCCTGCCCCCTTCGCCGCCGCCCCGGCCGTGCGCAACGTCGCCGCCCGCGGGGCGTTACCCCGCCGTCATGAAAACCCCGACCAAGCGCAAGCCCAAGCCGCCCGCCAAGACGCCCCCGCCCGCCGCCGAGCCCGCCGCTCAGCCGCACGTCGACCAGACCCTGGTCCCCGACGGCCTGCCCAAGGCCGAGCGGATCGACCACGAGAACGACCTGGCCTGACGACGGCGCGCCCCGGCGCCTCAGTGCCCGTGCTGGCCCTCGTAGACGCCGGGGGCCAGGCGCTCGTCCTCCGCGCCCTCGGCGCCGGCCGGCAGCACGAACCGGCGGTCGCAGTAGGGGCATTCGACGAACTCGGCCTCGCCCATCTCCAGCCACACCCGCGGGTGGCCGAGCGCGCCGCCGACCCCGTCGCAGGCCACCCGGCGGGAGCGCACCACGACGGTCTCGGGGGCCGGGAAGGGGGCGGCCAGGGCGCCCTCGGCCGGCATCGGCTCCGCCTGGGTCTGCGCTTCCGCGCCGCGGTTTCGGATCAGGCGGGCCATGTGCACCTCTGTGGCCGCCGCGGCTTGGCGGCCGGGCGGCGGAGGCCTAGGTATGCGACGCGGGCTTGGCCCGTCAATCGACAGGGGCCGAATGGACCTTCCCGACTACGCCATCGAGGCCAGGGATCTGGACAAGACCTATCCGGCCACCAAGACCACGGCCGCGATCCATGCGCTGAAGGGCCTGGACCTGGCCATCCCGCGCGGCTCGATCTTCGGCCTCCTCGGGCCGAACGGGGCGGGCAAGTCCACCTTCATCAACATCCTGGCCGGGCTGACCCGCAAGACCGGCGGGACGGTGAAGATCTGGGGCCGCGACATCGACGAGCGGCCGCGCGACGCCCGCGCCGCCATCGGCGTGGTGCCGCAGGAGATCGCCGCCGATCCCTTCTTCACGCCGCGCGAGGCGCTGGACGTGCAGGCCGGCATGTACGGCGTGCCCAAGGCCGAGCGGCGCACCGACGAGCTCTTGGCCGCGCTCGGCCTGGCCGACAAGGCCGGGGCCTATGTGCGCCAGCTCTCCGGGGGCATGA
>Ga0268265_10003590_pt1 | contig 11077 bp, 9 predicted proteins | sample KBSSwiS52_FD_190355 | JGI IMG/M metagenome (GOLD analysis project Ga0268265, IMG submission 190355) | Switchgrass rhizosphere microbial communities from Kellogg Biological Station, Michigan, USA - KBS Switchgrass S5-2 (SPAdes) (version 2) | ecosystem: Host-associated > Plants > Roots >...
CTTCATCTTCGCCACCCTGGCCGAGGAGTTCGGCTTCGTCGACTGCATCTCGATCCTGGTGCTCTACGCCGCGGTCATCTTCATGGCGCTCAGGACCGCCTACATCTCGCACAGCCACTTCGGCCGGCTCGCGGCCGCCGGGGTGACGGCGACCTTCACCCTCTATGTGATGATCAATGGCGCCATGGTCATGGGCCTGGCGCCGGTGGTGGGCGTGCCGATGCCGCTGCTGTCCTACGGCGGCACGGTCATGCTGACGGTGATGATCGGCTTCGGGCTGATGCTGAGCGTGCGGGTGCATCGCTACTCAGAAGTCACCAGCGGCAAGGGGGCCTTCCTCTAATCCAAGGCTTCGAGGCGGGCCTCAGACGCGGTAGGCCTGGTCTGTCGCCCGCACAAGAGCGTCGACGACGCCCGGTTCGGTCGAGGCGTGGCCGGCGTCCCAGACGACTTCGAAGCGGGCCTCCGGCCAGGCGGTCTTCAGCCGCCAGGCGGCGTCCATCGGCGTCACCACGTCAAACCGGCCCTGCACGATCCAGCCGGGCGTGCGGCGCAGCGCGCTGATGTTCTTCAGCAGCCAGCCGTCTTCCGGGAAGAAGCCCTTGTTGGCGAAGAAGTGGCATTCGATGCGCGCGAAGGCGATGGCGAAGTCGATCTCGTTGAACTTCGACGGCCGCGCCTCCGGGCCGCGGATCGAGATCGTGTCGCCTTCCCACTGGCTCCAGGCGGCGGCGGCCTCGGCCTGCACGCGCCGGTCCGGGTCGGTGAGCCGGCGATGGTAGGCGCTGACCATGTCGTCGCGCTCGGCCGGCGGGATCGGCGCGCAGAACTTGGCCCAGGCGTCCGGAAACAGCATCGAGGCGCCGTCCTGGTAGAACCAGCGCAGCTCGCGCTGGGTGAGCAGGAAGACGCCGCGCAGGATCAGCGACTCCACCCGCTCCGGATGGGTGATCGCATAGGCGAGCGCCAGGGTGGAGCCCCAGGAGCCGCCGAACACCGCCCATTTCTCCACGCCCAGGTGGATGCGCAGCCGCTCGATATCCTCGATCAGGGTCCAGGTGGTGTTGTCCTCGAGACTGGCGTTGGGCCGCGAGCGCCCACAGCCGCGCTGGTCGAACAGCGCCATCCGCCAGCGCTTGGGGTCGAAGAAGCGGCGCATGGTCGGGTTGATCGCCCCGCCCGGGCCGCCGTGCAGGATCACGCAGGGCTTGCCGTCGCGCTGGCCGCACTCCTCGTAGAAGATCTCGTGCGGACCGCCGGTGGGAAGCCAGCCGTAGGCGAAGGGCTCGCTCTCGGGATAGAGCCCGCGCCGGTTCACGGACGAGGACACAGCCGGGGCGGGAGTGTTGCGTTCCATCGCGTCCAGTCTACTTCGGGAAACGGCGCTGTCGCCAGCCTGCGGAACGAAACACCCCACGCGACCGGAAGTCGCGAAGCAAATGAACAGGACGTGCCGCCATCCACCCTCTATGCGATGCGGCCGTGACGGCCAATGATTCCGGAAGAGGACGCCCCATGACCAAGCGCGCGGAGGATGCCGCGCCGATGGCGATCCCGTGGGCCACCGTGATCCTGCTGGGCGCGTTGACGGCGTTCGCGCCCCTGTCGCTCGACCTCTACCTGCCAAGCCTGCCCAGCATTGGCCGCAGCCTGGACGCGCCCAGCGGCGCGACCCAGGCGACCGTGGCGAGCTTCATCCTGGGCATGGCGATCGGCCAGCTGTTCTACGGCCCGGCGTCCGACCGGATAGGACGCAAGCCGGCGGTGCTCGCAGGCGCGGCGATCTATGTGGCGGCCTCGGTGGTCTGCGCCCTGGCCGGAACCATCGAGGTGCTGATCGCGGCGCGGTTCGTGGAGGCCCTGGGCGGGTGCGCCGGCGCCGTGGTCGCCCGCGCCATGGTGCGCGACCGGTTCGGGCCCACCGAGACGGCGCGCATGCTGTCGCTGATGATGCTGATCATGGGGACGGCGCCCATCCTGGCGCCGATCGCCGGCGGCTACGTCCTGGCGGCCTGGGGGTGGCGGGCCTGCTTCTGGTTGCTGACCGGGTTCGGGGTGCTGATGGTTCTCGTCATCGTCCTGCGGATGCGGGAGTCGCGGTCCGAGGCGACCTTGGCCCAGGCGCGGAGCGAGCACCCGTTGCGGGCCTATCTCGCCGTGCTCGGACATCGCAAGATCCTAGGCTACGCCCTTTGCAGCGCGCTCAACGGGGCGATGTTCTTCACCTATCTGTCAGGGCGGCCGGCCTGGATCATCGACCACTATGGGGTCTCGCCCTCCAACTTCGGCTGGGTGTTCGGGGCCAACGCCGCGGCGCTGATCGGCGCGAGCCAGGTGAACCGGCAACTGCTCAGGCGGTTGACCGCCGACCAGGTGCTGGTGCGCGCCAGCCTGGCGGCGACCCTGCTGGCCGGGGTTATGGCGGCGGCGGCGTTGGCGGGCCTGGACCAGCCGTGGATCATCCTGCCGCTGCTGTTCGTGCTGCTGGGCAGCTACGGCTTCCTGCAGGGCAACACCATGGCCGGGGCCTTGAACGCCGATCCCACGCGGTCCGGGACGATCTCCGCCCTGCTGGGCGCCGCAGGGTTCGCCGCCGGGGCCCTGGCCTCGACGATCGCGGCGGCCTTCAGCGACGGCACGCCGCGGCCGATGGCGGTCATCATGTTCACGACCCAGCTGGGCTCGGCCGTGGCCCTGCGGTGGCTGGCGCTGCCGCGCCGGGCTCAGGGTTGAGCCGGATCGACCCCGCGGGCGGCCCAGGCCAGGGTCGCCCAGCCGGTCAGGAACAAGAGGCCGCCGATCGGCGTCACCGCGCCCAGCCAGCGCGGGGCGCCCAGCGCCATGGCGTAGAGCGACCCCGAGAACAGCACCACGCCCGACAGGAAGAAGGCCGGCGCGAAGCGGGCGCGGCGCGCGCCGATCTGCATGAAGGTGGCGCAGGCGAAGGTCGCCATGGTGTGCATGAAGCCGTACATGGCCCCGGTTCGCAGCCACTCCCTGGCCGCGGGGTCGCTGACCCCGTGGGCGGCGAAGGCGCCGACGGCGACGGCGATGAAACCGCCGACCGCAGCCAGGGTCATCCAGGTGCGGCGCGTCCAGGACATAGTCATCGCTCGGCTTGTGTTGCGGCGCGGCGACCATACCCTCAGAAGGAGCGGCGGCAAGGAGCTTGGCCATGGGGTGGCGGACGGGGATCATGGCGGGCGTCTGGGCGCTGAGCGCGGCAGGCGTGAGCCAGGCTGCGAACCTGAGCGTCAAGGACTGGGTGGGGGTCTGCGACAACACCTGGGCCTGCACGGCGTTCGGGTTTTCGCCCATCGAGGCCGAGGAGGTCAGCTACCTGAAGCTGGAACGGGACGGCGCGGCGCAGGCGGCGGCCCGGATCACTGTGTCGTCCCGGGATCTGGCCAAGGGAAGCTGGCGCGTCACCGTCGATGGCAAGGGGGTTCCGGGTCTCGAAGCCGTGCGCGCGCAGGGCGAGGGTGACAGCGAGGTCGTCTCGGCGCCCTTGAGCGCGGCCCAGAGCGCCGCCCTGACGGCGGCGATCCGCAATGGTCAACAGCTGGAGCTGGCGCAGGGCGGCAAGCGTGCCGCCATCTCGCTGGCCGGCAGCGCCGCGACGCTGCGATGGCTCGACGACCAGCAGAAGCGGGCCGGGACCACCACCGCCCTGCTGGCGAGCGGCCCGAAGGCGGCCACGGCGAGCCCGCCGGCTCCACCGCTGGTCCGGGCCGCGCCGCCGGCGTCGCAGGCCGGGCTGCCGAAGGCGCCGCCGGGGGCGGTGAAGGCGAGGCTGGGCGAATGCGACGAGGATATCGACAGCCTGGGGATCGAGCCGATCGTGGCGCGGCTGTCGCCCGGGATGATCCTGTGGGCCGTGGCGTGCAGCCGCGGGGCCTACAATGTCGTCTACAGCCTGGTCCTGGCCGACGAGGCCGGGGTCAAGGTGCGGCCGCTGGCGCTGGCCGGGATGGGACCCGAGCCCGCGAGCGACCTGATGAATGTGGAGTTCGACCCGAAGACCCAGACCCTCTCCAACTTCGACAAGGGCCGGGGCCTCGGCGATTGCGGCGGCATGAACGAATGGGTCTGGGATGGCCGCGCCTTCCAGCCCACGCACCAGACGCTGATGCCCGAATGCCGGGGCGTCACGCCCGAGGACTGGCCGGTCGATTTCCGCACGCGCAGCCGGTGACCGCCAGGAGGCGGATCGCTTCGGCGACGGGGCTCGGGCTCTTCTATGCGGCGATCTTCGTGGGGACCGGGGCCGCCGCGCCCTACATGCCGGTCTGGTTCGCGGCGCATGGGCTCACGGGCGCGCAGATCGGGCTGATCCTGTCGGCGCCGATGCTGGCGCGCCTGGCGAGCGCGCCGGCGATCGCGGTCTGGGCCGACGGGTTTCGCCTGCGGCGCACGCCGCTCGTCCTGATGAGCCTGGCCACGGCGGGCGCCTATGCGCTGATGGCGGCGCCGTTCGGGTTCTGGTGGTGGCTCGCCGTGTGGTTCTGCGCGGCGTCGATCTTCAGCACTATCAGCCCGCTGGCCGACACCCTCGCGCTCGCCCGCGCCGAACGTGACGGCTTCAATTTCGGCTGGCCCCGCGGCTTCGGCTCGCTCGGCTACATCGTGGCCAATGTCGCCGTGGGCGCGCTGCTGGTGAAGGCCGCGCCGGACATCGTCCTCGTGTGGGTCGCGGCCGCGGCCCTGGTGATGGCGCTCGTCGCCGGTACGGCGCTGCCGCCCGATCCGGTCCGGGACGGGGGCGGCGCGCCGGACCTGGCGGCGCGGCTGGCCGGCCTCGGCGGACTTCTGCAGGATCGGACCTTCATGACGGCGGTCGCCTCCGCCGGCCTGATCCAGTCGGCCCACGCCTTCTACTACGGCTTTGCGACGCTGGCCTGGAAGCGGCAGGGGATCCCCGAGGACCTGATCGGCGCGCTGTGGGCGGTCGGCGTCGTGGTCGAGATCGGCTTCATGTGGTTCCTGGAGCCGTGGCGGCGGGCGGTCGGGCCGGTGAGGGTGCTGATCCTGGCCGGCGCCGCGTCGGTGGTCCGCTGGACGGCGCTGGCCTTCTCGCCGCCGCTCTGGCTGCTGTTTCCCGTCCAGGCGCTGCACGCGCTGAGTTTCGGGGCGACGTTCCTGGCGGCGCTGCAGCTGACCGACCGGCTGTCGACGCGCGAGAACGCCTCGGCCGCGCAGGCGATAAACTCGGCGCTTGCGGGGGGAATCCTGGCCGGACTCGCCACGATCGCGTCGGGGTGGATGTTCGACCGGGTGGGCGCGCTGGGCTACCTGGCGATGACCGCGATGACGCTGCTGGGCCTCGCCGGCGCGCTTCGGCTGGCGGCGATGAAACGTGCGGATCTCTGAGGGCGCCGCTGCGACGGCTTGCGATCTGCCGACGCAATCCGAGAATGCGGATCACTTCTGGAGGAATTCGCATGCGTGCGCTGCAAATCGCCGAGCCCTGGGGCGTGGAGAACCTGAAGCTTGTGGAGCTGCCTGACCCTGTTCCTGGTCCGGGCGAGGTCCTGGTCCGCATGCGTGCGGCTTCCCTCAACTACCGGGACTTGATGATGGTCAGCGGGGCCTACACCAGGGCGGGGCCCGTCGCAGGGACGATCACGCCGCTCTCCGACGGCTGCGGCGTCGTCGAGGCGGTGGGGGAGGGCGTCACCCGGGTCGCGGTCGGCGATCGCGTGTCGTCGCTGTTCTATCAAACGTGGCTGGCCGGTCCGCCGACGGCCGAGCGGCTGAAGGGGGCGCTCGGCAGCCCGATCCCGGGAGTCGCGCGGGAACTGGCCGTCTACAGCCAGGACGGCGTTTCGAAGGTTCCCGACTTCCTCAGCGACGAGGCGGTCGCAACGCTGCCCTGCGCGGCGCTGACGGCCTGGCGGGCGATCTTCGAAGACGGCGACCTGCAACCGGGCGACACTGTGGTGTTGCAGGGAACCGGCGGTGTCTCGATCTTCGGCCTGCAGTTCGCCAAGGCGGCGGGCCTGCGCCCGATCATCACCTCTTCATCGGACGCCAAACTGGCGCGGGCCGCCGAGCTTGGGGCTGACGACCGGATCAACTACCGGACGACGCCGGACTGGGGGAAGGCCGTGAAGGCGGCGACGGGCGGACGGGGCGCTGATCTGGTCCTCGAGGTCGGCGGGCCGGGCACTCTGCCGATGAGCCTGCGGGCGGTGAGGTTCGCGGGCCACATCGCGATCATCGGGTCGGTCGGCGGCGCCGCTGAAGGGTTCAACCCGACAGCCCTGATCGGCAATTCGGCGAAGCTGCAGGGGCTGTCGGTCGGCTCGCGCGACATGTTCGAGGCGATGTGCCGATTCATCGCGCTCAAGAAGATCGAGCCGGTGGTCGACAAGGTCTTTGCCTGGACCGACGCGCGCACCGCCTTCGAGACGATGCGCGCCGGAGACCAGTTCGGAAAGATCGTGCTGAAGTTCTGAGCGCCTCAGATCCTCGGGTCGACGCTGTCGTCGAGGCGGGCGGCGATCAGCTCGGCGGCCTCTTCCGGCGAGGTCTCGGTGGTGTCGATGCGAATCTCCGGGTGCTCGGGGGCCTCATAGGGGCTGTCGATGCCGGTGAAGTTCTTCAGCTGGCCGGCCCGGGCCTTCTTGTAGAGGCCCTTGACGTCGCGCCGCTCGGCCTCGGCCAGCGGCGTGTCGACGAACACTTCGATGAATTCGCCTTCGCCCATCAGGTCGCGGGCCATCCGTCGCTCGGCGCGGAATGGCGAGATGAAGGAGACCAGCACGATCAGGCCGGCGTCGACCATCAGCCGGGCGACCTCGGCGACCCGGCGGATGTTCTCCACCCGGTCGGCGTCGGTGAATCCCAGGTCCTTGTTGAGCCCGTGGCGGATGTTGTCGCCGTCCAGGATGTAGGTGTGGCGGCCGTTGGCCAGCAGGCGCTTTTCCACCAGGTTGGCGATGGTGGACTTGCCCGAGCCTGAGAGGCCCGTGAGCCAGACCACGCGGCCGGTCTGGCCCTTCTGCTGGGCTCTGGCCTTCTTGTCGACGTCGAGCGCCTGCCAGTGGACGTTCTGCGAGCGACGCAGGGCGAAGTGCAGCATGCCGGCGCCGACCGTGCGGTTGGAGATCCGGTCGATGAGGATGAAGCCGCCGAGGTCGTGGTTCTCGGGGTAGGGGTCGAAGGCGATCGGGGCGTCGAGCGACAGGTTGCAGACGCCGATCTCGTTGAGCTCCAGGCGCTTGGCGGCCAGGCGCTCGAGGGTGTTCACATTGACCTTGTACTTGGGCTCGGTGACGCTGGCGCTGACGGTGCGGGTGGCCAGCTTCAGGAGGTAGGGCCGGCCCGGCAGCATGGGTTCGTCGTCCATCCAGACGATGGTGGATTCGAACTGGTCGGCGACTTGCGGCGGCTCGCCGGCGGCGGCGAGGACATCGCCGCGGGAGACGTCGATCTCGTCGGTCAGCGTCAGGGTGATCGACTGGCCGGCCACGGCCTCGTCGAGGTCGCCGTCCAGGGTGACGATCCGCGCGACGCGGCTCTCCCGCCCCGAGGGCAGCGCCTTGACCTTGTCGCCGGGACGCACGGTCCCAGACGAGACGAAGCCCGAGAAGCCACGGAAGTCGAGGTTGGGGCGGTTGACCCACTGCACCGGCATGCGGAAGGGCTTGTCGCGCAGGGCGTCGCCGACCGGCAGCACCTCCAGGTGCGGCAAGAGCGCGGGGCCGCGGTACCAGGGGGCGGCGTCGCTGACCTCGGTGATGTTGTCGCCGCGCAGGGCCGAGACGGGGATCGCGGTGAACTCGGTGATGCCGATCTGGGTCGCGAACTCGCGATACTCCTTCAGGATGGCGTCGAAGATCTCCTCGCTCCAGCCGACCAGGTCCATCTTGTTGATCGCCAGCACCACGTGGCGGATGCCCAGCAGGCTGACCAGGTAGCTGTGGCGGCGGGTCTGGGTCAGCACGCCCTTGCGGGCGTCGATCAGGATCACCGCGGCGTCGGCCGTGGACGCGCCGGTGACCATGTTGCGGGTGTACTGCTCGTGGCCGGGGGTGTCGGCGACGATGAACTTGCGCTTGTCGGTGGAGAAGAACCGGTAGGCGACGTCGATGGTGATGCCCTGTTCACGCTCGGCGGCCAAGCCGTCGACCAGCAGGGCGAAGTCGATCTCGCCGCCCTGGGTGCCGACCTTCTTGCTGTCGGCCTCGAGCGCGGCCAACTGATCCTCGAAGATCATCTTGGAATCGTAGAGCAGCCGGCCGATCAGGGTCGACTTGCCGTCGTCCACCGAGCCGCAGGTGAGGAACCGCAGAAGGCTCTTGTGCTGGTGGGCCTCCAGGTAGGCGTCGATGTCTTCGGCGATGAGGTCTGAGACGTGGGCCATCAGAAGTAGCCTTCCTGCTTCTTCTTCTCCATGGACGCGGCCTGGTCGTGGTCGATCTTGCGGCCCTGGCGTTCGGAGGTGGTGGTGAGCAGCATTTCCTGGATGATCTGCGGCAGGGTGACAGCGGTGGATTCCACCGCCCCGGTCAGCGGGTAGCAGCCCAGGGTGCGGAAGCGCACCGACTTCATCTGCGGGGTCTCGCCGGGCTCCAGCGGCATGCGATCGTCGTCGACCATGATCAGGGCGCCGTCGCGCTCCACCACCGGGCGGACCTTGGAGAAGTACAGCGGCACGATCGGCACGTTCTCCAGGTGGATGTATTGCCAGACGTCGAGCTCGGTCCAGTTGGAGATCGGGAAGGCGCGGAAGTTCTCCCCTTGCCCTTTGCGGGTGTTGTAGAGCCGCCAGAGCTCGGGGCGCTGGATCTTCGGGTCCCAGCGGTGCTGGGCGGAGCGGAACGACAGGATCCGCTCCTTGGCGCGGGATTTCTCCTCGTCGCGGCGGCCGCCGCCGAAGGCCGCGTCGAAGCCATACTTGTCGAGCGCCTGCTTCAGCCCCTCGGTCTTCCAGATGTCGGTGTGCAGCGCCGAGCCGTGGTCGAAGGGGTTGATCCCCCGCTCGACGGCCTCCGGGTTCTTGTAGACCAAGAGGTCGAAGCCGGCCTCCTTCTGCATCCGCTCGCGCAGCGCGTACATGTCCTGGAACTTCCAGGTGGTGTCGACGTGCAGCAGCGGAAACGGGATCTTCGACGGGAAGAACGCCTTCTGCGCCAGCCGCAGCATCACAGCCGAGTCCTTGCCGATCGAATAGAGCATAACTGGCCGTTCGCACTCGGCCACCACCTCGCGAAAGATCTGGATGCTCTCGGCTTCCAGGCGCTGAAGGTGAGTGAGATCGGGGGCTGGGAGGTCGGCGGCGGCGAGACTCGAGGCGGCCTGGCTGTTCATGAAAGCCTTCATCTGACGGGATAAATCCGCTCGTTCCGGCCTGGCGGGGCGCGGATCGGCTCTGGGCATGGATTAGTTGACCCCTCGGTCTAAAGCAAGCCGCGCAGGCGGCCGCGGCGCCCAGGAGATCAGGGACAGCGGATAGAGAATCTCAACGCTGCGCCGGAAACCTATCGCGTCCGGAACCCGCCAATTGGCCGCCATTCATGTCCGAAAACCGCGAGACAGGGCGCGTCGGCCGGCCCATCCTGGCGCCATGGATATGGATGACGACGCCTGCTACCGCGCGTTCCAGATGCGCGACGCCCGGTTCGACGGGAAGGTCTTCGTGGGCGTGAAGACCACCGGGATCTATTGCCGCCCCGTCTGCCCGGCGCGGACGCCGAAGCGCGAGAACGTGAACTTCTACCCGTCGGCCGCGGCGGCGCAGGAGGCGGGGTTCCGGCCCTGCCTGCGGTGCCGGCCGGAGGCTTCCCCCGACCTCGGCGCCTGGCGCGGCACGTCCAACACGGTGTCGCGGGCGCTCGGCATGATCGAGGCCGGCGCGCTCGACGGCGGCGACGTGGACGCGCTTGCGAACCGGCTGGGCGTGGGCGAGCGCCAGCTGCGGCGACTGTTCCGACAGCACCTGGGCGCCTCGCCGATCGCCGTGGCCCAGACCCGACGCGTGCTGCTGGCCAAGCAGCTCATCCACGAGACGCGGCTGCCTATGGCCGAGGTCGCGCTGGCGGCGGGGTTCGGCAGCATCCGCAGGTTCAACGAGACCTTCCAGCAGCTCTTCAGCCGGCCGCCCGCCGCGCTGCGCCGACTGGGCGGCGAGGCCGAGACGGCGGCCGAAAGCGGCGGCGTCACCCTGAAGCTCGCCTACCGGCCGCCCTATGACTGGGAGGCGATGATCGCCTTCCTGGCCGGACGCGCGATCGCCGGCGTCGAAGCGGTGAGCGCGCGACGTTATGCGCGCACCCTCGAGGTGGACGGCGCCCGGGGCCTGGTGATCGTCGAGCCGGGGGAGGGGGACTTCCTGCGGATCACCGTGCGTCTGCCGAACCTGCAGGCCCTGCCGGGCGTGATCGCCCGCGTGCGGCGGGTGTTCGACCTGGCGGCCGATCCGGGCGTAATCGGCGCGCATCTCTCGGAGGATCCAAGGCTTGCGCCCCTGGTGGCGGCGCGGCCGGGGCTGCGGGCGCCGGGCGCCTGGGACGGCTTCGAACTGGCCGTCCGGGCGGTGCTGGGCCAGCAGATCTCCGTGGGCGCCGCGCGCAACCTGGCTGGCAGGCTGACGGCGGCGTACGGCGAGCGGCTGGACGACCCGATCGCCGTGGGCCTCGGCCTCACCCATGTGTTCCCGGCGCCGGAGCGCCTGGTCGGACAGGATGTCGCCGGGCTGGGCATGCCGCGAGCGCGGGGCGCCGCCCTGGAGGGGCTGGCGCGGGCCGCCCGCGCCGATCCGCTGCTGTTCGACGCCAAGCGGAGCCTCGAAGAGGCCATTGGGCGCCTGCGCGCCCTGCCGGGGATCGGCGACTGGACGGCGCAGTACATCGCGCTGCGGGCGCTTCGGGAGCCGGACGCCTTTCCCCCGACCGACGTGGGGCTGATGCGCGCCCTGGCCGACGCAGACGGCCGGCGGCCGAACCCCGCGGAATTGCTGGATCTCGCCGAGCGCTGGCGGCCCTGGCGGGCCTACGCCGCGCAGCACCTGTGGGCCTCGGATGCGGCGACCGCACCCAAGAAGGAGACATCTCATGACCGCCGAGCGGCCTGA
>Ga0268265_10003598_pt1 | contig 11065 bp, 14 predicted proteins | sample KBSSwiS52_FD_190355 | JGI IMG/M metagenome (GOLD analysis project Ga0268265, IMG submission 190355) | Switchgrass rhizosphere microbial communities from Kellogg Biological Station, Michigan, USA - KBS Switchgrass S5-2 (SPAdes) (version 2) | ecosystem: Host-associated > Plants > Roots >...
TACCAACGGGACATATGTATCGGCAAAAGGACCCACAAAATCCACGGGTGATGTGCCTTGTCCCAAAATCAAGCTATTGGAAGTTAAACTGGTTCGTTCAGTTCCTCCTTGGACCACAGGTAAAGGGATGGTGACTGGACCCGTCTGACCTGTCGGGCCCGTCGCTCCCGCTGCCCCTGCGGATCCGGCCGACCCTGTTTGGCCTGTTGGTCCGGTTGCTCCAGCCGCACCGGCTGGCCCAGTCGGTCCTGTATTGGTCGCCGTTCCATCCGCACCCGTATCACCCGTGGGTCCTGTTTCTCCAACACCACCACCACCACCCGTTCCACCGGTAAAGTTGGCGAGGTCTTCTGCCAATGCATCGATTCGATTGCTGAGGTCGCGGTTGGAGGAATAAAGATTAACGACAAACACCAACAACACCACAAACACTATAATAATGCATAATCCGACCAATATCATGCTCATGGTCGATGTTGGCATATTATTCGATTCATTAGGACCGGGACTGTTGTTGTTGGGATTGTTGTTGGCTGCATCGAAAGGGTTTTGATCATAGTCGTCCATTTTACTGCTCCAACCAGCAGCATATTTTATCGATTTCCCCCTTATTTTCTTGCACACCCCTCCTTTTTTCTGTTTTCCATTCTTTTTAATATGGCTCTGTTGTGTGTGGGAGAGGGGAGTGTTTCTTTTTTTTTTGTTCATTCTTTTTCGTTTCCTTTTTTAGATCGTCAAGAAGAAGAAACTCCTGGTTCGGATGAATCCACGCATCAAGTTCCGTACGTATTTTTCTTTTGCATGAGCGAATGCTGTTTTACGTTTTCTTTTTTGTGTGCCTAGTGGTGAAAAAATGCAGGTTATTGGACCAAGAACAAAAAGCCTATAATATAGCTTGTAAAGAAAAACAACAGGACAAGGAGGACATGGACGAATGGAAGAACGAAATGGATCAAATGTTTTGTATCCTCCAAGATCAAGTCATACAGTCTTCCAAAATTGAAGATTTGCCCAAGGTTGCAAAAACAAACAATATTGCGCAACTTTTGATGGTGACTGGATGGGGGAAAGACGAGGACGACGACGCTGGCGAGACAAAAAAAGCTTTGCTTTACTGTCAAGTTGTAGACAAAACTCAACCTTGGACTCTGCCTCAAAAAGGATCACAAGGGGCAGCCGGCTATGATATTGCGAGTTCGGTCGCCCAAGTGATTCCGCCTCATACTTGCAAACTTGTTCCCACCAATTTAATTATTGCGACTCCAAAAGGAACCTATGGACGTCTTGCCCCACGATCTGGACTTGCATGTGCATCCATCTCGGTGGATGCCGGTGTTGTGGATGGCGATTATCGCGGCCATGTTAAGGTTTTGCTTTTGAATCGGACAAATCAAGATTTCAAAGTCAATATTGGCGATCGTATTGCTCAATTGATTTTGGAAAAAATTCAAGATGCCGATGTCGTTTTCACCGAAACGTTGTCCACGACGGCTCGTGGCGCACAAGGATTTGGATCGACGGGTGTCACGCAACCGCTTGGTGTTGTTGCCCAACCGATTGGTGTTGCACAACCTATAGTCGCACCACCAAAAGTAGCACAACCTACTTCTTCATCTTCTAGTACGACGGCGAGCACCACAAGCACGTCGTCATATCAAGATGGAGCAGAAGGAGAAGCCGATCATTTGATTTTGTAAAATCAGAGCGAGAGAAAGAGACATAATCTTTCAAAAAGATCGAAAGAAAAACAACATATAAAATCATTCTGTTCGGACGCTGATTTCTGGGTTGACGACAACCGCGGCGCCGGAATAGCTGCCTACACCAATAACGATTTGGCAGATGTAAAGGATCGCAACAAAGGCAATCAGTACGGTCAATGTGATTTGTACAGTGGAAAATGAGCTCACGGCCCAAAGTACAATGACCATCACCAACAAAACCACAAAGATCAAAATCATAACACCATAATGGACCACTTTTGCCCATCCTCGGCGAACACCACCGCCGGTTTGTGTTGTCGCTGCCTGGTTATCAATGTTTGCGTCATTTGCGTCTCGAACCAAATGTGGGGGTTGCAATTCTTGTTGTTTGACTGCCACCGGATTAGCAAGAGTGGTAGCCGACATATTAGAAATCGTACACGATGTACACCTTACTTTTTTTTCTTCATTCTCTGTTTAGATGCCATCTTTATTGGAGTGCACCGGCCTTCTTTCCGAGTAAACATTTAAAAAAAAAAAAATCTTTTTTTTGGTGTGATTTATATTGATTGTGCAGGTTACAAGCTCTCGTGCAAGAATATCTCGGTGACACCCTCGTGACAAGATTCGAAACTCTCATCACGCGCCGACCGGAGATGGCCTTGCCACTCCTAAAATGGATGCAACAAGAAGACGAACAAATTCTGGATTGGATGGAAAGGGCCATCCATATCCTCAAGCTGAATCGCTTGCAGAGAACAACCGATCTCAAACTTGAAATTCAAAATCTCCTGGAATTTCAAGCCGTTCAAAACATTAATCGCGATGAAATGCATAAAACCATCAATACATTGCGTCTGGAACCTCATGTACAAGAATGGTTGCAAACGGGTCAAGTTCCCTCGTTTGGTCGATCGACTCCCTTGCCAAAATTTTGTCAAAACGTTTTTCGGCTGGAAAAACAAGACAAGGAGATCATTGTAACATTTAGTGAGGAGGTGATGGCACATTTCGTAATTAAGAAATCATACTATAATAGCACGGAAATTGAAATATCGAGTATGAATGACGCGCTGCCCTGGTTCAAACAATCGACAAGTTGGTTTACAAGCAGCTTTAATAAAAGTCTTCAAATTCAGGAAATGCCACTAAGACATGGATCATCGAGTTCTATTATTGCATGTTCAGATTACTCCCATGCACGCCGTCTCCTTCATCAGCGTCTCTACGATCCAAATTCAGAAGAGACTACACATATGTGTTATTCCCGATTGCAATGGGCATGGATATTGCTTGGATTTTTGGTTGACAAGCCAAATTTATTTGACGAATTGACACCCGAGGGAGAAGCTAGTTTCGAGCGATGTATCGAGATTATGACGTTATCTCAGAGCCAAGATGAGAGATGACCACTAATTCTAATTTTCAACTCTCAGATTATGGATCCGATTTCCGGTTATATTGATCAAAACGGAGTAGTAGCAATCTGATTTAGTGGTCGTCTCCCATCACGGCTCTAGTAAATATCTCAATCTTGTTTTTTTCAGATGGCTTCTTTTTTCGACGCTATTGGATTGCCCCCAGTGTAAAACGCCGCGACATTTATTTCCTCATACTCTTTTTTTTTTCATTTGTTTCATTTCTTATAGGTTGCTGGTCATTGTTTATGAATATGTTGGAGATATCATCAAACGATTTCATCTTCTTGAAAAAGCAGAACCCGAATTGACTCTGAAATTACTTTCCAACGTCGAAAAAGGCAGAACTTGGTTACAAGAAGCCATACAACTTTTAAACATCAATCAGATTGAAAGTTCAAATAATTATCAACATCGGTTTTTAATGATCAGTGATCATCAAGCATGCCAAGCCGAGGAACTTCATGAATTAACACAGAGCATGCGTTTTACCCCTCATGTTATGGAATGGTTAAAAACGGGTAACATACCAACATTTGGTCGATCTTCTCCCCACTCACAATTTTTAATAAAATTGTTTAAATTGAACGAACAAGAGCAACAATTGATTCATCAACATTCACCTGAATTGTTGAAATATTTGAATTTTGGTGGGAATGCGCAAGGTTGTGTCGCTTTTCTCGGCACCATGAACAAAACTCCATGGTTTCAAAAACAAATGAAATGGGTGTTTCAAAAACGAGCAATTGGTAACAACGGTCTTTTAATTTTTGAAGAATTGAAAGTTGTTGCCTATTCTCAAATCAACCAGATCGAGTTCCATGAGCTCCATCCTCTGTTAAAAGAACCCAACAATACAAATTTTCGACATTTGGCTTATCCTCGATTGCAATGGGCGTGGATATTCTTTCGACTGTTAGTCGAAAATCTAAACATTTTTGACGATCTTATCCCCGAACAACAAGCTAGTCTTGAACGTTGTATCGATATCATGACGTTAAAGTAAGATCGAACCTTTGACAATCAATCGTCATGTCGGAATCAACAGAAGAAGATCGAAACGAACAATTAGTCTATGATCAATTGGCATCTTCATCCACCATCAACCATCAAACCCAATTTGTGTTTATTATTAGTGTGGTGTTTATTTTCCTCGTGGCCATTGGCATTTTGGGTATTTTGATCTATGCCGTCTATGCGACGTTTTCGGAACCGAGAGCGCACGATACACATATCCGAGATCTTTATAACCGCAACATTCATTGTACATCGAATATGATGATTGGCAACGATGCCACCATCAGCGGTGAATGTCATGCCACACAATTTACGACCAACAAATTTGTGACCTCACCTTTGATTGTGGATCATGCTCAATTCGCATTGGATGGATCTCGATCCCATGTGGTTGTGGAACACGGCCGTTCGGAATCTTCTTCTATAACACTTCCGGCCTCGACACAATTTGCTGGGCTATGGGTGATTGTCACCAACGAACAAAGCCAAAACATTCCCCTTTTTGTGCATCCTCCGTCATCCGATTTAATTGATCATCAAACGAGCCCTCATAGCATAGCTCACCATCGTTCTGCTACATTTGTAGCATTAGGGCCGCTTGCATCTGGAAAAGGCAAATGGACCCGTTTGTATTAATAAATATGATTTAATGGTGATTTCTCATTTTGGCCCCTATAAAAAGATGTCTGTCAGTTCCCGAGCCCCAACTCCAGAGGAAATTGCGACGATCCATGCGTTTTATGAAGCCATGTACAAGAAAAAAGAAGAACAAACCGAAATGAAGAATCAAATCAAGACATTGGAAAAACGCTGTAAAGAATTGGAAATAGAAAATGCTAAATTAACAGCCCAATTAATTACGTGTAGGGGTATAATCAGCCTACACAATGGGAAATCAGTCATGAAAGGTAGTTGTGTCTCAAGACGTGTGGTGAAAAAAAACCTTCAAGAATGTGTGACATCGATCGTTCAAGGTTTTTATCCTGTTATTCGTTACGGAGATACCGACGGCATCACCCTCATGACACGAAACTTTGTCGATCGAGAAATAGAACCTTTTTCTGTTCCGAGTACTTGTACGTATTTTGATTCAGAAGGAAGACCCACCACTGTCACTCATTTTCCAACAAAACCGATCATCAATTCCCTACCACCATCTAAACATCTGACAATGGTAGAATCCGCTCAGGAGAAAGAGCCGTTGGAAACTCAAGAAAAAAAAGATGAAAAATGGAGAAAAGATTTTACAACATGGACAACAGCAAATTCGCAGAAAAAAGTTAGTCTCGATCCACCTGTCGATATTGACAATACCGTGTCGATCGCTTATGGAGTCATTCTTCCTAAAGAAATTGAAACGGATCCCTTGTGTAACATTTGGCAAGCATCCAAAATTGTTGTGGATCTGGGAATGGGTCTTGGTCATGCGCTCTTGCAAATGTTTTTAATGAGTGCTGAGCCTCAACAAAAATTCTATGGTTATGAACTCGTTCCTCAACGTTTTGCACAAGCCCAAGACTGGTTTAAAAAACTTATTGTGCAACCCGATTCGTGTAGTTCACTTGAATCAATGACTTGCACCAAGAAAATAGGAACCACGATAAAACTCTTTTTAAAAAATGGCTTGGAGTGTCACGTACACGCAGATGCCGACTTTTTCTTGTTTGACATCAAGATTTTACCCGAAGCGGAAAAGGCTTGGATTAACTTTTTCAAAACCACCAAACCAGGATGCAAAGTTCTTTCCTTTCAAGTTTTACCTTTTATTTTTCCATCTCATGCCTGGATTTCTCGAAATATTTCCATCGATACATCTTGGGGTCTCCATCCGTTTGTCTTGTATCAGAAAGTATAAAAAAGAATGCATTTTAATATGCTTCCAATTACCACAATAGATGCAAAAAGGAGAAACATGGACATGGTTTGGCCTACATATCGATAAAAACATTAATCTGCAATCAATCGATGGTTTAGACTTGAAAGCAATACAATTACAACTCTATGGTTCTTTATTTGATGTATTTAAACAATATATAGAAAAAGTGTTTGATCAACTGCACATACCAGGATGGCATGACAACATTTCTTCCATTGTTGCAACCTATACTTTTGATGCGTCTATGTTTCGTTATGTACCTGCACCCATTACATCACCTGAAGTGTCAACCGATTTCCCACTCTTGCCAACTCCTTTAATGGAAACCTTGAGCTATTCTCTCAAATGGGATATTCCTTGTCTTGCATTTTGTAACGATGTCAAAGTTACACAATTTGGTCCAGAAAGTCAATTTTGGATTATCAATCGACTGTTTAATGACTATCAAAATGTGTGTGTTTTTGATTCTCGACTTCAATGTGTATCACAAGTGAAGCTTGATTACAAGGTTGAAAAAGGTGTCACTTGGTACGGATGTGATGACAATGGAAACGCCACTCTCGTGTGGCCGGAGCATGATTTGCATGCCCGATGGCTTGCGTCTTGCTCCAAACAATCCGTGAGAAAGTATTCTGCACGACACGGCCGATGTAATTGTGGAAATATTTCTGATTGTCCGGTTCCCGCTGGTGCTTGGCCAGTCATCCCCAAGACCAATCTTGCTCCCATTCTTGACCTTGCTTTTTTTGATAATCATCGGCCCGCAAAACGACGCAAAATGGGCATTGAAACATTCTGAAATTTTCGCTTGAAAACAACAACGGTCGAAAAAGATTTATTCAATGAGACGCAGGGACAGAAACAGAAATAAAACTTGTATTGAGGGTGTAAATGGCCGATACGCCCAATAACAATACAATAATGGCAAAAATCATCAAGACACCGCTATTAGGAGGGGTCATCCCTGGTAATGTCCACGCCAAAACAACCATGAGTACTGAAACAACAATGATCACCAAAAGTAATATCCATACCAACTTGGTTTTGGTAGTTACAATGGGATCGGTTTTGCTTTCAACCGGTAAAGGATCGAGAGTTTCCGCCATTTTTGTGAGATCACTTAATTCTACACCGGAAATAGCGATCGTACAATGATGGTTTTATTGTTATAATTTGTGATGGGACAATACCATGATTCTTCTGTTCATCGTCAATAACCATCATACAATCATGTGGAGATACCAAAGGTATTTTAGAAACAATATTGCGTGCCCATTGAAGATCTTTCACAAATACAATTTCGAATCCAATAGTGGTGAGTTGATTCCATTGTAAAAACTGGCGGATCCGTTCCGCCCAACGTTCACAATTCGTTTCATCCTCTTTTTGTTCCTTTTGTTTCAAAAACAAAGGCAAGCTTTGTACTTTTTTTTCTTCTTTTTTACAAGGTAAAACCACAATGATCAATTGTTTGACTTGTGGATCAAGAGCAAACATGGCTTTGGAAACGGCTATAAAATCGGGTGAAATATCACAATTGTCGAAAAAGGTAATTGCGTCATCACGAAAAAACCGTTTGCCGTAAAGTTCAATCACATTTTGCCATTTCCAAAATACATATTTTACTTGCTTTTGTTTTAAATAGCGAAAGGCAAATCTTTCAAAAATATTCAATTCTTTTGGCGTGAGTAATAATGGTGAGGGTTTTGAAAGAGAAGCAACAACCTGTGAGCGAGCAGAAGGATGATGATGACGATGATGATGATGATATTGCTTGATTCCCGTCAACCATTCACTTTTCACCAATGCACCATTTTGAAACGTTTGTTTGACCAAAGGATTTTCGACGGCTGGAAAACTGTGTAAATTTTGAAATATTCCATTGACGCGATTCACTTGACTCCACACATCATGGACAAAATCAAATTGCCGTAGCTCAAAAAAAGATTGTTCGAGCCAAAACCACCAATTCGAATTTCGATTTTCAAGAAATGACGCATAAGTCCAAGAATTTCTCGGAAATTTCAAATCCAATAACCACTCCGCTGCCGAAATATCATGTTCTTGTAAAATCGAAAGATAACCAACCAGAATTTTTTTAATGTGGATCGGCAAAATCCGCATCAGCGCCATTTTTCCAAAAAGGGGGGAACCTATTTTTTTTTGAGCCCCTTATTAAGGGACATTGGGATTGGTTTTGGGCCCTCCTCCATCCTTCAAACTCACACTCTTTCAAAAAATGAGTACGCCCAAAAATAATGGCAGCTACAATAACAAACTGGAAGAAATGATAAAAACACAACCGGCACTGATGGTACATTTTCAATTGCCAGGATGCCGCCCATGTCAAAAAATCGAACCCATCCTCCTTAAAATGCATGAGGAAACACCGTTGGTGCCGCATTATTTTGCTCAAAATCATGAAATAGAAAATTTGAAGACTGAAGAATTTAAAGATCGAAATTGGTCTAAATTTCCATATACGGTCACTTTTGTCAAAGGTCGCCCCATGCATTTTATCGATGGCACGACAGCCGATTCATTACTCAAACGCCATGAAGCGCTTCTCCAACTCGATCAACCTGCGACTCCATCAACACCATCGTCCATCTCTGGATAGATTATCCCCCTCCGCATTCTATTTAATTGGATGGTACAGGGGCCGTAATGGGAGACGACCACTAAATCAGATTGCTACTTCTTCGTTTTGATCAATATAATTGGAAATCGGATCCATATTCAGAGTTGAAAATCTAATTTAGTGGTCATCTCTCATCTTGGCCCATATAAAATGATAGAAATAAAAAAGATTTTTTTTCTTTTTCTTTTTCGAATGATCAATTTAATGAACTTTACCACACATGCGGCATCTGTCACATTTTGTCAAAATAGATGATGTTGGCCTGGCTAAAGAAGAGTGGTTGAAAATTCTAATTTTGTTGTATTTTGGTTTGGGTGGAGGCATGAGTTTTTTTTGTTGTGCCTCGAGATCTTTTGAAATTTCATCATGCCAATCGATTTCTTGGTCTTTACTTATTGTAGCCAAAGATGTCGCCGCGGATGAAGACAAAGATGGTGATGATGTGGATACGCTCTCCATGTTGTTTTTTTTTGGATTTTTTGTTTTTTTCTATTTTCTCTCCCAAGGGAGAAAAATCTCTGAAAGAAACGTCACGCGCGCTTAATTTTTTGCAAGGATGATTTTTTGTTTAAAAAGGCAACAAAACGCACACAGTCTCGGTGGGGGGTGCAAAAAAAATAGTTAGATTTTTTTGGTAATGACGGCTTGCTTCCATTCCAGTTGGTGTTTCATATTGCTTAAAAATTTCCACATGGGGTCAATCCATGATGTTCGAACTTGGATCAACAATTGTTTTGTGATCGGTGGCAATTTACTCAAGACTTTATTATCATCTTTGAGTGGAATCTAATGCACGGGGTTTTGTCAAACGCGCAGGCAGGCAGGGGCAGGGAAAAAAAAGCCAAAAATTACCGCGATTTTTAGACGCGTTTCGCCATCCATACAAATATCCAATTCATATCGTTCATGAATCGGTTGAGGTAATTTTTCCAATTCTTCTGCTAATTGTTTCCTAAACAGAGGCATTCGACATCAAATAAAGAAAAGAAAAAGAAAAAAAAAACTTACGTGAGAGCAAGAGAATTGTAAATCGGCTTCAAATATTGTTCGTGCACCATCGTCCATACCAACACGCTGAGATTGAGTTGTTCGGGAACGGGTATCCATTTGTTGGTCGGGTCGAAAATGTATTTTGTGAGCATGACTTTATCTCCAGATGCATTGGAATCGGTGGCGTCACGGGGCGCAAAAACATCAAAGTGAATTTTTTCAATGCCTTTTTGCATATAGATTCGAGCAAAATACACCAAGTTTCGAAATTCTTTGCTCACCGAAATTGGAACGGCGGCGGATACATCCGTCTTTTTGTTGTGTGTTTCTTCTTTGAGGGTGCTGGGTTCCAGAACCATGCCAATTGAAGATGATGCCATCTTGAATTAAGGCAAGCCAAAAAGAGAGAGAGAGAGATCATGAACAAAACAGAAACAAAAACCACAACCACAAAAATATTTTATATACACCAAATGTGGTTGGATGTCGATCCTCACTCGACTTGCACACAAGTACCCGACCGATTTGTTGCTTTACAAAAAACAGTATTGGATGAAATCGCAAAATGGAGAAAAACATATGCCTCACAGATTTCAGTGGTGTATAAATTATGGAATTCGAAAATGATTCGAGAATTGATGGATTCTCACGAACATCTGCGCGGTTATCGTGATTTTTTCGAAAATGGAATCCACGAGCATATCGAGCGTTGTGATTTTGCAAGATATATGATCATGAGCGTCTTTGAAGGTATGTATTTAGACTTGGACCATAGCATCTCCAATTTCAAGGCCATGATCACTCACCATTACCAACTCAACACTCACTTGACATTATTCTTGGATCAATACGATTATTATGGAGCCTTGACATTGGCGCAAGGTCTCACTCAACCCAATTCACAAACTGCTTGTAATGCCGTACTGTGGTCAAGAGGCATTTGTGATTTTTGGAAAAATTGCATGCATAACATTCGGGAGAATTATCGCCCATACCAATTTGTGTTTGAAAACACAGGGCCGGTCGCCTTATCTCGTTGTTTGAGAGCTCATCAACCTGGCAGTCCCACTACTATTATTCTGGGCATCGATGATCAAACACAAAAAGCATCGCCATCATCGTCAAGATCCAATATCCAAATCAAACAAATTTTTCAGGAAAGCACCTTGACCAATCACGATACTTCCAGCAACTGGGTTAAATCATCCTCGCACATTTTGAAAATATCCTTTTGGATGATGCGATCGTTTTGGGATGTGGCCTTGTTTTGTATTTTACTTGTTTTGTTGATTCTTGGTTTGATCCTTTATCATGCTTTTCCTTTAGCGTCATCATCATCCTCTATAGGGGCCAAGATGAGAGATGACCACTAAATTAGATTTTCAACTCTCAGATTATGGATCCGATTTCCGGTTATATT
>Ga0268265_10003609_pt1 | contig 11045 bp, 6 predicted proteins | sample KBSSwiS52_FD_190355 | JGI IMG/M metagenome (GOLD analysis project Ga0268265, IMG submission 190355) | Switchgrass rhizosphere microbial communities from Kellogg Biological Station, Michigan, USA - KBS Switchgrass S5-2 (SPAdes) (version 2) | ecosystem: Host-associated > Plants > Roots >...
GACGGTGTAGCGTACGAGAACGTCTTCGACGAAGTCAGCGGAAATCCGCTGATCGCCGACATCGAAGCTCACCGTCGTCAGCACGAGCGTGCCCTCGATTCGCTTCGAGGTGTCGGTGGGCCGGCCAAAGGCGCGCTCGGCCTCGGCTCGGGTCATGCCTTTTCGCAGCGCCGCCATGTCGCCAGTCGGCGGCAGCGCCGGCTCCGTGCTCGAGCCTCCGCCAAAGTCCACGAACTCCGCCAGCGCCGCAGCGACGTCCTGCGGCCGGATGCCTTCCGGCACTCGACCGTCGTACCGCAGGTTGAAGCGCGAACCACCCCGAAGGCGCTGTTCGGCGATTCGAACGCGCTTGGCCTCGGACTGGCGCTCGCGTTCGGCGGCGATGCGCCGGTTCTCGCGTTCGCGCCGGTCGCGAAGATCGTCGAGCTCGCGCTGCAGGCCACGGCGGCGATCGCGATCGTGTTCATCGTCGATTCGCTTCTCGAGGTTCTTCTCGCGCTCGGTTTTCCGCGCGTCCGGGATGGAGACCGACGTGCTGGTATCGTCGCCAAAGGTGCCGAATCCGCCGCCCGCGAGTTGGACCTCGATGAGATCCTTCTTTACTTTCACCAGCGTGACGGTCGCCGAATCGCCGGCGCGGAGTGCGACGCCATAGCGCTTCAGCCGGTCGCCGTATTCCTTGTAATCGAGCGCCTGGCGGGCGTCGCCCTGCACGTCGACGCCGTCGGACGTGCCGGGCATATCGATACGGAGCGTCACACGCTTTCCCTCGAACGCACTCCGCAGCGCATCTTCGGTCTGGGCCGCCGCCGGCGCGGCCAGCGCCAGCACGGCGATCGCCCCTGCACACATTGGCTTCAGCATCGACGCCTCTCCGTCCTTCTCCGGTTCACTATCGGCTCGACCGCCCGTCTCCGCCACGAGGATCAACGTCGTCGCGGCAGGGCCCCGGCGACGACCAGCGCGATCGTCGCCGCGGCCTTGTCGCAGGCGCTGGCGACCGAGGCGGCGCGCGCGCGGACGTGATCCGCGGCGACGCGCTGGATTGCGGCGGCACGCAGCGGCTCCACGATGCCTTGCAGCCACGACAGCGCGACCACCGCCGGCACGAACCAGGCCGGGAGCGCGAGCCCGGCGACCGCAACCACCGCTCCCAGTCCGACGAGGACCATCTGGCTCCGGACTGATGGAGCGAGACGAGCCGCAACGGCGGCTCCCATCGCCTCCGCCAGCGTGATCACCGCGACGAGCATCGTCATGCGTCCGGGGTTGGTTTCGCCGGAGGTCTGGGCGACGAACGCCATCGCTCCGGCGGTGGCGCCGAGGAGAGCCGCCGGTGCAATCAGCGTCAGGAATACGTCCAGGTTCAGCGAGGACAGACGCGCCGACCGGGCATCCTCGAGGGACGCATCGACGCCGCCGGTCGAACGGACGCCGGGCGGCGGTTCGACCATTGCCAAGGCGATGACGACGCCAACAACACTGACGGCAGCCTCGGCGATCCAGCCAGCCGCAAAGCCCCATCGGTCGACGATGGCGCCGCCGGTCAGGATGAACGCGACCAGGGCGACGAGCTGCAGGCTTCGCGATCGCGACTCGATTCTCTGAAAATCGGCCTCGCGCTCGAGCGCGAGGCACGATCGATAGAGCAGCGCCTGATCCGCGCCCGACCGCAACGTGTCGCCGAGCGCGACGAGCAGGATCGCGGACAGCAGCCCGACGACGCCTTCCCCGAGCCAGCAGAGCACCATGGCCGCGGCCTGCGTGATCGCGCCCGCGATCAGACTGATGCGATGTCCAAACCGATCGGCAAGCCAGCCCGTGGGAATCTCGAGCGCCGTGATCGCGAGATCACCAGCCGCGAGAAGGGCGGCGACGACAGCGACGGGGACGTGCTTCTCCTGTACCCACCACAGCAAGTACAGGCCGTGCATGACGCCTTCGACCGTGACGACGTGGTAGAGGGGGTAGAGGGTGAGGTTTCGGCGAAAACGGGATCAATTGGGGGGCATATCCGCGATTTTACCCTCAATCGGCGCGGTTGACGGCCAGCTCAGCAGCACGTAATATCCCGCCGGCCCACTCTTCACAAATCATTTCAAAACAGGCGATGCCTGGCGAATCCCGCACAGGCCGCCAGGGAGCGTCTACGTGTATCGACTGAGCGCCTTGTTCGTCGTCGCCTGCCTGTTTCCCGCCGCCGCCACCGCGCAGAACGCTTCCCATTGGGGCGTTGTCGTGTCGTTCGCGCCCGAACACTCCTGGAAGGTCATCCCCAAGATGACCGAATTCCTCTTCGATCCCGGCGAAAACGTCGACGTGAGAAGCAGCGATTTCAGGATCGGCATCGCGCGCGGCCGCGATCTGGGCGGCGACTGGGGCGTCAGCTATGTGCGGCGGAACATCGCGGACGGCTCGCGCTTCGAGAACACCACGGAGATCTGCTCGGGCAACACGCAATGCGTGACGGCGCTCAGCGAGTTTGCGCTGACCAGAGGCGTCACGCAGATCGGCGTCGAAGTCCACAAGTTCATTCCGTTCGTGACCATCAAGCGGCGGGTTCAAGTTGGCTTGAACGTGGCCGGCGGGGTGTCGAAGTTCGAAGGCAACGTCGAGTTCCACGAGTTCAATTTCGACTTTTCGGGCGATCCGCGATCGCCACAGTTCGGCCGCCGCGTTGAAGCGGTGTCGACCCGGCCGATGAGCGAGATTCCCACCTTTTCGCCGTTCCCCTTTGGGAAAGTCGAGGCCGCCGTCGGGGTCATTCTGGCTCCCGGCGTGAAAATCCGCGGCTCGGGCGGCTTCGATTTTCCGGGGTACACCATGTTCTCGATCACGGGCGTCTTTCTCTTCGGCGCCAGGTAGCGCCCGTCCCCTCGGCCAAATGACGACGGTGCTCGTCAGAAATGAAGCCAGGACGAGTCGATCGAGTGGGGTGGCTCGTACCGAACTAGAATCGGGGGAAAGGGGTAGCCATGAAGCGCATGACCTTCGAGACGCGGTCTGTGTCCGTTGCGGCCGCTGTTGGTGCTCTTGCCGCGACCGCCCTGATCGGCGGCGCGATCGAGCCGCGGGTGCGCGCGCAGTCGTCCCAGGCGCCCGCGCCGTCATTCGAAGTGGCGTCGGTAAAGCCGAACCGTTCCGGCGACGGACGGGTCATGATGCAGCAACAACCAGGCGGGCGGTTTACCGCCACGAACATCCCGCTGCGGCTCCTGATTCGGAATGCGTATCAGCTCCAGGACTTTCAGATTGTCGGCGCCCCGTCGTGGATCAATACGGAGCGCTACGACATCGTCGCGAAAGCAGAAGACGGCACGCCACCTGAGACGCCCAGCCTCGATCGCACGGGTCCCAACCGGATCCAGTTGATGATCCGATCGCTGCTTGCCGAGCGGTTCCAGCTGGTCGCGCACGAGGAAACGCGGGAGCTGCCGATTTATGCGCTCGTCGTCGCGCGCAGCGACGGCAAGCTCGGTCCCGACCTGAAGAAGTCGGAAGTCGACTGCAACGCGGTCTTCGCCGCCGGGCGCGGCCGCGGCATGCCGCCGCCTCCACCGGCGGGAGCCCCGCAGCCGGGCGAGCGGCCGCAGTGCGGCATCCGAATCGGCATGGGCAACCTGGCAATGGGCGGCGCGCCGCTGCCGCAGTTCGCGAACAGCCTCGCCATGTTCGTCGGCCGCACCGTCCAGGACAAGACCGGTCTCGCCGGCAACTACGACGTGACGCTCACGTGGACGCCGGATCAGATGCCGCAGCGGCCGCCGGGCGCGCCGGAGCCGCCCCCGGCGGATCCGAACGGTCCGTCGATCTTCACCGCGCTGCAGGAGCAGCTCGGTCTCAAGCTGGACTCGCAGAAGGGGCCGGTTACCGTGCTGGTCATCGATCGCGTGGAGCGGCCAAAAGAGAATTAGACATTGCGGTTTCCGCGGTGCTTGCGTTCTCCAACGCTGCGGCGTCACCTGATTGCCGCCGTGCTGTTCTTCGCCATCGGGCAGCGTTCAGGCGTCGCCGCCTCGGATCATTACGGGCAGGTCACGTTTGCCGGCCTGCCGGTTCCAGGTGCGACGGTCGTCGCCATCCACGGCGACACGAAGCGCACGACAGTGACCGATCAGCAGGGCGTGTATCGGCTGGGCAATCTCGCCGACGGCTCCTGGACGATTCGCGTCGAGATGGTGGGTTTCTCTCCGCTCAGCGAAACCGTCATGATTCCGGCCTCCGTGCCGCCAACCTTTGCCCTGAAGCTCCTGCCGTTCGGCGAGATCACGGCGGGTCTGCAGCCGCTGGTGGTCGAGGCGCCGCAAGCGCCGGCGGCACCGAGTCCGACGGTCCCCGCGAGTCCAACGAGAGGTACGGCGCCGTCGCCTCCGCTGGCGAACGCAGGCGGTGGCTTTCAGCGTGCCGCGGTCACCGCATCGGCCGGCGCGGCAGCGCCCGCCGATGCGAATGCTCCGGGAGGGGATTCGGGCGATCGAGCGGCCGATGCCGCTGACGGCTTCCTGATCAATGGCAGCGTCAACAACGGCGCCGCGTCGCCATTCGCGCAGCTCCCGGCATTCGGCAACAACCGGCGTGGCGCGCGATCGCTCTACAACGGCGGCTTCGGCGTCCTGCTCGGGAATTCGGCCTGGGACAGCCGGCCGTTTTCGTTCACCGGCCAGCAGACGCCCAAACTCAGTTACTACGACGCGCAACTACTCGGAAGCTTTGCCGGCCCGCTGAAGATTCCCCGCGTCAGGACGCGGCCCAACCTCTTTCTCGGCTACCAGCACACGACCGACCACAACGCGAGCGCGCAGTCAGCTCTGGTCCCGACCATCCTCGAGCGGAACGGCGATTTTTCCCGGAGCGTCGATGCGTTCGGCCGCCCCATCCAGCTCGTCGACCCGCGCACCGGCGCGCCATTTGCCGGCAACGTCATCCCATCGTCGCGCATCAGCCCGCAGGCGGCGTCGCTCCTCAATCTCTATCCGGCGCCCAACGTTGACGCGGGCGCTCGCTATAACTACGAGACGCCTGTCCTGGTTGCGACGCATCAGGACGCGCTCCAGTCGCGGCTCACGCACAGTCTCAACAGCCGGAACCAGCTGTTCGGGACGCTCGCCTATCAGCGAACGACGACGGACTCGGCGAACGTGTTCGGATTCGTCGATTCGAATCGCGTCTCGGGCCTCGACGTGCCGATCAACTGGTCGCATCGCTTCGCGCCCGTGTTCACGCTGCGCGTGAGGTATCAATTCACCCAGTTGACCAGGCAGGTGACGCCGTTCTTCGCGAATCGCGAGAACGTCTCGGGCGCCGCCGGTATCGTGGGCAACGACCAGGCTCCAGTCAATTGGGGTCCGCCGGCCCTGACATTCTCGAGCGGTGTGGCCGGGCTCTCGAGCGCCCCGTATCTGTCGTCGCACGACCGCACGCACGGATGGATGGCCGAAGCACTCTGGACGCGAGGCCGGCACAACGTGACGTTCGGCGGCAATTTCAAGCTGCGTCGCCTGGACATCCTGTCGCAGCAGGACGCACGCGGGAGCTTTTCGTTCAGCGGCGCCGCGACGCGCTCCGATGTCGCCGACTTTCTGCTCGGCCTTCCGCACGCGAGCTCGATTGCCTTCGGCAACCCGGACAAGTACTTTCGCGCGATCGCGCCGGACGCTTACATCACCGACGACTGGCGGCTTGGTCCGACGTTCACGGCGAACATCGGGATGCGCTGGGAGTACGAGTCGCCATTCGCCGAACGTGACGGACGGCTGACCAACCTCGTGCTCGCGCCCGATCGCGGTTCGGCGCGGGCCGTGGTCGGCAACCACCTGTTGAACGGCGACCTGCGCGGGTTTCAGCCGCGCATCGGCGTCGCACTGCGGCCGGTGCCGGGATCGTCGCTGGTCATTCGTGCCGGATACGGTGTGTATCGCAACACCGCCGTGTACCAGTCGATCGAGATGCTGCTGGCGCAACAGCCGCCGTTGTCGAAGTCGCTGAGCGTCGAAAGCACCGCGGCCAATCCGCTGACCCTCGCGAACGGCTTCGTGTCGCCACTCAACGCGACGACGAACACTTTCGCGGTCGATCCGGATTTTCGTGTCGGGTATGCGCACAACTGGCAGGCGCTGCTTCAACGCGATCTGCCCGCGTCGCTGACGATGACGGTGACCTACCTCGGCACGAAGGGCAGTCACCTGATGCAGGAATCGTTGCCGAACACCTACCCGGCCGGCGCGGTGAACCCCTGTCCGAGCTGTCCGTCCGGGTTCGTCTACCTCACGTCGAACGGCCGCTCGAATCGGCAGGCGGGGCAGTTCCAGTTGCGGCGCCGCCTCCGCAACGGGCTCACGGCGAACGTGCAATACACACTGGCCAAAGCGACCGACGACACTCCCGCGGCGTTCACCGGTGCGACGCTCAACGGCGGCGCGATCGCACAGGACTGGCTGAATCTCGACGCCGAGCAGGCGCCGTCGAATTTCGACCAGCGCCATCTGGTAACGGCGCAGTTTCAATACACGACCGGCGTCGGGATGGGCGGGGGAGCGCTGCTCGACGGCGCCCGCGGGACGCTCTTCAAGGGCTGGACGGTGACGACGCAACTCACCGCGGGCAGCGGTCTTCCGCTGACACCGATCTATCTCACATCGGTGGCCGGCACTGGTGTCACCGGTACCATTCGTGCCGATGTCACCGGGCTGGCGAACGACGTCGCCGACGGCACCTACGCCAACCCTGCCGCGTTTGCGCCCCCCGCTGTCGGCCGGTGGGGAAACGCCGGACGCAATTCGATTCGCGGTCCGGCGCAGTTCGGCCTCAACCTGGGTCTGGGCCGTTCGTTCCTCTGGGGCAGCCGCCTCACGCTCGATTGGCGACTCGATGCCAGCAACGTCATCAACCAGGTGACGTTCGCGGCGGTGAACACGATTGTCGGCAGCCCGCAATTCGGCCTCGCCACTCAGGCCAACCCGATGCGCAAGGTGCAGAGCAGTCTCCGGGTGAGGTTCTGAGATGACACGAACCGCCGCCTCGCTGCTCGCCCTCGCGCTCGTCGTGCCGTTGACCGCGCAGCAACCGCAGCCGCAGGCGCCACCTGTCTTTCGCAGCGGCGCGCAACTGACGGTTGAGACTGTTACCGTCAAGGACAAGTCGGGCAAACCGATCGAGGGTTTGACGGCGAAGGACTTCAGCATCACCGAGGATGGCGTCCCGCAGACCATCAGCTTCGTCGAGTTTCAGCGCGTGCCGAACCCGTCCGATCCGCTCCAGGCGGCCGATGCGGTTCCGGCCGCGCCGGCCGCCGTCGCCACGCCGCCGCGTCCACCCGAGGAACAGCATCAGATTTCGCCGTCGGCGCCTGGCGACATCCGCTACCGCGATCGGCGTCTCCTGGTGCTCTACTTCGACTTGAGCGCCATGCCGCCCAACGATCTGATGCGCGCGTATGGCGCGGGGCAGAAGTTCATTACCACGCAGATGAGGGCGCAGGACCTCGTCGCGATCATGACGTTCCAGGGTGGCGCGGTGAAGGTCAAACACGATTTCACCGGCGATCGCGCGCAGCTCCAGGAAGTGTTCGATACGTTGATCTATGGTGACGACAAAGACGGCGACGGCATCTCCGACGCCACCGACACCGGCACCGCCTTCGGACAGGACGATGCCGAGTTCAACATCCTGAATACGGATCGTCAGCTGTCGGCGCTGCAGACCGCCGCGACCATGCTGCGGTCGCTGCCGGAGCAGAAGTCGCTGGTGTACTTCGCCAGCGGCCTCCGGCTGAACGGTGTCGACAATCAGGCGCAGTTGCGTGCCACGACCAACGCCGCCATCCGCGCGAACGTCGCGATTTTTCCCGTCGATGCCCGGGGGCTCGTTGCCGAAGCGCCGCTCGGCGACGCGACACGCGCCTCGCCCGGCGGCATCGGGATGTTCAGCGGACAACTGGCAAACGCCGGGATGACGAACTTTCAGCGCTCGCAGGACACGCTGTATAGCCTCGCGAAGGACACCGGCGGCAAGGCGCTGTTCGACAACAACGATCTATCGCTCGGTATCGTTCAGGCCGCCGAGGCGGTCAGCAGCTACTACATCATCGGGTTCTACACGACGCATCCGGAACGTGACGGCCGCTTCCATCGCGTTCGGATTTCGCTCAACGGTGGCCTGTCCGCGGACCTGACGTACCGCCAGGGCTACTACGCCGACAAGGAGTTCGGAAAATTCACGGCGGCGGACAAGGAGCGCCAGCTCGAGGAGGCGCTCATGCTGGAAAACCCGGTCACCGAGATCACGATTGCGATGGAGGTGAACTACTTCCAACTCAATCGCGCGGAATACTTCGTGCCGGTGGCGGTGAAGCTGCCCGGCAGCGAGCTGGCGCTCGCCAGGCGGCGCGGCGCGGCCCGAACGGTCATCGACTTCATCGGTGAAGTGAAGGACGACTACGGCGTCACTATCCAGAACGTCCGCGACAAGCTGGACATCAAGTTGAGCGACGACACCGCGAGTCAGCTCGCGAAGCGCCCGATCCAGTACGAGACCGGCTTTACGCTCCTGCCGGGAAAATACGTCATCAAGTTCCTCGCGCGGGACGCCGAGACGGGACGGATCGGGACGTTTCAGTCGGTGTTCGTCATCCCGAACTTGAACCGGGAAGAGAAACGCATCCCGATCAGCTCGGTGGTCCTGAGCAGTCAGCGGGTGCCGCTTGGCGGCGCGTTGTTTACGGTGAAAAAAGACGCGGCGCTGTCAGCCGACCCGCTGGTGTTCGAGGGGCAGAAGCTCATTCCCAGCGTCACGCGCGTGTTCAGCAAGGGACGCGACCTGTACGTCTTTCTCCAGGCCTACCAGCGCAACGAGCCGGCGATGCAGCCCCTCGTGGCGTTCGTCAGTTTCTACCGTGGTGACGTGAAGGTATTCGAGACCGCGCCGCTCGCGGTCACCACCGGACTGGATGCGAGAACGAAAGCCATCCCGCTGCGATTCAGCCTGCCGCTGACCGATCTGCCACCGGGCCGCTACGACTGTCAGGTAACGGTTCTGCAACCTGACGGGAACAAGGCGGCGTTCTGGCGCGCCGCGATCGTCCTGATTTCCTGAGACAAAAGTCTTCGCGAATCACGATTGTGCACACCCTGGCGCGGGTGCGCGGACAGAAGCTACTAGTTTTCCACTATTTTTCCCAAGGCATGAGATTGGTAGAGTCGGCTCGCATGTGGTGCCGAAAAAAAGGGATCGTCGCTGCCGCCGCGGCCCTGGTCTGGTCGCTCATGCCCACGCCGGACGCGTGGGCCCAGGGTTGAGTACTCATCAGACAGAACGGGCCCGTGTTTGGCTCGTCGAACCCGTACGCCAGACCTGGTGAAACTCAGGTCACCGTCTCGACGCGCAATCTGAAATCGACCGACCACTACAACGGCACGGCCGAACAGCTGCAGCGCCAGACGCTCGATACTTACGTTCTCAACATGCAGCATGCGGTGGATTTCAACATCACGCATGTGTTCACCGAACGCGTCTCGATGAGCGTCGGTCTGCCGTTCGTCGCCGCGTCGTGGGGCATCCCGAGCCCGACGTCGGCGGGCGCCGGCGCCCGCGCCAACGAGGATGCCCATGGCCTCGGCGACATCGCCGTCGGTGCCCGCGCCTGGGTTCTGAACACGCAGCTCCACCGCTCGGGCAATATCGCGGTCGGCCTCGGCATCAAGACGCCGAGCGGAAACTCCGGCTACAAGGACATGTACCCGGACAGCGCCGGCAGGAACAACGCACTGCGCTTCGTCGATCAATCGGTGCAGCCGGGCGACGGCGGATGGGGCCTTCTCGTCGACATCTCCGGTTTCAGGCGGATCCCGCACGGCCAGCTGTTCGGATCGCTGAGCTATCTCGCGAACCCGAGAGACCGCAATGACACGACGTCGGGCTCGATCAACCGCTCGACGACCCCGAATCCGTCGACGGCGGCGGATACCGCCTTCAATTCGGTGCCGGATCAGTTCCTGGCGCGCTTCGGCGCCGCGATGCCGATCGGCCGGACCGGATTCGCCGGCTCGCTGGCCTGGCGCGCCGAAGGCGTGCCGCGCTACGACCTGATCGGCGCCAGCCACGGCTTCCGCCGTCCCGGCATCGAGCTGTTCATCGAGCCGGGCGTCAGCTTCGCGAAGGGACGGCAGTTCTACTCACTGCAGGTGCCGATCGGCTATTACCGCAACCGGTTCCCGAACCCGTATACGGGCAACGCGGGCGATGCCACGTTCCCGAAGTACATCGTCCTGGCGTCGTACGGGTATCGATTCGGCAAGAAGTCGATGGCGGTATCCGACAGCGCGATCTGTCCGCAGTAGAGCCGACGCTCCGAACGTAGCGGCCGTTGGGGCAAGCAGGAAGGCTTGCGCTTCCAACGGCCGCTGCCAGACTCCAGCGCTCCTCAGAATCCGCAGTTGAAGAGCCGCACGAACAGCGCCGGTTGCGACCCGGCCCCCGCGGTCGCCGTCGCCGTGTTGCCAGCGGAATCGGTGACGGTGAGCGTCACCTTCAGCGGCTGGAACACGCCATCGTTGGTAGCGCCCGTCTTGCCGCACGTGTCCGTGAACGACAACGTCGGATCGGTCCCGGTAATCGTCCGCGTCACATCGTAGGTGTATTCGACCGACCACGACTGCGACACGATCGTGGTGGTGCCGGTCGTGAACGAAGTCGACCGCAGCGTACAGGTAGTCGGGAGGTTGGTCGCGCTGCGGATGCGGCATTCGGTGGTGGCGCCGCCCTGCGTGCCCGGGTCGAACAACTGGAACGACGCCACGGCTTCGTTGGTGCTGGCCGCCGCCTGACTGACCGTGACCGTCTGGCCCGAGATCGTCACCGATCCCGTGCGCGCCGCGCCGGTGTTGGCGGTGACCGAGAACGTCAGCGAGCCGTTGCCGGTTCCACTCGACGGACTCGTCAGCACGATGAATCCGTCGTTGCTGAGCGAGACCCAGTTGCAGACGCTGCTGGTCGTGATCGTGATGGTGGCGCTGCCGCCGTTTGCGCCGACCGACACGCTGGTCGGTGAT
>Ga0268265_10003613_pt1 | contig 11033 bp, 7 predicted proteins | sample KBSSwiS52_FD_190355 | JGI IMG/M metagenome (GOLD analysis project Ga0268265, IMG submission 190355) | Switchgrass rhizosphere microbial communities from Kellogg Biological Station, Michigan, USA - KBS Switchgrass S5-2 (SPAdes) (version 2) | ecosystem: Host-associated > Plants > Roots >...
CGTCGGCGTGTTCCCCGCATAGGCGCGCCCGTTGATGCACGCGTAGGTGCCCTTCAGCCCGGTGATCGTCGGGTCCCAGGTGTGGAAGCCGAGGAAGAACTCCGCTTCGGGCCGCGGTTCTCCCGGCTTGCGGATCACCAGCGGGCCGAACAGGCCCTTGAAGACCGGCAGCGGGTCCATCGGCCCGTGGTCGTGGTAGAGCCAGGTCCCCTCGGTCCCTTCACGCGCTTCCCAGACGTAGGTGAAGGTGCGGTTGGTCTGGACGAAGCCGCCCGGGTCGGTGAACTTCCCCTTGTAGGAGCCGTCCATCTCGTCGGCATAGAAGATCCCGTGCGGGTGCATCGTCACCGGCGCCCCGGTCTTGTTGCGGAAGTGGACGACGACGGTGTCGCCGATTTCGGCTTCGAGCAGCGGCCCCGGCACCCGGGCAGCACCCAGCGGCGCTCTGAAGCCAGCGCTGTATGGTCGGTAACCGTAGGCCTTGAACTTCGTCTTCCCGTCCTTCACCCGTTCGGCCATCATCTGGTCGCGGTGGGTGGGGACGATGTCCCACTCGACCGGCTCGGCGGCGATCCAGTATTCGCGCACCGCCGCCGAGGTCGTCGCGAAGGCCGCCAGCCGCCGCCGCCCGGGCTCCTCGCCGCGCCATTCGGCCGCCGAGACCTTTGGCGGCACCTTCACCTCGCGAGCCAGCTTCTCGACGTTCACCTGCCCGTCGTCGGAGCGGATTTCCTGGCCGGCGATCGTGCAGATCAGCCCGGCGCCGCCCAGCGCCAGAAAGCCACGCCGGTCGATCGGCTCGAATCCCATCGCCGGACCTATTTCTTGACGACGACGGTGAGTTTCATTTCCGTCGGGTGGATCGTGCAGATGAAGTGGTAGCTACCCGGCGTCGGGAAGGCCTTCTTGAATTCGGCGTCGGTCACTGCGGTCGTCTTGGTCGAGTAGGTGCCCCTCTTTTCCAGCCGCTTCGGTCCCGACTTCAGGTGGACGTCATGCGGGTAGGTGTTGGTCGACGACCAGACCCATTTGACGCTGCCGCCCTTGTGGATCGTCACCGAGCTCGGCCCGAAGTAGAAGTCGTTGACGGTCACCAGCTTCGGCTTCGCGGCCGAGGCCGAGGCCTCGGGGCTCGCGCTCGCGGCGCTCACCCCGAGCAGGGCGAGCGCGGCGAAGGCCGCGACCGCGATTCTCAGCACGTGACTTCACCCGGTGCCGGCGTCACTTCGACCGGCTTGTTGTTCTGGAACGGTGGGTGGACCGGGACGCGCCGCACCCAGCTGCACTGCTGGTTCTGCGGCGGGCTGGTGCCGGCGTAACCGAGGATCGTTTTCGGATCGCCGAATTCGCCGCCGGTGAAATTGATCTGCAGGCCGGCTTTGACGTTGAGGCTCGGCACCGAGGCGTAGGCGACCGGAGCCTGCGGACAGGCCGGATAGATCGTGCTCAGAGGCAGCGACCCGTTGCCCGGCGCGTACGTCGCGATCTGGTTGTTGCCACCCCAGCAGTTGCCGCCGCCAGTTGCGTCGTTCCAGAAGTCGTATTCGCCGTTGGGGTCGGCGCCTTCGCGGCCCATCGTGTTTTCGCTGATCTGGTTGTTGACGTTCTTGGCTTCGTTGCCCTCGTTGGCGACGAAGGTTTCGCCCGGCCCGGAGAACGAGGCGATCCCCCACTTGTAGTTGCCGAACACTTTGTTGCGGCGGACGATGTTGCCGTCGCTGCCGTAGAGGACGATCCCGACCCCGGTCGGGTAGTTCACCGTTTGGCCGCTGAGTTCGCCGAGACCGGTCGACACGGTGTGGAACTTGGCGCCGGCGAGGAAGTAGTTGTAGTTGTTCCAGAACACGTCGTTGCGTTCGATGATGTTCCAGCCGTTCGGCTCGTAGCCCTCGCTGTCGAGCGTGTTGGGGACGATCCCGGCGCCGTTGTTGTAGAAGGCCGATTCGACGATCCGCACATACTTCGAGTTCGTCCCCGAGTAGCCGAGCACGTTTTCGTAGCTGCGGTCGTTCTTCAGCAGCGTCCAGATCGGTTTCCGTTGGCACGGTTCGCTGTCGTAGACGTTCCAGTTGCGCTTGTCGCACGGCGTTTCGCCGACGTAGAAGGCCGAGTCCCCCTGGTGGTAGCCGGCCGAGTTGACCATCTTGCCGCCCAGGCAGCCCTTAGCGAAGAGGCCGTAGGAGCGGTTGCCCGAGGCGAGCAGGTTGTCCATCGTGTAGTCGACGCACTGCTGGCCCTGCTGCGTCGCGGCGTGGACGAAGAAACCGTTCGACTGGTAGTTCCGCGCCCACATGTTGCGCATCACGACGCCGTCGACGTCGACCGCCTCGATCCCGTTCTGGGCCGCCCCCAGTTCGCCCTTGGCGTTCTTGCCTTCGAGGACCACCCGCTTGCGGTCCTTTTTCGTGCCTTCGATCGTCAGGTCGTCGAAGTCCTTGCGGCGCGCGGTGCCGTCGAGAACCACCCCCTCGACGTACTTGCCGGGGCGGATCGCGACCACGACCTTGGCCTTCGGGTTCTCGAACTTGTAGGAGCCGGCGGCGTCGACCGCCTTCTGGATCGTCCGGTACCGGCAGCCGTGCTTGCAGGCTTCGAAGACGACCTTCTTCGATTTCTTCGCTTGCTTTGGCGCCTTGCTGGCAGCCGCATCGCGCGCCAGCGCCGGGCTCGCGGCGGCGGCGAGGGCCAGCAGCACCGCGCACAGCCCGAGGGTCATGGTCCGGAAAGCCAAGAGGTGCTTCATCAGTCTCCTTGCAGCGTCGAAGTTCCCGGCGACCCTGCCTCCCCTGCGGGCACCTGCCGCAGTCCCCTGCAACCGCGGCCTATCTCGCTGCGGACACTAGCGAAGCCCTAGCTGTTCAGCCAGGCACAATCGTCTGCATCGCCTGTTCCAGTTCGGCCACACCGTAGGCGCCCTCGAGCCGGTCCTTGACGCGGCCGTCCTTGCCGACGAGGAAGGTCCAGGGCTCGGTTTCCAGCCCGAATTCCTTCAGCTGCGGTCGCACGCCCTTGGCGATTTCGTTGTCCACGTAGACCTCCTGGTGGATGAAATCGACTTCCGGTTCGTACTCGTCGGCGACCTGCTGGGCGACATCGACGACCGGGCCGCAGACCCGGCTCTGGCAGAGCGCCGGGGTGGCGAAGATCAGCACCACCGGCTTCTTGCCGAGCACTTCGGCGAAGTCGACCTTGTGCATCTGGTCGGGCGGCACCCGGGTGTCGATCTTTTCCAGGTCGCCGCCGACGTCCGCCGCGGTCAGCGTCTGGATCGCCGGCGGCCGCTGGCCGACCTCGGGGATCCGCGGGTTGTCGCCGACGACCGGGCTCGGCACCCGCGAAGCTTCCAGCCCGTTCTTGCCCTTGAGCATCGCCACCGCCAGCCACGGCCCGTCGCTGTTGAAGTCGACCTTGGGGACGACGTAGACCGAGCTGGCATCGCCTTTGGCGCCGCTCGTCTGCGCCCGGTAGGCGGGCTTCGTCTCCAGCGATTCGAGCCGCGCCGGGTACGGGCCCTGCACCTTGCTCTTGCCGTTCTTGGCAAAGTAGAGCGCGACGTCGGCATTTTCGACCTGTTCCTGGCTGAGCGTGAAGACCCCGAACGGGTAGCGGTTCGGCCCCTTGTCGAAGACCAGCGCCGCCGGCGAGACGACCAGCTTCGTCGGCTTCGCCCCCGAGTCGCGCAGCAGCTCGCCGATCGTCTTGCCGTTGGCTGAGGGGAACTCGGTTGCCGCCGGAGCGGGCCGGGTCGTCTCCTCGCCGCCGCCACCGCAGGCGGCGATGACGAGCGCGAGGAGCGCCGCGCAGGCGAGTGCGGTCGCCGCGGGGTGGAGGCGGAGTCGTGGCATCGGCCCGGAAGCTACCTATCCGAGCTAAACGGCTCCTCTAGCCTGCGTGCGTGCCCAACATCGAAGAACCGGACTTCGAACTGCGCGACGGCCCGCCCGGCTTTCGCGCCAAGCGCGCGCGGATCGGCTACGAGCTCGGCAGCGAGACGGTCGGCGTCAGCCTTTGGGAGCTGCCGCCTGGCGAGGCCGCCTACCCGTACCACTTCCATTACTCCGACGAGGAGGTCGTGATCGTCCTCCGCGGCCGGCCGACCCTGCGCAGTCCGGAGGGCGCGCGGGTACTCGAGCAGGGCGAGGCGGTCCGCTTCCAGCTCGGCCCGGAGGGCGCTCATCAGCTCTACAACCCAAGCGAGGAGACCGTCCGCTTCCTCGCCGTCTCCAGCCACGGCCGCCCCGACATCGTCGTCTATCCCGACTCGAACAAGATCGCGCCGCCGAGCGCGACCCGCGCGGGGAGGGGTTGCGCGTCAACTTCAACCGCAATGACGAGGTCGACTACTGGCAGGGCGAGGTGGCGCCCGATGGCGACGGCGGCTGAGACGGCGACCGAATCGGATCCTGCCGCAACGGGTATCTACTCGGAGAATGGCCGCCTACCGGGGGAGAGCAGCGCTGGCGCTGGTGCTGGTGACGGGCCTTGCGCTGGCGCTCGCGCCGGGCGCGTTTGCGGCCGAATCGCAGGCGCCCGAAGCCGCCACCCCGTCCCCGAGCGAGCTGCCGAGCTGCGCCGAAGGGCCGGAACGGGTCGGCGCGGTGGTGCTCGGCACGCCCTGCGACGACCGCATCGTCGCGCCGGCCTCGGCCGCCGCGGTCTACGGCGGCGAAGGCGACGACGTCATCATCGGTGCCAACAGCGGCGTCGTCACCGCCTCGACCGGCGACCAGTCCTTCGGCCTGCACCTCGAAGTCGGCAGTCAAACCTTCGAAGGCGGCGACGGCAACGACATCGTCTACGGCGACCGCGGCAACGACACGCTGCGCGGCAACGGCGGCGACGACCGTCTTTACGGCGGGATCGGCGATGACGTGGTCGAAGGTGGCGACGGTAACGACCTGCTCGCTGGCGGCTTCGGCGCCGACGACCTCGACGGCCAGGCGGGCAACGACTACGTCCGCGGCGACGCCACGATCGACAACATCTTCGACACCGGCGGCGGCTTCGATACGCTCAGCTTCGCCAGTGCCGCCACTCCCGGGTTCAGCGGCGCTGGGCCCGCCAGCGTCGCCAACTTCCCTGCCGCTGGCGGTGAGCGCGGGGTCTGGCTGAAACTGAGCGAAGACGGCAACAACGCGCTCAACGGCGAACCCTCGCTCGGCGGCGGCAACGACGAAGTCCAGCCCGGCGCTTTCGAGCGGATCATCGGTTCGCCGTTCGCCGACTTCATCGTCGGCAGCGCCGGCGCCGAGGACATCTGGGGTGGGGGAGGGGCCGACGTGATCAATGGCGGCGGGGGCGCCGACACGATCCATGGCGGCGCCGACGGTGACTTCCTCACCGGCTCCCCCGAAGCGGCGATCGACGGCGAAGGAGGCGCCAACAACTGCACCGGGACGCTGACCAAATTCAGCTGCGCCGGGACGACCGAAGCCGTCACCCCCCGCAATCTGGCAGCAGTCAGCGTCGGCGTGGTCAACTCTGGCAGCGGCTACTCCCAGGTCTACGTCGTCGGTGGCGAAGGCAGCGACGCGATCAGCGTGGTTGACAACGGCAGCACCGTCGCGATCTCGATCGGCGCCGGTGCCTTCGATCCCGATTTCGGCGGCTGCGGCCTCGCCGCCGCGAACACCGCGGTCTGCGGGCTGGACGGGCTGCTCGACTCGGTCCTGATCGCGGGCAAGGGCGGGAACGACGTGATCAGCGCCAACGTGCGCGACGGCGTCGGCGTCTTCGAGCTCGGCGGCGACGGGGTCGACCAGCTAGCCGGGAGCGCCAGCGAAGACACCCTGGTCGACGGTCAAGGCGCGAGCCAGGATTTCCTCGCCGGGTTCGCCGGCGACGACGCGCTTACCCACAACGGTGGCCCCGACGTCCTCGACGGCGGCGAAGGCTCCGACCTCTTCCTCTCGGTCTCGATCTGCGACGGCGAGACGATCGACGGCGGCGCCGAACGGGTCGGGGCGCCGACGCCGGACCGCGACAACGCCTCCTGGGCGCGGCTCACCGGGATCGGCGTCGCCGCTCGGCTCGACCTTGGCCTGGTCGGCCAGATCGGCGCTGGCGACCAGCCGGTCTGCCCGACCGGCAGCTTCGACGCCATGCCCCGGATCGAGGACCTCGAGGCCTCCAACCAGAGCGACGTCCTATACGGCAACGAAGGCGGCAACCAGTTGCTCGGCCACCAGGGCGAAGACACCTACTTCGCGCTCGGCGGCAACGACAGCATCCTCGCCAACTCCGGCAGCCGCGACCGGGTGATCAACTGCGGCGCGGGCCTCGACCAGGCGGTGATCGACTTTGCCTCGGTCGGCGACCCAACGCCGGTCGAATGCGAGCGCTTCCGCGAAGGGGCCGCCGGCGAATTCAAAGAACTGCCGCTGCTGAGCGAACCGCCGCCTCCGCCACCACCACCCCCGCCCCCCAAAGACCGCAAACCGCCCCGGACCAAGCTGCTGCGCCACCCGACGAAGCTGCTGCGGGTCGCGCCTCGGCACCGCAAGCTCGTCTCCTTCCGCTTCGCCGCCAGCGAGACGTCGCGGTTCCGCTGCAAGCTGGACCGCAAGCCGTATGCATCGTGCAGCTCGCCGCGCAAATACCGCGTCCTGGTCGGCCGCCACGTCTTCCGGCTCTTCGCGATCGACGCCGCCGGAAACCGCGACCGGACCCCGGCCGTCTTCGTCTTCCGGGTCGTCGCCAAGCAGCCGCAGCGGGCGGCAGGCGGCGCTCGCTAGGGTCTAGAGCATCGCCAAGGTCGTCTACACCGCTGAAGCGCACGTCACCGGCGGCCGCGCCGACGGTCACGGCCGCAGCTCCGACGGAGCGCTCGAGGTCGACCTCCGCCTGCCCGCCGAGATGGGCGGCGAGGAGAGCGGCACCAACCCCGAGCAGCTCTTCGCCGTCGGCTACGCCGCCTGCTTCGAGGGCGCGCTGGGCGCCGTCGCCCGCCGCGCCAAAGCCGACGTCGGCGACGTCGCGATCGACTCCAAGGTCAACATGCAGGCCGAAGACGACCGCACCTTCGGGATCTCGGTGGTGCTCGACGTCAGCCTGCCGTCGGTCGAGGGCGAGACCGCGGCCGAGCTGGTCCGCGAGGCGCACAAGGTCTGCCCCTACTCGAACGCGACCCGCGGCAACATCGAGGTCGCGTTGAGCGCCAACGGGACCCCGGTCGACGTCTAGGAGGGACTAGCGAAACTCCCGCGCCCACGCCTGGCGGCGGCGGACACGGCGCGGTGCGGCGTCCTTGGTCGGCCAAATAGCGCGGCTATTCGGCCTCCCTGCGTCCTTGCCCCGCTTGGTCCGGCGCTCGCCAGCCGCGGACGTGAGATTCGCTAGTCCCTCCTGAGCGTCCGCTGCGTCGCCTAACTTGGGCGCCGTTCTGCGCTCGCTCCGCCCCCGCATCCTCGTCCTCCTTGCGCTCGCCGCCGCGGTCGCGCTCGGCGCGCTGCTGCCCACCGCCTTCGGCCGCGACAAGGCGGCGCCGACCGCGATCCGCAACGCCCTTGCCCAGACCAGCCACGTGCAGGGCGCCCCGGGCCGGACGATGGTGCTGAGCCGGGTCACCGTGCCGGCCGGGGTGCAGCTGGCGCTCCACCACCACCTCGGCACTCAGATCGCCCACGTCGAGGCCGGGACCCTCACCTACACGGTGCGTCAGGGCGCCGCCGTCGTCTGGGAAGGCGAGTCCGACCAGAACCCGCGCAAGGTGCGGACGATCCACGCCGGCCAGACCGCTCGCCTGCAGCCCGAACAGTGGATAGTCGAGCAGCCCAGCGACGTCCACGAAGCCGCCAACCGCGGCCGCGTCCCGGTCGTCCTCTACCTCGCGACGCTGCTGCGCACCGGTGCCCCGCCCTCGTCGCCGGTCCTGCCGGCCCGCTAGTCCCTTCTAGGCAAAGCGTCCTTCTTCACATCGACGGGGGACGGCCGCGTTAGGGTGGCGCGCATGGCGAGCGCGCGCGAGCGGATCGATCTCCCCCCGCAGATCACCGCCTGTCTGTTCGACCTCGACGGGGTGTTGACCAAGACCGCGGTCGTCCACGCCCACGCTTGGAAGCAGATGTTCGACGAATTCCTCCAGAAGCGTGCCGAGGAGAAGGGCGAAGAGTTCCGCCCCTTCGACATCAAAACCGACTACAACGAATACGTCGACGGCAAGCCGCGCTACGACGGCGTCCGCGACTTCCTCGCCTCGCGCGGGATCGAGCTGCCCCATGGCGAGGAGGACGACCCGCCCGCGGCCGAAACCGTTTGCGGCCTCGGCAACCGCAAGAACGACCTGGTGCTCGAGCTGATCGAACGCGACGGGGTCGAGGCCTACGAGGGCTCGGTCCGCTTCGTCCGCCTCTGCGGCGAGGCCCGCCTGCACCGCGCCGTCGTCTCCTCCAGCGCCAACACCAAATCGGTGCTGAAGGTGGTCGGGATCGAGGACCTCTTCGAGGCGGTGATCGACGGCGTCGTCACCGAGGAGCGCCACCTCAACGGCAAGCCCGCCCCCGACACCTACCTGGCCGGCGCCGAAGCGGTCGGGGTCGAGCCGAGCGCCGCCGCGGTCTTCGAGGACGCCGTCTCGGGCGTCGAATCGGGGCGGGCCGGGAACTTCGGTCATGTCGTCGGCGTCGACCGCGTCGACCACGCCGAAGCGCTGCGCCAGCACGGCGCCGACGTCGTCGTCAAGGACCTCGCCGAGCTGATCAGGTGACGGCCGGCCGCCGATGATCGAGCAGCAGGCATACACGGTCGAACCCTGGGGCGTCCGCGAAACCGAGCTCGATCTCGACCGCCTCGCCCAGTCGGAGTCGGTCTTCGCCCTCTCCAACGGCCACATCGGAGTCCGCGCCAACCTCGACGAGGGCGAGCCGAACGGGATCCCCGGCACCTATCTCAACGCCTTCTACGAGCAGCGGCCGCTGCCCTACGCCGAGGCCGGCTACGGCTACCCCGAGGCGGGAGAGACGGTGGTCAACGTCACCAACGGCAAGATCATCCGGCTGCTGGTCGACGACACCCCGTTCGACATCCGCTACGGCGAGCTGCTCGAGCACGAGCGCTCGCTCGACTTCCGCAGCGGGATCCTCACCCGCAGCGCCCACTGGCGCTCGCCGACCGGGCGCGAGGTCAGGGTCGTCTCCGAACGGCTGGTCTCCTTCGTCCAGCGGGCGATCATGGCGATTCGCTACCGGGTCGAACCGGTCGGCGAAGCGGCCCGCTTGGTTCTGCAGTCCGAGCTGGTCACCAACGAGCCGCGGCCGGCGGTGAGCGACGACCCGCGCGCCGCGGCGGCGCTCGAAGCGCCGCTCGTCTCGGAGGAATTCGTCTCCGGCGACATGCGCGCGGTTCTCGTCCACCGCACCAAGCAGAGCCGCCTCGCCGCCGCCGCGGCGATGGACCACGAACTCACCGGCCCCGAGGACACCGAGTGGAGCGAGGCGGAGGCCTGGGAGGACCTCGGCCGCTTCACGGTGACCACCAGCGCCGCCGCCGACGAGCCGCTGACGCTGACCAAGTACGTCGCCTACGGGTGGTCGAGTCAGCGCTCGGTGCCGGCGCTGCGCGACCAGGTGGGGGCGGCGCTGGCCGAGGCCCGCCATGCCGGCTGGGACGAGCTGGTCCGCTCCCAGGCCGAGTTCCTCGACGACTTCTGGAAGGGCGCCGACGTCCAGCTCGACGGCGACGCCGAGCTGCAGCAGGCGGTCCGCTTCGGTCTCTTCCACAGCGTCCAGGCGGGGGCCCGCGGGGAGGGGCGGGCGATCCCCGCCAAGGGCCTGACCGGCCCCGGCTACGACGGCCACGCCTTCTGGGACACCGAGGCCTACGTCCTGCCGCTGCTCAACTACGCCCTGCCACACGCCGCCGCGCAGGCGCTGCGCTGGCGCCTGGCGACGATCGAGACCGCCCGTGAACGCGCTACCGAGCTGGGCCTCAAAGGCGCGACTTTCCCCTGGCGGACGATCAGCGGCATGGAGTGCAGCGCCTACTGGCCGGCCGGCACCGCCGCCTTCCACGTCAACGGCGACATCGCCCAGGCGGTGATCCGCTACCACGAGGTCAACGACGACGACGACTTCAGCCGCGACGTCGGGCTGCCGCTGCTGGTCGAAACGGCGCGGCTCTGGCGCTCGCTCGGCCATCACGACACCCACGGCGCCTTCCGCATCGACGGCGTCACCGGCCCCGACGAGTACAGCCCGGTCGCCGACAACAACATCTACACCAACCTGCTCGCCCAGAAGAACCTGGAAGAGGCGGCGGCGCTGGTCGAGCGCTTCGGCGACGCCGCCCAGGCGCTTGGAGTCGATGACGAGGAGGCCGCTTCCTGGCGCGACGCCGCGGCGGCGATGGTGATCCCCTACGACGAAGAGCTCGGCGTCCATCCCCAATCGGAAAACTTCACCAACCACCAGCGCTGGGACTTCGAAGGGACCGCGGCCGAGCAGTACCCGCTGCTCCTCCACTTCCCCTACTTCGACATCTACCGCAAGCAGGTCGTCAAGCAGGCCGACCTGGTGATGGCGATGGCGATCTTCGGCCACGCCTTCAGCGCCGAGCAGAAGGCCCGCAACTTCGCCTACTACGAGGCACTGACCGTCCGCGACTCCTCGCTCTCGGCCTGTGTGCAGGCGGTGATGGCGGTCGAGACCGGCCATCTCGAGCTCGCTTACGACTACTTCGGCGAGGCGGCGCTGATGGACCTCGACGACCTCGAGCACAACAGCTCCGACGGCCTTCACATCGCCTCCCTGGCGGGGGCCTGGATCGCCGCGGTCTACGGCTTCGGCGGCCTGCGCGACGAGGACGGCGAGCTGCGCTTCTCCCCGCGGCTGCCGGAGCGGCTGACCCGGCTCGCCTTCCGCCTGCGCTTCCGCAGCTGCCTGCTCGAGGTCGAGGTCCGCGACGGCCACTCCCGCTACCGGCTGATCGAGGGCGGCCCGCTGACCGTCCAGCACTTCGGCGAGGAGATCGAGGTCGGCGTCGAGCCGGTCGAGCGCAATGCGCCGCCGCTGCCGCCGGTTGAACCGGTCACCCAGCCG